>Ga0116144_10000338_pt1 | contig 63890 bp, 63 predicted proteins | sample AD_UKC035_MetaG_FD_89746 | JGI IMG/M metagenome (GOLD analysis project Ga0116144, IMG submission 89746) | Active sludge microbial communities of municipal wastewater-treating anaerobic digesters from USA - AD_UKC035_MetaG | ecosystem: Engineered > Bioreactor > Anaerobic > Digestate | place: USA...
AGGACATGCTCACGCGGTGCGGCGGCAGCTTCGATCCCAAAGCCTTCAACATCGAACGCGCCAACCAACGCCTCCAGCGCATCAAACTCTGAGCGTCAAGACGGCCGTGGCCGGACGCTTACGGGCGTGTTACGCTTCCGGCATTTTCAGCCGAGGAAGCTACGCCATGAAGTTCCAGGCCGCCGTGCTCAGACAATCCGGCTTGCCGCGTCCATACGCGACAAGCCGCCCGCTTTCGATCGAGACCGTGGAAGTGCCACCGCCTGCCTCTGGGGAAGTCATCGTCGCCATCAAGGCGGCGAGCCTGTGCCATTCCGACCTGTCCGTGGTGAGCGGCGACCGCGCCTGGCCGATGCCGATCGTGCCGGGCCATGAAGCTGCGGGCGTCGTCGAAGAAGTCGGGCCCGGCGTGCAGTCGATCAGGCCGGGCGATCACGTGGCGCTGATTTTCCTCACCCAGTGCGGGGAATGCGAGCACTGCATCGAGGGCCGGCCGTCGCTCTGCGCGCGCGGCACGCAGGCCAACCGCGAGGGGCGGCTGCTCACCGGCGGGCCGCGTCTGCGGCTGGACGGACAAGTCGTGCACCACCACATGGGCCTGTCGGCTTTCGCCGAGCATGCGCTGGTGTCAGAGAAGTCCCTGGTGAAGATTCCCGAGGACCTGCCCTTTGTCGAGGCCAGCCTGTTCGGCTGCGCAGTGATGTGCGGGGCCGGCACGGCGTTGTATTCGGCCGGCATTCGTCCGGGGCAGACCGTGGCGGTATTCGGGCTGGGCGGCGTCGGGCTTGCCGCGGTGCTCGGTGCTGTGACGGCGGGTGCCGGCCGCATCATCGCGGTTGATCCCAGCGAAACCAAGCGGGTCCTGGCGCGCTCCATCGGCGCCACCGACTGTGTGGATGCCTCCGGCGCGGGCGCCGTCGAGGCAGTGCGCGAATTGAGCCGGGGCGGGGTCGACCATGCCATCGACACCAGTTCGTCGCTGGGCGGCTTCGGCAACGCCTTCGAGGCGACGCGGCGCGGAGGCAGCACGGTGTCGACGAGCCTGACCCATCCCTCGCAAATGTTCAGCTTCCCGCTCGCCCGCCTGGTCGCCGAGGCACGCACCGTCAAGGGCAGCTACATCGGCACCTGCGTGCCGGGCCGGGACATCCCGGCTTTCATCCAGCTCTATCGCCAGGGACGCATGCCGGTGGACAAGCTGGTGACGCGGACCCTGCAGTTGGAACAGATCAACGAAGCCTTCGACGCCTTGTCGGAAGCCCGGGAGGTCCGACAGGTCATTACCTTTTAGCCATCCCCTTCGACCTCGAGATCGGGGATGTGCCCGAAGGCGATGCGCATCGGCGCGGCGTGCAGCGCGGCATGGGCGCCCCCGAAGTAGAGCGTGTTCTTGCCGTAGCGCAGGTTGAGCGAGTCGATGATGGCGTTCAGCTTGTCGTGGCTGCGGCCTGCATCGAACAAGGAGCGGGCGGCGTGCCCCGCATCCTCGAGTTTCGATAGGCTGACGGCCACCGACAGCGGTTGCACGTTGTTGCCCGGAAAATCCTGCCACAGTCCCTCCAGCGCTTCCAGCAGCCCGAGAGTGTCGCTGGTCGGCTCGAACCGGGTCTGCCTGATCCAGCCGTTCTTGTCGCGGAATCCGACCTTCACGTGCATCGCGCCGGCGACGCAGCCGTAGCTGCGCAGGCGCATTGCCGCCTTTTGCAGCAGGCGGTGCAGGATCGAGCGGGCCGCCTGCGGATTGCGCAGATCGGGCGGCAGGACGTGGGAGTGGCCGACGCTGCCGCGCTGAGACGGCAGGTCCGGCAGTTCCTCCCCGCGCAGCCGCGCATGGAAGCGCTCGCCTTCGATGCTCCCCCAGGCGCGGCGCAGCCCCTCCCGGCTCGCGGCGCACAGCTCGCGCACCGTGCGGATGCCGCCGCGGTTCAGGCGCTGCTCCATGGCCTTGCCGATGCCGCACAGGTCGCGCAAGGCCAGCCCATAGAGACAATCGGGCAGGTCGTTGTCCTCGATGACGACGCAGCCGTCCGGCTTCTGCATGTCGGATGCGACCTTGGCGAGGAAGATATTCGGCGCGATGCCGATCGAGCTGCGCAGTTCGGCGCCGACCTGCTCGGCTATGGCGCACTTGATTCGGTCCGCCAGCGCCAAGGCCTGGCCGCGCCGGCAATCGCTGCCCGACAATCGGCAAGCCACTTCGTCGATCGACATCACCCGATCGACATGCAGGCAGGACTCGATTGCCTCGACCAGGCGATGGTGCAGATCGACGTACGCCGCCGGCCTGGCTTCGACGAAGCGGATGTCGGGGCACAGTTTTCTGGCTTCGGAGACGAGGGTTCCCGTCTTCACGCCGCGGCGCTTGGCCTCGTGGCTGGCGGCGATGCAACAAGTGGTGTCGGCCAGCACCGGCAGCACGGCGACCGGCTTTCCCCGCAACCGCGGATCCAGCTGCTGCTCGGCGGAGGCGAAGTAGGAATTGAAATCGACGTAGAGAGCGCGTAGCGGCATGTGCAAAAAATCAGTCTGGACGGGACGGCGCCCTTTTCCGTTCCTTTCTTGTGGCGCGGACAGCCAAGCGAAGCTCGGCCATCGGCAATGTCATCGGACTGCCGCTGCAGGCCCGCGGGGGAGGGGTCAATTGCAGACGAGGGTGTTGCCGAATTGGTGGCAGACGCGACCTTTCCCGGTCGGCACGACCATCACCGGCGTAGCGGGCGCCATTGGCGCGGAAGGCTGGACAGCGGGGGGAGGGAGCGCCGGCAGGGTGGTTTGCGTGCCCGCGCCGGAATAAGGGGCGTTCAAGGTGGGCAAGGCATTGTTCTGCAGGAGCGGATTGGCTTGCGGCATGACGGCCGTCGGCTGAGAGGGGTCGTGATTCTGGATGATCGTCGTACCGCCGTTGCGATGGATAATGGTGCCGCCCGTGCAGTAGGTTTTGCCGCCGCCGATATCCTTGCAATAGCTCACCTGAGCTTCGGCCGCGCTGGCGAAGGCGAGCAAGGCGATTATCAGCGGCTTCTTTAGCTTCATTTTTTCATTATAGATCGCAAAACGGGAATTCGATCTGCGGCGGTTTGCCGCCGATGATGTCGGCGATTGCCCGGCCGGAACCGCAGGCCAGGGTCCAGCCGAGGGTGCCGTGGCCGGTGTTGTAGTAAAGGTTGCCGGCGCGGCTGCGGCCGATGACGGGCACATTGCCGGGTGTGGCGGGGCGCAGGCCGGCCCAGTATTCCGCATCGCCGGCGGGCTCGAGGTGCGGGAACAGCTGTTGCGCCCGCCGCAGGATGGCCATGCAGCGGGCAGGAGCGATGGCGGTGTCGAATCCCGCCAGCTCGGCCGTGCCGGCGATGCGCAACCGGTTGCCGAGGCGCGAACAGACGATGCGGCGCGATTCGTCGGTGATGCTGACGAGAGGGGCGGCGGCGCCGGTGGCCAGCGGCAGGGTGACCGAATAGCCCTTGACGGGGTGGATCGGCAACCGCTCGCCCAGCGTGCGCGCCAATGCGGTGCCGTGGCTGCCGAGGGCGACGAGATAAGCGTCGCCGCGAAGCTGTTCTGACGATCCTGCCGCATCGAAAATCCGCACGCCGCCGATCCCGCTTTCCCCGCGGGCGAGCGAGGCAATGCGCGTGCCGTAACGGAAGGTCACGCCGGCCTGGCGGCAGAGTTCGGCAAGTTTCTGAGTGAACAGCAGGGCATCGCCGGTTTCGTCGTCCGGCGCAAACAGTCCGCCCGCGAGGCCTGCCCGACAATCCGCCAGGGCGGGCTCGACCCCCAGGCAGGCGCGTGCATCGAGCACCGCGGCGCGGATGCCGAACTCATGCAGCAGCGCAGCCCGCTGGCCGGCCTGTGAAAATTCGCGCGAACTGAAAAAGAGATGCAGGATGCCCTTCTGCAGGCGGTCGTATTCGATGCCGGTATCCTTCTGTAGCGCGCGCAGGCAATCGCGGCTGAAGACGGCCAGGCGGGCGATGGCCGCCGTGTTGCGGCGCGTGCGGCCGGGCAGGCATTCGAGCAGGAAGCGGGCGCCCCAGGCCCACTGCGACCAGTCGAGGCGCGGGCGAAACAGCAATGGCGCGTCCTCGCGACCGAGCCAGCGCAGCACCTGGAGGGGCGCGCCTGGGTTGGCCCAGGGCTCCGGATGACTGGTAGAGATCTGGCCGCCGTTGGCGTAGCTGGTTTCCAGCCCGGCGGCAGGCTGGCGGTCGATGACGGTGACGGCATGGCCGGCCTGCCGCAGGTACCAGGCGCTGGTGACGCCGGCGAGGCCGGCGCCGAGGACGATGACGTGCATGACGGGAACCTTGGCTTCTCCGCATTTTAACGCAGGGATGCGGATCGTCCCTGAAACCCGGATAATTGCGCCTTTCGGCAATGGATTCGGGAGAGAAGTCGATGCGCCGCATCACCCTCATGCAGTATCTCATCGAGCAGGAGCGCCAGAAGGACTGGATCAATGCCGACCTGCGCCTGCTCATCGAAGTCGTCTCGCGCGCCTGCAAGGCGATTTCCATCGCCATCGGCAAGGGCGAGCTGGCCGGCATGCTCGGCGGCGCCGGCAGCCAGAACGTGCAGGGCGAGGCGCAGAAGAAGCTCGACGTGATATCCAATGAAATCCTGCTCGAGGCCAACGAATGGGGCGGCCACCTCGCCGCCATGGCCTCCGAGGAGATGGACCACCCGCACCAGATCCCGCACCGCTTCCCGCGCGGCGAGTACCTGCTGCTGTTCGATCCGCTCGACGGTTCCAGCAACATCGACGTGAACATTTCCGTCGGCACCATCTTCTCGGTGCTGCGCTGCCCCGAGGGCGTGACGCAGCCCGACGACGGCGCCTTCCTGCAGCCGGGTACGGCGCAGGTCTGCGCCGGCTATGCCGTGTACGGCCCGTCCACGCTGCTGGTGCTGACGCTGGGCCACGGCGTCGCCTGCTTCACGCTCGACCGCGAGACCGGCAGCTTCGTCCTGACGCAGGACGCGATGCGCATTCCGGAGGACACCGGCGAGTTCGCCATCAACGCCTCCAACATGCGCTTCTGGGAACCGCCGGTGAAGCGCTACATCGACGAGCTGCTGGCCGGCAAGAGCGGCCCGCGCGGCCGCGACTTCAACATGCGCTGGGTGGCCTCGATGGTGGCCGACGTGCACCGCATCCTCACCCGCGGCGGCATCTTCATGTACCCGCGCGACACCAAGGACCCGACCAAGGCCGGCAAGCTGCGCCTGATGTACGAGGCCAACCCGATGGCCTTCATCGTCGAGCAGGCGGGCGGCGCCGCCAGCAACGGCCGCGAGCGCATCCTCGGCATCCGGCCGACCGGCCTGCACCAGCGCGTCGCCGTCATCCTCGGCTCGAAGAACGAGGTCGAGCGCGTGACCGGCTACCATGCCGCCTGACGCGCCGCCCGCCGGGCAGGAATTCGCCACCCTCGCGGGCGGCTGCTTCTGGTGCCTGGAGGCGGTGTTCGACGAACTGGAAGGCGTCACGGACGTTGTTTCCGGCTACGCCGGGGGGCATACCCCCGATCCCGATTACCGGCAGGTCTGCTCGGGCGAGAGCGGCCACGCCGAGGTGGTGAGACTGACTTTCGATCCCGCCCGCATCGCCTATCACGAGATCCTCGAAGTGTTCTTCGCCATCCACGACCCGACCACGCCCAACCGCCAGGGCAACGACATCGGCACGCAGTACCGCTCGGCGATCTTTACCCATTCACCGCAGCAGCAGGCCGAGGCGCAGGCCCTGCTCGACGAGTTCGCCGCCGCCAATGCCTTTGGCGCGCCGGTGGTCACCGAACTGGCGCCCGCAGGAAAGTTTTTTCCTGCCGAGGATTGCCACCAGAAATATTTTCGCAACAACCCCCATCAAGCCTATTGCCAGTTTGTCGTGGCGCCGAAGCTGGCGAAGTTCCGCAAGCTGTTCGCCGCCAGGCGCAGGCAGGCATAACCCCACTTCGAAAGGATTCATCATGAGCCAGACCACAACCCCCAGCGGATTGATTTGCGAGGACGCCAAGGAAGGCAGCGGCGAGGCCGCGGCGCGCGGCCAGACCGTGTCGGTGCATTACACCGGCTGGCTGACCGACGGCACGAAATTCGATTCGAGCAAGGACCGCAACGAACCCTTCGAGTTTCCCCTCGGCGCCGGCTACGTCATCCGCGGCTGGGACGAGGGGGTGCAGGGCATGAAGGCGGGCGGCGTGCGCAAGCTGACGATTCCGCCCGAGCTGGGCTATGGCGCCCGCGGCGCGGGCGGCGTGATCCCGCCGAATGCCACGCTGGTCTTCGAAGTCGAGCTCCTTGAAATTCTTTGACAGGCGGGTATGTACCTGGGCATTCGGGTCGCGTAGAATGCGCCCCGCCTACATACCGACATAGAAAGACCACCATGTTTGGTAGTTTCATGCCGAAGGAAGGCAGATTCTTCGAATATTTCGTCGAACTGGCCGATTGCATCCTGCAGGCCAGTCGCGAGCTGGCGGAGCTGATGACCAGCTTCGACGACGTCGAGCGGCGCGCCTACAACATCGAATCGATCGAGAAGAATGGCGACAAGGTTACCCAGACCGCCATCGAGATGCTGCACAAGACCTTCATCACGCCGCTCGACCGCGACGCCATCCACCAGCTCATCACCAACATGGACGATATCCTCGACCTGATCGAGGATTCCGCCCAGTCGATCTTCCTCTACGACATCCGTGCCGTGACGCCGGAGGCGAAAAAACTGACCGACATCTGCGTCGCCTGCGCCGAGAAGGTCAAGGAAGCGGTGAGCCTGCTCTCCAACATGGACAATGCCCGCGCCATCATGCGCGTCACGGAAGAGATCGATCGTCTCGAGTCCGAGGCCGATCATTTGATGCGCTCGGCCATGGCCAAGCTGTTCCGCGACGAGCCGGACGTGCGCCAGGTCATCAAGCTGCGCACGGTGTACGAGGTGCTGGAGAGCATCACCGATCGCTGCGAGGATGTCGCCAACATCATCGAAGGCATCGTGCTCGAGAACGCGTGACTTGCCGAACCGCAGACAGGGACTACGCGTGAGCGCCGCCCGCCGGGAGCTCGGCATGACGCCTGCGCCTGCGAAGCTGCGCAGCGGGAGGGGGGCGTCATGAGCTTCGAGGTCTTCGTCTTTCTCATCGTCCTGGCCCTGGCGTTCGACTTCATGAACGGGTTTCATGACGCCGCCAACTCCATCGCCACCATTGTCTCGACCGGCGTGCTGAAGCCGCATATCGCCGTCGCCTTTGCCGCCTTCTTCAACTTCGCCGCCCTGTTCGTCTTTCATCTGAAGGTGGCGGCCACCGTCGGCAAGGGCATCGTCGAGCCGGAATTCGTCGACCACTATGTGATCTTCGGCGCCCTGGTCGGGGCGCTGTTCTGGAACGTCGTCACCTGGTACTACGGCATCCCCTCCAGCTCCTCGCACGCCCTCATCGGCGGGCTGATGGGGGCCATGGTGGCCAAGGTCGGCACCGGCGGCCTCATTGCCGCCGGCATCGGCAAGACGCTGCTCTTCATCATCGTTTCGCCGCTGCTTGGATTTGTCCTCGGCGGACTGCTGATGCTGGCGATATCCTGGATATTCTTCCGCACGCCGCATGCCAAGGTGGATCGCTGGTTTCGCCGCCTGCAACTCTTCTCGGCCAGCTACTACACGCTCGGCCATGGTGCCAACGACGCGCAGAAGACGATCGGCATCATCTGGCTGCTGATGATCTCGGGCGGCTATCTGTCGGCGGACGCCGCCCGGCCGCCCGACTGGGTGATTCTCTCCTGCTATGCGGCGATTGGTCTGGGCACCCTCTTCGGCGGCTGGCGCATCGTCAAGACCATGGGTCAGCGGCTGACCAAGGTCAAGCCGGTCGGCGGCTTCTGCGCCGAATTGAGCGGAGGGGTCACCCTGACCATTGCCTCCTTGGCGGGTATTCCGGTATCGACCACACACACCATCACCGGCGCCATCGTCGGTGTCGGCGCCTCGCGCAAGCTTTCGGCGGTGCGCTGGGGCCTGGCCGGCAACATCGTCTGGGCCTGGGTCCTGACGATTCCCTGCTCGGCTTTCGTTGCCGCTTGCGCCTGGGCCATCGGCGAGGCTTACCTGTAACTCCTGTTTGCCTTGCAAGGGGCAACCGCTGCGGATTCCGGAGTCGACAGGAAGCCGGTTCCCCTAGAATAGGGCTTGTCTCCGGGAGCCGACAACATGTCCAACGTCATCGATTACGAATACGGCATCAGCGCCATCGACTCCGGCTTTGGGCGACCGCGGATGGATGCCATCCACCTGATCGTCGAAGGCGCTCATGCCGCACTGGTCGACACCGGCACCAACGCTTCGCTGCCGCACGTGCTGGCCGCGCTGGCGGCCAAGGGGCTGGCGCCCGAGCAGGTCGAATACGTCGTCCTCACCCATATCCACCTCGACCATGCCGGCGGTGCCGGCGCCCTCATGCGGGTGCTTCCCAATGCCCGCCTGACCGTCCATCCGCGCGGTGCCCGCCACATGGCCGACCCTTCGCGCCTGGTCGCCGGCACCAACGCCGTTTACGGCGAGGCCCAGGCCAGGCGGATGTACGGCGAAATCCTGCCGGTTCCCGTCGAGCGCATCCTGGAGACGCCGGAGGGCGCGACGATCCGCCTGGGCAGCCGCGAGCTGCTTTTCCTCGACACGCCCGGCCATGCCCGCCACCATGTCTGCATCCGCGACGGCCGCTCCGGCCATGTCTTCGCCGGGGACACCTTCGGCCTTTCCTACCGGGAGCTCGACGTCGACGGCCGCCCGTTCACCTTCCCCATCACCACTCCCGTGCAGTTCGATCCGCCGGCCATGCATGCCTCCATCGACCGCCTGCTGGCTCACCGGCCGGGGGCGATCTACGTCACCCACTACGGCCAGGTGCGCGACGTGCCGCGACTGGGCGCGGACCTGCACCGGCTCATCGACGCGCACGTCGACGTGGCGCTGCACCATCGCAGTGCGGGCGCCGAACGCCAGGCCGCGATCCGGGCCGGCCTTGCCGAAATCATGCTCGGCGAGTCGCGGCGACAGGGCTGGGGAATGGCGCCGGACGGGCTGCTCCGCCTGATGGCGGCCGACCTTGAATTGAACGCGCAGGGACTCGTCGCCTGGCTCGACAGCGAAGCTTGATTCGCGCCGAGAGAGGATGCCGGACGCAACACCAGAGGGAAAATTTTCCATCTCCCTCTGAAAAATGATTGACAAATCTTTCCGGCATGATCATGCTTCGCTCCATTCTTGCTGTGCGCAGCAAGGAGATTCAAGGTGCTTTCAGTCGTAAACACATTTTTCAGGAGGTGAAGATGGCTACTGCCAAGAAAGCAAAGAAACCCGCTGCTAAGAAACCCGCCGCCAAGAAGCCGGCCGCCAAGAAAGCCGCTCCGAAGAAAGCCGCCGCCAAGAAGCCGGCCGCCAAGAAAGCCCCCGCCAAGAAAGCCGCACCCAAGAAGAAAGTCGCCAAGAAGCCGGCCAAGAAGGCCGCAGCCAAGAAGCCCGCGGCCAAGCGCAAGCCCAATGCAGCCTTCATGAAGCCGATGACGCCGAGCTCCGCGCTCGCGGCCATCGTCGGTGCCCTGCCCCTGCCGCGCACCGAGGTCACCAAGAAGGTCTGGGATTACATCAAGAAGAACAAGCTGCAGGATGCCATCAACAAGCGCATGATCAATGCCGACGAGAAGATGAAGTCCATCCTCGGCAAGGCCCAGGTCTCGATGTTCGAGATGACCAAACTGATCAACAAGCACCTGAAATAAGCGGTAAGTCCAGGCGCTTGCAGGACGCGCCCTGCCTCCGGCCGGAGGCAGGGCGTTTTTGTTTTTCAGGGCCTACAGCGCAAGCGCACCGGGCTCCTCCACCCATTCCGAGAAAACGCTGCCCGCACCGGCAGGATCGTTCCGCCAGGCGGCCAGCAGTCTGTGCGCGGCCTCCCGCCAGTGGGTCTCGCCGTCGCGACAGGCGCGTCGTAGGTCGTCCTCCGCGCCCGTCCTGCGCCAGGCAGCGTAGGCGGACCACAGTCTCGGGAAGAGGCTACGCCGCAGCCCCTCGAAGTTGGCGAAGTAGAAGTGCAGGGAGGGCGCCGCGCCGCGTTCCAGCAGCATCGGCAGGGTGGACAGGCAGTCGGCCAGATTGTCCCGCACGGCCCGGGCCAGCAACTCGGCGCGCCGTTCGGAAAGCCCGCCCAGCATCTCGCGCCAGTCCGGCCCGAGCAGCGGCTCGGCCATTCCTTCGCCGATCTCGTGCAGGATCAGCGTCTCTGCTTCCGCTGCTGCCATGCGTTCCAGGGCGGCTTCGGCGTTGTCGCCGAAGCCATAGCCCTCCAGCGCCGCCTTGAGGGCGCCCTCGGCGCGCTTGACGCCCCAGATCTCGGTCTTCTCCCACAGCCAGCGCCGCAGCGCGTCCAGGCGCAGGAAGACGGTGCCTTCCCGCAGCGCGGCCGGCGGCGCGAACAGATCGCGCGCATGCTCGCGTTCCGCCACCAGCACCTCGAGGCCCTGCCGCGACTCCCGCCGCGCCAGCTCGCCGAGGAAGAAATGCGGTTTGCCCCAGCGGCCGATGCCGCCGGCGTAGACCAGGCCGTACGGCGCCAGCGCGGCGTTGATGGCGGCGTTGTCGAAGGGATCGCAGCCGCCGTCGAGCGGCAGCGGGCGGAAATCGGCCTCCTCGATTTCGTTCCAGCGCGCCTCCCGTCGGGCGATCCAGCCGCCCAGCTCGGCCTGCGGCAGGGACTGCGCCAGGGGAATGCCGTGCTCCCAGCGGAACAGCTCGCGCATCGCCAGCAGGTAGTTGCACAGGGTCATCTCGCGGGCATGGCGGGCATCCGCGATGTCGCAGTTGGCCTGCACGGCCTGCCTCAATGCCTCGAAGGCGGCGGGATTCATGATCGCCGTGCCCGCCGGCGCGGCTGCCAGGCCGCCACCGACCGCACGATCGCCGGCCAGGGCAGGCCCTCCGGGCCGTTGGCGGCGCCGCAGGCGCGCACCAGTTCGGCCACATCGCCGACCGCATCGACGCCGGTGAGGGCGCGCTGCAGCCCGGCCAGGCCGCCGCACTGCACCTTCATTTCCTGGGCGTGGGGGAGTCGCGGCTCGGGGCGGGTCAGATGCAGGGTGAAGGTCGCCTGCTGCCGCAGCAGGCCGAGCAGGGCGGCGCAGCCGGCGTGCGCCTCGGCGTCACGACAGTCGATGGTTTCGCGCTCGGCGATGTTGCGGCGCTGCGCCCGCGAGCAGGTGCCGCAGCCGGTCAGCAGCGCCTTCTCGAAGGCGCAGGGGCGGTCGACGATGGCCGCGCGCGCCTGCCGGAAGGCGGTCTCGTCCATCGGCCAATTCGCTCAGTAGTCTCCGTCGCCCGGCTCGGGCTGCGTTTCGTGGGCCTGGGAGAGCAGGTCCTCGGCCTGCAGCTCGTTCTCGGCGAAGATGGTCCGCACGCCGCAGCCTTCGGCGAGGGCCAGTTCCCGCCGCAGCACCTTGGCGCGGGCCGAGGCGGCCTTGAAACTGTCGTGGCTCTCGATCTTTTCCAGGCGGCGGATGGGGGTCTCGAAGATCTTGTAGAGGTAATAGGGCATGCGGTTCCCGGTTTCTCAGTCGACGTAGGATTTGCGCGAGCGGCGCGAGCCGGGGCGGCTCTTCTGGATGACGACGCCGCGCACGGCCGCGATGCCGGCCAGTTCGGCGTCCGGGTAGCGCGGGTTGAGCGGGTGCAGCCACCAGCCTTCGCCGCGGCGTTGCAGCTGGCGCAGGATCGCCTCGCCGTCGTGCTGCGCGACGACGTAGCTGCCGTCGCGCGCCAGCCCCTCCGGCTCGACGACGATGATCTCGCCCTCGGCGAACTCCGGCAGCATGCTGTCGCCCAGCACCATCAGGGCGAAAGGCTCGCCGCTTTCGCAGGCATCGAGGGCCGCGTCGGTTTCCGGCGCGACGGGCAGGAGCGGGATGATCTTGCGCTTCGACATGGGCCAATCTTAAGGGCTTGCGCCCCGTCCGGCGAACAGAAGCCTTTGATGCGGAGGCGAGGGAATTTTATGTGATCGTGGAAAACCGTTGCGCCGCGGGAAAACCCCTCTCGTCGAGCGCTTTTGCGGCGGCCTCGACGAAGGCTGCCGGACCGGCGAGATAGACATCGCAGGCCGCCGGATCGGCCAGTTCTCCGGCCATGCCGGCCACGAAGCCGGCCGCGTCGCCTCCCGTTATGGGCGAATAGCGGAAATTGTCGAGCGCGTCGGCCCAGGCGCGGCAGAGATTGTCGAGGTAATGTCCGTCCGTCCGGGCGGCGTGCCAGTAGAGGTGCAGGCGCTCGCCGCGTTCGAGCGACAGGGCGTGCTCGATGAGCCCCTTGATCGGCGCGAAGCCGGTTTCCGCGGCGACGAAGAGCGGCGGCCGCGGCGATTCGGCACGCAGCACGAAATCGCCCGACGGGCCCAATATCGAGACTGCTTCGCCGACGCGCAGATCGTCGAAAACCTTGCGGGCGAAAGCGTTCCGCGCATCCCGTGCGACATGGAAGTGCAGGTTGCGCTCGTCGCAGGGGCAGCTGGCGATGGGCAGCTCGGCCGAGGCGTCGCCGGCGGTGAGCACGGCGCTCTGGCCGGCGAGGTAGCGCAGGCGGTTCGTGCGCGGCGTCTGCAGGTGCAGCAGGCGCACGTTCTCGCCGAGCGGCTCGATCGCCTTGATGCGGGCGACGATCTGCTGCTGCGGGATGTCGCCGGCCTCGGCGTTTTCCAGCGCCTCGACGACGAGGTCGCCGCGCGGCGCGTTGGCGCAGAGCAGGACGTAGCCCTGGCCCTTCTCCGCTTCCGACAGCCTGTAGTCGTGATGCCGAACCTTTTCCACCTGGCCGGAAACGACGCGCGCCTTGCACAGGCCGCAGTTGCCGTTGCTGCAGCCGTAATTCACCGCCAGGCCGGCCTTGAGGGCGGCCTCCAGCACGGTGTCGGCGCCTTCGGCCTGGAATTCGTGGCCGCTTGGATGCAGGGTGACGCGGAAAGACATGGCGTCAAGCATAGCATCCGTGGCGGTCAGTTCATTCCCGCCAGTTCCGCCAGCTGGCCGGCGAGCAGCAGCAGGGAGAGCACGCAGCCGGCCAGCGGCACCACTGCCGGATAGCCGCGCACGCCGGGCGGCGCCGGGATGCGCCGGCGGATGCGCAGCAGCGCCAGGTTGATCAGGCAGAAGACGACCAGGATGGCGGCGCTGGTGGCCCGCGCCAGCGACGCCAGCGGCAGGGCCAGGGCGAGGGCGAGCGTGGCGGCGGTGACGACGGCGGTGGCGAGCATCGGCGTGCGGCGCGCCGGATGCACCCGGCCGAGCCCCGCCGGCAACCAGCCGCGCGCGCTCAGGCCGTGCAGCACGCGGGCGGCGCGGATGAGCAGCACCAGCGCGCCGTTGAGGACGGCGAACAGGGCGATGAGGCCGATGAAGAACGGCTCGCGGCCCGTCGCCTTGGCGTACATCAGCGCCAGCGGCGCGTCGTTGCCGGCCAGCTCGGCGCGGGAAAGGGCCAGCACGGCCGTTACGGCCACCAGCAGGTAGAGCGCGGTGGCGATGGCCAGCGCCAGCAGGATGGCTCGCGGCATGGTGCGTTCGGGCTCGATCACCTCCTCGGCGAGGTTGGCCATGTCCTCGAAGCCGATGAAGGCGAAGAAGGCGACGAAGGCGGCGAGGAAGATGCCCGGCCAGGCCGCCCCCCGCAGCGGCGGCGCGAGCTCGGGCAGGCGCTGCGGCAGGGCGAGCAGGCTCTCGCCCGACACCGCCACCACCAGCAGCAGGCCGCCGATCTCGATCAGGGTGGCGACGGCCGCCGCCCGCGCCGACTCGTGGATGCCCCAGGCGGCCAGCGCGCCCAGCGCGAGCAGCACGGCGAGGACCGCCGTCCAGGCCGGCACATCGACGAACAGCCGCAGATAGGCCGCGAAGCCGTTGGCCAGCGCCGCCGCCGAGGCCAGCGCGGCGAACAGCACCAGGGCACCGGCCAGCATGGACAGCCAGGGTCGGCCGAATCTCTCCTGCACATACACCGCCTCGGCGGCGCTCGTCGGATGGCGCGCCGCCAGCTCGGCATAGGAAAAGGCGGTGAAGGACGCCACCACCGCGGCGACGACGAAGGCCAGCGGCGCGTGCATGCCGGCGAGGCCCGCCACCTCGCCGACCAGCACGTAGATGCCCGCGCCGAGGATGGTGCCGAGGCCGAAGAAGGTCAGCAGCGGCAGGGTCAGCGTGCGCTTGAGCGCGTGCGGCGCCGGCATGGTCAGCGCCGGGCGAGGAAGGCGTCGACGGCCCCGGCCAGGCCGGGCGATTCGAGCTCGGCGAATTCGTAGCGGGCGCGCAGCACCGGCTTGTGCACCGGGATCAGCGCGGCCAGGTCGATCGGCGTGGCGGAGACGACCAGGTCGGCCGGCGTGGCGTTGATGGTCTGGCGCAGGGCGTCGAGCTGCTCGCGCGAATAGCCCGTTGCCGGCAGCACCTCGCCGATGTGCGGATAGCGGGTGTAGAGGGCGCGGATGGCCGGCCCGGCGAAGGGGCGCGGGTCGACGATTTCCGCGCCGGCGCGCAGGGCGGCGAGGTGGCCGGCGCCCCAGGGCATGCCGCCGTGGGTCAGCGTCGGCCCGTCCTCCACCACCAGCACGCGGCGGCCGCGCACCGCGGCTTCGTCGTCGAGGCGCACCGGCGAGGCGGCGCGAATGACATGGGCGCGCGGGGCGAGGGCCTGCGCCGCTTCCGCCACGCGGCGCACGTCGGCCGGCGGCGCCGCGTCGCTCTTGGCGACGATCACCACGTCGGCCATGCGCAGCACCGCCTCGCCCGGGTGGTGCGTCGTCTCGTGGCCGGGGCGCAGCGGATCGACCAGCACGATGTGCAGGTCGGGACGGATGAAGGGGAAATCGTTGTTGCCGCCGTCCCAGAGGATCAGGTCGGCCTCGGCCGCCGCCGCGGCGACGATGCGGGCGGTGTCGACGCCGGCGAAGACGACGTTGCCGCCGGCGAGGTGCGGCTCGTATTCCTCGCGCTCCTCGACGGTGCAGCCGGCGGCGTCGAGGTCGGCGCGCGTCGCGAAGCGCTGCACCGCCTGGCGCGCCAGGTCGCCGTAGGGCATCGGATGGCGGATCACCGCCACGCGGCGGCCGCGCGCCTTGAGCACGCCGGAGAGGTAGCGCGCCGTCTGCGACTTGCCGCAGCCGGTGCGCACCGCCGAGACGGCGATGACCGGCACCTCGGCCCGGATCTGCGTGCGCGCCGGGCCGAGCAGGCTGAAGTCGGCGCCCGCCGCCAGCGCGCGCGAGGCCAGATGCATGACCTGCTCGTGCGTCACGTCGCTGTAGGCGAACACCACCTCGTCGATGCGCCGCTCGCGGCAAATCGTTTCCAGTTCCGCTTCGTCGAGGATCGGGATGCCTTCGGGGTAGCGCGGCCCGGCCAGCTCCGGCGGGTAGCGGCGTCCGGCGATGCCGGGGATCTGCGCGGCGGTGAAGGCCACCACCTCGACCGAGGGATCGTCGCGGTAGACGAGGTTGAAGTCGTGGAAGTCGCGCCCGGCGGCGCCGAGGATGAGGATGCGGCGGGTCATTGGACCACCTTCCCCCCGCCCCCTTCCCGCGGAAGGGGGTGACAATCGTTCGCCGCTGCACGGCTCCATGTCGTTGGCTGTGCCGCCCTTGGGACGGCCCGGCGGGCGGCGCTCATTCGTACTTCAGCCGGAAGGCGGATTCCGCGCCGGGCGGCACGGCCCTGATGCGGTTGAGCTTGATGCCCTTGCCGACGCTCGCCGCCTGCTTCACCGCGCCGGTGACCATGATCTCGTAGGGCCGCGCATGGTCCTCGCCCAGCTTGCTGGCGGCGTTCACCTCCGCGCCGAAGACGTCGGAATCGCCGATGCGCAGCATGTCGCCGTAGCCGAGGCCGATGCACAGCAGCACCTCCTCGGCCTTCGGCCGCTTGCGGTTGTACTCCCGCGCCCGCTGCTGCATGGCGACGGCGCAGGCGATGGCCTCGTCCACGTCGCGGAAGATCACCAGCAGGGAATCGCCCTCGACCTTGAGCAGGATGCCGCTGTGCTCCTCGATCAGCGGCACCAGCAGGCGGTTCGCTTCGTAGATGGTCTGCAGGAAGTGGATGATGCCGAAGTCGGCCACCCGGCGCGAGAAGCCGGAGAGGTCGGTGAACATCACCGCCCAGCGCTCGCCGAAGAGGTTCCAGATCTTCTCGTCGACGCGCGCCTGGTCGGCCTTCGGCTTGAGGCGTTCCTCGATGAGCTTTTCCAGCCGGTCCTGCGACGCCGTCGAGGCGACGCGGTAGATGAATGCCATGCTCCGCTCCGTCTTGTTCGCAGCGGCCATTGTAGCCGCTGCCTGCGCGGCGGCCGCCCGTGCCCGCGGCAAAAGTCAGTCCGCACGGGACGGCGCCGCGGGTCGCCGCGCGGCGCCGGGCGGTTCAGATGAACTCGAAGGCGAACAGTATTCCGACGACCGTCATCATGCCCAGCCCGATCATGAACAGCGTGTCGGCCAGGGACTCGAGTCCGGCGGTGTTTTTCCGCGTGCGAATGGAGAGATAGGAAAACAACGCGCTCAGCATGAACAGTACGCTGTTGACGGCGAGGGCTTCGTCGATGCGGCTCGGGCGGGTGGCGCCTTCGAAGATCTTGACGAGCCCGATGACGGTCATGCACACGCCGACCATGGTTGCCGAGGTCGGCAGCACATGGGAGGTGAGGCCCGAATTCAGGTGATTGTCGCCGCGCTCGCAGCCGTTCGTCCGGCTGGTCTTCGTGACGGGTTCGACTGGTTTCGGTTCGTTCATGGGCTGTCCATTCCGGCCGGTTGCCTGCGGGGCGGGCTTACGGCTTGCGCAGCCGCCTGAAGGCATGGACCAGCAAAACCGCGACGACAATGGCGCCCAGCAGCCATTCCTCCATTCGACGGATGTCGCCCAGCAGCAGTTCCATGGCCTGGCCGAAAAAATACCCGGCGCCGGTAATGGCCAGCCCCCAGATGACGGCGCCAATCAGGTTGAGCAGGGCGAATCGCCCGGCCGGAACGGCGCTCATGCCGACCGCCAGCGGCCCGGCGATGCGCAATCCATAGAGAAACCGGTTCGCCAGGATGAACAGGACGTGGTGCCGGACGAGCATGCCGTCGGCACGCATGGCGGCTCCGTTGAGGCGGGGAAACCGGGCCAGCAGCCGGCCGCCGTGGCGGCGGCCGAGAAGAAAAAAGAGCTGGTCGCCGGCAAAGCCGCCCGCGGCCGCCGCCGCGACGACAAGCGGAAACTGGAGATGGCCGCTGTGGGCGAGCAGCCCGGCCAGCAGGAGAACCGTTTCCCCTTCGAGAACCGCGCCCAGGAAAACCAGTGGGTAGCCCCACTGCTGGATCAACTGGAGTATCGGGCCGCCCGCATCCATGACATTTCCCGGAAGCCGCCCTCCTGCGGCCGTTCAATCGCGGAACTTCGGCTCGCGCTTGGCCCGCATGGCCGTCATGGCTTCCGTCAGGTCCTCGGACATCAGCATGGCGGCGTTCCAGGTGGCGATGTAGTTGAGGCCGTCGGCGACGGAATGGTCGCGGGCGTAGTTCACCATCTCCTTGATGCCGCGGATCGACAGCGGCGACTTCTTGGCGATGGTCGCGGCGATCTTCGCCACCTCGTGGAAGAGCATGCCGGCGCTGGCGTAGCCGTGGTTCACCAGGCCGATCTCCTTCGCTTCCGTGCCGGCGACGGCGCGGCCGGTGTAGGCCAGCTCGCGCACCATGCCCTCGCCGATCAGCTTCGGCAGGCGCTGCAGGGTGCCGACGTCGGCCGTCATGCCGACGTCGATTTCCTTGATGCTGAAGCTGGCGTCGTTGCAGCAGTAGCGCATGTCGCAGGCGCAGATGAGGTCGACGCCGCCGCCGAGGCAGTGGCCGTGGATGGCCGCCAGCACCGGCTTGCGGCAGCGCTCCAGCGCCGTGAGCGAATCCTGCAGGTCGAGGATCAGGCGGCGCAGTCTTTCCCGCATCCTGCCGTCGCAGGGGTCGGCGATCTCCTGGCGCACGCCGGCGAGCAATTCGAGGTCGATGCCGGCGGTGAAGCAGGGACCGGCGCCGCGCAGCACGGCGACGCGCACCTCGGGCGCCTCGTCCACCCACTTGAAGGCCTCGCGCAGCTCCAGCCACATGCGCAGGTTCATGGCGTTGGCCTTCTCCGGCCGGTTCATCTCGACCGTGGCGACGCCGTCGAGCAGTTCGATTTTCAGGGTTTCGTAGGCGGGTGCGCTCATGTTCGTCCTATGCCGAAAACGCCGGGTAGTCGAGGTAGCCGCCGTGGCCGCCGACGTAGAAGGTCTTGCTGTCCCACGGCGCGACCTCTACGCCCTGGCGCAGGCGCGAGACGAGATCCGGATTGGAGATGAAGGGCTTGCCGATGGCGATCAGGTCGCCGCTGCCGGCGGCGAGCGCCGCCTCGGCCTTCTTGCCGGTGAAGCCGCCGCAGAGCATCAGCGCATTGGTGAATTTGGCGCGGATCAGCCGCAGCAGCGCGTCGTCGGGATCGTGGATCCAGCTCGTCGACTGGTCGTAGAGGTGGAGATACACCAGCCCGAGCTTCTGCAATTCCTCGGCGAGGTAGCCGTAGGTCGCCATCGGCTCGGGGTCGGGCCGCATGTCGTTGGCCTGGCCGTGCGGCGAGAGGCGGATGCCGGTGCGCTCCCTGCCGACGGCGGCGGCGACTTCCCGCGCGATGTCCAGGTGCAGGCGGCAGCGGTTCTCCAGCGAGCCGCCATATTCGTCATGGCGGTCGTTGACATACGGGCAGCGGAACTGGTCGAGCAGGTAGCCGTTGGCGCCGTGGATCTCGACGCCGTCGAAGCCGGCGGCAATGGCGTTCCTCGCCGCCTGCACGAACTCGCCGACGACGCCCTTCACCTCGGCGGTCGACAGCGCACGCGGCGTTTCGCAGGTCACGAAAGCGGGCTGACCGGTGGCACGGTCGAGCGCCATCGACCTGCCGTTGGCGGCGAGGGTGCTCGGCCCCACCGGCGGCGCGTTGTCCTCGCGCAGGCTGCCGTGGCTGATGCGGCCGCAGTGCCAGAGCTGGGCGAAGATGCGCCCGCCCTGCTTGTGCACTTCCTGCGTGACGGCCTGCCAGCCGGCCACCTGCGCGGCGGAGTAGAGGCCCGGCGTGAAGGCGTAGCCGCGCGCCTGCGGCGAGACCGGCACGCCCTCGGAAACGATCAGGCCGGCGTCGGCGCGCAGGCCGTAGTACTCGACCATCATCGGCGTCGGCGCGATGGCCGGGTTGGCGGCGCGGCAGCGCGTCATCGGCGCCATGGCGATGCGGTTGGGCAGCGTCAGCCCGCCCAGCTTGAAAGGGGAAAACAGCTTGCCTGCGCTCATGGAATCCTTACTCCGTCCTCGAACAGTTCGCCCGGATCGAAACTCTTGTAGGCCTCCGCCGGATAGAAGGCGCGGAAGTCGGCCATCACCTTGTCGAAGGGGAAGTCCGACCAGCAGCCGTGGTCGCGCACGTATTCCATGTGGCGGCGGTTCTTCATGTCGTATTCCTGAAAGATGGCGTTGTCCGTGCCGTCGAACTCGGTCGGGTGCACGTGGAACTTCTCGCACATCTCGATGTTGAAGGCCGGCGCCGCCTTGACCCACTTGCCGGCGAGATGCAGCACCGCGTAGCCGTGGTGCATGAACAGCGTCTTGCCGCCCATCATGGCCTTCAGCTTCTCCGTGGTGAGGTGGTTCTCCACGTCGGAGAGACCGATGGCGGCGTGGATGCCGGCGGCGCGCGCCGCCGCCGCGAGCAGGATCGCCTTCGGCAGGCAGTAGGCCGCCTTCGCTTTCAGTACGTTGCTGGCGACGTAGGGCTCCGGGTCGAGGCTCATGGTGAACGGGTCGTAGCGCCAGCCGTCGCGCACGCGGTAGAACAGCTTCACGGCCTTCTCGATGTCGGTGCTCGCGCCGGCGACGGTCTCTTGCGCGAAGCGGCGGATGGATTCGGCACCCGAATCGATGAAGCGCGCGCTGGCGAGGTATTCGGGGCCAGGCTCGGGCCAGGCGCCGGATGGGGTGTGGATCATGTCAGAGTCGCTTGAGAGGAAAGCGACATTATGCCGGGCATGCCTGTGAAGGCAAGGTGCACTATGGTGCGTTATGCGGCGGTGTGTCTTCGTCATTCCCGCGAATGCGGGAATCCGGGAAGTGTAAGGCTGGTAGCGACACTAAGCGGTCTTACGATTTTCTACAAAGCCGACATTAACGTTGGGCATCAGCTTTGCCATCCGTTTCTCCTAATGCCTGTTCGCGCAATCCAACTGTGTAGTGGCCGCCTTCCGCTTTCTTGAGAACCAGAAGATCGTACGTTTTTAGCATGTCCAACAACCCAGAATGTCCGAAATTAATTGGGGAAAAACCAGGGTCAGTGCGTTTGAGATATTGCCCCAATGCTGCTAGATGTACCTGCCCTTCAGAGGTGCTATCTGCAAGCAACGCTACCGCGTCCACCACGAATTTCGGCCGACGCTTGATTGTTTGCAACTTTGTCGGTTCCGCTTTCGCTTGAGTTAGGTTGCTGTCGGATTGCTCCGCTTCGGTCACATTCTCAGGTTTCCACTCGAAAAATTGGTCGCTCGCATTGCGTAGTGCATCCGGCGTCTTTTGCTCGCCGACAATGAAAACCATTGCTCCTCGCTCCCGAAGTTTCCGGCAGAGATAAGCAAAATCGGAATCGCTCGTTACTAGGCAGAACTTGTCCGCTCGGTGATCAAACATTGCTTCGATGGCATCTAACGCCAGAGCGATGTCAGCAGTGTTTTTACCAGCAGCGTATTGATACTGAAGGCACGGCGTGAAAGCCAAGCGAACCAGGGCTTCTTGCCAAGTCTTGGCAAGAGTGCTGTGGTTGCCATAACCACGACGAATTACAACGCGGCCGAATTGGGCTACGACTCGCAGTGCGTATTCCAAAATCTCTGGGCTAGTGTTGTCGCAATCTACTAAGACAGCAACGCGGGATTCAACGGGTGGGTGTGGCGCGCTCATTAATCTCTATCCTCTAGTAACAGCGTGGGTCAATGATAACGGCAAATTCCAAATGGTTTTGGCACTAATCGCTGGCGTAGCGGTTACTACTGATCGAAAAAAGGCGAACGGCTGCTCCTGGCCGGAAGCGGAAGTTGTCTGCAACATCGTCAGCGCTTGTTCGCCCTCCGAATATCGCCGTATCCCAGCGACTGACTTTTCCCGCAAGCGCCGCAACTATCCCCGCCCGCGCTCCACCATCAATTCCGCCATTGCCGCATTCCCGTCGTCCGGCGAACCCAGTCCGGCGACAACGCCGGCCCAGTCGGCTTCGGGGCGGTTCGGTGTCGAGCATGGGGTCAGGCGTCTTTCAGCTGCTGTTCGAGGAAGCGTTGCAAGGCTTCCCTGCTCGGCAGTTCGAGCTGGTAGCGCGAGACGAAGAGCTGGTTGTCCATGCCGGCCAGTGCGTATTCGGCCAGGGCATGGTCTTTCTGGGTGCACAGCAGGATGCCGATGGGCGGATTGTCGCCCTCGCTCATCATGTGGCGGGCGTACCAGGTGACGTAGGTGTTGAGCTGGCCGGCGGCCTCGTGGCTGAAGGCTTGCAGCTTGAGTTCGACGAGGACATGGCACTTGAGGATGCGGTGGTAGAAGACGAGGTCGATGAATCCGTGCGACTCGCCGATCAGGATGCGTTTTTGCCGCGCCTCGAAGCAGAAGCCATGGCCCAGTTCGAGCAGGAAGGTTTGCAGGTGGTCCAGAACTGGTCTTCGAGCTGCGATTCGCCCATGACTTCCTGCGGCTTGAGGCCGAGGAATTCGAAGACGTAGGGATCGCGAATCGGAAAAGTCGGCGCCGGCGGGACGGCGCTCTCCTGTGTCCGGGCCGCCAGCCTGGCCTTGTCGGTGGAGAGTTCGCTGCGCCCGTAATACAGGCTGGCGATCTGGCGCTTGAGTTCGCGCACCGACCAAACGCCACGTATGGATTCGGCCTCCTAGAAGGCGCGCTTTCCGCTGTCCTCGATCTGGATCAGTTCGGCCAGGTGGGTGAAGGAGAGTTTTTCCTGCAGATCGCCGGCGGGTGTGGGGGAAGCGGATTCGGGAGTCGCCGACTCCCGAATTGCGTTCGAGGCTGGAATGGCCTGGTGCAATTCGGGAGTCAGCGACTGCCGAATTTGCGGGTAGGTACGATAGAAATGCCGGAACCGACGCAATTCCCTTTCGGACACGCGCTCCATGCCTTTCAGCGCCAAGGCCTGGGCCAGCCGTGCAAGCAGTTGCTCGCCATATTTGGCGCGGTCCGCGCCGTATTGTTCGTATTCCTGAATGAAGCACCCGATTGTCCAGTTGCGCAGAGTCAGGGCAATGTTGACGGCTTTGCCCGCCTGTGCGGAGAAGTAGCGATGCGTCCGCGAGATCGACTCGATCAGCCGATCCATGGTCAGATCGGCGGGGGTGGCCATGATTGGAGGAGTCTCTTTTTTCATCGCGTAGCTACATGAACTGGTTTAGAAGCTGAACTGTAATGGACGATCTTGGCCGACACCAGCCTACCAACCCCTGTCTCGCCGTCTCACGGGGACTGACTTTTCCCGCAAGCGCCGCAACTACCCCCGCCCGCGCTCCACCATCAATTCCGCCATCGCCGCATTCCCGTTCGGGTCGTCCGGGGAGCCCAGTCCGGCGACCACGCCGGCGCGGTCGGCTTCGGGGCGGTTCTGGCTGAGCTTCCACTTGCCTTCGATGCGCGCGATGGGGATTTCGATGCCGACGATGGCTTGCATCTGCGCGGCGAGGTAGTCGTCCGGGGCGTCGCCGACCGCCCAGGGTTCGGGGCGGACGCTTTCCTGGCTGCGCGTGAGTTCGTCGATCTGCCGCCGCAGCCAGGCCGCGTCCTCGACGATGCGCGGCCGGCCCCAGGCGTGCACGGTGACGTAGTTCCAGGTCGGCACCACCTTCTGCGTTTCGCGCTTGCTCGGGTACCACGAGGGCGTGACGTAGCCCTGCGGCCCCATGAACACGACGAGGCATTCGGCGCCGCCCTGCAGCTCGCGCCAGTGCGGATTGGCGCGCGCCATGTGGGCGCGCAGGGTGCCGTGCCCGCCCTCGCCGGCGTGGACCAGGAAGGGCAGGGGCGTGGCGAGCAGGCCGCCGGCGCCCGCGCTGGTCAGCAGGCCCAGCGGATGCTGCCGGATGAGGTCGTGCAGGACGTCGGTGCGTGCTTCGCGGAAGGCGGGCGGGATGTACATCGTGTGCGGCTCCGGTTGGAGTTCGATTACTGAGGATTGCGCATGTCAGTTATGGATTCCCGCTTTCGCGGGAATGACGGGCCGGAGGACGGCGTCTGTTACGCTGCTCCGAAATGCTCGGCGAATCCGAGTTTGATAAGGATGGCGATGACTTCCTGCAGGTTGTGGTTGAGCTCGTCCAGGGTGGCGCCTTGCGAGCGGGCGCCGGGAAAGCCCGGAACGAAGCCGACGAATACGCCGGTTTGCGGGCACCGTTCGATGACTGCGGTATAGGTTCTCATGGCGCGCTCCGGAAAGCTGCAAGGCGGATTATCGGAGGAATGCCGGCAGGGATCAACCGATCCCCTGACCGGCAAGCCGCAGGATCGCTTCGCCGCGAAGCAGTGGAACAGCCCGTCGCCGCCGCCGCGAGCAGGATCGCCTTCGCCTGCAGCGCGTTGCTGGCGACGTAGGGCTCCGGGTCGAGGCTCATGGTGAACGGGTCGTAGCGCCAGCCGTCGCGCACGCGGTAGCAGAGCCGCACGGCCTTCTCGACGTCGCCCGTCGCGCCGGCGACGGTCTCCTGCGCGAAGCGGCGGATGGATTCGCCGCCCTCATCAACGCCGGCGCCGGGCCGGTTTCGGCGAACTCGAAACGGGATAAATGGGATAATTGGGAATTCTGAAACCATGGCACAGGAGATGGGCATGATCCGTGAAGTCGAAGGGGATATTCTGTTCAGTGGCGCGCAGGTGATCGCGCACGGGATCGCAACGCACGATCCGTTCGATTCCGGGCTGGCGCTGGCGTTGCGCGAGCGCTTTCCGTCGATGGTCAAGGACTATCGCCATGCCATGCACGCCAAGGCGCCGAGCACGGGCGAGATCTGGGCCTGGCGGGGCGTGAACGAGGACGGCTCGACGCGCGGCATCGTCAATCTGCTGACGCAGGGCATGCAGAGCCAGGACAAGGCGGCCCGTCCCGTCAAGGCCCGGCTGGAGGACGTGAATCACGCCCTGCGCGCGCTGGCCAGGCATGTGCAGGACGAAGGCATCCGCAGCCTGGCGCTGCCGCGCCTGGCCACCGGGGTGGGCGCGCTGGACTGGGCGGAAGTCAAGCCGCTGATCCGCCAGCACCTGGACGGCCTCGGCATTCCGGTGCTGATCTACGAGGTCTATCGCAAGGGCGTGAAGGCCGACGAGAAGCTGGACTGAGGCCGCCGGCGGATCAGCCAATCCGGATCGGCACGAACAGGCGCTGCCCGCCGCGCTGGACCAGCACGGCGGCGTTCTTGCCGGAACGCTCGACCTGGCTGCGCAGCTGCTCGACGCTGTCCACGCGGTTGCCATTCACCGAGACGATGACGTCGCCCGGGCGGATGCCGGCGCGCGCCGCCGGCCCGTCGGCGACATCCTCGACGATCAGGCCGTGGGCGATGTCGCCCTGGCGTTTTTCCTGGGCGGTGAGCGGCCTCGCCGCCAGGCCGAGCTTGCCGCCCGGCCCCGCCCCTTCCTTGCCGTCCGCGCTCGCCGTGTTCTCGAACTCGCCCGTCTTGACGCTGAGTTCCGACGCCTTGCCGTGGCGCCAGATCCCGATGCGCGATTCGCTGCCCGGCGTGGCGGCGGCGACCAGGGCCGGCAGGGCCGAGGAGCGGTCGACTTCCTGGCCGTTGAATTTCAGGATCACGTCGCCGGGCTGGATGCCGGCCTTGGCCGCCGGGCTGTCCGGTTCGACCGAGGCGACGAGGGCGCCGCGCGGCTTGTCCAGGCCGAAGGAATCCGCCAGGCCCTGATTGACTTCCTGGATGGTGACGCCGAGCTTGCCGCGGCTCACCTTGCCCTTGGTCAGCAACTGCTGCTCGACGTTCATGGCGACGTCGATGGGGATGGCGAAGGACAGGCCCTGGTAGCCGCCGGAGCGGCTGTAGATCTGCGAATTGATGCCGATCACTTCGCCATTGGCGTTGAACAGGGGCCCGCCCGAGTTTCCCGGGTTGATCGCCACGTCGGTCTGCATGAACGGCACGTAGCTGCCCTCGTCCGGCAGGGCGCGCGCCTTGGCGGAAACGATGCCGGCCGTCACGCTGTTCTCGAAGCCGAACGGCGAGCCGATGGCCAGCACCCATTCGCCGACGCGGACGTTGGCGGCGTTGCCGATCTTCACGGTCGGAAGATTCCTGGCGTCGATGCGCAGGACGGCGACATCGCTGGCCTTGTCGAGGCCGACGACCTTGGCCTTGAATTCGCGCTTGTCGGTCAGCTTGACGGTGACCTCGTCGGCGCCGGCGACGACATGGGCGTTGGTCAGCACGATGCCGTCGGCGCTGACGATGAAGCCGGAGCCCTGGCCCTGGCTCGGGATCCTCTCCTTGCCATGCGGGTTGGGCGCGCCAAAGCGCCGGAAAAATTCTCCGAAGGGCGAGTCTTCCCCGAAATCCGGCAAATCGAGCTGCGCCGCCTTCACCGTTCCGGCGACGCTGATGTTCACCACCGCCGGACCATTCGCCGCGACGATCTCCGTGAAGTCCGGAACGCCCGCCAGCGGCCGGGCAGCCGATGGCGCCGCCTCGACGACTTGCGGCCGGGCGTGCGCTCCGGGCAAGCCGACATGGTCATGCAGGGCATATCCGGCGCTGAAGGTGGTCAGTACGGCCAGCAGAACGGCCAACCGTTGGGCATTGGCTTTCATGCGCATCCTCCTTGTCGAGAAGGGCAGGGGTTGGAAAAGGGCGGAGGATCGAATGAGGGAGTGGCATTCGATCCTCCAGGGAAACGGCGGAGGGGGACCGCCATTTCCCGGGGAAATCCCGGCGGGATCCGGTATAGACTGGCATGCGGAAGAAACGCTGGCCTTCCGCCGGCACGCGCATCCCGTGCTTTCACTGCCCGTATAGATGCCGCTCCCGGGCCAAGGTTCAGCGCAGTTTGTAACAAAACTTTGCGGGCCGGCGAGCCGGCGGCCGGGAAGCTTTCGCCGCGGCAAGCCGCCGGCCGTTGGATTTTGCCCGGATCATGAAAACGACACTTCGCCGAAATGTCCTGACTGCCGCGCTGCTGGCGTTGGGCTGCCTGCCGGCGGCGGCCGATGACGACGAGTCGCCGCTGTGGGACTTCGTGCGCGGACGCTACACCCTGATCGGCCGCCAGCCCGACAGCCAGGCCACCTATACCGGCACGGCGAAGATCGAGCGGGTGGGCCGGCAGTTGCGGCTGACGCGCGTTGTCGCCGGCCGCCAGGAGCGCATCGTCGGCACGGTGCGCCGCGCCGATCCGGGCGAGGCCTGGGTGCTGGCCTTCAAGTGGGGCGACAGGCAGCCGATGGAGATGGTCTGCCTGGTCGGCAGCGACCTCGACAACTACGCGCGCCTGACCTGCCACTGGGGAAAGGCGGGCAACCCGCACGCGCAGCCGGGCATGGAGGCCTACTTCGCGCAGGAGCCGTGGGATCCGGTGAAGTGAGGCGGTGGCTCATTTCGCCATGCGCGGGGCCGGGTCGCGCAGGATGAGCGAGGGCGCGGCGAAGGGCGCCAGCTTCTCGAGGAAATCCAGCAGTTCCAGCGCCGGCGAGTTGGCGAAGAATTTCGCGCGCGGCGTTTCCATCCAGATGCGGTCCGAATACAGCCAGACCTCGTGCGGCGTGTCGCCGATCCCGTCGCCGTCGCGATCGAAGCCCTGGTAGTCGCTCCAGAGATTGCCCGTCCAGTCATTGGCCGCGCCGACGCCGGCTGCGCTCACCGCCACCTGGGTCAGGTTGTTCTCGAAGCGGTTGTCGACGATCTTGTGCCCGCCCTGTTCGCCGTAGAAATACATGCCGACGATGTTGTGGGCGAAGCGGTTGCCGCGCACCGTCAGCGCGGTCTCGGCGTTGAGCGGGGCGTTGGCGGAGAGGCCGGCGGCGCAGTGCAGGATCTCGTTGTTCTCGACGAGGGCGCCGCCGCTGTCCTTCAGGGAGAGGCCGGCGCCGCCGCCGTCGAGGGCGTGGGCGATCGTGTTGCCGCGCAGCACCAGGTCCGGCGAATACAGCACGGCGATGCCGGTGTCGGTATCGGCGAGGCGGTTGCCCTCCACGCGCGCGCGCGGCGAGAAGACGAACTGCATGCCGTAGCGGCCGTCGGCCAGGGTGTTGCGCAGGATCAGGTTGTCGGGCGAGTTGGCGAAGGTGAGGTCGCGCACGGTGCGAAAGGCGTTGCCCTCGATGCGGTTGTGGCGGCTGTTCCACAGGCGCAGGCCGTCGCCGCGGGCGCCGCGCGGAGCGGCGCGTCCCGTGACGCGGTTGGCGCGGATCCTGTTGCGGTTGCCCTGCCTGAGGTGGATGCCGAACAGCACGTCGTCGATGGCGTTGTGCTCGACCAGGTTGTCGTCGCCGGCGACGAGCAGCCCGGCGTCGATGCCGTCGTGGCTGTCGCCGGAGCCGGTCAGGCGCAGGCCGCGCAGCGTCGCGCCGCTCGTCGCCAGCGTCAGCACCGTGCCGCGGCCGTTGCCGGCCAGGGTTGCCTTGCCGCCGCCGTCGAGGGTGATCGGCTTGGCGATGACGGCCGGCCCGGCGTAGATCCCCGGCGCCGGGCGCAGCGTGCCGCCGGCCGGCGTGGCGTCGATGAGCGGCTGCAGCGGCGGCGCGGCCTGCGCCATGCCGAGGAGGGTCGCCAGGAGAAAAGTCAGTCTGCGCAGCACGGCGCTATTGTTGCCGCTGCGCCGCGCCTTGCCTTGCGATGCGTCAAGCTACCAGCTGCCGGACGCGCCGCCGCCGCCCGAGCTGCCGCCGCCGCCCGAGAAGCCGCCGCCCGACGAGCCGGAGCTCCACGACGATCCGCCCGAGCTGCCGCCGACGGTGAAGCCGCCGATGCGGGCCGAGCCCTTGGTCTTGATGTCATTTTTCGCCTTCTCGTACCAGGGCATGCGCGAGACGAGGATCTTGGCGACGGGAAAGGCGACGAGGTAGGTGCCGAGCAGCCACAGCGCGCCCTTGGTGCCGACCACGACGATGGGGAACATCGCCCAGAAGGGGATCAGGAAGAAGTAGAGGAACCAGCCCATGCCCGGCGTCAGCACGCCGAGCACGGTGAACAGGCCGATGATGCCGAAGATGAAGGCGCCGATGAGGATGCGCTCGGTGATCGAGAGGTCGGGGCCGTCGAAGAAGTTGTCGGATTTCCTTTCGGCGCCGGACTGCGGGGCGTCGGCGGGAATCTCGGCGCCGCCGGTGAGCTGGCCGATGACGGCGGCCACGCCTTCCGCCACGCCGGCGTCGAAGTTGCCCTCCTTGAAGCGCGGCGTCATGACGTTGCGGACGATGCGGCTCGCCGCGACGTCGGTGAGCGTGCCTTCCAGCCCGTAGCCGACCTCGATGCGCATGCGCCGCTCGCCCGGCGCCACCAGCAGCAGCACGCCGTTGTCCTTGCCCTTCTGCCCGAGCTTCCAGGCGTTGAAGACCTGCTCGGCGTAGGACTCGACGCTCTCGCCCTCGAGCGAGGGCACGGTGAGCACGGCGATCTGGTTGGTGGTCTCGGCTTCGTGCGCCTTGAGCTGCGCCGTGAGCTTTTGCTTCGTGTCCTTGCCGAGGATCTCGGCATTGTCGACGACGCGGCCGGAGAGGTAGGGCACCTCGGCGGCGGCCGCCGCCAGCGCGACGAGGCCGGCGGCAAGAAAGAGCCAGGGCCGCCTCATGCGCCCTTCTCCTCGATCACTTCCGCGGCGATCTCGTCGCGTCCGCCGCCGGCCGTGAAGCCCTTGGCGACGAGCAGCGCCTCCAGCGCGTCGAGGCCGTCGCGCAGGGCCGGCGCGACGCGGCCGGCGGCGAGCGCCGGGCGCATGCGCGCGATGATGTCGTGCAGCTCGGCGGCGGCCAGGGGCAGGCCGCCGTCGGGCAGGACCACCACGCAGCGCTCGAAGACGCCGACCAGCAGCAGCACGGCGTTGCGCCGCTGCGTGCGCGCAAGGCCGTGGTCGAGGAAGAAGGCGGCGGCGTACTGGCGTGTCTCGGCTTCGCGCCGGGCGGCGTCGAGGAACAGGCGGGCGAAGCCGGGCAGGAACAGCGTGGCCAGCGCGGCGGCGGCGCCGCCAACGAGAAAAGTCAGTCCCCCCAGCACGGCGTCGGGATGCCACAGGCTGGCGGCGAGGAAGGCCAGGCCGGAGAACAGGGCGAAGGCCTTCCAGGGAATCTCGGGGTAGGCGTCGCAACGGCCGACGACGGCGGCGACGACCTGCACGCCGCTGCGCGCCTCGAGGCGCTCGGCGCGCCCGGCGATTTCCTTGCGATCGGTTTCGCTGAGGTTCATCGCGGCTCCCCGCGTGTGGAAGGGTGGCGAAAGGGTAACACGGCGCTCAGCGCTTCGTCCGCGGCAGGAACAGCCGCGGGTCGACGGCGGCGCCGTTGAGCAGCACCGTCCAGTGCAGGTGCGGGCCGCTGGTGCGGCCGGTGTTGCCGGACAGCCCGATGCGCTGGCCGGCGGCGACCGGCTCGCCGGGCAGCACCTCGATGCGGTCGAGGTGGCAGTAGAGGGTGACGAGGCCCTGGCCGTGGTCGATGTAGACCGAGTTGCCGTTGAAGAAATAGTCGCCGGTCTCGACGACGACGCCCGCGCCGGCGGCGTTCACCGGCGTGCCGACCGGCGCGGCGACATCGATGCCGGCGTGCGGCATGCGCTCGAGGCCGTTGATGATGCGGCGCAGGCCGAAGCTGCCGCTGAGGCGCCCGGCGGCGGGCTGGCGGAAGGCGAAGTCCACCTCCGGCGCGTCGCGGAAATGCGCCTTGATCTCGTCGATGCGCTTCTGTTCGCGCTCGATGCGCAGCATGTCCTCCGGCGGCGGCTCGACCTTGCGGTGGTCGGGCACCGTGAATCGCTGCAGCGGGTAGCGCTTCGACGCGACGCGGATCGGTCGGGTTTCCTCGCTGCCGCCGGCGGACGCGACGCGCAGCGGGTGCACGCCGGGTTCGAGGGAGAGCGGCAGGCCGACCAGCGCGACCCAGCCCTGGCCGTCGCGCACCACGGCGACGCGCTTCTCCCTGAACCAGGCCTGCGGCCGCGCGGCGCCGTTGCCGAGGCGGACGAGAGCGAGGCCGCCCGGCACGGCGGTCTCCAGCGGCAGGGCATGGGCGAAGGGCAGGGCGGCGAAAAGGGCGCTGAAGAGGGCGCAAAGCGGCAGAAATCGCCCTGGCCAGCGCATCAGCGGCTGCGCTCGCGCAGGAAGTCCTTGAGGATGCGGCCGGTGTGCGAGGCGGCCTTTGCCACCTGCTCCGGCGCGCCCTGGGCGACGATGCGCCCGCCCGCCGCGCCGCCTTCCGGGCCGAGGTCGACGATCCAGTCGGCCTCGGCCATGACGTCGAGGTTGTGCTCGATCACCACCACGGTGTTGCCGCCGTCGACCAGGCGGTGCAGCACGCGGATCAGCTTCTCGACGTCGGCCATGTGCAATCCTACCGTCGGTTCGTCGAGGACGTACAAGGTATGGTTTCGGGTTTCGGGTTTCGCGTGCCGAGTGGAGAGCGCGGTTCGCACCTTGGCGAGCTCGGTCACCAGCTTGATGCGCTGCGCCTCGCCGCCGGAGAGCGTCGGGCTCTGCTGGCCGAGGGTGAGGTAGCCCAAGCCGACGTCCTGCAGCAGGGTGAGGGCGTGGTGGATCGACGGGTGCGCCGAGAAGAAGTCGACCGCCTCGTCCACGCTCATCGCCAGCACCTCGCCGATGTGCCGGCCCTTCCAGCGCACCGTCAGCGTCTCGGCGTTGAAGCGGCTGCCCTTGCAGACGTCGCAGGGCACCTTGACGTCGGGCAGGAAGCTCATCTCGATCTTCTGCGCGCCCTGGCCCTCGCAGGCCTCGCAGCGGCCGCCGGCGGTGTTGAAGGAGAAGCGCGAGGGCGAATAGCCGCGGATGCGCGACTCCGCCGTGTCGGCGAACAGCCGGCGCACGGCGTCCCAGAAGCCGACGTAGGTGGCCGGGCAGGAGCGCGGCGTCTTGCCGATCGGCGTCTGGTCGACTTCCAGCACGCGCGCCACCTGCTCCCAGCCGCGCAGCTCGCGGCAGCCGTGCAGGGGCGCGGTCTTGAGCTTGCGCTCCTCCGCCACCCGCCGCTGCAGGTTGTCGCGCAGCACCTCGCGCGCCAGCGTCGACTTGCCCGAGCCGGAGACGCCGGTCACCACCGTCAGGCGGGCGAGCGGCAGGCGCAGGTCGAGGGCCTTCAGGTTGTGGAGATCGGCGCCGCGGATTTCCAGCGCCGTCCCGCCGGGACTGACTTTTCGCCGCGGCGCGAGCGGATGCAGCAGCGGCTGCGCCAGGCAGCGGCCGGTGATCGAATCGGGATGCCGCATCAGCTCCGCCGCCGTGCCCTCGGCGACGACGCGGCCGCCCTGTTGGCCTGCGCCGGGGCCGAGGTCGAGCACGTGGTCGGCGCGGCGGATGGTGTCCTCGTCGTGCTCGACCACCACCAGGGTGTTGCCCTTGGCCTCCAGTTTCGCCAGGGTGTCGAGCAGGATGCGGTTGTCGCGCGGATGGAGTCCTATCGTCGGCTCGTCGAGGATGTAGCAGACGCCCTGCAGGTTGGAGCCGAGCTGGGCGGCCAGGCGGATGCGCTGCGCCTCGCCGCCCGAGAGCGTCGGCGCGGCGCGGTCGAGCGCCAGGTAGTCGAGGCCGACCTCGCGCAGGAAGGCCAGGCGCGACCGCAGCTCGACGAGGATGTCGCGGGCGATGGCCTCCTCGCGGCCGGCGAGCTTCATGCCCAAGAAGAAGCGCTCGAGGCCCTCCACCGGCAGGGCCGAGAGGTCGGCGATGGAACGGTCGCGAAAGCGCACCGCCAGCGCGGTCGGGTTCAGGCGCTGGCCATTGCAGGCGGGGCAGGCGTGCGCCTCTCCCTCGAACCATTCGTTCCACCAGATCTCCTCGCCGGTCTGCTCTTCGTCGAAGCCGGCGATGGCCAGCCCCGTGCCGTAGCAGGTCTCGCACCAGCCGTGCTTGGAGTTGTAGGAGAACAGTCGCGGGTCGGGCTCGGCAAAGCTCTTGCCGCAGGAGGGGCAGGCGCGTTTCGTGGAGAAGGCGTGCTGCTCCAGCTTCGCGTCGTTCCGGCCCTGCTTGATTGCGCGGGCGAGCGCGTCGAGCGGGCCGATCACCTGCAGCGTGCCCTTGCCGAATTCGAGGGTGCGGGCCAGCGCGGTGCGCAGTTCCGCCTCGTTGTCCGCCGAGACGACGAGGTCGGCCACCGGCAGTTCGATGTCGTGCTCGCGGAAGCGGTCGAGGCGCGGCCACCTGGCCGTCGGCAGGAAGGCGCCGTCGACGCGCAGGTGGCTGAAGCCCTTGGCCAGCGCCCACTTGGCGAGGTCGGTGTAGACGCCCTTGCGCGCGACCACCAGCGGCGCCATCAGGCCGATGTGCCTGCCGCGCCAGTCGCGCAGGATGCGCGCGGCGATGGCTTCCTCGCTCTGCGGCTCGATCGGCACGGCGCAGTCGGGACAATGCTGGGTGCCGAGCTTGACGTAGAGCAGGCGCAGGAAGTGCTGGATCTCGGTGAGCGTGCCGACCGTGCTCTTGCGCCCGCCGCGGCTGGTGCGCTGCTCGATGGCGACGGTGGGCGGGATGCCGAAGATGGCGTCGACGTCGGGCCGCGCCGAGGGCTGCACGAACTGGCGCGCGTAGGCGTTGAGCGACTCCAGATAGCGCCGCTGCCCCTCGGCGAAGAGGATGTCGAAGGCCAGGGTCGACTTGCCCGACCCGGAGACGCCGGTGACGACGGTGAAGCGGTTGCGCGGGATGTCGACGTCCACGCCCTTCAGGTTGTGCTCGCGGGCGTTATGGATGCGAATGACGTTTTGTGTGGAGGCCTGTAGGTCGGGCTTCAGCCCGACATCGGCCGCTGCCGTCGGGCTGAAGCCCGACCTACGGAAGGCTGCTTCGTACTCGGTTAGCGCGCGGCCCGTATGCGACGCTTCGCACGCCATCACCTCATCCACCGTGCCGGCGCAGACCAGTGCGCCGCCGGCTTCGCCGCCCTCCGGGCCGAGGTCGACGATCCAGTCGGCGGCGCGGATGACGTCGAGGTTGTGCTCGATCACCACCAGCGAGTGGCCGGCGGAGACGAGGCGGCGGAAGGACTTCAGCAGCTTGGCGATGTCGTCGAAGTGCAGGCCCGTCGTCGGCTCGTCGAAGAGGAACAGCGTCGGCCGGCCTTCGGTGTCGCTGTCGGCGAGGTGGCCGGCGAGCTTGAGGCGTTGCGCCTCGCCGCCGGAGAGCGTCGGCACCGGCTGGCCGAGGCGCAGGTAGTCGAGGCCGACGTCGGCGAGCGGGGCGAGGCGCGCCAGCACGTCGGGACGGTCGGCGAAGAAAGTCAGTGCCTCGGAGACGGTGAGCTCCAGCACCTCGGCGATCGACTTGCCCTTCACCGCGACTTCCAGCACCTCGGCGCGGAAGCGCTTGCCGTCGCAGTCGGGGCAGCGCAGGTAGACGTCGGAGAGGAACTGCATCTCGACGTGCTCGAAGCCGTTGCCGCCGCAGGTGGGACACCTTCCGTTGCCGGAGTTGAAGCTGAAGGTGCCCGGCGTGTAGCCGCGCTCCTTCGCAACCTCGCTCTTCGCGAACAGATTGCGGATCGGGTCGAAGGCGCCGATGTAGCTGGCCGGGTTGGAGCGCGTCGTCTTGCCGATCGGCGACTGGTCGACCATCGCCACCTCGGCGATGTGCTCCATGCCGCGCAGGGCCTTGTGCTTGCCGGGGGCCTCGGTGGGTTTCCCCTGGTGCTTGCGCAGGGCGGCGTAGAGCACGTCCTGCACCAGGGTCGACTTGCCCGATCCCGAGACGCCGGTGACGCAGACCAGGCGGTTGAGCGGAAGTCGGACGTCGAGGTTTTTCAGGTTGTGCTCGGCGGCGCCGAGAATCTCCAGCCGCGGGCCGTCCGCTGCGGGCGGGTTCGGCGCAAGGCCGGCGTCGGCGCGCTTGCTGCCTTCGAGGTATTCCGCCGTCAGCGTCTTCGCCTCGCGCATTTCCTGCGGCGGGCCGAAGAACACCACCTCGCCGCCGCGCTCGCCGGGGCCGGGGCCCATGTCGAGCAGGCGGTCGGCTTCAAACATGATCTGCGGGTCGTGCTCGACCACCACCAGCGAGTTGCCGGCGTCGCGTAGCCGCCGCATGACAGCGATGACGCGGCCCATGTCGCGCGGGTGCAGGCCGATGGACGGCTCGTCCAGCACGAACAGGGTGTTCACCAGCGAGGTGCCGAGCGCGGTGGTGAGGTTGATGCGCTGCACCTCGCCGCCGGAGAGGGTGCGCGACTGGCGGTCGAGCGTCAGGTAGCCGAGGCCGACCTCGCAGAGATAATCGAGCCGCGTGCGGATCTCGCCGAGCAGCAGGTCGGCGGCTTCGTCGAGCGGCGCGGGCAAAGCAAGCGTGGCGAAGAAGTCGCGGCAGCGGTCGATCGGCAGCAGCATCAGGTCGTGGATCGAATGCTTCTCCGCGCCGAGCTTCCACAGCAGCGACTCCGGCTTCAGGCGCGCGCCGCCGCAGGCCGCGCAGGGCGTGTAGGCGCGGTAGCGCGACAGCAGCACGCGGATGTGCATCTTGTAGGCCTTGGTCTCCAGCCAGGCGAAGAAGTGCTTGACGCCGTACCAGTGGCGCGGCCAGGAGCGCTTCAGGCTGACGTACTCCGGGTCGCCCTCCAGCACCCAGCGCCGGTCCTCCGGCGGCAGGTCGCGCCAGGCGATGTCGGTGGCGACGCCACGCTTTTTGGCGAAGCGCAGCAGGTCGTCCTGGCACTCGCGGTAGGACTCGGTCTGCCAGGGCTTCACCGCGCCGCCGGCCAGCGTCTTCGCTTCGTCCGGCACCACCAGCCCGTAATCCACGCCGATGATGCGGCCGAAGCCGCGGCAGTCCTCGCAGGCGCCGAGCGGGGAGTTGAAGGAGAAATTCGACGGCGTCGGCTCGGCGTAGTGGATGTCGCAGTCGGCGCAGTGCAGGTCGGTGCTGAACTTCCACGGCGTTGCCGGCGCGCCGGCATCATCAAGCGGATAAATCGCGACGCGCCCCTGGCCGACGCGCAGCGCCGCCTCCAGCGCCTCGACGACGCGGGCGCGCTCGGCATTGGCGAGGCGGAAGCGGTCCTGCACCACCTCGAGCGTCTTGCCGCGGCGGGCGTGGATGCGCGTGTAGCCCTGGGCTTCCAGCAGGCGCAGCACCTCGTCCTCGCCGAAGTTGTGCGGCACCGCGACCGGGAAGGCGACGAGGAGGCGCGGGTCGTGCGCCGTGCCGCAGCGACTGACTATTTCCGCGTAAATGCTCTGCGGCGTGTCGCGCCGCACCGGCCGCCCGCAGCCGCGGCAGTGGAGCCGCGCCGCGCGCGCGTAGAGCAGCTTGAGGTGGTCGTTCAGCTCCGTCATGGTGCCGACGGTGGAGCGCGAGGTGCGCACCGGGTTGGTCTGGTCGATGGCGATGGCTGGCGGGATGCCGTCGATGCGGTCGACCTGCGGGCGGTCCTGCCGGTCGAGGAACTGCCGCGCGTAGGGCGAGAAAGTCTCGACGTAGCGGCGCTGGCCCTCGGCGTAGAGCGTGTCGAAGACCAGCGAGCTCTTGCCCGAGCCGGAGACGCCGGTGACGACGATCAGCTCGCCGGTGGGCAGATCGATATCCAGGTTTTTCAGGTTGTTCTGGCGCGCGCCGCGCAGGGCGATGACGGGTTGCTTCTTGCCTTGCATTTGGGAATTGAATTGCCGCAGAGAAAAGCCCGCTTGCCACGGGCATGTGCAAACTGATAGCTTACTCGAACCCGATGGAGAATTCCGATGAGCACAGAAGAAAACAATCAGCAACCGCCGTTCGAGGACCAGCGCCTGTCCTTCGACGAGGCCGTCCGGTACGTCGTCCAGCGCAAGGCGGCGGCCTTCGCCGTGCATCCGGTGTTCGAGGAGGGCGACGAGGAGTCACCCTCGGGCGCGCGCGTCTTCGTGCTGGCGGCGGACGGCCAGGGCGGCTATACCCTGCGCTATCTCGCCGGGCGCTTCTTTTCCGGCGCCTATGCCGCCGACGACCTGATCGCGGCGGAAGATATCCCCGAGCGCGTCAGGGAATTGCGCTTTCTGCCGACGCGCTTCGAGGACGAGTGGTTCTCCGACCAGATCCAGGTGCTGATCGGCAAGCTGATGTCGTCTTCCGGCGCGCCGGCGCCGCACATGCCGGATTATCAGAATGCGCCGCAGAAGCAGGCGGCGGCGGAGGTGGTGTTCCCGATGGCCTTCATCGACGCGGCGAAGAAGCCGCATTGAACAGCGCTTCGTAGTCCGCCTCGCTGGTGAAGGGGCGCGGTACCTTCCGCAGCCCGTCCTCCAGCAGGGCGATATGCTCCAGCTCCTCGCCGGCGAGCTCGCGCGCCAGGCGCCGCACTTCCGCATCGTCGCTGGCGGCGATCGCCTGTTCGTAGAGCGCCTGCGCCCGCTTTTCCGCGCCGAGCGCGATCTTCAGCGCATCGTGCGGCGTCATCAGGTGGAAGACGAACTGGCGGTCGACCCGCTCGGCCGGCGCATTGTCGAGCCAGCTGAATTCCCACGGGCGCAGGGCCGGCAGCGGCAGGCCGGCGGCGCGGCGCTCGAGTTCCGCGACGTGCTGCCGCTCGAAGCGCGCCAGCCGGCGGAACAGCTCGGCGGTCCTTTCCTCGCCGTGATCTTCCAGGTATTCGGCGAACTCCTCGCAGCGCGCCACCGCCTCGCGCTCGATGGCGAGGGCATTGGCGTAGCATTCGGCGAGGCTGCCGATCGGGCTCGCGCTGGCCATGGCTGTCTCCTCATGTCTGCTTTTTGGAAGTCCAGCCTACGCCTCCGGGGTTTTGAAATAAAGACGCGGTGCAATATGTGCACCGCAGCGATCACTTGCCCTCCGCCGGCGCCGGTGGTGGGGCGGCGGCCGGCCGACGCGCCTGCTCGAGCAGCTTGCGCGCTTCCGCATGCCCCTGCACGGCGGCGAGCTCCAGCCAGAAGCGGCTTTGGGCCGGATCCTTGTCCATGCCGAGGCCGTTGAAGAGCAGGCTGGCCAGGAAGAATTGCGCGCGCGGGTCTCCCTGCTCGGCGGATTGGCGCACCCAGGCCGCACCTGCGGCCTCGTTCTTCTCCATGCCGGCCCGGCCGAAGACCAGCAACTCGCCGAGCAGCGCCTGGCCGAGGGGATCGCCGTCGTCGGCGGCCTGCTTCGCCCAGCGGCGGCCTGCCGCCTCGTCGCGTATCTCCTGCGTATTGAGATAGGCGAGCGCCAGCAGTCCCTCGGCTTTCGGATAGCGCTTTTCCGCCGCCCTGCCGAGCCACTTGAGCGCGTCCTGCGGGTCGCGCTTGGCGCCGCGGCCGGTGAGGCTGGCCAGGCCGAGCAGGGCCAGCGCGTCGGGATGGCCCTGCTCCGCGGCGCGGCGCAGCCAGTCGATCCCCTGTTCCGGTTTTTGCGTCTGCAGGAGCGTGCGTGCCAGCCAGACCTGGGCATTGGCGTCGCCCTGCTCGGCGAAGGCCTGCCATTCGCTGCCCTTGAGGGGCGCATGCGGCCTGACGCCGGTGAAGAAGCGGCCGGCCTCCTCCGCCAGGTCTGCCGAGGCATGCGCCTCGGGCCCCCGCTCGGATAGCGTCGCGGTGATCACGATGCCTTCGTCTTGGGGATGCAGGCAGGCCATGCCGTGAAGATCGATGACATGCGGCTTGCCGTCGGAGCCGATGGCGCCGCGGTCGCGGGCGCGCTGGCGATAGCGCACGCACTTGCGTTCGGCGGCCGGATCGGGCCGAACTTCTTCCGACAGCAACTCGAAGCGCGGGTCGCCGATGCTCTTCTTCAGCTCATCCCGCACGTTGGCGGCCAGCTCGGCCGTGGTGCGGGCGCGCCTGTCGGGAACCTTGCCGCTGGCGATGGCCACCTGGCTGTTGCGGCCTTTTTCGGCCGGGCGCACGAAGACCAGGTCGATGTCGCTGCGCCGCACGATCGCCCACCCCTGGCCGGCGGGGCGCTCCACCGACATCGGCACCAGCACCATGCGCCCGGGACGATCCTCCGCGGGCGCATGGGATTGCGCCAGGGCCGGCAGCGGCGCCAGGGCGAGGCAGGCCAGCAGGACTGCGCGAAGGAGCGTCATGGCGCTTCGATCGCGGCCGCTTATTTGAGCAGGCCTTCCGCCTTCAGCGCCGCCTGCACGGCGGGCCGCGCGCCGACGCGCTGGAGATAGTCGCCAATCGCCGGCCAGCGGCCGAGGTCGATGTTCACGAAGTTCGCCCAGTTGAGCGTGGTGAACAGATAGCAGTCGGCGACGCTGAAGGTGTCGCCCATCAGGTAGCTGCGTCCCTCGAGGGCCTGGGCGACGTAATCGATGCGGCGCTCGAGCAGGGCGCGCGCGCCGGCCTTCCAGTCCTCCGAGGCCTGCGGATTGAACAGCGGGCTGAAGGTCTTGTGGATCTCGGAGGTGATGAAATTCAGCCATTCCTGCAGGCGCAGGCGCTCCATGCTGCCGTTGGGCGGGGCCAGCTTCTTCTCCGGCACGCGGTCGGCGATGTACTGCACGATCACCGGCCCCTCGGTGAGGACCTGGCCGTCGTCGAGCGCCAGCGCCGGCACGTAGCCCTTCGGGTTGATCTGGCGATAATCGCCGCCGTCCTCGGTTTGCTTGCTGCGCAGGTCGGTCTTGACCAGATCGAAGGCCAGGCCGGCCTCGCGCAGGGCGATATGCGGGGAGAGGGAACAGGCACCCGGGCTGTAATAGAGCTTCATGGGAGGTCTCCTGGAAAAGTCGGGTTTGGGCTGGGACGATTACAAGTTTAGCTTATGGCCGCCTGAAAAAAAATTGCCCGCCATTTGCGCATCGTCCCTGCCTGACGCATGGTTTTCTGCGCGCCTGCGTGGCACACTCGAGGCCTGAATTTCTTCGAGGCCTGCCAAAATGAAATCCCGCAAGTTCATCTATGAGTTCGAGAAAGGCGACGGCAAGGACAAGATGCTGCTCGGCGGCAAGGGCGCCAATCTGTGCGAGATGACGCAGATCGGGCTCAACGTGCCGCCCGGCTTCACCGTCACCACCGAGGCCTGCCTCGCCTACCTGGAGAAGAACCAGCTGCCCGAGGGCCTGATGGACGACATCAAGGCGCACATGCAGGCGCTGGAGCAGAAGACCGGCAAGGGCTTCGGCAGCGCCGAGAATCCGCTGCTGGTGTCGGTGCGCTCCGGCTCGGCGATGTCGATGCCGGGCATGATGGACACCATCCTCAACCTCGGCCTCAACGAGGTTTCGCTCAAGGGCCTGATCAGGCAGACCGCCAACCCGCGCTTCGCCTGGGACGCCTACCGGCGCTTCGTCCAGCTCTTCGGCAAGATCGCGATGGGCATCGGCGACGAGGCCTTCGACGAGAAGATGCACGCCGTCAAGAAGAAGTACGGCGCGCTGCAGGACGTCGACCTCTCCGCCGAGCACCTGCAGGAGCTGGCCGGCGAGTTCCTCGCCATTGTCCAGCGCCACACCGGCAAGCCCTTCCCGGCGGATCCCTACGCGCAGCTGGAGATCGCCGTCGGCGCGGTGTTCCGTTCCTGGATGGGCAAGCGCGCCGTCGATTACCGCAAGCAGTTCAGGATCACCAGGGACATGGCCAACGGCACGGCGGTGAACGTGTGCACCATGGTCTTCGGCAACATGGGCAACGATTCGGGCACCGGGGTCGGCTTCACGCGCAACCCCGGCACCGGCGAGAACCTGATCTACGGCGAGTACCTGGTGAACGCCCAGGGCGAGGACGTCGTCGCCGGCATCCGCACGCCGAAGCCGATCGCCGAGATGGAAAAGGAGATGCCGGAGATCTACCGCCAGCTGATGGAGCTGCACAACCGGCTGGAATCGCATTACAGGGAAGTGCAGGACTTCGAATTCACCATCGAGCGCGGCCGCCTCTACTGCCTGCAGACGCGCAACGGCAAGATGAACGCCCGCGCCATGGTGCGCACCTCGGTGGAGATGTTCCGCGAGGGATTGATATCGAAGGAGCGCGCCCTCACCCGCGTCGATCCGGCCATGCTCGAGCAACTGCTGGTGCCGCAGCTCTCGCCCAGCTTCCGCGGCAAGTCGCTGGCGCAGGGCCTGCCTGCCTCGCCCGGCGCCGCCTCCGGCAAGATCGTCTTCGACGCCGACACGGCGGAGGCGCGCGGGCGCGCCGGCGAGCGCATCATCCTGGTGCGCGAGGAGACCAAGCCGGAGGACATCCACGGCTTCTTCCAGGCGCAGGGGATACTGACCAGCCGCGGCGGCAAGACCTCGCACGCGGCGGTGGTGGCGCGCGGCATGGGCAAGCCCTGCGTCTCCGGCTGCGAGGCCATCGTCATCGACGTCCTCGCCCGCCGCGCGGTGATCGGCGCGGCCACGCTGCACGAGGGCGACGTCATCACCATCGACGGCGGCTCGGGCCACGTCTATGCCGGCGAGGTGCCGACCGTCGAGGCGGAAGTCTCGGAGGAGATGTCGGAACTGCTGGAATGGGCCGACGAGACCGCCCGCATGCAGGTGATGGCGAATGCCGACACGCCGGAGGACGCCGCCCGCGCCCGCGCCTTCGGCGCCATGGGCATCGGCCTGTGCCGCACCGAGCGCATGTTCAACAGCACCGACCGCCTGCCCATCGTGCAGGAGATGATCCTGGCGGAAACGCCGGAAGAGCGCCAGGCCGCGCTCGACCGGCTGCTGCCGATCCAGCGCAACGACTTCAAGGGCATCTTCAAGGCCATGAAGGGCCTGCCGGTGACGGTGCGCCTGCTCGACCCGCCGATGCACGAGTTCCTGCCCACCGCCGCCCAGCTCGAGCTGGAGATCGCCCACCTGCACCACCTGCGCGACACCCTGAAGGGCCTGGAGGAACTGCCCGAGACGCTGAAGCTGCTCAACCCGAAGCTCTACCAGCAGTATGCCGACGGCCTGGTCAAGCTCACCGACGGCATGCATGCCTTCAAGGAGTCGCACCTCGAGGAGGACATCATTTCCAAGAAGGAGAAGGTGCTGAAGAAGGTGCGCGCGCTGTCGGAAGTCAACCCGATGCTCGGCCACCGCGGCGTGCGCCTCGGCGTCACCTACCCGGAGATATACTGCATGCAGATCCAGGCCATCCTCGAGGCGGCGGCGCTGTGCGCCAAGGAGGGCGTGCAGGTCTACCCGGAGATCATGGTGCCGCAGGTGGCGACGGTGGAGGAGCTGCGCCGCATCCAGGGCCACGTGCAGCGCCTGCACAAGGTGGTCGAGCTGACCCACGGCATCAACGTGCGCTACAAGTTCGGCTCGATGCTGGAAGTGGTGCGCGCCTGCATGCGGGCGCATCGCATGGCGGAGATCGCGGAGTTCTTCTCCTTCGGCACCAACGACCTGACCCAGGCCACCTTCTCCTTCTCGCGCGAGGACGCCGAGAACAAGTTCCTGCCGGCCTACAACGAGAGCGGCATCCTGCAGGACAACCCCTTCGAGGTGCTCGACGTGAAGGGCGTCGGCGAAGTCATGAAGATGGCGGTGGCGCGCGGCCGGCAGACCAACCCGGAACTGAAGATCGGCATCTGCGGCGAGCATGGCGGCCATCCCGCCTCGATCCACTTCTGCCACCACATCGGCCTGAACTACGTGTCGTGCTCCGGCCCGCGCGTGCCGATCGCCCGCCTGGCGGCGGCGCAGGCGAAGCTGCTGGAGGGGCAGTACGCCGAGCCGATGTAGGGGTTTCGTCATTCCCGCGGAAGCGGGAATCCATCAGCCGTTGAGATGCCTCATGGATCCCCGCCTGCGCGGGGATGACGGCGGCTAGCCGGCGTCGCGCCGTTCCTCGAGCGAGGCGGCGGCGCTGATGCCGTCGAGCAGCGAGCGGCCCTTCGGCGTCAGGTGCCAGCGCACGACGTTGCGCTCGTCGATCTTCGACTCGATCAGTCCCATCGCCTTGAGCGCCGCCAGGCGCGAGGCGATCTGCTCCTTCGGCAGCGAGGTCTTGGCGGCCAGCCCGGTGTTGGCGCCGTAGATGGCGTTGCCCTCGGCGACGGCGCGCATCAGCTCGATGTCGCCGAAGCTCACCGCGTTGCGCGGCAGCTCGACGATGGAGGCCGGCGCCGGCTCTGCGGTGTCCGCTTCGCCGGAGCGCGCGGCAAGCGCCGCCGCGGCTGGCTGCGGCGCACGCTCGGCCGAGTATTGCAGATGCTTCACTTCGCGCCGCACCTGCTCGACCTGGCGCAGCAGACTGGCGGCGATGTTGTCGAAGAAGCGCCGCGTCACCACCACATAGAGCAGGCAGAAGCCGGCGAAGACGAACAGCTCGCTCGACTTCAGGCGGGTGGCTTCCAGCAGATGGCTGGACATCATGTTGAGGAAAAGGGGCACCGTCAGCGCGGCAACGGTGCCGAGCACCATGTGCCGGAAGGCGCTGGCCAGCGAGCCGCCGCTGTCGCGCTCGTTGAGGAAGAAGTTGGCGAGGCCGCCGAGCACGCCGGTGGCGACCATGATGCCGAGGATGACGATCAGGTGCGTGTCGATGACGGCCGCGGCTTCCGCATTTCCCATACGCCCTCCCCGTGTGCGTGATGGAACCGTACTATGCCACAAGCCGCGGGGCGGGAACAGGCATCATTTCGGCTGGGGCGCCGCGCGGCTCAACTGCTTGGCCTGTACCTTGTCGTTCAGAAACTGCACGGAAATCGCGGTGTTGCCCTCGCGCCAGGTGGCCATGCCGCCGGACAGGCCGCCGATGCTGACGGCGCTCGTCTCGGTCGGCTCGCCGAGCAGGGCGACGACCTCCTTCTGGCTCATGCCGTTGTGGATCCGCTCGAAGCTCTCGGCGCTGATTTTCGAGCCGCAGGCGGCGACCGCGAAGGCCAGGATGGCAACGAGCGTCAGCCGCATGGCGCTTTTCCCCGCTTCGCGATTCGCCATGCGCTCAGGCGGCGGTCACCGGCCAGGGAATGACGTAGAAGAGCACGGCGAAGAAGTGCAGTGCCGCGCCGGCCAGCACGAAGCCGTGCCAGATGGCGTGGTTGTAGGGCAGGCGGCGCCACTTGTAGAACGCCACGCCGGCCGTGTAGGCGAGGCCGCCGGCGGCGAGGAGGACCAGGCCGCCGGTGGCGACGCGCTCCAGCATGGGCTGGGCCGCCACCACCACGATCCAGCCCATGGCGAGGTAGAGCGAGACGACGAGGCCGTGCAGGCGTCCGTTCAGGAACAGGCGCAGCACGATGCCGGCAAAAGTCAGTCCCCAGACGACGGCGAACAGCGACCAGCCCCAGGCTCCGCGCAGGTTCACCAGCAGGAAGGGCGTGTAGGTGCCGGCAATGAGGAGGAAGATCGCCGAGTGGTCGAGCGTGCGCAGCAGGCGCTTGACGCGTTCGGCCTGCACGCTGTGGTAGAGCGTCGAGGTCGTGAAGCAGAGAATCAGGGCGGCGCCGAAGATGCTGCAACCCACCATGTGCCAGGCGTCGCCGTGCAGCGCGGCGAAGGCCACCAGCACCGCCAGTCCGGCGATGGCCAGCACGATGCCGATGCCGTGCGTGATGCTGCTGGCGATTTCCTCGCGCAGCGAATAGCGGGGCAGGGCGGGCGGGGCGGTCATGGCGTTTTCTCGGGCGGACGAAGCGGGGCCGGGGGGATGCAATGGCGGAGTATACCCCGGCGCCCGGCGCCGAGTCAGGAGCGGTCCGGAATATTCCGGCGGTAGGCCTCGAGGATGTCCAGTTCCGGCTTGCACCAGGAGGTGCGGATTTCCAGGAGGCCGAGGACGGTGTGGAACAGGTTGTCGTGGCTGAAGCGCCGGTCCCGCTCGCGCAGCAGGGCCTGCCTGTCGATGTCGCCGAAGCGGCTGCCGAACCAGAAAATGGCCGGCACGCGGAGCTGGCTGTCGGGGGCGACGGCGCGCGGCAGGCCGTGCAGGAAGAGGCCGCCCTCGCCGAGCGATTCGCCGTGATCGCTCAGGTAGACCAGCGCCGTCCTGAACGACGCGTCGTTGCGCCGGAGGAGTTCGATGGCCTTGCCGAGGAAGTGATCGGTGTACAGGATGGCGTTGTCGTAGGCGTTGCCGATCTCCTCGCGGCTGCATTCGCCCAGGTCCTTGCTGCGGCAGACCGGCCGGAATTTCTCGAACGCCTCGGGATAGCGCTTGTAGTAGGCCGGGCCGTGGTTGCCCATCTGGTGCAGGACGATGACGATGTCGCCGCGGGGGTGGCCGTCGATGTATTCCTGCAGCGGCACCAGCATGCCTTCGTCGCGGCATTCGCTGTCGCAGACCGTGTTGGCGGCGGGGGTCTTGAAGCTGCGGTAGGGCACGCGCGCCGCGGTGCCCTTCGAGTCGGAGTTGTTGTCCAGCCAGAGGACATTCGCGCCGGCGCGCCGCAGCACGTCGAGCAGGTTTTCCTCGTCGCCGGCCGCCTTCGGGTCGAAGCGCGCCATGCCCTTCGGCGAGAACATGCAGGGCACGGAGACGGCCGTCGAGGTGCCGCAGGCCCAGACGTTGTCCAGGCTGATGGCGCCGGCCTCGCGCAGGCGGGGCGTGGTGTCGCGGGCGTAGCCGTTGAGCGCGAAGCGGTCGGCGCGCGCCGCCTCGCCGATCACCAGGAGGATCAGTTCCCGCTCCGTGTCCTCGGCGGGAATGCGCGCATCCGCGGCGATGATCGCGGCCTGGGCATTGGGCAGCGGCATCATGCCTTCCCGGGCGAATTTGGCGGCGGAAGCCAGGAGGTAGGCGGGATTGGCGTGGCTCCGCAGCGATTTGTGCGCCCGCAGGAACGAGGCGTAGAAGCCGCCGAAGGAGACGGCCAGCACGGCGATGGCGAGCAGGCAGATGCCGAGCAGTCCGGCGCGTTCGAGCAGCTCGCGGCGCCAGCCGCGCCAGGCGAGCGGGACCCGCCAGAGCAGGAGGGACGGCAGGACGCCGAGCAGGACGAAATAGGCGAGAAGCCGCGGCGTGATCAGGTCGAGCGCCTCATGGAGGTCGGTCTGGACGACGTTGCGCAGCATGTCCCTGTCGAGCACGACGCCGAAGCTGTCGAGGAAATAGGCCGACACCGAGGAGACCAGCAGCAGCGCCGTCAGCACCGGCTTGGTCAGCCTGCCGAAGGCGAATGCGCCGAACAGGAGGACGTTGAGCGCAAAGAAGACCATGGCCAGCGACAGCAGCGCCGCGAGGTTGCCGCCTTGCGGCGGAAAGGCCGCCAGCACCCTGGAGAAAAAGCCGAGGTTGCCGAAACCCGCGACGACCAGGCAGGCCGCCAGCAGCAGGGTGTTCCCGCTGCGTTCGGCGCGAAGCATCATCGTCCGCCGCCCAGCAGCGGGCGCAGGTCGACCAGTTCCTTCGGCTGGCCGGGGTCGCCGATCAGCAGCGGGCGCTCGCGGAAGCGGTCGTTGACGAGGCTCTTCTCCGGATCGTAGCCCTCGAAGGAAAGCCCGGCGAGATCCGCCCAGGCGTGAATCAGATGGGCGGTCTGCCAGGGCCGGTCGAGCGTTCCGTCGAGGCGTCGCGGCCAGGCCCGCTGCCATTCCGCCGAGCGCCAGAGCAGGAAGGGGACGGTGTACATCGGCACGGTCGGCCGGGCTTCGTTGCGGCCCATGAAGGCGTGCCCGGGCGAATCGAAGACGTCCTCGCCGTGGTCGGAGAAATACAGCAGCATCGAGCGGCCGCCGCCGGCCCGCAGGCGCTCGATCAGGCTGGCGACGACATGATCGTTGTAGAGGACGGCGTTGTCGTAGTGGTTGATCAGCGCAAGCTGCTTGTCGGTGACCCAGCCGGGCAGGCCGCCGCGATCGCGGAAGACGCCGAATTCGGGGGGATAGCGGTATTCGTAGACCACATGCGTGCCGAGCAGGTGCACGACGATGAACTTGCGCTCGGCCTTGTCGGCGAGGATGCGCGCGAAGGGGTCGAGCACGTTGCCGTCGTGGCTGTAGGCGTTCTGCGAGCGGGCCTGGTTGAGATAGACCTGCTCGTCCGTTTGCTCGGCGAAACTGGCGAGCAGGGTGTTGCGTCCGGACAGCGTCTGCTGGTTGGTGATCCACCAGGTCTTGTAGCCGGCCTGCTTCATGATGTTCATGAGCGAGGGGCTGCTGAGATAGAGGTCGGGATGCTCCTGGTCGGCGAAGGTGAGCGCCTGCTGCAGCGTCTCGATGGTGTAGGGCCGCGAGGCCGCCACCTGCCGGAACACCGCGAGCTGGTCGCGCATCGACTCGAGCCGCGGCGAGGTCGGGCGGGAATAGCCGTACAGGCTCATGTGCTGCCGGCTGGTCGACTCGCCGATGACCAGCACCAGGGTCGCGGGCAGGCCGGCGTGGGCATCGGCCAGGCGGGCGACCGGCGGCACGCGCCGGTTCTGCTCCAGCAGCGCCTGCATTTGCCGAAGATGCCGTTCGTACTTGGCGTAGCCGACGGCGAACTGCCAGGGCACGGCCGGCTCCAGGCCGTTGGCCAGGGCCTGCGTGAAGGTGCCCGCATCGAGAGGCTTCTTCTTGTAGACGATCCGATACGTGCCGGGCAGCACGACGAGCGCCGCGATGGCGAGCGCCAGCGCCCCCGCCGCGGCACGCGACACCGCCAGCGGCCGCAAGCCCCGCCACAGCCACCAGGCGCCGGCGGAATACGCCAGCAGCGCCGGAATCATCCACCAGGCGAAATAGTTTTCGATGTATTCGCCGGCCTCGGCCGGATTGGATTCGAAGACGATGAACAGGACGCTTTGCGAAAATTCCTGGCGATAGATGGCGAAGTAGCCCAGATTCAGCAGGGAGAACGTCCACAGCACGAGGCCGATCGCGCCGGCCAGGGGTTTCGCCCGCCTTGGCCAGGCCAGCAGGGGCAGGAGCCAGAGCAGGCTGGCGAGGATGCCGTGCCGCAGGGGAGCGAAGCCGCTCGCGCCGCCGGCGAACAGCAGCAGGTGGGTGACGCCGGAGAAGTACCAGAAGAACAGATAGGCCCGGCCGAGCCCTCGCCAATCGACCGCAAGAGGCGCGGCAGGCGGGTTGGCGGAAGGAGTTTGCGCGGTGCGGGCGGAGAGCATGTGGGCACGTGGCCGGCCGGGCTGGCTGACGATGCGCCACTCTATTCACCGGCGCGTGATCGCCCCGTGAATGCGGCGTGAAAATTTCGTCAAGCAGCGAAAAAATCGACGCGAAACTCGCAGCCGCCGCCGGTGTTTTCCCTGAGCTCGATGGACCAGCCCTGGCGCTGGCAGATGCGCTGCACCAGCGACAGGCCGAGGCCGAGGCCGTCGCCGCGGCTGGCGTCGCCGCGCACGAAGGGCCGGAACATGCTCTCGCGCTGCTCCGGCGGAATGCCGGCGCCCGAGTCGATCACGCTGAAGCCGCCCGGCCGCAGCACCAGGCGGACGAAGTCGCGGTCGGTGTAGTGGATGGCGTTGCGCAGCAGGTTGGAGAGCACGGCGCGCAGCAGCGGCGCCGGATGGCGGCCGGCGTCCTCGCCCTCGCTCAGGAGCGTCAGCTCGAGCCCGCGGCTGGCCGCCTCCGGCCGCAGGCGGTCGACCTGCTCGCCGGCCAGTTGCGCCAGGCTGGCTTCCGCCTCCTCGCCGCCGTCGCCGGAGGTGCGCGCCAGGCGCAGGAAGGTGTCCACCAGTTCCTGCATTTCCACGCAGGCGGACTGGATGCGGCGGATCTGCGTCGCCCCGTTGGCGTCGGACAGGCCCTGCGCCAGCATCAGGTCGCAGGAGCTGGCGATGACCATCAGCGGCGTGCGCAATTCGTGGCTGACGTCGCTGGTGAAGAAGCGCTCGCGCTCGAGGGCCTGGCGCAACTGGCCGAGGGTGGCGTCGAAGGCGGCGGCGAGGCGGCCGACCTCGTCGGGGGCATGGTCCGCGGCGAGGCGCGGCGCGTTGCTCAGCAACTGTCCGTGCTGCTGCACCTGGTCGGAGAGCCGGATCACCGGGGCGATGACGCGGCGCGCCATGAGCAGGCCGAGTCCCCAGGCCGACAGCAGGCTGAGGACGAAGGCGGCGGCGACGACGAGGTTGAGCACGAACTCGCGCCGCTCGAAATCCTCCGGATCCTGCACCAGCACGTACAGCGTACCGTTCGCCTTGCGGGCGAGGACGTGAAATTCCTTGTCCTCTCGTTCGATTTCCTGGAAGCCGGGACGCACCTCGGCGAGCCAGGCCGGCAGCGGCGGCTGTCCGTCCGGCCCGCGCACGTAGAGTTGCATGTCCGGGTCGAGATGGAAGGGCAAGCCCTTGTCGAGCGCATTCAGGATGTCGTCGAGCTCGCTGTTCATCTCCGAGGAGGAGTAGATTTCCTCGGTGTAGCCGATCGACTTCACCACCGTCAGCGAGAACAGGCCGGCCACCACCGCGGCCAGCAGGACGAAGGAGACGACGATGCGGCGGGCGAGGCTCCGGTTCGCCATCAGTCGGCCTTCTCCTGCTCGGCCAGGCGGAAGCCGACGCCGTGCACGGTGTGCAGCAGCGGCTTCGGGAAGGGCTTGTCGATCTGCTGGCGCAGGCTGTGGATGTGGCTGCGCAGGCTGTCGCTGTCGGGCGGGGCGTCGCCCCACAGCGCCGCTTCGAGCGCCTCGCGCGTGGCCACCGCCGGGCTCTTCTGCATCAGCACGGCGAGCAGCTTCAGCCCGATCGGGCCGATCTTCAGCGGCTGCCCGGCGCGGGCGACTTCCAGCGTGTCGAGGTCGTAGGCGAGGTCGGCCACCTGCAGCCGGCGCCGGCCGCCGGCGCGCGTGCGCTTGAGCACCGCCTCGATGCGCGCCGCCAGCTCGGGCAGCGCGAAGGGCTTGGTGACGTAGTCGTCGGCGCCGGTGCGGAAACCCTGCAGGCGGTCGTCGAGGGCGTCGCGCGCGGTGAGCATGATCACCGGCGTGTCGCGGCGCTCGCCTTCGCGCAGGCGCTGGCACAGCGCGTAGCCGTCCATGCCCGGCAGCATGACGTCGAGCACGATCAGGTCGTAATGGTTCGTCGCCGCCAGGTGCAGGCCGCTCAGGCCGTCCTGCGCGCAGTCCACTTCATAGCCCTTGAGGGCGAGATAGTCGGCCAGGTTGGCCAGGATGTCCCGGTTGTCCTCCACCACCAGTATGCGCATTGCCGTGCCGTTCCCCTTCTTGCAAGCGGCAAGACTACCACCGGGGAGTCAGCTCAGGGGGCGGCTGAAGCGCGACAGGTTGCCCATGATCTCCAGCATGGCGGTGCGGATCGCCTTGAGCACCGCGCCGGAGTCCGCCAGCGGGCGGTCGTCTCCGTCGCTGACTTCGTTGCGGATGGCGCCGAGGGCGTTCACCGGAAAGGACACCTTGAAGTCGTTGCCGATGTAGGCGATGCGGTTCCAGTCGGCGGCGACGGCGTAGTCGCGGCGGAAGTCCGGCGCCAGCAGGTCGTAGCCGAGCGAATAGTCCGCCGGCGGGTTCTTCACCCCGAGCAGCGGCATCAGCGTCGCCGGGATGTCGAGGTGGCTGGTGATGCCGGTGACGACGCGCGGCGCCCGGCCGGGCACGCGGATGACGGCCGGCGTGCCGGTCTGGAAGCGGTTGAACTCGGCGCTGTGGCCCCAGCGGCTGCGTTCCATGAATTCCTCGCCGTGGTCGCCGAGCACGATGACGATGGTCTTGTCGAGCAGCCCCTTCGCCTTGAGGTGGTCGATGACGCGGCCGATCTGGCCGTCGACGTGGCGGGCGGCGTTGATGTAGCGGTTCTTGATTTGCCCGATGTCGCGGCCGAAATCGGCGGTCAGGTAATTGAAGTTCTCGAGATAGGGCCGGGCGATGGCCGCCTCCGGCGGGAAGTCGTAGGGGGCGTGGGTGGACTCGAAGAACATGTAGCTCATGAACGGACGCGCCGGATCGCGCCGGTCGATGAAGGCGAGCATGTCGTCGATGTTCTTCGCGTCGCGCTGCCAGGGCGGCGGGCCGCTCTCGAAGGCGTGCATGTCCTGCGGACGCATGTTCGCGAAGATCGTCTTGTCGAAGGCCGGGTAGGTGAAGCGCTGGCTGGTGCGCAGGTCGAACTGGTAGCGCTCCTGCTGCAGCACGTCCATCAGCACCGGCGCGCGCTGCGCCGCGCGCATCGGGAACCAGTCGCTGCCGTAGAGGCCGTAGAACATCGAGAAGACGCCCATCTGCGTCAGGTTGCCGCCGCTGAAGTGCTTCTCCAGGCGCAGGGCGTCGTTGGAGAAGGCCCACAGGCGCGGCATGTTCTGCGGGTCGAGCATGTCGAAGCGCAGCGACTCGGCCACCAGCCAGACGATGTTGGGCGGCGCCGGCGGCGCCTCCACCCGGAGCGGCTTCAGCGGATAGGCGAGGCCGCCGTCCTTCACGCGCAGGCTCTGGCCCTCCGTCTGGGCGGAGGCGATGCCGAGGGACTTGGCGAGCTTGCGCATGGTGAGCGGCTGGTAGAGCGGGTAGCGCTCGCTGGCGAAGAGGATCGGCTGGTAGTTCGCGGCGGCGCTGTAGGCATAGGCGAGGCGTTCGCCGGTGCCGGCCAGGATCACCGCCAGCAGCGCCCAGCGCCAGGGCTGGCGCGAGCCGGCGGGGGGCGCCGGAGCGGCGCGCCGCGACGCCCAGGCGTAGGCGCCGGCCTGCGCGGCCAGCAGGAGCGCGCAGATCAGCGCGGCGGTCAGCTTGGCAGCCCAGGTGGCGCCGAGGGAGTCGATGCCGCCCGGTGTGGAGACGAGGTTGATGACGAAGCCGTTGATGTGGAAACCGTACATGTCGCGGATGAGGCGGTCGGCGTAGAGCAGCATCTGGGTCAGGCCGGCCAGGCCGACGGCCGTGGCGGCGAGCAGCCAGCCGCCGCCCTTGAGGGGCCATCGGCCCAGGACCCGCCGGAGCAGGTGGGAGGCCAGCAGCGCCGGCAACAGGTAGAGGAAGGCATAACTGATCGTCGCCGCCAGCGTCCAGCCGGCGACGGCGGGCGCGGCGAACTGGCGCGCGCTCTGCAGCCCGAGGACCTGGACGATGGCGATGAGCCAGGTGAGCAGGAAGTAGCGGTTGAGCTGGCGGGCGGACGGCAGGTCGGGCATGGCATGGCTCCGGAGGCGAACGGGCCATACCGTGGCAAGCGGGCCGTCAAGACCGCCTGAAGAAGACGTGAAAACGATGTGAAAGCCGGACGAAATACCATGCCGTCGCCGTTCCGCGGCGACTGACTTTTTCGGCCGCCCGGGGCGATCAGCCCGGATACATGTAGTCCCGCGTCAACGGCAGCGGATTCCCGCGCGGATCGCCCGCCTTGACGGCGACCACCTGGTGCAGGGCGATCCAGTCCTGCTCGAAGCCGTAGGCGCAGCCGGCGAGATAGGCGCGCCAGATGCGGTAGCGCTTCTCGCCGACCATCTCCCGCAGTCGCGCGCCGTTGCGCTCGAAGCGCCGGCTCCAGTGGCGCGCGGTGAGGGCGTAGTGGCGGCGCAGGTTCTCCACGTCGGTCGCCTCCAGGCCGGCGGCGGCCATTTCCTGCAGCAGGAAACCGACGTGCGGCAACTCGCCGTGGGGGAAGACGTAGCGATCGATGAACTCGCCGCCGCCGAAGGGCGACTCGGCCGAGTCGGGGTCGGTGGAGGTGATGCCGTGGTTGAGGCAGATGCCGCCGTCGGCGAGCAGTTCGCGGGTGCGGGCGAAATAGCCGCGCAGGTGCTGCAGGCCGACATGCTCGAGCATGCCGACGCTGACGACGCGGTCGAAGGTTTCCTTCACATCGCGGTAATCCTGCAGGCGAATGTCCACCCGGTCGGCGAGCCCGGCCGCCGCCACGCGGCTGCGCGCGAGATCGTGCTGGTTGCGCGACAGGGTGATGCCGACGGCGCGCGCGCCGTACTTCTCCGCCGCGCGCATGACCAGGGCGCCCCAGCCGCAGCCGATGTCGAGCAGGCGCTGGCCGGGCGCGAGGTACAGCTTGGCGAGGATGTGGTCGATCTTGGCGAGCTGGGCCTGCTCCAGGGGTTCGTCGGGGGAACGGAAATAGGCGCAGGAGTAGATCATCCGCTCGTCCAGCCAGAGGCGGTAGAACTCGTTCGAGACGTCGTAGTGGTAGGCGATCGCCTCGGCGTCGATGCGCCGCGTGTGCCGCACCCGGCGCGCGGCGCGCCGCGCCCGGCGGCCGGCACGCGCGGAGAGCCGGGCGGCGACGGCGATGACGTCGTCGATGGCGCCCTCGATGTCGATGAGGCCGTCGACATAGGCCTGGCCGAGCGAAGCCAGCGAGGGCCGCAGCAGCCGGCGCAGGGCGGAGATCGACTTGATCTCGAAGGTGACGATCGGCGAGGGGCCGAGCACCGCCTCGCGGCCGTTCCACAGCCGCAGCCGCAGCGGCAAGTCGTGGCCGCCCATGCGGACGATGAAGTCGTCGAGGCGCTTTTGCCAGAACATGGCAATCCTCCTCCCCGTCAAAACGGCCGGCGACGCCCCGGCGAAGGATGGGCGCGCGGCGGCTTCCGGATTATATCGGCCGCGATCCGGCCGCTTCAACCGGCCGTGCCGCCGGGACTGACTTTTTCGTGCAGGCGCGCTTCAGGCCCGCGACCACGAATCCTTCAGCGTCACCGTGCGGTTGAACACCGGCGCGCCCGCTTGCGAGTCGACCCGGTCGGCGACGAAGTAGCCGTGGCGCTCGAACTGGAAGCGCTCCTCCGGCCTTGCCTCCTTCAGCGCGGGTTCGAGGCAGGCCGTGATCACCTGTTTCGAGCCGGGATTCAGGTCTTCGAGAAAATCGCGGCCGCCGGCGCCGGGGTTGGCTTCCCTGAACAGGCGGTCATAGAGGCGCACCTCGCATTCATAGGCGTGCGCCGCGCTGACCCAGTGAAGGTTGCCCTTCACCTTGTAGGCGTCGGCGCCCGGCGTGCCGCTCTTCGAGTCGGGGAAATACTCGCAATGGACGGCGACGACCTTGCCCGCGGCGTCCTTCTCGCAGCCGGTGCACTTCACGACGTAGCCGTAGCGCAGGCGCGCCGAGTTTCCCGGGAACAGGCGGAAATAGCCCTTCGGCGGATTCTCGTTGAAATCCTCGCGCTCGATCCACAGCTCGCGCGAGAAGGGCACGGCGCGTTTGCCGAGCTCGGGTTGCTGCGGGTGGTTCGGCGCGAAGCACTCCTCGGTCTGCCCTTGCGGGTAGTTGTCGATGACCAGCTTGAGCGGGTCGAGCACGGCGATGCGCCGCGCCGCGCGTGCGTTGAGGTCGTCGCGCATGCATTCCTCCAGCACGCCGTAGTCGATCCACGAGTCGGCCTTGGCGACGCCGATGCGCTCGGCGAAGGCGCGGAAGCCCTCCGGCGTGTAGCCGCGCCGGCGCGCGCCGGCGAGCGTCGGCAGGCGCGGGTCGTCCCAGCCGTCGACGTGCTTCTCCTGCACCAGCTGGATGAGTTTGCGCTTCGACAGCACGACATAGCTCAAATTGAGGCGGGCGAACTCGATCTGCTGCGGCAGCGGCTCCGCCAGCAGGCCGCCTTCGGCGAGGCGCTCGAGCAGCCAGTCGTAGAAGGGGCGCTGGGCCTCGAACTCCAGGGTGCAGATGGAATGGGTGATGCGCTCCAGCGCGTCCTCGATCGGGTGGGCGAAGGTGTACATCGGGTACACGTTCCACTTGTCGCCGGCGCGGTGGTGCGTGGCGTGGCGGATGCGGTAGAGGGCAGGGTCGCGCAGGTTGATGTTGCCCGAGGCCATGTCGATCTTCGCCCGCAGCACGTGGGCGCCGTCGGCGAACTCGCCCGCCTCCATGCGGCGGAACAGGTCGAGGTTCTCCTCGGCGCTGCGCTGGCGGTAGGGGCTGTCGCGGCCCGGCTCGGTCAGCGTGCCGCGGTTGGCGCGCATCTCCTCGGCGCTCTGCGAGTCGACGTAGGCATGGCCGTTGCGGATCAGGGTTTGCGCCGCCTCGTACATGAAATCGAAGTAGTCGGAGGCGAAATACTGGTTGCCGCCCCAGTCGAAGCCGAGCCAGTGCACCGAGTCGATGATGGCGTCGACGTATTCCTGCTCTTCCTTCTCCGGGTTGGTGTCGTCGAAGCGCAGGTGGCAGGCGCCGGCGTAGTCGCGCGCCAGGCCGAAGTTCAGGCAGATCGACTTGGCGTGGCCGATGTGCAGGTAGCCGTTCGGCTCGGGCGGGAAGCGCGTGCGGATTCTCGCGGCATCGACGGGGGCGCCGGCGTGAATCGAAGCCGGGCCGGGCCGGCCGGCCCAGGTCACGCCGGCGTGCTTGCCGGCGGCGAGGTCGGCCTCGATGATCTGGCGGATGAAATTCGAGGTGGGTGTCGCGGGCGCCGCGGCGGGCGCGTGTTTGTCCTGGCTCATGATGCCGCGATTTTACCGCGAGGCAGGGCGCAGCGCGGCGACGATGGCGAGGCCGGCGAGCAGGACGAAGGCGATCAGCGACAGTTCCGGCACGGAGAGGCCGAGGAAGGTCCAGTCCACCTTCGTGCAGTCGCCGTTGGCCTCGAACATCGCCGGCCACCACTTCGCCAGCGGCAGGCCGTTGAGGAAGCGCTCCTCCGGGCTGATGCCGCACTCGGCGGCCTGCGGGTGGTAGGTCAGGTAGACCTGCCAGCCGGCGACCGCCGCGCCCAGCGTCGCCCACAGGTCGAGCAGGACCAGGTAGGCCCAGCGCCCGGCGCCGGCCGGGCGGTGAAAGGCGGCGGCGAGGGCGGTCAGCGAGAACAGGATGAAGAAGATGCGCTGGATCACGCACAGCGGGCAGGGCAGCAGGCCGAGCTTCTCCTGCAGATAGAACACGGCAAAGAGGATGAACAGCAGCCCGCCCAGTCCGGCGGCAAGATGGATGCGATGGGATTTCATGGCGCCATTATGACCCGCGCAGGCGGCGAACGGTTCAATGCGCCGCAACCGGGGCGGGGTACAATCGCGGCTGGAAATTCAGGGCGAACATGAGCTTCGGATCATTCTTGGCCGTGGGAGGCGGCGCCGCGCTGGGCGCCTGGGCGCGCTGGGGCCTCGGTGCCGCCCTCAACCCGCTGTTCCCGACGATTCCGCTCGGCACGCTGGCGGCCAACCTCATCGGCGGCTACCTGGTCGGCTTCGCCGTCGCCCTGTTCCACCACCACGCCGGCCTCTCGCCCGAGCTGAAGCTGTTCCTCATCACCGGCTTCCTCGGCGGCCTGACCACCTTCTCGACCTTCTCCGCCGAAGTGGTGGCGCTGATCGAGCGCGCGCAGTACGGCTGGGCGCTGGCGGCGGCGGGCGGGCACCTGATCGGCTCGCTGGCGATGACGGCGCTGGGCATCGCCACCTTCGTCGTATTGGCCAGGTGATCTGCTAGTATTGACCGTCACAGGGTAAGCAGGAGCACCGAATGGTCACCGCCGACATAGCTGGGTTGCCCGTCGCGGAACGGCTGAAACTGATGGAAGCGCTTTGGGATTCGCTGTGCAAGTCGGATTCCGGCGTCGAGTCGCCCGCCTGGCATGGTGCAGTGCTGGACGAACGCATGCGCCTGATCGATAGCGGTGCGGATGCCGTTACGTCCTGGCAGGAAGCAAAGGAGCGCATTCGCAACCAGACCAAGGCTGGTTAATGCAGGTCAGTCAGGATCGCCCGTTCGGCGGAGACCGACCTCCTCGAAGGGTTCGTGTTCTACGAGAAGCAGCAACCCGGCATCGGCGACTATTTTCTCGATAGCCTGTTTGCCGACATCGATGCGCTGGCGCTGTATGCGGGCATCCACATAAAGTTCGATGATCGACTGCATCGCATGCTTGCAAGACGATTCCCGTTTGCGATCTATTATGAGATGCGTGACGATACGGCCACTGTCGTGGCCGTGCTCGATTGCCGCCAGGACCCTGTTTCCATCACGGAGCGACTCCAGCGTTCCTGAGCCGCCGTCCGGCAGGGACTGACTTTTCCATGAGATTCGATCCGGAAATACGCCTGGCCGCGCGGCCGGCGATCGCCTATGACGACGAGCTGCCGGTCAGCGCCAGGCGCGCCGAGATCGCCGAGGCCATCCGCAGCAACCAGGTGGTGATCGTCTGCGGCGAGACCGGCTCGGGCAAGACCACGCAGTTGCCGAAGATCTGCCTGGAGCTCGGGCGCGGCGCGCACGGCCTGATCGGCCACACCCAGCCGCGCCGCATCGCCGCCCGCGCCACCGCCACCCGCATCGCCCAGGAGCTGAAGAGCGAACTCGGCCGCGCCGTCGGCTTCAAGATCCGCTTCACCGACCGCGTCAGCCCGGACAGCTACATCAAGCTGATGACCGACGGCATCCTGCTCGCCGAGACGCAGGGCGATCCGCAGCTGCGGCAGTACGACACGCTGATCATCGACGAAGCGCACGAGCGCAGCCTCAACATCGATTTCCTGCTCGGGTATCTCAAGCAGCTCCTGCCGAAGCGGCCGGAATTGAAGGTCATTGTCACTTCGGCGACGCTGGACGCCGACCGCTTTTCGAAGCATTTCAACGATGCCCCCGTGATCGAAGTGTCGGGCCGGCTCTATCCCATCGAGATGCGCTGGCGGCCGCCGGCGGACGACGTCGATCTTCCCGAGGCCATCGTCGACGCCGTCGACGAATGCCACCGCAACGGCCCGGGCGACGTGCTGGTGTTCCTGCCCGGCGAGCGCGAGATCCGCGAGGCGGCGGAGGCCTTGAGGAAGCATCACCCGCCCGGCACGGAGCTGCTGCCGCTCTACGCCCGCCAGTCGGCGCAGGAGCAGCAGCGGGTGTTCGCGCCGGCCAAGGGCCGCCGCGTCGTGCTCGCCACCAACGTCGCCGAGACCTCGCTCACCGTGCCGGGCATCCGCTACGTGGTCGATTCCGGCCTGGCGCGCGTCAAGCGCTACTCCCACCGCAACAAGGTGGAGATGTTGCAGGTGGAGGACATCGCCCGCTCCGCCGCCAACCAGCGGGCGGGGCGCTGCGGCCGCGTCATGAGCGGCGTCTGCATCCGCCTGTATGCCGAGGACGACTACCAGAAGCGCCTGGCGCACACCGAGCCCGAGCTGCTGCGCTCCTCGCTGGCCGGCGTCATCCTGCGCATGAAGTCGCTGCATCTGGGCGAGGTGGAGGACTTTCCCTTCCTCGACCGGCCGCTGCCGAGGATGGTGACGGATGGCTACCAGCTGCTTGCCGAGCTGGGCGCGGTGGACGACGAGCGCGAGCTGACGCAGACCGGCCGCGAGCTGGCCAGGCTGCCGCTCGACCCGCGCATCGCCCGCATGATCCTCGCCGCGCGCGACGGCCACTGCCTGCGCGAGATGCTCGTCATCGCCGCCGCGCTGTCGGTGCAGGACCCGCGCGAGCGGCCGCAGGAGCAGGCCGGCGCGGCCGACCAGGCCCACGCCAAATGGCGCGGCGACGAGCCGCAGCAGCGCTCGGAGTTCCTCGCCTGGCTGAATTTGTGGAAGGCTTTCGACGCGGTGTGGATGCACGAGTCGCAGCGCAAGCAGCGCGACTGGTGCCGGAAGAACTTCCTGAGCTACCTGCGCATGCGCGAGTGGCGCGAGGTGCATGCGCAACTTCATACGCTCGCCGGTGAACACTCATGGCGCGAGAACGAGAAGCCGGCGACCTACGACCAGGTGCACAAGGCGCTGCTGGCGGGACTGCTCGGCAACCTCGGCCTGAAGAGCGAGGAGGAGGGGCATTACCTCGGCGCGCGCGGCATCCGCTTCTGGCCGCATCCCGGCTCGGCGCTGGCGAAGAAGGCCGGCCGCTGGATCGTCGCCGCCGAGCTGGTCGAGACGACGCGTCTCTATGCGCGCTGCCTGGCGAAGATCGAGCCGGAGTGGCTGGAAGCGGTCGGCGCCCACCTGGTGCGGAAGAGCGTGTACGACCCGCACTGGGAGAAGCGGACCGGCCAGGTGCGCGCCTGGGAGCGCGCCACCCTGCACGGCCTGGTCCTCTACGCCAAGCGGCCGGTCACCTACGGTCGCATCGACCCGAAGCTCGCCCGCGAACTGTTCATCCGCGAAGGCCTGGTGCAGGGCGCGCTGCCCGACGAGATGGCACGCCACGCCCGCTTCTTCCAGCACAACCGCAAGCTGGTGCGCGACATCGAGCAGCTCGAGCACAAGACGCGCCGGCAGGACGTGCTGGTGGACGAGGAGCTGATCTTCGCCTTCTACGATGCGCAGATCCCCGCCGAGGCGGTCGACGTCGCCAGCTTCGAGCGCTGGCGCAAGGATGCGGAGAAGGCCGAGCCGAAGCGGCTCTTCCTGACGCGCGAGCAGCTGATGCGCCACGACGCCGCCGGCGTCACCTCGGAGCGCTTCCCGCCGCAGATGGAGATCCACGGCCAGCGCTATCCGCTCGCCTACCACTTCGAGCCGGGCGCCGAGGACGACGGCGTCACGCTGACCGTGCCGGTCGCGGCTTTGAACCAGGTGCCGGCGGTGCGCTGCGAATGGCTGGTGCCGGGCCTGATCGAGCAGAAGGCGGCGCAGTTCGTGAAGACCCTGCCGCAGAAGTACCGCCACCGCCTGCAGCCCGTCGATGACTTCGTCGCCGCCTTCGCGGAAGAAGCGCACGCGGCCGACGAGCCCTTCCTGCGCGCCCTGACACGCGCCGCCGAGGAGAAGATGCAGCTGAAGCTGCCGCTCGACGCCTTCCGCGCCGAGATGGTGCCGCCGCACTTCTTCATGAACTTCCGCGCCGTCGACGAACACGGCCGCATGCTCGGCCAGTCGCGCGACCTCGCCGCGCTGCGCAGCCGCTTTGCGCAGCAGATCGAGCAGAGCTTCGCCCGCGCCGAGGCGAAGGAGGAGTCCGAAGAGGGCAAGGGCGCCGTGCTGCAGGGACTGACTTCCTGGAGCTTCGGCGAACTGCCGGAGATCATGGAGGTAAATGTCGGCGGCCGCGGCGTCATCGGCTTCCCGGCGCTGGTGGACGAAGGCGGCACGGTGGCGCTGCGCGTGCAGGACACGCCGGAGAAGGCCGCCGCCGTGCACCGCAAGGGCCTGCGCCGGCTCTTCGCGCTCGAGTTGCGCGAGCAGGTGAAGTTCGTCGAGAAGTCGCTGCCGCGCGAGCTGGGCCTGCTCTTCATGGCCTGGGGCACGGAAGCCGAGTTGAAGGCGCAGATCGTCGCGGCGACGCTGGAACGCACCTGCATGATGGAGCCGTTGCCGGCGGACGCCGCCGCCTTCACGAAGCGGAAGGACGAGGCGCGCGCGCGCATCAGCCTGGTGGCGCAGGAGATCGGCCGGCTGGTCGGGGCGATCCTGACGGAATACGCCGCCCTGCAGAAGAAGCTGGCGACGATCAAGGCACAGCCGGCGGTGGCGGAAGATATCAAGGCGCATTGCGCGGAACTGCTGCCGAAGGGCTTCGTCGAGGCGACGCCCTTCGAGCGGCTGGCGCATTTCCCGCGCTACCTGAAGGCGGCGCAGCTGCGCATCGACAAGCTGCGCGCCGACCCGGCGCGCGACGCGCGGCTGGCGCAGGAATTCGCGGCATTGTATAAACCCTGGGAGCGCGAGCGCCTGGCGCGGCGCAAAAGCGGCGCCCCCGACCCCTGGCTGGAGGATTTCCGCTGGCTGCTGGAGGAGCTGCGCGTGGCGCTGTTCGCGCAGGAACTGAAGACGCCGATGCCGGTGTCGGTGAAGCGATTGCAGAAGGCCTGGGAGAGCCGGCCGCGGCATTGAGGAACGGAAATGATCGAAGTGCTGAAAGCCTACGGACGCGCCCTGAAGAGCCTGCTCACCCCGGGCATCCTCTGGCATTTGCTGTGGCCGACCGTGCTGGCGGTCGCGCTCTGGATCGCCGTCGCCTGGATGAGCTGGGACACGATCGGCGCCGGCGTCGAGCGCCTTTTCAACGAAGTGGGCTGGCTCAACTGGCTCCAGCTGCGCTGGGAAGCCTCGGCGCTGGCCGGCGCGATCTTCGTCAAGGTGGTGCTCGGCCTGCTGCTGATTCCGCTCATCTACGGCACGGCGATGCTCATCGTTGCCGTCTTCGCCCTGCCGCTGATGCTCGAGCGCGTGGCGGCGAAAGACTATGCGGAACTCGAGCGGCGCAACGGCGGCACCCTGGCGGGCAGCCTCGGCAATGCCCTGCTGGCGGTGATCGTGTTCCTCGTCGGCTGGGTGGTGACGCTGCCGCTGTGGCTGATTCCGGGCATGGGCATCGTGCTGCCGGTGCTGCTCTCGGGCTACCTCAATTGTCGCGGCTACAGCTACGACGCCCTGTCGGCGCATGCCGGCGCCGACGAGCTCGACGCCGTGCTGGCGCGCGAGCGCGGCGGGCTCTACCTCGCCGGCATCGTCGCCGGCCTGCTGGCCTTCGTGCCGGTGGTGAACCTGGTCGCGCCGGCCTATGCCGGACTGGCCTTCATCCACTACTGCCTGGAGGCGCTGCGTCGCGGGAGAGAGTCGGCATGAGCCTTGGTCTCATCGTCATCGGCGACGAAATCCTTTCCGGCAAGCGGCAGGACAAGCACTTCGCCAAGGTCATCGAGCTGTTGAAAGCGCGCGGCATGGCGCTCGACTGGGCGCAGCACCTCGGCGACGACCGCCCGCGCCTGGCCGCCGCGCTGCGGGCGAGCTTCGCCCGCGGCGACATCGTCTTCGTTTTCGGCGGCATCGGCATCACGCCGGACGACCACACGCGCCAGGCCGTGGCGGCGGCACTGGAGGTCGGCATTGCCCTGCACCCCGACGCCGAGCGCGAGATTCGCGCGAGATTCGGCGGGGAAACCACGCCGCAGCGGCTGATGCTGGGCGAGTTCCCGGTCGGCAGCGAAATCATTCCCAACCCCTACAACCGCATCCCCGGCTTTTCGATTCGCAGCCACTTCTTCCTTCCCGGTTTCCCGGTCATGTCCTGGCCGATGCTGGAGTGGGTGCTCGATACGCAGCTCGCGCACCTGCACCACGCCGTGGCGCGCGATGAACGGGCAATCGTCGTCTACGAGGCACCCGAGTCGGGCCTGCTCGATATGATGAACCGCATCGCGCGGGAGTATCCGCGGGCGAGGCTGTTCAGCCTGCCGTCCTTCGGCGGCGAGGGCGTGCGCCGCCACATCGAACTCGGCATGCGCGGCGAATCGGCGTCGGTGTCTGCGGCGATGGCGGAAATCCGCGCCGAGGTGACGCGTCTCGGCTACGAGTGGCAGGAGCGCACATAAAAAAACCCCGGCCGAAGCCGGGGTTCGAATCGCTCCGCTTTGCGCGGGGCGGGAGGAGGCGGTAGGAAAGCTTAGGCGGCTTTCTTGGCCTTGCTGGTCGCGGCGGCGCCGACGGCCTTGACGGTGGCGTTGGTCGCGGCGGCGACGTTGGCCTCGGCGATCTCGGCGACCTGCTTGGCGGCCTTGCTCATGGTGTCGTAGGCCGAATTGGCGGCGGCGATGGCGGACTTGACCGCGGCGACCGCGACGTCGGAACCGGCCGGGGCCGACTTGGCGGCCTTGTCCAGCGTGGAGGCGACGTTCTTGTTCACTTCGGCGAACTGGGCCTCGACCAGCTTGGAGAACTCGTCCTGGGTCTGGGCGGAGATCTCATACACATTGCGCGAGTAGGCGACGGCCTTCTCGACGGCGGGCTGGGCCAGGGTGGCTTGCAGGGAGATGACTTCCTGCAGGTCCTTGGCGCCGAGCAGGGCCTTGGCGTTGTTCATGCCGTCTTCCAGCACGGCGCGGGCGGTGTTCAGGTTCAGCGCGGCGAGGCGCTCGGCGCTCGCGAAAGCGGTGTTCGCCAAGGTCAGCATGGCTTCGACGTTGGCTTTGTTGGCGGTGGCCAGTTGTTCCGGGGTGGTCAGCATTTCTCTCTCCTTCAAATGACGGCGATAATTCGGTATCGATCTATCTATATCTGCAATATATGTTGCGTTGCAGCATGAGTGAATTATAGGGCTTGTTTAAAACAAGTCAAGAGATTTATTGTGCAAAGCACAAAATATTTTCTGAAAATTAAAATGTAAATTAAACATGACGTTAAAGGTTAGTGAGCGCTTATTATTAGACATTGCTTGCCCATAAATACGGCGGCGCAACCGGATTTTCAAGCCAAATGATCCCCAAAAAAGAATCCCAAGCCTTTCTCCTGGCCCTGGCGCCCGGCCTGTTCGTCCTGCTCTGGAGCACCGGTTTCATCGGCGCCAAGTTCGGCCTGCCCTTCGCCGAGCCGCTGACCTTCCTGCTGATTCGCTTCGCCTTCGTCATCGGCCTGCTGGGCCTGCTGGCGCTGCTCCTGCGTCGGCCATGGCCGCACCGGCCGATCCTGTGGCTCCACATCGCCGTGGCCGGATCGCTTTTGCATGGCGGCTATCTGTCGGGCGTGTTCCTGGCCATCCACCATGGCATGCCGGCGGGAGTGGTGGCGCTGATCGTCGGCATCCAGCCCCTGCTGACGGCCTTTCTCGGCGCCTCGATGGTGGGCGAGCGCGTCGTGCCCCGCCAGTGGCTGGGCCTGGTGCTGGGCTTCGCCGGCGTGACGCTGGTGGTCTGGGAAAAGCTCGGCGTCGCCGGACTGAGTGCCGCCGGACTGGCCTTCTCGGCGATGGCGCTGTTCAGCATCACGCTGGGGACGCTCTACCAGAAGCGCTTCTGCGCGGACCTGGACCTGTGGAGCGGCTCGGTGATCCAGTTCATCGCCGCCGCGCTGACCCTGCTGCCGTTCGCGCTGGCCTTCGAGACGATGCGCGTGACCTGGAGCGGGCAGTTCGTCTTCGCCCTGGGCTGGCTGATCGTGGTGCTGTCGCTGGGAGCGATCTCGCTGCTGCACCTGCTGATCCGGCGCGGCGCGGCGACGCGCGTCTCGGCGCTGTTCTATCTCACGCCGCCGACGACGGCGCTGATGGCCTGGCTGGCGTTCGGGGAGGGGATGGGGTGGCCGGCGGTGGCCGGCATGGCGATCGCCGCCCTCGGCGTCGCCATTGCGGTGCGCCGCTGATCAGCGGTTCTGGAAATCCGGCTTGCGCTTCTCGACGAAGGCGGCCATGCCTTCCTTCTTGTCCGCCAGTCCGAAGGCGGCGTGGAAGGTGCGCCGCTCGAACAGCATGCCCTCGGCGAGCGGGCTCTCGTAGGCGCGATTGACACACTCCTTGACCATCATGATCACCGGCAGAGAGAAGCCGGCGATGGTTTCGGCCGCCGAGAGCGCCTCCTCGAGCAGCTTCTCGGCGGGCACCACGCGCGAGACGAGTCCGGCGCGCTCGGCCTCGGCGGCATCCATCATGCGGGAAGTCAGGCAAAGGTCCATGGCCTTGGCCTTGCCCACTGCGCGCGGCAGGCGCTGGGTGCCGCCGGCGCCCGGCACGATGCCGAGCTTGATCTCCGGCTGGCCGAATTTCGCCGTCTCGGCGGCGATGATGATGTCGCAGGACATCGCCAGCTCGCAGCCGCCGCCGAGGGCGAAGCCCGCCACCGCGGCGATGACCGGCTTGCGGCAGGTCTTCACGCGCTCCCAGTTGCGGGTGATGTAGTCCGGCTTGTAGACATCCATATAGTCCCACCGGCTCATGGCGACGATGTCGGCGCCGGCGGCGAAGGCCTTCTCCGAGCCGGTGATGACCATGGCGCCGATGGCCTCGTCCGCCTCGAACTTGCCGAGTGCGTCGCCCAGCTCGTCGACCAGCGCGTCGTTCAGCGCGTTGAGCGCCTTGGGGCGGTTGAGGGTGATGAGCCCGACCTTGCCGCGGGTCTCGACGATGATGTTCTCGTAAGCCATGTGCGTGCTGCTCCTAGTGTAGTGTCTCTTAAATGACTATACAATCAAGCCATCTGGTGCTGGAGGATCGACTGCCGTGCCTGCTGAATCTTGCGCAGGATATCCTCACCCTTGGCCTTCCAGACGTAGCGTTTCG
>Ga0116144_10000344_pt1 | contig 63185 bp, 59 predicted proteins | sample AD_UKC035_MetaG_FD_89746 | JGI IMG/M metagenome (GOLD analysis project Ga0116144, IMG submission 89746) | Active sludge microbial communities of municipal wastewater-treating anaerobic digesters from USA - AD_UKC035_MetaG | ecosystem: Engineered > Bioreactor > Anaerobic > Digestate | place: USA...
GGGAACGCTCGCCTCCGGATCCCGCAACTCCGGATATTGCGATTCCGCGCCGGAATTCTGGATGGAATACGAGCGGAAATGCGATTTGCCGCGTTCGCCAAAATGCATCCGCCTGCCTTCCAGCACGGCGTATTGGGAAAAGCTGTTCAAGTAAATGGTCCGCGCCCTGGCGGCCGCGGGCGAGTACAACGAACCCCCCTGATACAGCTGGTTGTACGGAAGAGGCACCCCCAGCTTGTCGAGGATGGTGGGCAGCAAATCCACCTGCGACCCCACCGTGTAATTGATCGTGCCCTCCGGCCGGGCCAGAGCCGGAATGAGTTGCTCCGGCGACATTTTTCAGACCACTTTGGTCGGACAACCCCAACGGTACGGAGGCAATTCAATTCATTGGCTTCCATCCCAGTCAGAAAGCCGGTTTCCCTCGTGGCAAAAAAGGCCCGGAATTGCTTCCGAGCCTTTTTTGCTTATCTATTGCAGATTATTGATTCGGCAGGACGTGGTTCGCGACAGTACATGTGGGAGCATTCGCTAGACTGCCAATGGCATACGTTCCACTAGCCGGGCACGCCGGCGCCGTTTTAATATAGAGCCCGGCCCCATACAGGTCGTTATCTGTCGGGGTCGCAGTCGGAGCGGCCTTGATTTCCAGCGCCCACTGCTGTTTGGCTCCATCAATCTGTCGGAGGTTGTTGATACACGCGTTCATTCGCGAGGTTTCGCGCGCTTTCACGAAATTCGGAATCGCGATCGCAGCCAGGAGGCCGATGATGGCCACCACGATCATGATTTCGACCAGGGTGAAGCCCGCTTTACGGGAGGTATTGATCTTCATAGTTGTTCTGTTCTTTCTGTTAGCGGCGTGAACACAGCAGCAGGCGGGTTATTCAATTGCGGTTGGTGTCCACTTGATTGCCTGCTGCAACCGCGTGCTCCTGGTTTAGCACCGCCAATGCCAATCCAATTTGCCCCGGGTTTCACCGGGATTTCACCCGGGTTTGGCTTCAGAATACATTCGCGCCCTTCCTCACGGGAAAGACCGTTTCCTCCCGCGCACTGGGCAGCGGCCGTTCCCCCGATCCGCCCGCTCAATTTCTGCTCCCGCAGCTCGCACGCAGTGGAAATTGTGGGGACATCCCGGGAAACCACGCACCTCCGGGACAGGCGGAGAAACCGGATTGGGTGACCAGGATGCGCAGGGCCCAACCACGGGAGGAGTATCTCCTGGTCCAGGACGCTGTCTTGAATTGAGTCAGTTGTCTCGTTCAACTGGACACGCGGCCGTCCGCCGCACTTCTCCTCTCCTCCGGGCGGTACGGAATGGCATGGAGGGCCGGAACGCAGCGCGGCAGCAGTGCGCGGAGGGAAATTCAATTCGCGGTTCGCAATTTTCCAGTCATCTTCGGAATGGAGAGAAGACGACAATTCCCTTGCCAGTTCGTTAAGTGGTTCAAACCGCGAAGACTCCGGGGTCACACCGCGCCATCTCCATTGGAAATTTGGCCGCCCCGCCCATGAGAAGCAGGACGAAGCCCAAGCGCCGGGTCGGCTTCCGCCAGTGATGCAACGCTCTGCCGCCGTTGCCGGGATCAATGGGGAAGGGGCGCTTGGAGCCGGTCAACCTGCCCTGCCCTGTTCACGTGACCGGTCCGGTTCGCAATTCGCCGTCAGGGGCGGGTCACGCGGCGCCGGTCCGGACATTCCCGGAGCCGCAAAACCAAGGTCAGGGATTGGTCCGGCGCCCCAGCCGATGCGGCGGGGTGCTATTTTCATTGGGACAGGTGACACTGGGCACCGAGGCCACGGTGCCGCCCAAAACGTAGTCCACATTTCCCGCCGGACACACCGGCATGATTTTGTCTTTGATGTATTCCCGCACGTTGTCCGCCGTCACCGGATCGGCATCGCGCTTGTTGTTTTCCAGGGCGTACTGCTGAATGGCGTTGTCAATCTGCCGCATGTTGGCAATGCAGGCATTGGCCTGGGCGGTGTTGCGGGCTTTGATCATGTTGGGGATGGCGATCGCCGCCAACATCCCGATGATCGCCACCACGATCATGATTTCCACCAAGGTGAAACCAGCGTTTTGATTCGTCTTAATTTTCATCGCTACATGTCCTTTTGCTTGCCCGCCAGCCATTCCGGCCTTGCCTTCGTTCCCGGCCCCGGATTTTTCCATCCTAGCCGACTTTCACCGCATTGCAACGCGTAACCTGACGCGACACCCGCAGTGATCCGACCAGCGTGCTTTCCCCGATTGCCCAGGCTTCCTGCCAATCCGCCGCTCCGAACCCGCCGCCCGCCACAAAACGCAATCACCGCACGGGGGAAAAAGTTGCGCGGGGCGGGACATTTTCGCTTCCATCCGGGGTGAATTCCTGTGGAAGCCGGTTCTAGCCGGCGATTGCTTGCCCGCCGCACGGCGACCATCGGGGAACTTGCCCGTTTGCCGCGGACCGGGCCATTCGCTGAATGGGATGTGGCGCGAGGACGGCTCAGGGTGCGACGCCCCGGAACGACGGAACCCCGCTTAAATTCGACGTGCCCGCGAGGTGATTTTGAGGCGATTTCCCATTTGCCTCCGGACGTGACTCCGTTAAGCTGTCAAGCGGTGGCCCAGAAGGCCCGCAACGGCGGACCTTCCGCATAGGCGTCCCGGGGACGCACATGCGCCGAAGAAGTGCAAGGTCACCCGTTCCAAACAACCAACAACCATTGCAACCATGAAAAAATTACTGGCCCTGTTTACTGTTCTGCTGGGGGTGACGGCTGGTCTGGCCGGCGAATTTGCCGATCTCACCGTCAAGGAAGTCAAGGCACTCGTCGAAGCGAAGCAAGCGGTGCTCATTGACGTCAATGGCACGGCGTCCTTCAAGCGCGGGCGCGTTCCGGGAGCTTTGAATTTCGCGGAAATCGAAAACAAACTCGCCACCGTGTTACCGGCGGACAAGAGCACCCTGATAGTCGCGTATTGCGGTCATCCCAAGTGCCTCGCGTACAAAGAAGCGGCGGAAGCCGCCGTTAAATTGGGTTATACCAACGTCAAATTCATGTCCGCCGGAATCCAGGGCTGGAAGGCCGCCGGCGAAAAGGTCGAGAAATCGAAGTAGTGCCACGACGCCCCCCTTCTGTCGTCGCCCGAACGGCAGGTCGCGCCATTCAATCCCGGGCCTGACGAATGGCGGGCGGCCGCAGGCGCACGGCGGCGCCGATCGGCCAACGCGCCCGCGCTGCCAGTGGACGGGGTGTGCCAACCGAATGGGCGTTTGACAGCCCCGGCGCATCTGTTCATGCTGTAACCGGTTCAAGAATGGTTTTGAACATTAAATCGTAAATTGAAAAGGATACAACTATGCCAATCGCAGTAGGAAGCAAAGCGCCCGATTTCACCTTGAAATCCAAATCCCCCACGGACGCGGAGGTCAAGCTGAGCAATAATTTCGGAAAAAAGAACACCGTGCTGTTATTCTTTCCGCTGGCCTTCACCGGGGTATGCACCTCGGAAATGTGTGGAGTGACCGCCGGATTAAATGCCTACAAGGACCTGAATGCGGAGGTGGTGGCCATCAGTGTGGACAGTCCGTTTGCCCAGCAGGCGTGGGCGCAGAAGGAAAACATTGGCATCACCCTGGCCAGCGATTTGAACAAGGAAACGACGAAGGCTTACGGGGTGTTGTTTCCCAACCTGCTGGGATTGGGCGATACGGCGGCGCGCGCGGCGTTTGTCATCGACAAGCAAGGCACGGTGCAATACGCCGAACAAACCGCCACACCGCATGATCTGCCCAACTTCGACCATATCAAGGCCACGCTGGCGAGGCTGAAGTAAGGCCGTTGGGGATGGGACGGCCACGACGCCTGGAGCAGTAATCCCGGTCACGCCAGGAAATCCTGTGTTTTCGGGAAAAGCGGACTTGACGCGTGCAGAATCCTTTCCTACGGTTGAGCTTAACGGTAAAGTTTGACGCCGACGCAAGTTGGCATGCGAAGTCGGAAGAATAACCTCTACCGACTTTTTTGTTCCCCCCGTGGGAAGAAACATGAGAGCGAGAAACGGGCGATGAATGCTGAGATTTTAGCTGGACTGGAATATTACGAACGCGAGAAAGGCATCAGCCGGGAGGTGCTGGTAACCGCGGTGGAAGAGGCGTTATTGTCGGCCGCCAAAAAGGCCGTCGGCCCCGCGCGCGAACTCCGCGTCACCGTGGACTCCAAGAGCGGCAGCATCAAGGCCTGGGCCAAATTGATCGTCGTGGAGAAAGTGGTTTCCAACCACGACCAGATTTCGCAATTCGACGCGCGCCGGATCAAACCGGATGCGGTCCTGGGGGATGAACTGGAGGTCGAGGTCACGCCGGCCGGGTTTGGCCGCATCGCCGCCCAGTACGCGAAGCAAGCGCTGATGCAGCAGGTGCGTCGCGCGGAAAAAGCGATGATTTTCACGGAGTTCAAGGACCGGGTGGGCGACATCATCAGCGGATCGGTACGGCGGTTTGAGCGTTCGGACGTGTTCGTGGATTTGGGCAAGTATGAGGCGCTGCTGCCCAACAAGGAGCGGGTGCCGACCGAGGAATATCAGATCGGCGAACGCATTCGTTGTTATGTCAAAGCGGTCGAGCAGGGCCCGCATGGACCGGAGATCATCCTTTCCCGGGCCGACCCGCGGTTTGTCATCAAGCTGTTTCAGGTGGAGGTTTCAGAGATCAGCGACGGCACAATTGAGATCAAGGGCATCGCCCGCGAAGCCGGTTTCCGGACCAAACTGGCGGTTTACACCCGGGACGAAAAGGTCGATCCCGTCGGCGCGTGCGTGGGTTTGCGCGGGCAACGCGTCAAAAACATCGTGCGCGAGTTGAACAACGAAAAGGTGGACATCATCAAGTGGTCGCCCAACATCCGCGACTACGTGACCAACGCCCTGGCACCCGCCAAGTTGAAGTCGTTTGAAATCGACGAAGCGAACAAGCGCGTGAAAATCCTGGTCAGCGAGGATCAACTATCGCTGGCGATCGGCAAGCGCGGCCAAAATGCGCGGCTCACCTCCAAGCTGACCGGCTGGCAGGTGGACATCGAAGCGGAAGTGGTCGTGAGCAAGGGATTTGAGGAAAAGGTGGCCGAGGCGGTGGAACAACTGGCGGCCATTGAGGGGATCAGTCGCGAACAAGCCGATGCCTTGGTGCATGCCGGGCTGACGCGCCTGGAGGATTTGTTGCAGGCGGAAGAGGAGGATTTGCTGGAGATTCCGCAGATTGGCGACCAGGCGGAGGCCATTTTGAACGCCGCCCGCGCCGAATCCTTGCGCCGCACCCTGAATGTTTGATATGCCGTATCCGCATAAATCAGCCGGTCAACGGTCTGGCTTATGAAAACGACAAACGCAGATTGGCGGTTCGTGTTGAAAAATTATGCCCGTACGTATTTACGAAATCTCGAAGAAGCTCGGCCTGGAAAACAAGCAAATCCTCGCCAAAGCGAAGGAATTGGGCATTACCGCCAAAGCCGCTTCGAGCTCTCTCGACAAGATCACGGCGGAATATCTTGAAGACCAGTTGTGCCAGGCCTTCCCCGAAGTTGCCGCAAAACTGAGACCGGTCACCACCACAACCCCGGAACCCTCGCCGGCACCCGTAGAACCCAGAATCGAGATCATCAAGGCGCCGGAGCCGCCCCCGGCTGACTCCCAGCCCGCCCCCGAACCCGCCCCCCCCACCGCCGCGCAACCGGAAACCACACCGGCAACTGGGGAAGAATCAACCACGTCGGCGTCCGCGCCGGCCGCCGCGCCCGACGCAACTGCCGGAGTCGTCGCGCCCCCGGAGGCCGCTCCCGCACCGGCGGCTCCCCCGCCCCCTTCCGAGCCTCCCAAGCCCCAAATCGGGCAAAAAGTCGGTTTCATTCAATTGGCGCCGCGACCGCAACCGCGCTCATTCGAGCGTGGCGGGCGGGGACACGGCCGTACCGCCGGGGCGGGAGCCACCGAGTTCACCCGGCGGGGTGGTGGCGCGCGCGGTGGCGGCCCCGAATCCTTCCGGCGCAGCGCGCCGGGCGGAAAACTGACCGACGGCTCGAGCCCTGCCGCAACCAGACCCGCGCTGCCGGGCGATGCCCCCGTAATCACCCTCAAGCCGCCGATTGTGGTGCGGGAACTGGCGGAAGCCCTCAAGCAAAAACCTTTCAAGATCATCGCGGACCTCATGGAGGCGGGCGTTTTCGCCAACGTCAACCAGGCGATTGAAGAAAAAACAGCGGTCCAGATCTGCGCCAAATACGGGATCAAATTCGAAGTCGAAAAGCGGGCCCGGGGCGAAGGTCAGGTCCATGCCCCCGTCAAGAAGATTGAAATCGACGTCGAAGACAAACCCGAACAACTGAAACCGCGCCCGCCCGTGGTGACCATCATGGGGCATGTGGATCACGGCAAGACCTCGCTGCTCGACGTCATTCGCAAGGCGAATGTGGCCGCCGGCGAAGCGGGCGGAATCACCCAGCGCATCGGCGCCTACACGATTTCCTTCCCGCATCCGGAACGCAAAAACGAGCTGCAGCAAATCACCTTTCTGGACACCCCGGGCCACGCCGCCTTCAGCTCCATGCGCGCCCGCGGCGCGAACGTCACCGACATCGTCGTCCTGGTGGTCGCCGCCAATGACGGGGTGATGCCCCAGACCCTGGAGGCCCTGAACCACGCCCGCGCAGCCAAGGTGCCGATCCTGGTCGCGGTCAACAAATGCGATCATCCGAACGCCAACCCCCTGAAAGTGCGGCAACAACTGCAGGAAAAAGGCCTGACGCCCGATGACTGGGGCGGGGAAACCATCTTCGTGGATTGCTAGGCGCTGACCAAGCAGGGGGTGGACAAACTGCTGGAAATGGTATTGTTGCAGGCGGATCTGTTGGAACTGAAGGCCAACCCCGATCGCAACGCCAAGGGCAATGTGATTGAATCCGGGATTGAACCCGGCGGACCGATGGCCACCGTGCTCGTGCGCAAGGGCACGCTGCACCGGGGCGATGTCATCATTTGTGACGAGTTTTACGGCAAAGTGCGCGCCCTCATCAATGACGAAGGCAAGCGGCTGGACGAAGCCACGCCTTCCGTGGCGGTGCGCGTGCTGGGGTTGAACGGCGTGCCCGAAGCGGGCGCGGAGTTCAGCGTGGTGGATGACGAACGAACCGCGCGCGACCTGGCGGAGGAACGACGCCTGGCCGGACGCGCGGAGGACCTGGAAGCCCGGGCCAAGGTCACGCTGGAAAACCTCTTCGCCACCCTGGACGAGCAACAGAGCAAGATCTTGAAGGTCGTCGTCAAGGCGGACACGCAGGGTTCTGTCGAAGCCATTGTGGATGCCTTGAACAAAATCGAAAGCGACAAGGTCTCCCTCGAAGTCATTCACAGCGACGTGGGAGCGATCACCGAAAGCGACGTCGCACTCGCGTCCGCCTCCAAGGGCATCATCCTCGGCTTTCACACGCGCGTGAGCAGTTCCGCCGCGGAGAAGGCGAAACACGCCAACGTACAGATCAAACTGTACGCGATCATTTATGAGTTGATTGACGAGGTGAAGGCGGGCATGGCCGGCCTGCTGGATCCCTTGAGCAAGGAGGTGGTCATCGGGGCCGCGGAAGTGCGGCAGGTGTTCCACCTCTCCAAGGGCGTGCCGGTGGCGGGTTCGATGGTCACCAGCGGCCGCATTGCCCGCGGCAAAGTCCGGGTGCGCCGGCGGAAGGACGTCATTTACGAGGGGGTCACCCAGTCGCTCCGGCGCTTTCAAGACGAGGTCAACGAAGTCCGTGCAGGACTGGAGTGCGGCATCCGCATCGAGGGGTTTGGCGAGATCGCCGAGGGCGACATCATCGAGTGTTACACGGTGGAAAAGGTGGCGCAAAAGCTCTAAACCAGTCCGCCGGAAGGGTTCTTGTTATGCCTAGTCTGCGACACCAGCGAGTCCGCGAACTGTTAAAACGCGCCATTGGCGAGGTCGTGCGCCGCGAGTTCAGCCTGGAGGACGTTGGTCTGGTATCGGTGAACGATGTTGAATGCGCGGGCGATCTGAAATCCGCCGTGGTGTATCTCAGCGTTCTGGGCACTGCCGAGCAGCAACAACGCGGACTGCTCCGGTTGGAGGAACGGCGCGCCCGCATCCAGGAACTCCTGGGGGCCGCAGTCGTCCTCAAATACACTCCCAAACTTAAATTTGTGATGGACGACACCATCGCCCGCGGGGATCGCGTCATGCAAATCCTCAATGAACTTGAACCCCATGCGGCTTCCGGCGGCCCGCTGCCGGAAAATCAGCCGTCCGACCGTTAATGAAATCGCAGGCGCAGCTCATCCAGGAAATCCTCACCGCCATCCAGAACGCCCGGACGATCTGCATCGTCGGGCACATGCGCCCGGACGGGGACTGCATTGGTTCGCAGTTGGGATTGATGCTGGCGCTGCGGGCGATTGGCAAGCAGGTCGTTTGTTGGAATCAGGATGCGATGCCGCTGAAATACCGGTTTCTGGACCCGGGCCACAACTTTGTCAAACCCAAATCCGGACAGGAGTTTGACCTGGTCATTGCGGTGGATTGCGCGAGCCTGGAACGGCTGGGCACGGTGGCGCGCCGGGTCACCCGACGGCGGCAATTAATCAACATTGATCACCACGAAAGCAACACCCGCTATGGCGACATCAACTGGGTTTCCGCGCGCGAACCTTCCACGGGGGAACTGATCTACCACTTGATGAAAGCCGCCGGCTGGCCCGTGACCAAGCCCATTGCCGACTGCCTGTTCACCGCCGTCAGCACCGACACCGGCTCGTTCCAGTATGCCAGCACGCGTCCGGGCACGTTTCACGTCGGCGCGGAGCTGGTGACCCACGGCGCCAATCTGGCGCGGATTTGCCATGAGGTTTACCAGTCCTTCCCGCTGGCGCGGGTGCGATTGCTCAAGCACGTGTACAACAAATTCAAACTGACGCATAATGATCGCATCGCCTATTTTTGGCTGAAGAAGGCGGATCTGGCACGCACGGGCGCCGGGAGCAGCGATACTGAAGGATTGATTGATCACATCCGGGCGATCGAACCGGTCGTGGTCGCCTGTGTCTTCGAGGAAATCGAGCCGGAAACCATACGCATCAGCCTGCGGTCCAAGTGCAGGAGCGTCAACGTGAATGACATTTGCCGGCAATTTGGCGGCGGCGGTCATGGCGCCGCGGCCGGGGCGATGATTGCCGGCCGGCCCATGACCATTCAACGCCGCGTCATTGGCGCCATTAGAAAAGCGATCAACTCCGCGAACTGACTGCGCATGCAAGACTTCACCGCGCTCGATGGCGCCCTTCTCGTTGACAAACCCGCCGGGCCCACCTCGCATGATGTCGTGGATGCCATCCGGCGCAGGTTCGGCATCAAAAAAGTTGGGCATTGCGGCACCCTGGACCCCAATGCCACCGGTCTGCTGATCATCGTGCTGGGCCGTGGCACCAAGCTCTCCGAACGCCTGATGAGCGACGACAAGGTGTACGCCGGCACGATCAAATTTGGCGAAAGCACCGACAGCCATGACGCTGACGGACAGTTGATGGCCGCCCGGCCTGTCCCGCCGCTCACGCTGGCCCGGTTGAATGCCGTCGCGGAAAGCTTCATCGGCGACCAGCTGCAGACGCCGCCGATGGTTTCGGCAATCAAAAAAGCCGGCGTGCCACTCTACAAACTCGCGCGCAAGGGCGTGGAGGTGGAGCGCGAAGCGCGGCTCATTCATCTCTATCAGTTCCGGTTCACCGAATATGCCGAACCGCTGGGGACGTTTCAGCTGGCCTGCACGAAGGGCACGTACGTGCGAAAAATCGCGCATGACCTCGGGGAAAAGCTTGGTTGCGGGGCGCATTTGACGAAGTTGCGGCGCACCGCCTCCGGCAAATTTGACGTTGCTGAAGCCACGCCGCTCGAGACGCTCCTGAATCTCTCCACCGCCGCACTGGAACAACGGGTGCTCCCGTTCCTGAAACTGGTCGCCGCCTGATCCGGCCGGACGGCGGGCCGCCGCGTTCCCCTGATGTGCCGCACAAACGCAACTTCGTTCTTAATTTGCCTCCGCCTTTCCGCCATACTGCGCCACGCTGTTGATGAAGCTCATTCACACCGCCAGAGACCTTGCGCCGGGCCGGCAAAAAATCTGCCTGGCCATCGGAGTTTTTGATGGCGTGCATCTGGGCCATCAGCAAATCATCCGGCAGACCGTCAGTGATGCACAGCAACACGGCGCCCTGGCGCTGGTGGTGACTTTTGACCAACACCCCAACGCCATCGTCGCTCCCGGCCGCCTGCCGCCCCGCATCTATTCACGCGCGCAAAAACTGCGGGTGATTGCGGAATTCGGGGTCGCCGCGCTGCTGGAAATCCACTTCGACCGCGAATTCAGCCATTTGACGGGCGAGGCCTTCATACGCCAGCTGGTCCGGGAGCTGGGCCGGATCCAGAGCATCTGTGTCGGCGCTGATTTTCAATTCGGCCACCGGCGCAGCGGGGATGTTCCCCTGCTCCGTCGCCTGGGCCGTGAGCTGCATTTTCAAGTACACGGCTTGTCCGCCGTGGCGCTGGACGGCCAGGTGGTCAGCAGCACGCGCATCCGCAAAGCCATTCGCGCGGGGCACTTCGATGCCGCGAGCCAAATGCTGGGACGCCCCTATTCCCTCGCCGGACGGGTCATGCGCGGCGACCGGGTGGGGCACAAAATTGGATTCCCCACCGCGAATCTCGACACCACCGGAATGTTGTTGCCGCCATCGGGCGTGTATGCCGCCTCCGCCCGGCTGGAGGCACGAACCTGGCGCGCGGCCGTCAACATCGGCGTCCGGCCGACCCTCTCCACGCCGACACCCGTACCGCGGGTTGAAGCCCACCTGCTGGATTTCGCGGGGGAACTTTACGGTCAGGAACTGGAAATCACGTTCCTCAATAAAATCCGTGGCGAACTGAAGTTCCCCTCTCTCGCCGCGCTGCGCGAGCAAATCCGGAAGGACGTGCTGACCGCACGGGCGCAGTTTTGATTTTCAGCAGTCCGTCCAATGAAGAAATCCTCCTCCCCCAGTTTGTCCTCCAGCCTCCGGCGGCGGCCCTCCGGTCGGACGCCCGGGGCGATGCCCCATTTCCGCCCTCATGTTTGATCTGCACACGCTCAATCCCCCGCAGCGCCTGGCCGTGGAGACCCTCAATGGTCCGGTCCTGATTCTGGCAGGCGCGGGCACCGGAAAAACGCGGGTGATCACGCACCGCATTGCGTATTTGGTGCGGCGCAAAATCGCGCCGGAAAACATTCTGGCCGTCACGTTCACCAACAAAGCCGCGCGCGAAATGCAGGAACGCATTCGCGCCCTGCTCCCCAAACCGCTCCCGGCCGGACCGGCCGCGGACGCGCCCCGTTCCTCGGCGACCCGGCGTCCCACCATTTGCACCTTCCACTCGTTATGTGTGCGGATTCTGCGGCGGCACATCGAGAAGCTGGGTTACAAGCGCGACTTTGTCATCTACGACGAGGCGGAGCAACTGGGAGCGATCCGGAAAATTCTTGCCAGCGTTTCAACCAGGGGGGAAAAGGCCGATCCGGGGGCCGTGCTTGCCTGGTTGAGCCGATTCAAAAACAGTGGCGGACGCTCCATCGCCGGCGCGGCGTCAGAGACGCAGGCGCTGGCGGAACACATTGCCGGACGTTACGCATCCGCACTCCGGGCCTGCAACGCGGTGGATTTTGACGACCTGATTTTGTTGACGCTGCGGTTGTTCCGCGACCATCCGGAGGCGCTCGAAGCGTGTCGCCAGCAATATCGTTACGTCATGGTGGACGAGTATCAGGACACCAACGCAGCGCAATTTGAACTGGTCCATGCCTTGACGCGGGTGCATCGCAATTTTTGCGTGGTTGGCGATGATGACCAGAGCATTTATGGCTGGCGCGGTGCGGAAATCGCCAACCTGCTCAACCTGGAAGAGCATTTTCCCGAGGTGAAAGTCATCAAGCTCGAACAAAACTATCGTTCGACAACGACCATTCTCACCGCGGCCAATGCGCTCATTCAAAACAACCTCCGCCGTCGCGTCAAAAAGCTCTGGTCCACGAAGGGCACGGGCAAAAAAATTTCCCTTCGCCAGTTCGCGACCGATGAGGAGGAGGCGCGCGAAACCGTCGCCGCCATCGAGTTCCAGCGCCTGGCCCACCGCACCCCCTGGGCGCAACACGCCATTCTCTTCCGCACCAACCAACAATCGCGACCGCTTGAAACCGCCCTGCGGGCGGCCGGAGTGCGTTACCACCTCATCGGAGGGCAAAGCTTTTTCGACCGACGCGAAATCCGGGATTTACTGGCCTATCTCAAAACCCTCCTCAACCCCCACGACGACATCAGTCTGCTGCGGATTGCCAACACGCCGGCACGAGGCTTGAGCGACGTCACCATGGAACGGTTATTGAGCGCCAGTCAGGAACGCGGCACCTCGGTTTTCGCCACCATGAAAAATCCGCTGGTCACCAGCACGCTGCCGTCGCGGACCCGGAATGCGATGGCGTCTTTTGTGCAGTGGGTGGAGCAAAACCAGGGAGATTTGCAGCTTGCGATTCCACCGGCCTCCCCCTGCCCCGACATTCCAACGCGCCCCGGACCACCCCCGCCCCCGCCCTCGCTGGCCGCCTGGACGGACCACCTGTTGACCGGCCTGGGTTATTACACCGAGTTGCGGCGACTGGAAAAGGAGCCGGAGACGGCGGAGAACCGGGTACGCAACCTCAAGGATTTCATTGCCACCATGGAGGAACGGGAGACGTCCGCCGCCACCCTGGCGGACCGCCTGCTGGAGTTTCTGGAAACGGTGACCCTGGACAACGATCGGGACGACGAAAAGGAAAACACCGGCGACGCCGTCACCTTGATCACCATTCACTCGTGCAAAGGCCTGGAGTTTCCGCACGTTTACCTGGTCGGAATGGAGGAGGGATTGCTGCCTCATTCCCGTTCCAAAACGGAAGGCACGCTGGATGAAGAACGGCGTTTGCTCTACGTCGCGGTGACCCGTGCCATGACCACCCTGACCATGAGCCATTGCGCTGGGCGCAAAAAATACGGCCAGCTGCTGCCCTGTCATCCGTCCCAGTTTCTCAAGGAATTCCCCCCCGAGTTGATCGAAGTCGAAACCGAGAAAAATGCGAAACCGGTTTCACAGGCCGCCGGCAAAGATCTTTTTGCCGCCCTGCGCAACGCCGTTCGCTGAGGCTGCGACGTGTTTTGGCGACCGCCGGTGGAAACGCCCGGCAGCGCCCCGGGGGGGGCCGCGGGTTTGCCGGTGACTGGAATCGGGCATCTTCTCATGGCAAATCCGCCCCTCCAGGATGAGGTTCAGGCGCAATTTTATTATGGACGCTGATCAGACTCTCATCTGCCAATACCTGAAACAGTCACCGGAGGAATTTGTCTCGCGCAAGGAAATATGCCGGCGCGCGGGCGGCAAGTGGCGCTACCGGGAAGATGAAACCTGGGCTGTCCCCGCGCTCCGCCAGCTGGTTGAGCGAAAGGTCGTGGAATCGAATGACACCGGGCACTTTCGTCTGATCAAGGAAGGCAGCAAACCCACTACCGGCAAGCAGCGCTTCTGGCTCTCACCGGCCATTCGCGCGACACTCAAACGCAATGCCCAGAATTTTGAAACCATTGATCTGGACCGCGAACCGGAAACTGCCGAGCAGTTGGCCAGCCCCGGTCCGTTGTTGGAATACCAGAGTCGCGCCCCGTTCGGCCATTCCGCTGCCGGCGGCAACAAGGTGGATTAGCGCCAGCCTGGCACGCATCCGGCTGGAATCCGCCCATGGCGGCAAAACCATGGAACCACGTCACACGCGGGCGGTTAATCGGATTTGGCATCGGTTCGGGGTTGTTTTTTCTGCTGATCCTCGTTTCCGAACCGGGCTTCGTCTTCCTTGTGGATCACGCAAATCTCCTGTTCCACGAAGCCGGACATCCGCTGATGGGCCTCTTGAGCGCCCGCTTGGAGACCTACGGAGGCACCCTCGGTCAATTGCTGTTTCCGGTCGTGCTGGCGGTGCATTTCTGGCGGGGAAATCAAACCCTCTCCTTTGCGGGCGCGTGGATTTGGTTCTTCGAAAACTGGCTGAACATCGCGCGTTACCTGGCGGATGCCCGGGCCCAGACACTGCCTCTGGTCGGTGGCGGAGATCACGATTGGCACCGCATCCTCAGCCGCTGGGATTTATTGCCGCATGACACGGCGATTGCCGCCGCGGTCCAGCTCGGAGGCTGGATCGGCATGCTGGCGGCCGTCGCCTGGGTGGGCTGGCGCGCCTGGCAGGATCGCGGTCGTCCGGCGTCCGATCCCTTCGCTTCACTCGCTACACTGTCCTGATGACCCCTGGTGCGATGCGGAATACACGGCCGGCTAGGAACGCGCCCGCGTTGCCCGTGTCGGGCCATCCGTCTGGTTCTCTCCGCGTGAACGCTGGGCTTGGAGTGGCGGGGAGGGGCCACCTTGGTCCCGCCGGATCGCTTTCAGACCGGCTTCGCCCGCCCCAGCGCCAGCAGTCGCCTGGCCTGAGCTGCGCCGACGGGAGAGACGGACAGGCGTGATTGTTTCACCAGCGGCATGGCGCGCAAAATCCGGTCGGTTTTAATCTGATCCAGGCGGACCGGCTGAGCAAAGCCCTGAACGGGCACAAGGTCCACACAGGACCACTCGCCTTCCCGGGCCGTGGGGTCGGGATAAAATTCCTTCACGACTCTGGCCTCGCCCACCACCTCCCGTCCGGTGACACTGTGATAAAAGAACACGCGATCGTTGCCCTTCATGGCGCGCAGGTTGTTGCGCGCCTGATAATTGCGCACTCCAGTCCACGCGGCGCGCCCGTCCTGGACGAATTGTTGCCAGGAGTAATCTTCCGGTTCCGACTTTACGAGCCAGTATTGCATGTCCGGAATTTACGTTCGCTGAATTTCACCGTAAAGTGGGATCGTGAGTTTGATCGAGAATTTGGCTCTGGTTCGATCCCGGATGCAGGAGGCGTGTTGTCGCGCAGGACGCGAGGCCAACTCGGTCCGTTTACTGGCGGTTTCCAAAACGCATCCCGCTGAAACAATCCGGGAGGCCGTCGCCGCCGGTTTGACGGATTTCGGGGAAAACAAGGTTCAGGAAGCCAGGGTAAAAATTCCTAACGCGCCCCGCCAGGCGCACTGGCATTTCATCGGACATTTGCAATCCAACAAGTGCCGTGACGCCGTCGAACTGTTTGAAATGATTCACAGCGTGGACAGCCTGGGGCTGGCGCAGGAAATCAATAAACGCGCCGCACAACTGGGCAAAACGATGCCGATTCTGCTGGAAGTCAACGTTGCCGGGGAGCGCAGCAAATTCGGCTATCCGCCGGAACAGATGCTGGCGGAGCTCAAAGCCATCAACGCCCTGCCGCGCCTGGAAATCCACGGGCTGATGACCATTCCCCCATTTACGCTCGTGGCGGAAAAATCGCGCCCGTACTTTCGCCAGCTGCGGGAACTCAAGGCGCGGGCCGAGGCGATTTTGGGCGCGCCCTTGTTGCATTTGAGCATGGGGATGAGCGGTGACTTTGAAGTGGCCATTGAGGAGGGCGCGACCCTCGTGCGCATCGGCACGGCCCTGTTCGGTGAACGGCGTTCCCTCCGGCCGGCAACCACTTGAGCCGGCAGATTTTTGCTTCACCAAAACCAGTTTCACGCTAGGCTAATTCCGGTGACAATCGAGACTTTCAAAAAGGAAATTGGAGCGGCCGTCAAGGCGTACGACAAATTCATTGTTTGCCTTGAGAAAGCGCCGGCAGACTTTGAAGTGGCCTTGAAATCCCTGATGGCCAAGGCAATTGATGCCTATCAAAACCGCGCACCGGGCATGCGCCACGGCATTGCCCTGGACAAGCAGGTCACGATCATCGTGAGCCAGAGCGATACGGCACGCCCGCTTTGCGGCATCTATTTCAATTTACACTCTCCCTACCAGAAACATGCCCTGCCCAGCACGGTCAAAGCCATGGGCCAGAAGGCCTCCCAGGAAGACCCCGTTTGATGCTGCCATCCCCCCGGGACGGCCGATCATTTGTCGCGCACGACGTCGCCCTTGAGGGCCTCACCGGAAACCAGATCCGCCACGGTGTTGTGATCGCGCTGCGGACCGGTAACCCGCACTTCCCCAACTTTCAAGCCTTGCCGGTAAACGAACAAGGTCTGGTCCACTGCCGGCATCTTCCCGGGGGCAAAGTCGAGCACTACGAAGCGCCCGGCCTGATTGAAGGTTACCACCGTGCCCGCCAGCCCCTGTTCCGCAGTTACCAGCAGCTTGGATGACGCAGGCGCGCCCGAGTCTCCGTCCCCCACCGGCCGGCCGGTCTCCGGAGAGGTTGCATTCGTTTCCGTCGCGGATACGGTCGCCGGGTCAGCAAACTTTCCCGCAGTCTGATGCGTGGCACAACCGGCCATGATTCCACCAACCGTCACCAGAACGAGGTAACCGAATTTCATGACGACAGTAAAACCGGAGCGGTCTGGCGGGTCAATTCACGTTTCGCGGAAATGAACACCGGCAGGTTTTGAACTCGCGCCCGGTTCCAGAGACGGCTCCGGTCCATTGGCCGTTGCCCGCCCTTTGCCGCCGTTCATGCGGCGGTCATCCCGCCGCAACGAGGCTGGCTCTGCCCCAGCAACACCCCCGTTCCAATCAGGCCAAGAGCGCCAAGAAAGGTCGGGGTGATGGGTTCCCCCAAACAAAAGTGGGCCCAGAGCAGAGTGGTCACCGGGATCAGGTTGTTGAACAACAACACACGGCCGGTGGGCCAGCGGGTCAGAGCCCGGTTCCACAGACCATAGGCCAGCGCCCCTCCGGCGATGATGCAAAACGCCTGGACTCCGAGCAAATTCAGGGTCACGGACAGGTGCCGCCGGGTCAGTTCCGCCAGGCCGACCGGGAGCAACAGCACTCCGGCGCGCCACATGGTGTGTGCCGAGATTTCGGCACTGTGGAGGTGGACGGAAAATCGGCGGCTCTGCCAGCCATAATTCGCCCATAAAACACTGGCAAGAATCCCCAGCAACTCACCCGGCAAACTGAGCCGAAAACCATCGCCGGCAAGGGAAGGCCAGAGCAATACCCCCACGCCGCCGACCGCCAGCAGCGCCGAAATCCACCGGATCCAATTGATCCGTGCCCCTTCTGCATGCGCTTCCCAGAGCAGGGCCCACACCGGCGCCGTGCCGAGGTAGAGCGCAACGTGCGAAGCGGAGGTAAACCGCAGCGCGTAATTGAACGTCGCAGTATAGAGGGCCAGGCTGCATCCCCCCCGCCACCATAAAGCCCGGTCCGCCGCGCGGCTTAACGGAGTCAGCTTCCCCAGCCAGGCAGTCCGGCGCATGACCAGCAACAACAGGAGTCCCGCAAGGAAGAACCGGGTGCTTCCGGTAAAGATCGGTGGCCAGAAAGCCATCAGCCACTTTGTCCCGACGTTGGTCCCGCCCCACAACGTGACGGCCAGCGCAAGTCCGAATCCCAGATTGGAATGGCAGGTGTTCCTCAGTGGCGACGAGACTAACCCCGCGGCCAGCCATGTTGCCAGCCAACAATTGGGAATCGGGACGCTGGAATCGTCACCGTCCGGCACGAGACGGGCCGGACGGGGCAACTTTGATTTTGCACCCGGGGGCGGGGTTTGGTTTCCTGTTTCCATGGCAGCCAACGCGTTGGCGGGCAAACCTGCTCCCGCAAACATACTGATCGATGTCGCGCGACTGGAACGCGACTACTACGAAAAGAAACCCGACCTCGAGAACCCCAACCAGCTCGTGAGCTTTGGCACGAGCGGACATCGCGGCTCACCGTTGCACGGCACCTTCACGGAGGCGCACATTCTCGCCATCACCCAGGCCATCGCCGAGCATCGAAAACGCCAGCACATCAGCGGTCCCCTGTACCTGGGCAAGGACACGCACGCGGCCTCGGGTTGGGCGGAGCGCACGGCACTGGAGGTCCTGGCGGCCAACGACGTGGAAGTTTTTGCGCAGCCGAACGACGGTTTCACCCCGACGCCGGCCATCTCCCACGCCATCCTCACCCACAATCGAGGGCGCAGCAGCGGGTTCGCCGACGGCATCGTGATCACCCCGTCGCATAATCCGCCCGAGGACGGCGGATTCAAATACAATCCGCCCAATGGCGGTCCGGCGGATACGGACATCACCCGCTGGGTGCAGAACCGGGCCAACGAAATTCTGCGCGGGCACAACCAGGCGGTACGGCGGCTCGATTGCGACACGGCACGCCGGACGGGAAAGGTGCATGCCTACGATTTTGTTGCGCCCTACGTCGCCACGTTAAGCGAGGTGATTGACATGGCGGCAATCCGGCGGGCCGGGATCCGCATGGGAATTGATCCGCTCGGGGGCGCGGCGCTGGCCTACTGGCAGCCGGTCATGGAGACGTACGGGTTGGACATCACCGTGGTAAACACCCGGGTGGATCCCCAGTTCGGCTTCATGACGGTGGATCACGACGGCAAAATCCGGATGGATTGCTCGAGCCCAGATGCCATGGCGGGGCTCGTGCGGTTGAAAGACAAATTCGACGTGGCCTTTGGCAACGACCCGGATGCTGACCGGCACGGAATCGTCACTCCTTCCAGTGGCTTGTTGAACCCCAACCATTATCTTGCGGTGGCCATTGACTACTTGCTCACACACCGTCCGCACTGGAGTTCCACCGCCGCCGTCGGCAAGACCCTGGTCAGCAGCAGCCTGCTGGACCGGGTGGTCCGGGCGCGCGAACGGCGACTCATGGAAGTGCCGGTCGGCTTCAAGTGGTTTGCGCCGGGTCTGGCGGACGGTTCGGTGTGCTTCGGTGGCGAGGAAAGCGCCGGGGCCAGTTTTCTGCGCCTGGAGGGGAGCGTCTGGAGCACAGACAAGGACGGTTTGATCCTTGGGTTGTTGGCGGCGGAAATTTGCGCGACAACCGGTCAGGACCCCGGCGCACATTATGCCGCACTGACCCGCCAGTTCGGGTCTCCGAGCTATCAGCGCATTGATGTTCCCACGACTCCAGAACAGAAAGCCGCCTTCAAGCGGCTGACGCCGGCAGTCGTCACCTCCCCCACGCTGGCGGGGGAAGTCATCACTCAAAAACTCACCCGTGCCCCCGGGAATCAGGCGGAGATTGGCGGGCTGAAGGTTTGCACTGAAAACGGATGGTTTGCGGCGCGTCCATCGGGCACGGAAAATTTATACAAAATCTACGCCGAAAGTTTCCGGGGCCCCGCACACCTCGAACATATCATCGCGGACGCACAACAAATCCTCCAGCAAGCCCTGCATTGAGGGGGCGCTGTTTCCGGCCGGCAGCTGGTTGGGTGCGACGATTCACCCGGTTGTTCCGCCGCCTGTCAGGCCGGATCATGCTTCCCAGCCGGACCGGTTTTTCCGGGTGAGCCAAGCGTTCAATTCCGGCAGATTCGTCACCTTCATGCCCGGACCGTCCCACATGACCTTCCGGCCCGGACCGGCGCGCATGGCCAGATTGGCCAGCAACACAAATTCGGTCAGGCGCGTGCCGTAGTCGAAGTTGGAGGCGGTCTCCGCCGTCCCTGCCCTGATGGCGTCCAGGAAATCCACAAACACGCCCTTGGGCCGCGGCAGCATCCGAGGCGGCTCCGGAGTTTCTTTCATCTTCGCGTAGGGAACAATGTGCATGCGGTTGCCGTAGGTGCCGGTGAAAATGATGCCTTTTTCTCCCACGTAAATCGAGCCGCTGTCGCCACTGTCGAGCTCCTCATCCGGATATTGCTTCACCAGATCCAGCAGCGGTTGCGGCAGGTAACGGTCTGCGCCCTTGGCCGCGCGCAACACGCCATCCGCAGATCCAAGGCTGTTTGGGTTCAGGCCTTCATACCAGTAGGCCTTGAAGGCGGGCAGCTCGCCCCGGGCGGGTATGTCCCAACGGATGCGGGCGCCGGTGGGACAGCGCTCGTCACTTCCCCCGCGCATCTGCTCAACTTCAATGCTTGTGGGATGATCCACCCGCAACGCCCAGTACACACCGTCCAGCACATGGCAGCCCATGTTGCCGATCGAGCCGTTGCCAAAGTCATACCAGCCGTGCCACTCGTGCGGGTGCAAATCCCCATGAAAATCCCGGTACGGCGCCGGGCCGATCCAGGCATCCCAATGCAGCCCCGTCGGCACCGGTTCGGTGGCCGGCCGCGGCCCCACTCCGCCGTTGGAACGGTTGGTCCAGCTATGCGTCTCCGTGACCCGGCCAATCGCCCCGCTCCAAATATATTCGCACAGCTTGCGGTACCCGTCCTCGCAGTGCCCTTGCGCGCCCATTTGCGTTGCCACCTTCGTGCGGGCGGCCATGGCGCGCATGGCGCGCGCCTCGCCGATGTCGTGACAGACCGGCTTTTCACAATACACATGCTTGCCCAGTTGCATGGCAATCAGGGCTGGCAGCGCGTGATGGTGGTTCGGGCTGGCGATGAAAACGGCGTCGAAATCCTTGCCGAGCGCGTCAAACATGCGCCGGTAGTCGGTGAAGGTTTTGATGGCTGCGGGGTCGTAATTCTTGCCCTGCAACGCCTTCTTGGCCGCGGCGTGCCGCGCTTCATCCACATCCACCAGGGCCACGATGTTTTCCTTCAACACCGCGTTGAGATGTGACAGGCCGCGCGAGCCGCAGCCGATCTGGACACAGCGGACTTTTTCCCCGGCATTGGCCGCCGTCAAAATGTTGAACGGGGCCGCCGACAGGATTCCCGCGGTGACCGCGGAGCGCTGCAGAAATGAACGTCTGGTTAATGGCCGGCCCACGGGCGCCGGGCGGTTTCGCTTGCTGGCAGTCATATTTGCTTTTCCTGATAACCGGCACTGACGGCCTCCATCAGTGCGCTTATTCAATTAAATGTGTTCCGCAGCATATTGGCAATCGCGAGAGGAAGCCAATCAAACTTTTCCAAAGTTTCGCGGCCACGACCGCTTCCAGGTTGAAGCGCCCGCGGAAAATTGCTAATTCTGGAGTGTGCAACTCCGGTCCCACGGCCGCTGGCTGGGTTCAATCCTGTTGAGCGGAATACTTTTGCCGTCCCCGCCGTTCGCCGCCCGGGCGGAGGTCGCGGCGCGTCCCCCGGAACTGCGCCGCGAATTCCGCGGTGTCTGGGTGGCGAGTGTCGGCAACATTGACTGGCCGTCCCGACCCGGATTGAGCGTTGCGGAACAGCAAGCGGAATTGCTGGCGTTGTTGGACCAGGCCGCCGGGCTGAAAATGAACGCCATCCTCCTGCAAGTGCGGCCGGCTTGTGATGCTTTGTACGCCTCCAAGTTTGAACCATGGTCGGAATACCTCACCGGCCGGATGGGCCAGCCGCCGGCGCCATTTTATGATCCCCTGGCCTTTGCGATCGACGCCGCACACCAGCGCGGTCTGGAGTTGCATGCCTGGTTCAATCCGTACCGGGCTCATCATTTCAACGCCATCTCGCCCATTGCCCCGGGTCACGTCAGCCGAACCCGTCCGGAGCTGGTGCGGAAATACGGGCGCTATCTCTGGTTGGACCCGGGCGAGCCTGCCGTGCAGGATTATTCCCTCAGCGTGGTGCTGGACGTGGTCCGCCGCTACGACGTGGATGGCATTCACTTTGACGATTATTTCTATCCCTACGAAGAAAAGGACGCCAAGGGTGGCAATCTGCCCTTTCCTGACGAAGCCACCTGGCAAAAATACGGGGTGCGCACCGGACTGAGCCGGGGGGATTGGCGGCGTGAAAACGTAAATCGGTTCATCCAGCGCGTGGACCATTCCATCCACACGATCAAGCCCTGGGTCAAATTCGGCGTCAGCCCGTTTGGGATCTGGCGTCCGGGTCATCCGCCCTCCATCAAAGGGTTTGACGCGTATGCGCGGCTCTATGCGGACGCGCGGAAATGGCTGATGAATGGCTGGATGGATTACTGCGTGCCCCAGCTCTACTGGAGCATTGATGCCAGGGAGCAAAGTTTTCCCGTGCTGTTGGACTGGTGGAACCAACAAAATCCGCTGCAGCGCCACATCTGGCCGGGAATGGACACGACGAAAACCGCCCGACAGTGGAAGGCGGAGGAAATCCTCGCGCAAATTCGTCTGGCCGCCCGGCAACCGGTCAGTGCCGGGCACGTTCATTGGAATGCGAAGAGTCTGATGAAAAATTCCGACCTGAAAACCAAGCTGGTCCGGACGAGTTATGCCGAACCCGCACTGATTCCCGCCATGCCCTGGCTCGGGGGCGATGTCCCGCCGCCGCCCCTCCCGGCGGTAAGCGCGCATCACCCGCGGCAGATCAGCTGGAGTTACGGAACCAATGCGCCGCCGGCACTCTGGATCGTGCAGGCGCGCCGCGACCACCGTTGGCGCGCGGAAATTTTCTCCGGGAAAATCCACGCGGTGGACATCAAATCCCCGGAAGTGGAGGCGATCGCCATCACCGCCGTCGGGCGGACGGGCAAGCTGAGCACCCCGGCGGTGCTCCGCCTGCACCCCGCCAAATAAAAACTCCAATCCGCTGACCGGACTGGAGCTGAAAACCGAAGAGACCGCGACGGCTTACTCTTTTGACTTCTGCGCATCGGCAGCCGCCTTGGACTTGGCGGGGGCGCTCACACTCTTCCATTTCCGGGCGTCCTCCTCGCTCATCTTGGCGCGTTCGGCTTTGTTCAGACGGCGGTTTTTATCGGTGTCGTATTTCTCGATCAACTGCTTTCGCAGCGCCTGCTGCTCGGCTGTCAGCTTGGGACGTTTTGATCGCTCGCTTTTCTTGGCCGCGTCCTCTCCGGCATGAACGGTGGACATCAATCCGAACACCAGTACGCTAATAATCAATAATGTTTTTTTCATGATTGCGGATGTTGGTTGTGACGTAACTTAGTTATCTGCCGCAAACGGCCAGCAGCCCGTAAACGTGCGTGAGATTAAACAATCTTCAGAAAACTAGCAAGCTCATTAATGCTGCTTGGCTGGCGGAGCGGAATCATTCCGGCATCGCCCGGTGCCACCGCCGGCACGGCTCGAGCAGTCGGCCCCGGTCTGGGCCATTCGATGCGGCGGCTTGCCTTGGGCGCGCGAATCGTTAACATGACCGTCATGAAATTGACCGCCGCGTTCGTGGTGCATTTGGCGCTGATCACTGCCTTCATCTGGGGGATTCTGTTGCTGGGGCAAGGCAAACCGGCCTTGTTGCTGGGCGCGATTGCAGTTTACGCCGTGCTCTTCGGCAAAATCGGCTGCGCCGCACACTGAGTTCCTGCTGACAACAGGCGGCTAATTCCCCACTCGTGGCGCCGCCCAGGTTGTTTCCAGCGAGGAAATTATTTTGCTCCAGGGGTCTCGCGTCACCTCCGCCATGCCGGCGGCCATGCCCGCGGCCATTGCGGAGGAAACCGACGTGCCTTGCGACCCGAAATACCCGCCGTTGTAGCCGAAAAGCACCAGCCCCGGCGCTGCCAGGTCGGCAGTCGTGCCCTTGTTGGCGTACGGAGCCACTCCCCCGCCCCGCGGCTGGAGTGCCGTCACCGCAACCACTTCCGGATAGGCCGCGGGATAGAACGGCACCAGACTGGCATCATTGCCCATCGCCGCGAAAATCGGAATGCCGTGCCGGGCCAATTGCTGGACGGCATCCCGCAAGACCGGGCTGTCTCCATATCCGCCCAGGCTGGCGTTAATCAGATTGGCGCCCTTGTTGCCGGCGGTGATCAATCCCCACGCCACATTGAACGTGTTGGCCGATCCCGTCGGACCAAACACATCCACGGAGATGATCGGCACCGAGGTGCTGCGGCGTCCGGATTCTCCGATGGCCTGATACAAGGCATTCGCCATCGCCGTGGCGTGGGTTGGAAGGCCGGAGTCCGGTTGCGATTCACCCGCCACCGAAAGGCGCTCTTTTACGAATGGTTCCAACGGCCCCAATGGTTGCAGCGCCGTATCCACCAAGCCCACCACCACATTCTTGCCGTCCGCAGGTGGCGGCGCCAAACTCAGGCGCAGCGCAGGGACACCTCCGCCTGCCAACGGCTGGGGGACTTGCGGCAGATCCACGAAATAATTGTCCTCCACGCTGGTGACTTCGGGATTCCCCGCCAACTTCTGGCGGGCTGCTTCGGTCGAGGCTTCGTCTGCAAATTGCAACCGATACGCGGCCAATTCCGGGATGGCGCCGACGACTTTGCCGCCCAGCAGTTTGGCCAGTGCCTCCACATCCGCGCCAGCTTGCAAGCGTAGAATCAATTCCTTCGGCACTTTCCGGGCCTCCGGTCGTTTTGCGCTCTTGCCGTGCTGCACGGATTGGACGGCATGCTGCAGGGTGGTGCGGAAAACGTAGAGGCGTTGCCCGCCATCGGGCTGGGGCACCATCGCGTAATTCAACGCGCCCAGCATGCGGCGCAGCGCTTCTCCGGGCGGCAGGTTTTCGAATTTGGCCGAAGCCCGAAAGGTTTCGTCCGGCTCCACGAAGACCTGCCAGCCGGATTGACCGGCAATGTCTTCCAGCAGGTCCAACAGGCGCACGCGTTCGAGGTTGGCGCTGACCCTGCCATTCATGCGATCCCAGGTCAACGAAGCGGTGCCGGTCCCGGCCGGAGCCAGCGTCATGCCGCACCAGCACCACAGGATGCATCCGCACCACTGCAACGCGCGCGCGCTCCGTTGGAAAATCTTCGATCGCCAGGGCCGCATCTCCGTTCCAAAATACGCCTTAAGGCGCGCTGACCAAATAAAATCGCTGCCGGTTCAGCGGCCCCGGGTCAAACCACCGGCCGAGGGAATTGGTGGGGGTGACCGTTGCCACCAAGGCAAAGGGTTCAGCCAGATTGGTGGTGGCGAGAATCTGGTAATTTCGGCCGGCGGCCGCCTCCCAGGTCAGGGTGGGCAGCGGGTCCGTCACCGTCAGTTCAAACGCCTCTTCCGGCCCGACGATCCGTGTCCAGAAGGTGTCCGTGCGGTATTGTTCTCCGCCGGCGCGCGTGACGACCGCATAAATTGGATGTCGGCCGGCTCCCAGAAAATTTGCCGGCACCGTGAACACCGCGGGGTTCGCCGCCTGGGAAATCCCGAGCGACCCCCCGCTCCCGAACAGCTCCATGGAAGTGATTCCGTTTGTGCTCGCAACCACCTCGAACTCCAGCGTCGCCTCGCACGCCGTTTTGCTTCCGCCAAGCAGCGGCGTCAACGTCGCGGTCCACCCGGTATTGGCCACGTGGATGCGCTGTGTCGCCCGGGTTTGGGTCCGGACATGACTTCCTTCATAGGCCACCGCTGTCAGTTCATGCCAGCCCCCGGAGAGACGGTGCGTATCCAGCGGGAGGAGGAGGTCCCAATTCGTCCGACCGGCGGTGACGTAGAGGTGATTTCGCGGGCGCAGATCGTTGACATTATCCTCCAAACGGCGGGGAGCGGCTGGCGACAGCGTAAACGTGCCCAGCAACTGCGCCTCTATTTGCGCAGCCGGCCATCCCCGTTGGCGCGCGCGGAGATTGAATTGCGCCTGGGGAGCCGCGCCCAGCTGCGCCACGCTCAAATCCTCCGCCTGCACCCCCGTCCCGCCAGTCAACGCCGGATGAGCATTGACGGCGGCCAGCAGATTTCCCACCAGGCCTTGGAGATCCGCGGCCGGATTTCCACTGGGCGGGGTTTGGTTGGTGACGACAAGGGTGGTGACCGCGCCGTTCGTCAACGTAACGGTCAATCCCAGGTAATCTCCCTCGACAACCTGCCCCGTTACCTGCAGGTGGAGCAACCCGGCCGCCGCCGGGTCCAGCAACGTATTCCGGCTCGCGGAAACAAAAGTGGTCAGGGGCTCCTGCGCCTGCGCGCTGGTTTCCACCTGGAGCGTCACGTCGGCCCCGCTGACCCCGCGATCCAGATTCTGCAACTCGATCCGGTCGCCGTGCGCCACGGCCCGGACCTTGGTGACATTGGTGATCGCATTCAACTGGGCGACCACTCCGTTGACCACCGTCTGCATCGTCGCCATCGGGGCAACCACGTAATCGGTTGAATAGCCGTTGATCGTCACCGAGACGTGGTTGCCCGCCTGGGGCGGCAGGTTGGTAACCGTCGCGAACCAGGTGCCGTCCACAAATAAATCCACTTGCTCGAGCGGCCGCGCCGACTCCAGGTGAAGCGTCAGATTGGTGGTGCCGCGCAGTTCGGCCCCGTCGGGCAACCCGATCCAGTTCCCGGTTCCCGGAACGGCAAACGGCGCCGACAAGGGTTCGCCCACCAGGATGCCCTGGTAGGGGTTCGTCAAGCTTTGGTAATAACACTCGGCAATGGAAAAACCGCGCGCTTGATAAAAATAGCTTTGCGCGGCCGGAAATTTTTCCGCGTAGGCGCACGGTTCCACAATCGTGCCGTAACTGGCCGTGGCTCCGTGACGGATGAAGTCCATCGCGGTGGTGTGCTCCGTATAGTTAAACAGGATTCCGCCGTACGAAGTCAGGTTGTCGATCATTGCGCCCGGAGCTGCGGCGAGGTCGCCCACGGTGAACACCTGTTTGCCGATTTGCATTCCCGCCATGGCCCCCAGACCCAGCGGGCTTGAGGCATTGGTCAGCAGCACCGTGCGATTCCCGAGAATCTGTGTGTTGAGAATGACATCGTCCGCTTGCAAATAACGCAGATTCCGGACGGGATCGGAACTTTTGGTCAGGAAAACCGGCTGGCCGGGAAAGGCGGCGTCTCCCAACACGCCCAGATCCACCACGGCCTTGGCCCGCGCGAGATCGGGAGCGGTCAATAAAAACGCCAGCCAGGAATTGCCGGGCTGATCAACGGGCGGGGTGCGACGGAAAATTCCCTCGCTGCCGGCGTACCGATTGGTGGTTTCAGCCGGCAAATTGCACGAGGACAGGCCGCCCGGGCAATTGGTCGCGCACCCATCCGGATGAAACCCGTAAAACAGAACTGATGTGGTGCTGTTCACTCCGCTGGTGGCCGGATCGCCCGTTGTCTCGGTCACCTGGTACGGGATGTCCATGCAGAGAACGAGATAGTCAATCTGGTTGGTCAATTGCCGCAACGTCAGCGCATTCTGCAACGGCACACCGAGCGTGTTTTCAAACTCGCTCCGGGTCCAGGTGGTGTTTCCGCCCTCCCAATTAATCCGCAGAAGATTTTGCGCCGGCACGCCGCGCCGCTCGCAATAGTAGTTACCCAGGGCGACGGAATTTGCGCTGTTTTGATTGACGACCACGAGGGTGTTCAAACCACTTCCGCCCCCCCAGGCCGGCGGCCCGGGCCAGCCCCCCAACAGCCCGGCCAGTGCCACCGCCCATCCCGCGGCGCGGCCGCCCCGTTTACCGGTCCGGACCTTCATGCCAAAAAGCGCCAGTTGGAGGAAACTGGCGCTGGTCGAAGTTGACGGGATCAACTCGGCAACGCATCCGCGGCGGGGGCGCTTTGGTTGAAAATCAGCTTTTCGGTGTCGCTGCTGACCTGGATCGGTTCGCCTTCGTGCAGATGCCCGCGCAGGATCTCCTCCGCCAGCGGGTCTTCGAGATACCGTTCCACCGCCCGGCGCATGGGGCGGGCTCCGTATTGGGGATCGTAGCCTTTCTCCACCAGGAAACTCTTGGCCGGTTCGTCCAGCTCGATTTTCAGGTTCTTCCCCTTCAACCGCTTCGCCACCTTGCTGATCTCCAGCTCGAGGATCTGGATCAAATCCGGACGCGTCAACGTGCGGAAGACGATCACGTCATCCAAACGGTTGAGGAATTCCGGTCGGAACACCTTTTTCGCCTCATCCAAAATGCGTTCCCGCATTTTTTCATACGAATGCTCGTCCGACACGGGCGAAAAGCCCAGGGTCGCTCCGCGCTTGATCGTGTCCGAGCCCACATTTGACGTCATGAGGATGATCGTGTTGCGGAAATTGACCACGCGGCCGAGACTGTCCGTCAATTTGCCTTCCTCCAAAATCTGCAACAGCATGTTCCAGACGTCCGGATGCGCCTTTTCGATTTCATCGAACAGGACCACGGAGTAGGGCTTGCGGCGCACCTGTTCGGTCAACTGCCCCCCCTCCTCGTAACCCACGTACCCGGGCGGGGAGCCGACCAGGCGGGACACGTTGAACTTCTCCATGTACTCGCTCATGTCGAGCTGGATGAGGGACTTGCTGTCGCCGAACATCTGTTCGGCCAGCGTCCGGGCGAGCAATGTTTTGCCCACGCCGGTTGGACCGAGCAGCAGGAACGTGCCGATGGGGCGCCGCGGGTCCTTCAAATCGGCCCGCGAACGGCGCAGGGCCTTGCAAATGGCGGAAACGCCCTCGCGCTGGCCGATCACCACCTTCTCCATCTCGTCCTCCACCGCCAGCAGTCGCGCCATTTCATCCTGGCCCATGCGCTTCAACGGAATGCCGGTCCACTTGGACACGACCGTCAGGATGTCCTCCTCGTCCACCACCACCCGCTTCTCCTCCCGGGCCGTGCGCCAGTCGCTCAGGATTTTTTCGAGCTTTTCCTTGGCCTGCTTCTCCTGGTCGCGCACCCTGGCGGCGCCTTCAAAATCCTGGTTCTTGATCGCCTTTTCCTTCTGGCTCTTGAGCGTCTCGATTTCCGCCTCGATATGTTTCACCTCGGGCGGACGTGTCATCGTGCTGATCCGGGCGCGCGAGCCGGCCTCGTCCAGCACGTCAATGGCCTTGTCGGGCAAAAACCGGTCGGTGATGTAGCGGTCGGAAAGCCGCACCGCGGCGGTGACCGCATCCTCGGTGAATTCCGCCTTGTGATGCTCCTCGTACTTGGAGCGCAGCCCCTTTAAAATTTCCACCGCGTCCTCCACCGAGGGCGCCTCCACTTTCACCGATTGAAAGCGCCGCTCCAGGGCCGCGTCCTTCTCGATGTATTTGCGGTACTCATTCAACGTGGTGGCGCCGACGCATTGCAACTCGCCGCGGCTCAATGCGGGTTTGATGATGTTCGAGGCATCCATCGTGCCTTCCGCCGAACCCGCCCCCACGATGGTGTGCAATTCGTCAATGAACAAAATGATGTTTTTGGCCCGGCGGATTTCGTCCATGACCGCCTTGATCCGCTCTTCAAACTGGCCGCGGTATTTGGTGCCCGCAACCATCAGGGCGAGATCCAGGGTCACCACGCGTTTGTCCCGCAAAATCTCCGGGACGTTGCCCCGCGCGATTTCCTGCGCCAGTCCCTCCACAATGGCGGTCTTGCCCACGCCCGCCTCCCCCAGCAACACCGGATTGTTCTTGGTGCGCCGGCAGAGGATCTGGATGACACGCTCAATCTCGTCTTTCCGGCCAATGACCGGATCCATGTCGCCCTTGCGGGCAATTTCCGTCAAATCCCGCCCAAACGCCTTGAGGGCGGGAGTCTTGATCTCGCCCTTCTTTTCCGTGCTCCCTGCCGCCGTGAGCGCGGATTTTTCGGGTTCCTCACCCAGGCCGGATTCCTCCTGCCCGGTGAAATTCGGGTCCAATTCCTTGAGAATTTCCTGCCGGGTCTGTTCTATGTCCACTTCCAGATTCTTGAGCACCCGCGCGGCCACTCCGTCGCCCTCGCGCAGCAACCCGAGTAAAATGTGTTCCGTGCCGACGTAGGTGTGGTTCAGCGCCTTGGCCTCCTTCGAGGCCAGCGCCAGCACCTTCTTCACGCGCGGGGTATAGGGGATGTTCCCGATCATTTTTTGGTCCGGCCCGGTGCCCACCTGCTTCTCGACTTCCATGCGCACCGTCTCCAGATCGAGGCCCATTTTCTCCAACACGTTGACCGCCACGCCCTGCCCCAGCTTGATCAGGCCCAGCAACAAATGTTCGGTCCCGACGAAATTATGATTGAACCGGTCCGCCTCCTTGCGGGCCAGGGCCAGGACCTGCTGTGCGCGCGGCGTGAAATTGTTCATGGCTTCTTCGCTCATAGGTGTTGCAAGGTGTTATGCTTTCTCGTTCTTGTCCAATCCCGCAGCCCCTTCGGACTTGATGACCGGCCGGTTGACCGGCTTCAACTGTTCCCGCAGCATATCTGCACGGAGCAGGTCACGTGCCTCCGCGGAGAGCTTGTCCTTGTGTGATTTCTGCAGGTGCGCCGGCTGGGTCAGAATAAACAACTCATCCACGATCAATCCGGCACTGGCAGGAAACAGCTTCATTTCCACCCCAAGGCGCATCAACGACAGCAGATTCATGGTTTCCTTTGAGGAAATGCTGTGGGCATTGGCCAGAATTCCGTAGGCGCGACCAATATGGTTGTAAACCGTCTTGGCCTTGCGCTCCAGCAGCGTCGCCCGCGCGTTCTCCTCGTGCTCCAGAATCTGCGCCAGCACCTTTTCCAATCGTTCGACGATCTCCGTCTCCGTCTCCCCCAGCGTCATCTGGTTGGAAACCTGGAATATGTTGCCGAGGGCTTCCGTGCCTTCGCCATACAATCCCCGGACGGCCAGGCCCAGTTTGTTGACCGAAGTGATGATCGGATTGATCTGCTCGGCCAGTACCAGTCCGGGCAGGTGCAGCATGGCGCTGACGCGGATTCCGGTGCCCAGATTGGTCGGACAGGCCGTCAGGTAGCCCAGGTCGTTGTTGAACGCGTAATCGAGCTTTTCCTCCAGTTCGGAATCCAGCCGGTCCACCAACTCCCACGCCTGCCGGATCTGCAGCCCCGGATACAGCGCTTGAATCCGCAGATGATCCTCCTCGTTGATCATCACCGACAGGGTTTCGCCGACGTTGATGACCAGCCCGCTGCCAGCGCTCTTGATGGCATGTTCGCGGCTCACCAGGTGCCGCTCCACCAAAATCTGTTTGTCCAGCACCGACAGGTTGTCCATCGTTTCCGAAAATCCGCCCGCCATCTCGGGCAGGCTCTCGACCGCCGGCCGGATGATGTCCAAGACCCGCAGCCGCTCCGGTTTCTTCGCCCAGCCGGGGAAGGCGCCGTCCTGAATGTTCCGCGCCAGCCGCACCCGGCTGGAGAGCACAATGCGGTCGTGCGGCCCCTTGCGGTGCACGCTTTTCGATGCGGGCTCCAAAAATTCGTCCAGTTTCATCACGTCACTTGGCCGGGGCGGTCACCGGGGGCGCCTTCAGTTGCTTGATCTCGTCACGCAGCTGCGCCGCCAGCTCGAAGTCCTCCGCCTCAATCGCGGCCTCCAGCTTTTTCCGCAGGGTGGCCTGTTGCATTTCAAAACTGCGCTGCGCGCGCAGCCGTTCGGGCACCTTGCCCCGGTGCTGGGTCCGCTTTTGGGTGGATTCGATCAACATCTCCAGCCCGCTCGCAAACGTCTGGTAGCATTGCGGGCAGCCCAGACGCCCGGTCTTCTTGAAATCGCCCTGCGTGAAGCCGCACTTCGGACACTTCACCGTCGCGCTGCCGGTCGCCTGTTCCAGTTCCTGCGACGCGCCCAGCCCCAGCAACAAATCCGCCAGCGAAAAACCCGCCGGATCATTGACCCCCTTTTCCTTGGCGCAAGCTTCGCACAAATCAATCTTGTGCAGCTTGTCACCGGCGATTTGGGTCAGATGCACCGTCGCCGTTTTTTCCTTGCAGATGTGACAAAGCATAACGATCAATCCTTGCGTTTATATTGGCTCGCCGGTCGAATTCGTCAAGTTGCGGTAATCCGCCACCAGCCGCCGCGTCCAGCGCCCCGGTTTGCCGTTCCCGATCATCCGCCCGTCAATCTTCACCACCGGCATGATCTCCGCGCCGGACCCGGTGAGGAAACACTCGTCCGCATTGAACAAATCGTACCGGGTGAGGTTGGGCTCGCCGACGCGCAGTCCCGCCGTCCCGGCCAGTTCCATCACCGTCTGGCGCGTGATCCCATACAACGCCCCCGCCGCCAGGGGCGGCGTCAGCAAGGCGTCCCCCTTGACGATGAACAAATTATCCGCCGTGCCTTCGGCGACGTACCCCTCCGCATTCAACATCACCGCCTCCTCCACGCCGGAATTGTTCGCCTCGATTTTCGCCAGAATGTTGTTCAGATAATTCAACGACTTGATGGCCGGATTCAGGGCGCTGTGCAGGTTGCGCGTCGTCGGCACGGTGATGATGTCCATGCCCCGGGCATACAGCTCCGGCGGATACACCTGGATTTTCCCGGCGATGATGATGACCACCGGTCGCTTGCATTTCAGCGGGTTCAACCCCAGCGTGCCCACCCCCCGGGTCACCACCAGGCGGATGTAACCGTCGCGGATTTGGTTCTTGCGACACGCCGCCACCGTGGCCTGCATGAATTCCGCGTGGGACAGCGGCAGATCCAGCAAGATCGCCTTCGCCGAACAGAACAGCCGGTCAATGTGCTCCTTCAACTTGAAAATGCGCCCGTTATACGCCCGGATTCCCTCAAAAATCCCGTCGCCGTACAGCAGTCCGTGATCGAACACCGACACGCAGGCCTTGTGTTCGTCATAGTATTTCCCGTCAATATAAACTTTCATCTTGCTGCCCTGCACACTAGGAAAAAGCCCCGGTCAGCGCAATCGAACAATCTGCCCCGCGCCCGGACCGCCGGCCGCCGTTTCCGCGCGGAATTTTGCTTTCCAATCCGGGCGCGCGGCCTAGAATCCCGGCCAGCAACAGCCGGACGACGCCGGTTCGCTCCGGCCTCCGATACCCGATTTATGAGTCATCCAGTGGTCGGCATTATCATGGGCAGCGATTCCGACTGGCCCATCATGAAGGCCGCAGTCGAAGCGTTGAAGGAATTTGACCTGGCTGCGGAAGCCCGCGTGATCTCCGCGCATCGCGACCCGCAGGGACTGGAGGAATACGTCCGTCAGTCCCCCGCCCGCGGGCTGCGGGTCTTCATCTGTGGCGCGGGCGGGGCGGCGCACCTGGCCGGCGTCACCGCCGCCCTGACCACGCTGCCGGTCATCGGTGTGCCCATCCTCGGCAAAGCCACCGACGGCCTGGATGCCCTGCTCTCCATGGTCCAAATGCCTCCCGGCGTTCCCGTCGCCACCGTCGCCATCAACGGCGCGCGCAATGCCGGCGTGCTGGCGGCGCAAATTCTCGCCACCGCCGATCCGCGCCTGCAGCAGGCATTGCAGCAATTCAAGGTCCGGCTGCAGGAAGCCTCCCGCGCCAAAAACCAGAACCTCACCTCCTGATTCCGTTTGATGGAAAAACTCCTCGCCGGCGTCCGCAAATTCCACGACCACGAACAACGCCAATACACCGGGCTCTTCCGCCGGCTCTCCCGGGACGGACAGGACCCGCACACGCTGTTCATCACCTGCGCGGATTCCCGCGTCATTGCCGAACTCATCACCCAAAGCCAGCCGGGCGACCTCTTCGTGGTGAAAAACATCGGCAACATCGTGCCGCCCGCCAACGTCACCGGCAGCACCAACTCCACCGCGGCCGCCATTGAATTTGCCGTGTCCCTGTTGCGCGTGCAGGACGTCGTGGTGTGCGGTCATTCCCAATGTGGCGCCATCGCCGCCCTGCTCCACGGACTGCCCCCGGAAGTCCCCGAAACCTCCAGCCTGCACGCGTGGCTGGCCCTTGCCGCACCGGTGCATGCCGCCCTCCAAACCCGCCACTCGCCCCTGCAAAGCCAGGCCGAACGCACCGCCGCCGCCACGGAAGAAAACGTCCTGCTGGCCCTGGAAAACCTCCGCACCTACCCCAGTGTGCAGAAACGTCTGCGCGACGGCACCCTGCGGTTGCATGGTTGGATCTTTCATATCGCCACCGCCACCGTCCACGCCTACGACCCGGCCAGCGACCGCTTTCTCCCGCTCACCTTCCCCCAGCACACCCCGCCAACCGGCGCCTGAACCGACCGCTCCTGCTCTTGCACCTTTCGGCGGTGAGGGCATTTCGCCCATGATCGACTGGGTGGATTCCCATCAGGGAACCGCGAGTCTCCAATGCCTTTCGGCGGTGAGGGCATTTCGCCCATAAAGGCTAAAAACTTAGAGTCTTGTCGACAAGAATGTCTCCAATGCCTTTCGGCGGTGAGGGCATTTCGCCCCTGTGTAGCCATGTCGGCAAACATCGGGTCTCCCGGTCTCCAATGCCTTTCGGCGGTGAGGGCATTTCGCCAAAGAAGCCAAACTGGTCAGTCAGCGATGCACTCCAGTCTCCAATGCCTTTCGGCGGTGAGGGCATTTCGCCTCCGGTTAATAAACTCCCTGTCTGGGTTGATTGCAAGAGTGGGTCAGGTCACGAGTGCATTTTTTTCTGGCATGGATCCTGTCTGCGCCCTTTTCCAGTGGGTGGTTTTGGAGCAACTCCCTGAGTCTCAAGGCCGGTCGGCCAGGTCGGGAGTCCCGGGTGGGAGAGGAGTTGATGCTCATGACCTGTGCGAGGTTAGATCAGGTAGCAGCAGACTTTTTCGGAGCAGCTCATGGCTCCGGCGGTGAGGGTTTCCCGGGCATTGCGCGCGTCCAGGCGGTAGGCCACCAGGCGGTCTTCATCCTCGTGAATGAGGTCCAGCAGCCGCAACCAGAGAGTATCGAAGCCCTCCTGGGTGAGTCGGCATTCAAACAGGGAATACTGGACGCGCACGCCGAAATCCTCACAGGTTCTGGCGACCTTGGCGAGGCGTTTTGGTTCGGTGATGTCGTAGGCGATCAGGATGAGCATGTGATTTTGAGCGGGAGGCGGCTTTTCGTAGGGGACACTGGCAAAGGCCTGGTACCACCAGTCGTCGGGCGGGCGGGCGGGAAGGCGGCCCTGGTTGGAGGCGGCACGGGGAACAAAGCCGGAATTGACGACTGAAGCAGCCACTGAGGGGTTTGGACCGGGAGCGGGCATTGGGGTTTGGGGGTGGAGGTTTAATTCATGAGGAAGGGTTCGAATTTTTCCGGTTGATTCAGGGCACTTTTGAATTGGACGGCTTGATGTTCGAGTTGCTGGCGCAGGGTGGTGCGATGGCCAACGCATTCACTGAGGAACTGCCGTTCCATGCGCCGTTCGTATTGGAGGAAGAATTTTTTGCGCCCAGTCTCATTGAGGTAACAGCCGCCGTCGCGGGTCTCGAAATGCGTCTCGTTGAGGATTTGATGGCTGAACAGGTCCAGTGCGAGTGCTTCCACCAGGACGGGGCGGAAGGGTTCGATGAGGTCGAGAGCCAGGGACCAGCGCCCATTTTCGGTGGTGTGCAGCAGTCCCAGGGCGGGATCCAAACCGTGCGCGTGAATCAGGGCCACGGTTTCGTGATACAGCACGGTGGCGCCAAAGGAGATGCAGGCGTTGACCGGATTTTGCGGCGGCCGGGTGCTGCGTTGGCTGAAGGGGAAGGCGGCGGGCAAACAGGCCGCCCAGGCTTGAAAATAGCGGGCGGTGGCCGCGCCTTCATGTCCCCGCAGTTCCTCCAGGGAACGCGCCCGCGCGGCTTGCGCCAGACTGGTGTCCAACCACACAAGGGTGCGATCACCGGAAGCCGGCTCCGGCGCCGCGCCCGGCGCCGACGGGGAGGCAGCGCGACTGGCCCGGAGGCGCTGGAGCACGCGGCGCTGGTTGTAAATTTTGGCGGCGACAATGCGACCGGCCATTTGCAGGGCGAAGGCGGGCTGCGCAGTGCGTTGATATTGGCGGAGGCGGGAGAGGCCATGGTGGTTTTGGGCGGGTAGAAAGCCGCCGAGGAAACGCCCGTTTGCGGCGAACAGTTGGATCGGAATGTGGCGGCGCAGGATTCCGGCCCAGGCGGCGGGAGTGAAATGAGTGTGCATCCCGGCCACCACGCGTTCCACCTCCAGGAGGGGCACGGTGCGGCACATCGGCTTGGCGTCCAGATCGTCCAGCGACCGGCTGTGGATTTCGAGCCGCTCGGAAACCAGGCCAACCCGGCAGAGCGCTTGGTTGAGGATGAGAGTGGCCATGACGTGGAGCGGTTCACGGGAACAGTTGCCTCAGCTCCCGCAGAAGCAGGGAAACGGCGCCCGCGACCAGCCCCAGCAACACCAAGTGCAACATCAGTTGAAAGGTGGACAACCAGAGCAGTTTGACCAGCAACACCGCCAGCAGGACCAATATGACCGTGCGCAGGATGGATTCACCAGAGACGGTGCGACGGCGACGATTTCTTTGGTATCTAATTTTCATGCCGGCAGTTTACTTCCGCATGGAGAATTTGTCGCGGTTGCGGACGTCCGGGGACGGCGGGGCGAGGGGGTGGTCGAATCGGCGACAAGGCAAGGGCGATTCGGACGAGAGCAAGGGGTGAGACACGCCGGGAGGGGCCGCGAGACAAGCGGCGCTGACCAACCGGGGCTGCGAACGAATTGCACTTTGAGCTTCATGGGTTGAAGCTCGCTGGTGCTGTTGCGCTCTTTCCTACTTTCGGGGGAGCTGGCGAGTTCGCCGCTGCTGGCGCGACTTGGCGAAACCCAGAATTTGATCATGGTCCTGTTTTACCACAGGACCATGTGAAGCGTGGCGGCGCGGACGTCCATCTCCGTCCACACTCGCAGCGACTCACCTGAAGTTCACGTTTTTACCGTAATCGAGGAAGCTGGGAGATTCAGATGAAAGTGTCCTCTCCGCGGTAGCAGCTTCACCAACTCGTTACCTTCTGAACCAGCATGATTGAGCGCGCCAATCAGTGTATCGCGTAGCCGACGAAGCCACTGGTCATCGTTGTTGGCGATTTGTTCGAGGATCGTATCGTTGAGTTGAGCCTCATGGCGCCAGTCCGAGTAATCTTTGGCAGCCGCCTCACTATGAACGGTCTGGCAAAACTCTTGAAGCGGTTTCATCGCACTGGTGTTACGCGGCAAAGGCGGCAGCCCTTTCATAACTCGCTCGGCGAGAAACAACATGAGGACATGTGGAAGTGGGTTTAGCGTCAGAACCCTGGAGTTTATTTTAATCTGAGGTTTTGAACGCCAAAGCGTGAGACGCACGTTTTGACGGGCGTACTCCTCCACCTTGACCTGACACAACTGAACGAGCCGGCTGTAGCTCTGTTTCTTTTTCAGGTCACGCTCAAACAGGTTGCGCAAGGCGACAAAGGGGATTTTGCCCAGTTGAACGTTCGCTTTCTCGCTGCTGATCGAGATGGGGTTCCCTTTGCGATCGGTCCCGTGGTGGATCACCGGATTGACGGGGCGGAAGTAAAACCGGGGCTTGAGGCCGCCCGACTCGAAGGGTTCGTTGACGATGATGTGCGTGATGAGGTCGTCTTCCTTCCCCAGCAGCGTCATCACGGATAACAGCAGCGCACTCATGGTCTTGCGCCCGCCGGCAATGGAAGCAACCAACCGAACCCCATCGTCCATCGCCAGGCCGCGGACGACTTCCATAATGATGTCCGCAGCGGCCAAGTTTTCCTCCTCTGAAGTAATGTCCATGAGAGGGCGATTTCGTTTAAGCTTCGGATCGAAAATGGTGAAGAGTCGGATGTCCTGGGATGTGTCCCCGAAATGAAGCCGACCCGTCAAATCATGGCCCAGCCCTTCCAGGCGACAGCGCAGTTGGTCCCAAACACAATTCTCCGTCGGTGAAAGCAACTCTTCGATGAGGGCGTCGCGCCCTTTGGTGGTGGTGATGACCACAACTCGGTGCGGGATGATTGGCGGTTTTTCGTGGGCGAGCGCCCACACCGTTTCAGTCAGGACACCGGGCGACTCTCCCGTGACGCTGAGAAGGACGATCTGGCCGCCTTGGGCGGCTTCGGATGCAGGATTTCGAGCAGGTTTGGATTTGCGTTCAGCCTTCATAATTCAATGCGGGTTGTGGTTGAAGATTTCGACGGGGCCGGTGACGGGGCTTTCGTAGGTGAGGATGCGGGCGCGACCATGGAGCAGGTGGGCAAGACGCAAGTAAAGCCAGACCGGGCCGGGGCCGGTCAGAGTCACGTCAGCGCCGGCAGGCACGATCTCGCGAACGCGAGCTTCGTAGCCCGGCAAGTCGGCCAACTTGGCCGTGCCGGTGGCGGCGTAGAGGGTGGAAAGGTCGAGGGTCATAGGGCCATTTTTCCCTCATTCAAAAAACCACCAACCAAAACCGGGAAATCGGCCAAGTCGTCGTGCCAGAGCAGGTGGCCACCAAAGTCCTTGGCGCGCTCTTCCTGGCTGGCGATGATTGCCCGCGCATTCGGCGCATCGAACTCCGCTCTGAATTGGTGGACGTAGAGAATCCACTGACCGAAGAGTCGTCCAACGCGACGGGTGCGGGCGTTTTGTTCCTCGATGAGATTCGCCAGATCGCCAAGGTCAATGCGGCCCTTCGATTCAATCACTACGAAGCGCCCGTCCGAAACAACGGCCACGTCCAGTTCTGCGCTGCGCCCTTTTGGGCCGGGGTTAAGCCTCACATGCCACGCCACGTCATCAAATGCGCCACGGTTCTTGAGTTGCGACCAAAGAAAAACTTCCAGATAGCCGCCCCTGATAAATTTGGAATTTTCTTCCTGGGCGCTATTGCGATGAAAGGGGCGGCCCAAAGACTCGCCGCATAAGACGTAGGCTCCGCGTTGGCCTGACTTTTGGATTATTTTTGCGGTTTCGAGCGTCTGGAGAAAAGCCGGGGGAAGCTTGCGCGGGATAACCGGTCTGTCCACCGCTTCGGAAAGCTTGAACAATTCAGGCCAATAAAAGCCCGGCGCATCTACAATCATCTCGGCTGCGGCCTGCAATTCCGTTGCGGGAGTGTGCGCGGTGCGAAACTCGGTGAGGGATGAACCGCGCTCAACCTTGTGGCCGGCAGCCAGAATATGGACCAACGTGTTCAGGCCCAGCCTGGTCGAATCAAGCAACTCTGAACGAACCGCGCCGGTTTGGGGGTTGTCCTCGATGAGCAATTGGCGGTCAGCGGTGTTGACGTAGATGGCTCGCGCGGGCTTGGTTTCCGCGATGCGGCGAGCCGCGTAACTCATAATCTTCGTGCCTCCGGTCCAGTTGATGGTGAGGTCGTCAATCGAAGAGGTGGCTCGTCCGATCGTTTTTCCACAGTCGGCCAGATCGTAAGGCAAAACGGTTATTGGGTCTTGAAGCCGGGCTTGACATCCGGCGGCCCGCAGCGCCGCCTCGAGGTGTTTAACCTGTTGAGAGGATTGGTCCGTGACAATTGGGATGACGAGTTCGGGGCGTTCGTGAAGAATGCCGATGACGTTCGGCATCAATTCCCCACTGAGGAGGCAAAGTTGGGTCTTCATTGTAAAGAATCGGTTTTCGGTGGAACTGGCGGAGCAGATAGCGGGTCTTTAAGAGAGGGTAATGCTGGCGATGCAGAGGGGGCGGGATGGGCAAGTATGCGAGCTTGCGGAACCTCGAAAGCAATAACATCCAAGGCGCCATCCTTTACCGGAAGAAGACGGAAGTAAATTGCACTCGCCTGGCGAGGATCAGGGCTGCCCAGGACGCTGGGTTTTTTCGCAGGCCAGCCATCATCCTTGTTTCGCCAACGCTTGAGTGCCTGCTCCACAAAATTCATGGCGGAATGCAACTGGGCGTGTGGGTTCTCCTTCGCCGTCATCTTGGCAATAGACTTTATCTTCCGAAAAGCGAACCCGCGTTTCTCCAACTCCTTCTGGAGTTCGGATTCCCAGCAAGAATCCTCTGGCTTCTCCGCGCACACCCACGCACCAAACCCGCGGGTCAAACGGAAGCCGATACCACCGTAGGCCAGCAATGCTCGGAGTGAGAGCTCCGCCAATTCGTGAACCCCACCTTGCAGCAGATCCAAACCGGTTACTTCCAAACGAAAGGAACTACCCGGAGCGATTTGAGATTGGACGCGAGCCTTGCCTGAGGTTGGTGGTCTATCGGTCGGAGGGGTTTCCCACATCCTCGATTGACCCTGGTTGGGCGCGGTTAACCAATAGTGCAAGTAATCTCCCTTTTTCTCGTTGCCATCCGCGACGAAATCTGGCGACCAAATTTGTGAGGAACGCGTTAGCCGGCTTAGACCTGAGACCCTGACACGAACGCGGCTGCGGAGACATTTGGGCGTAATACCGCCGAAAACTTCGGTCTCCTGGATCTTGTTGCCCCCAAGAGCGCGAAACCACCAGCGCCACCGGCCGACGATGGCTTCGCCACGAATTTCCGCTTCAATCGGTTTACGGCCAGCCGCGAAGCAAGGCGTGAGAAAAGTGAGTGTGAAAGGTTGTCTATCCCTGAGGGGAATCCCTAATTTGGAGACGGGGGTGACGATTGGAACGGTCGGGAGCAACGATTCCCCACTGGCTCGGGCGGCATCATCCAGAGCAAAAACTCCGAAACCATGAGTTGTTCGGGAACCGATTCCCAAGTTTTCCAGACCATATTTCAACCATGCGGCAACCTGAGGACGAAGGTCTAAACCAGATCGTCGAGCGAATATCAGCCCAAAAGCATAGAGAGTATCCCGGGCTTGTCCGATTGCCGGAAAGAGCACAGGGATTGGATTGTCATCATCGGTTGCGACTGCCGCAGCGCTCTTGCTCGCGTAGTATTTCTGGTGATGTGGCGTGATTAGCACCTTGGTTACTGGTGGCGATCCATTGACCAGAAAGCCATCGAGGAAATTTACTCCTCCAGCGAAACAGGGAATTTGTTTCCATGGTTCTTTGCCAAATTCAGCTTTGGGTCGAAGCCGCGACAGAAGTTCCAACCATACTTCCTCGCGCACGGCATCCCACTGTTCCCCGCACGCCCAAGCGAAATCGGAATGAAAATCTCCGGGGGCTTCATCTTCACGTTGTTTCCGACCGGAACGCCAGTCGCTCTCGGTCCAGCCGAAGGCGAGCGCAATCCGAGTTAGAATCACTGCCTTTGGGGATGCGGTGGATGCCGCTTGGAGTTCCAAAAGCGCCGAGCGGCGAGCACAACCCTTCACCGCACTGGCTGGGATGTAAGGCAAGCCGCTATTCCTGTCCAAGCAGAGTCCGCCATTCTCCATAACGCTGCCTGAAGCGTTAAGAATCATTCTCTCTGCGGCGCGACCGTAGAGCACCTGCAAGCCATGAACATTTCGTAGGAGGGCGCGCCAGCAATCAATCTTTCCAAGCCAAGTGTCTCCTTCCGTAATCGCGTCGCAATTCCGGCTGCGCCACTCTTTGTCGTTCTCGCTCCCGGCAACCGTCAGGTAACGAGAAGAAAGAAGTGAGCGGGACAGCCCCTTACCACTATGTTGGCCGTTGGGAAAGAGTGTGTCACGAGTTTGTTTTGGAAGAGCGTGCATAAATTAAAAATGGGAATGCGGATGGTCCACTCAGACTTCCGCGCCATCACCTTGTTTGGCAGCGAAACGCTTTACGTAGCCAATCAAGGCGAGAGCCTCGGCGGTTGCGCGTTGCGCGTCGGACGAATCAGGACATTCGGACAATGCGCGAATCATATCTCCCGCGTTTTCGCAACCGGCAAGTGATCTGATCGCAAACACGTCATTCGATAAATGTTTTGCTACTCCATTCATCACCACGGCCATCGCCGGACGTTTTGAGCCATCGTTTTCGCTGGCAAATGAAGCCGCGGCCAATAGGCCGTTAGCAATTATCAACGCAGGCAGTCTGCTTGCATCAGCCTTGTTGGTCTGCTCCGCGATGCCGACGGCTGCTGCCGCTCGGATTTGTTCGAGGTTCTTCATGGTTCAAGCTCCTTTCACGCCGTTGAGTTTGACGGTACAATAGCCAAGTCCGGTGGAGGCGTCGCCGCCGAACTGGAAGACCGAGCCGTCGCGGACGCCGGGCTTGTCGGATTGGTCATGGCCTTCCTTGTCCTTACCCTGGAATGCATTGATTGCCTCGTTGGCCTTGCGGCGTTCACCATTTGCCTTGTTGGCGGTTCGCTCGTCGAAGGCATGGAGGATCGAGTAGAACAACGTTTCGCTGGGAACGTTCTCCTGGTTGAACAGTGCGCCGCCTTCGGCGGTGCCGGTTTCGTCGCTGATGCGGACATGCTGGGCAACCTCACAGGCGTTTTGAGCGAAGAAACTCATCATCCCATCGCTCAACACCACGAGCCGGCTGGTGACCTCCTGCCAAACAGGGTCATCGGTCAGCAACTGCGCGAGGGCGGCTGCTAATCCTTCCGGCAATTCACCAGTGTGGGTAAAGGTGTATTCTTCCAGCACGATCTTGTTTCCCAGGGCCAGCGGACCATTGGCGGCGAAGAACGCGTGTTCGTCGCACTGGTCAAGTTGCCCGGCGGCGGGTTTGGGGAATTGAGGAACGAGAGTCTTGTTCACCACGCCATCCCGTGAGGCTCGTTCCAATATCAGGGGGCAGGTGATCCAAGCAAAGCTGCCTTTGGCGGAGCGGATGGGGAAGGCCAGCAGGCGGGCTTCGCAGAATTGCAGCGCGCCGGTGAAGGCAACCTTGTCATTGTTCGAGCCGAAGAGCCAAGCGGCATCCTTCATCTCGTCGGGCACGTACTGATCCATTTCGTTCTTCTTGGCGGTGACGCGAAGGAATTTCTTCCCCTCCTGTTCCAGTTCTGCGTCCCACGCATCGGCAAACGTTCCTTTTAAGGACGAGGCGGGAATGATGGGAAATCCGGTGTGGCGTTCGCGGATGATGGGTTGGTCAATGGGGCCGACGCTGTCACCGGCGCCGACGTGGAGCGGGGTGCGGGTGAACAGGTAGAGCAACCGGGTTTGCATTGCCGATTGCCGATTGCCGATTTTAGATGGTGATTCGTTGCTCATGGTCCAGTTGTAGTTCAGTGGTTGGTTAGAGTCATTCGGGCGGACGTCTGGTCACGTCCCAAAGAATTTCCAGGTGCCGCAGACGCCGAGGCCGAAGCCTTTCTCACCCATCAGGGTGCTGCGGCGGTTCTTGACTTCCTTGCCGTCCCTTGCTCCGTGCCAGTTGAGGGCGGTGGCCAGCTTGCCGGCGTCCTCGAGGGTGTCGGCTTCAAAATAGTACATCGCGCCCGCCGGAACGGCGAGGTGGGTGGTCTTGGCGCCGCCCCTGGCACGGTCGCCCTCCGGGTGAACCGCCGCCCATCCGGTGACAGGGATTGGTTTGGGTACCAAGGCGGCCACGAGTTTCGCAGCGATGGGGAGCGCTCCGCCTTCATCGGTAGCATAGCCAACACCCTGATGGTTCAGGCCGCGACGGTTGTGGCGTTGTTCTTCACTGATGACACGTAGTAAAACGCTGCTGTCTTCTGGATCAATCCAATTGGGCAGCCAGCCACCGGGATGAGACTGGCGGGCGATGGTGCTTTTCCGTCGCTGCGGTAGCCCGCCTTCGATTTCCGGCCAAATGGCGGGTGAGAGGAGGACCCATTTGACGAGGTATTTGCCGTTGTGGGTGTTGAAGCCAGGCGTCGCACGGCGTGGCAAGGGAATCTCCCCGCCATTGAGGAGGGTGGCGGTGCATAGGCGTTGTTGCCCACCAACCAGCAACCGGTCTTTTTCATTGATGAGCTTGGGAATCAGATCCCGCCGGCCAGCGTCGCCATTTTTCTCCCTGGTTCGGGCGAGGACACCGAGGCGCCAGTCGTCCCGGAGGCGGAGGTAGTGCGGGGAGTAGATTTTTCCGGCAGCCTCGCCCTGACCGGTGGTGCCGGTTTCGGGGTCAATGGCAATGCCGATGGTGGCTTCGGCATCACTGAAATCGGAATCGTTGCAGGCGTTAGGAGAATCCACGCAGCCATTGTTGCCATTGAGGTAGCGTTGGTAGGCGGCTGTGCTGAACCAGGCCTTGGCCGCCGAGTTTTTGGAGGGCGGCAGGCGATTGGCAACGGCGTATTCAAGCGGGTCGGGAAGGTTGGATGAGGTGGAATCGAACGAATCCGTCGGCAGCAACGCGGGCTGCAGTGTGTCATCCATCAGATCCAGCGGCCGTGGGAAAAACCAGGTGCCGGGAGCGTCCGGGGTAGGTTGATACACGGGAAACGGTCCGGCGGTGACAAGAGAACCGAACTCACGAGCGTCTTTCAAAGCGCGGTTGCCGTTGCGTATCTGGTCATGTTTGTGCCCGTCAAGCCCGGAACGATGAAGGGCGGCGTGCAAGGCCGAGTTCGTGATGTGGGGCATTGGCCAGGCGGCGCCGTGGCCGGCAAGCGAGCCGGCCATGGGCCGACCATCGCGGAAGAACAACACGTCGGCGGGTTGCAGCAGGATGATGTTCATACGGGTTGCCTTTCGGCTGGCGGTTGTGCTGGGGCGGCATCGGCGGTGCGATGAGTGAAAGCGACAGTCTGACAGAGGCCGATCAGGGCGCGGACTTTGCGGGCAGTGCCGGGAATCGAATCGAGATAATCTCCGATGGCCTGCTGAACAATGCTTACCCGCGGTTGGGAGTAGTTCGGCCCTTTCTGGCGTCCGGCCACCGTGCCGATCTCGGATTTCAAGATCTGCGTCAAGACCAGGTCGAAGCCGCTGGCGGGTGAGGTGCCGCCCAGTTTTCCCGGCTCGTCCGTCTGGTAGCGTGCCACCAGTTCAATGATGCGATGCGGAAACTTGCCGCTGACAACTCCGGTTCGCAGGGCGGCGAGCATGGCAAAGAAGGCCTCCGGCCCGCGTTGCTCCCACTTGCAGCCCCATTCGGAGATTTCGCCACTGCGTTTCATGAGGGTAATCGCGACGGCAGAACGGTCGAGTTCCTTGGGGTGCTTGGCGCGCCGCTCGGCTGCCTGGGCCTCGTGGACGACGTCCTGCAGAGGGGATTTGAAATGGGCGATGGCGATGCCGACGGACACGTCCAACGGGCTGCCGGCAAGAAAATGGGCGGGGAGCTTGCCGGGCATGTCCAGGGCGGAAGTGGCTGCGAAGGCTGCGGAGATTTTTGCAGCCAAGCCCGGCAGAGAACCGGAAGTCTCGCCACGGAAAGCCTGTCTCAAGGCGTACGCACAACCCAGCGCCTGGTCGGCCGGCAGCAACGCGAGAACGTCGTCACCCCCGGCATAAATCAGATGGCCGTCGAATTCAGCGATCAACTTCCCAGCGACACGCAGGGCGAAGTTGCTCAAGCGCCGGCTGATTTCCTGATGATAATCTGCCGATAGCGGCTTCGCGATCTTCTCGCCACCAATCCATTTTCCCATCTCGTCGCCATCCATCGCCAGCACCGCGAAATAGCTCCGGCCGCGGCGGTCTTCCGGGAGACCCTCCACGGCATCATCCAAATCCGCTGCTTCATCTTTGTGCGGATCATGGCGGGCTATGTGCCAGGTGCTGGGAATAATCATGTGGCCTTTCCGGTGGCTCGCCGGAAGTCCGAGTTTTTCCGTGAGCCACGCGATATGCCACGTGCGTTTCACCAGGGAGGTGGCGCCAAGGATGTCGGCTTTGTGTCGCTCACGCAGCAAAGCGCGGATCAGTTCACCATCCTTTTTAATGTCTTTGACTTGTGCGTCCCACCACGCCCGTCCACCCAGGATGCGCTCCTCTCGTCCGTTCAGAAAATCCTTGTCGCAGTCGTCGCCCGTAAACCAACGGCCGGAATTCCACCCCCGGAAATTCCTGGTCTGGCGGATGGCATCAAGTTGCCAGGCGTTCAATCCGGTGGTCAGGGCGTAAGCACATTCTTCGGCCGACCGTCCATCCTGCCGGGCGGCCTTCAATTCCTCCTCATGTTCGTGCAAGCGGTCGGCAACTTTTTCCCAATTGGTCCTTGGCCATTTCGTTGGTGCGATCAGATCGGAAATTCTGCCCAGGTCTTCGGGAAGGCTGAGTGCCGGCGTGAACTGCCAACTGATGGTCAGGAACCGGTCTCGTTGGGCCTCAAACCTTGGCTCCTCGGCAGTCGTAACCAGTCCGTGATCCAAGGCGAACTGCCAACAAACCGTGGAAATGGCCTTCCATTCCCGGCCGATCGCTGACTCGACTGCATTGGCGATGGACCGGGCAGGATCCCCACCGCCCGGGAGGGAGGCAAGGGCGAGATTCGGCAGGTCCGTGGATGGCGTCCGGGCCGGGTCATGTGGCACCCGGGCGAGGAAGAGATTGGGAATATTCGGTGTTAACAGCCCCGAGGTTTCCCCTTCGAGGATGCGACATCGGCTGAGTCCACCACGGTCGCCAACGCCAACCAGGTTGTCCAGCAGCCCGGCATTCTGGGAGCGCCATCGGAGAAGCGGCTGGTTCACTACGGCAGGAAACATGATTGATTCCCAAGGGTTCTCGATGCCGTATTTTGCGAGTTCGGCGGCCAGTGCGTGCAATCCGGACGCCACCAGCCAGGAGAGCAGATAGCTGCCGCTCCAGAGGTCGCGGGTGCTGCGCGCCTGGGCGATGAAATCCTGCACCGGACCAATCTGAATTTTGAGCAGCGCGTGGTTCATGGATGCTGTTCAGTGCGTGTTCGGGAGCATCGTGAGGTGCGCCATGGCGGGCATGGCATCGTGAATCGAACGTCCAATTATATCAAACATGGCCCCAAGGTTTGGCTCCTGATTATGCATGTGAAAATCGAGCGGCAATTACGTCAGTTTAAAATCAAAACCAGCAGGCTCCAGGCCAATCCGTTGACACGCCGTGGCGCGCCCGTGTCCTACCGCCGCATCTCTGCGCAAAACAGCTGATTTGCCGCGCAGTCTGAATGGTCTCGTCCGCTGCCATACCGCGGCACATTCTGCATACGGGTTTCGCAATTGTCCCGAAGTCGGACGTCCGTGGACGTGCCGGATCAGCGGACAACTGGGCGGGGAAATTTTGCCCGTTCTTGTTCCCACGCTCGTGCAGGGAGCACACGTCCTTTCCTGGCCAGATCCAGGTAGCCGGTCGGGGCGTGGCGCACAGCGGCTTATCTTGATCATGCGCGCCTCTCCCGACCGCCACACGATCAAGGATGACCAGCTGTGGCGAAGCGCTCCAGCAGGCGATTGGATCTCCGGGTAACTCCGGCGGGAACGAACCGCTTTCTTGCGGAGCGTCTGCAGGCTTGCACCCATGAGCCCTCGCGTTGCGTCCTTCCGCCATCGGCAGTGGCCGGCTGCGCCCGTTCGCAAGGCCGGGCCGGGCCCGCCCGCGCCGCCGCGCTTGATTGTTTCTCCTTCCGGTGGCAGGCTCGGAGGCCCGGAATGTTGACGAACGGATTTGCTTTGATCTTTAAATTTCCCGCGCCACCAGCCGGGAGAAACACGCGCCATGAATGCTGAGGCCCGCCGCCTCCGGGAGGCCAACTCCGGCATCGCCAACTGGCGGGCGTGGGGCCCGTACCTGTCCGATCGTCAGTGGGGCACGGTGCGCGAGGACTATTCTGCCGACGGGAGCGCGTGGGAGTACTTCCCGCATGACCATGCGCGCAGCCGCGCCTACCGGTGGGGCGAAGACGGCATCGCAGGCGTGAGCGACGAAAACTGTCGTCTCTGTCTGGCGCTGGCGTTGTGGAACGGAAAAGATCCCATCATCAAGGAACGGCTGTTCGGGCTGGGCAATCATGAGGGCAATCACGGCGAAGACGTCAAGGAGCTGTATTACCATCTCGACGCGACGCCCACGCACTCCTACTTGAAGCTGCTCTACAAGTACCCGCAACGCGCGTTTCCCTATGCGGAACTGGTGCTGGAAAATGCGCGGCGCAAATGCGATCCCCAATCGCCGGAATTCGAACTGCTGGACACCGGCATCTTTGACGATGACCGCTACTGGGATGTCTTCGTGGTATACGCCAAGGCCGCCCCCGAGGATCTGCTCATGCAGGTCACGGCGCACAACCGCGGGCCGGATGTGGCCGTGCTGTATTTGCTGCCGCAATTGTGGTTTCGCAACACTTGGTCTTGGGGGCGGTCCTCCTCCCGGCCGGTGCTGCGGTTGAGCCCCCGCGGGACCCTCCTGGCGCGCCACCCCGAACTCGGCGAATTTCAACTGCACCGGGAGGGTCAACCGGAGCTCCTGTTTTGCGCCAATGAAACCAATCCGCGGCGGCACCACGGCCAGCCGGAAGTGTCCGGCGCCTTCAAGGACGCCTTCAACGCCTATCTCGTGCAGGGCGACCGGGCCGCGGCCGGGGCCGCCCAGACTGGCACGAAAGCCGGAATGCTCTATCCGCTTTCGGTTGCGCCCGGTGAGTCGGCAACGATCCGTCTCCGCCTCGTCGCCGCGGGTTCCCGATCCGCCCCGGCTTCGCGCCGGAATGTCTTCGCCGACTTTGACCGCGTCCTGGCGCAACGCCAGCAGGAGGCGGATGCCTTTTACGCGGAGTTGCAACGGGAACTTCCGGATGCCGACCAGCGGCGGGTGCAACGGCAGGCGTTTGCGGGGCTGATCTGGTCGAAGCAGTTTTATTCTTACGATGTGCGCGCATGGCTGGCGGGCGACCCCGGCCTGCCACCGCCGCCGGCCCGGCGCCAACAGGGTCGAAACGCCGAATGGACACATCTGAACAACGCCACCGTCATGTCCATGCCGGACAAATGGGAATACCCCTGGTACGCCACCTGGGATCTGGCGTTTCATTGTCTGCCCCTGGCCCTGGTGGACGCCGAGTTCGCCAAGCAGCAGCTCATTCTCATCACGCGGGAGTGGTACATGCACCCCAACGGCCAGTTTCCCGCCTACGAATGGGAGTTTGGCAACGTCAATCCGCCCGTTCACGCCTGGGCGGCGTGGCGGGTTTTTCAAATCGACCGCAAACAACGTCGTCGCCGGCACCCGGCGGACCCCGGCGACCTGGAGTTTCTCGAGCGGGTTTACCACAAGCTGCTGTTGAATTTCACCTGGTGGGTGAATCGCAAGGACGCGCAGGGGCGCAACATTTTCCATGGCGGCTTTCTCGGCCTGGACAACATCAGCGTGTTTGACCGCAGCGCGCCACTGCCCAACGGCGGCACGATCAATCAGGCCGACGGCACAAGCTGGATGGCGATGTATTCGTTGAACCTCCTGCGCATTGCCCTGGAATTGGCGCAACACAACCGGGTGTATGAAGACATCGCCACCAAGTTCTTCGAACACTTCCTGGCCATCGCCGAAGCCATCAACGCCACCGCCGCCGGCTCCGGGTTGTGGGACGAAACCGACGCCTTTTATTACGACGAATTGCGCACTCCGGAAGGCCGGGAAATTCCCCTCAAGGTGCGTTCCATGGTGGGTCTGATTCCACTGTTTGCCGTCGAAACCCTGGAACCGGAGCTGCTGGCCAGACTGCCGGATTTCACGGCGCGCATGGAATGGTATCTCCAGTACCGGCCGGACCTGGCGCGGCTGGTTTCCCGCTGGCAGGAACCCGGACTGGGGCGGCGCAATTTGTTGTCGCTCCTGCGGGGGCATCGCATGAAATGCCTGCTGCGCCGCATGCTCGATGAAACGGAGTTCCTCTCCGATTACGGGATTCGCGCGCTGTCCAAAGTGCATGCGCAGCAGCCCTTCCGGCTCGATTGCGGCGGCATGACACATGAAATCACCTACTGGCCCGGGGAATCCCGCGGCACCCTCTTTGGTGGCAACTCCAACTGGCGCGGCCCGGTGTGGATGCCGGTGAACTACCTGCTGATCGAGTCGCTGCAGAAATTCCACCATTACTATGGCGATGATTTCACCGTCGAATGTCCCACCGGCTCGGGCCACTGCCTCACGCTGGAGGGCGTGGCCGACGAAATCACCCGCCGTCTCTGCCGGCTGCTGCTGCGGGACGCCCGGGGCCAACGAGCCGCCATGAACAGTCATCCCAAGCTGCAGCACGACCCGCACTTCAAGGATTACCTGCTCTTCCACGAATATTTTCACGGGGACACGGGGCGGGGTTTGGGGGCGTCTCATCAGACGGGCTGGACCGGGCTGGTGGCGAAGCTGCTCCAGCCCCGTCGCAGCGAAGCATCCGCCGCCGCCCGCGCCGGGGCGGTGCCGGCCAGAAAACCGCGCCGGCGCAGCCTCCCGGCGCAGGGCTGACCGCGGTTATTCCTGGAAATAAAACGTCGCGACCTTTCGGGCCAGCGTGGTCGCGATTTGTTCATCCGTGTTGGTAAGGACAATGACGACGAGGTCGTCATCCGGAAAACGCTGGTGGCTCGCCGAGAAGCCGGAAGTGGAGCCGCCATGCCCAATGACACGGTGCCCGGCCACCCGGTCGAGCGACCAGCCAAAGCCGTATTGCGTGGCGCGCGCTTTTGTATTGGCGCCGGCCGTCCACATGGCGGTCTTGCTCGTTGCGCTCAGCAGTTGCTCCCCATCCAGCGCCACACTCCATCGCGCCAGATCGCCCAGCGTCGAGACGATGGCGCCGGCGGCAAAAATGTCCGTGAGGTCGTAGTCCCGATTGATCCAGACCCGGTTCGTCTGCTCATAGCCATGCGCCCGGTGGGGAATGATGGTGCGCGGCAGCCGGTCCGTCGTGGCGTGCATCTCGAGCGGCTGGAAAATCCGGGTCCGCATGAAACTCCAATAATTCGTGCCGCTTACGTTCTCGATGATGTAACCGAGCAGGCTGTAACCACTGTTGCAATAGGCGTACGCCGTGCCGGGAACAAAGTCCAGGGGGAGATCGCGCAGGGCGGCGATAAACTGCGTTTGCGTAAGGTGACGGGTGAGTTCAAAGCCGGTCAAGCCCGTGTAACTCCTGATGCCCGAGCCATGGGTCAGCAGATGCCGGATGGTGATGGCCGACCAGGACGGGGGCGGGTCCGGCAAATACAGGTTGATCCGGTCATCCACGGAGAGCTGGTGATCCTGGACGAGCAGCAAAATTCCCGCGGCGGTGAATTGTTTGGTCAGCGAGCCGATTTCAAACACCGTCTCGGGGCGCACCGGCACCTGCTGTTCCACATCCGCCCACCCATAGGTCAGCGTGCGGATCCGTTCCCCGTGTCGCAGCACGGTCAGCGCCAGACCGGGAATCCGGTGCTCGGCCATTTGCGCCTGCAGATAATCCGCCACCGGATCCGCCGGAAGCCGCCCGCCGACAAACAGCAACACGGAACAGAACAACCGGACGGAAATGAATCGCTGCATGGCCGAGCTTAACCCGCCGCCCGCCGCCCTTCAAAAAAAATCCGGAGCTCAGCGACCGCGCCGCTTCACCTTGAGCTGCGTGGCCGCATGCGTCAGGGCGGCGTTCACCCGCGCGATTTCCTCGGCATCCAGCTTTTCCGCCAGCCGGGCTTCGGCCCGCTGGCGCGCTTCTTCGGCCCGGGCTTCGTCAATGTTCTCCGCCCGGATCGCCATGTCGGTGAGGATGACCACCTTTTCGCCGGTGATTTCCACAAAGCCTTCGCCGACGGCCAGAAAGAAGTTCTGCGCTCCCCGGCGCGCGTGAACTTCACCGTGCGTCAGCCGGGTCATGTAGGGAATATGCAGCGGAAAAATTCCCAGTTCCCCCTCGCTGCCGGGCAACGTCACCATCTCCACTTCTTCCGAGAAGATTTTCGCTTCCGGCGTCACGATTTCCAGTTTCAGCGTGGCCATGGTTGCGTATCTAAAGAGTTATATCCCCGACGGTGACGGTTCGTCCGGCGCCACGATCAGGCTTCGTTGATTTCGTCAATGCCGCCCTTCATGTAGAAGTTCACTTCCGGCACTTCATCGTGCTTGCCTTCCAGGATTTCCTTGAATCCGCGCACCGTCTCCGCCACCGGCACCTGTTTGCCTTCACGCCCGGTGAACACCTGGGCCACGGAGAACGGCTGCGACAAAAAGCGCTGGATTTTCCGCGCGCGAAACACGGTCAATTTGTCATCGGGCGACAGTTCATCCATGCCCAGGATGGCAATGATGTCCTGCAGATCCTTGTAGCGTTGCAGCACCTTTTGCACGCCGCGCGCCACGTCGTAGTGTTCCTGGCCGACAATGTCCGCCGACAGGGCGCGGGAGTTGGAGGCCAGCGGGTCCACGGCGGGGTAAATGCCCAGCTCCGCAATCGAGCGTTCCAGCACGATGGTCGCGTCCAGGTGCGCAAACGTCGTGGCCGGCGCGGGGTCGGTCAGGTCGTCCGCCGGCACATACACGGCCTGGAACGAAGTGATCGAGCCCTTCTTGGTCGAGGTGATCCGTTCTTGCAGGTTGCCCATTTCCGCCGCCAGCGTGGGTTGATAGCCCACCGCGGAAGGAGTGCGGCCCAGCAGCGCCGAGACTTCCGAACCGGCCTGCGAGAAGCGGAACACGTTGTCCACGAACAGGAGCACATCCTGATTTTTCTCGTCGCGGAAATACTCCGTCACCGCCAGCGCCGACAAGGCCACGCGCAGACGCGCGCCGGGCGGTTCGTTCATCTGGCCATACACCAGTCCGATCCGGGAGCCGGGTTCGAGCACGGGCAGGCCATTTTCGCCGACAAGCGGGTGTCCCTGGGCGTCCTTTTTGGTTTTAATCACGCCGGCCTCAATCATTTCGTTGTACAGGTCGTTGCCCTCACGGGTGCGCTCGCCGACGCCCGCGAACATCGAAATGCCCCCGTGCAACTTGGCGATGTTGTTGATCAGCTCCATGATGACGACCGTCTTGCCGACCCCCGCGCCGCCAAACGCCCCCACCTTGCCGCCCTTCAGGAACGGGCAGATCAGATCAATCACCTTGATGCCGGTCGTCAGGATCTGCGGACTGGTGGACTGCTCCACCAAGGCGGGCGCCTGCCGGTGGATGGGCAAAAACTTGTCGGCCCGAACCGGCCCCTGCTCGTCCACCGCCTGGCCGGTCACGTCGAACACCCGTCCCATGACCGCCTCGCCCACGGGCATGGAAATCGGCGCGCCGGAGTCCACAATCTCCATGCCGCGCTTCAATCCCTCCGTGCTGCTCATGGCCACGGCCCGGATCCAATTGTCTCCCAGATGCTGTTGCACTTCGAGGGTGAGCCGGGTCCGGCCCGCGCTGCCCGGCACGGTGAACTCGACCGTCAACGCGTTGTAAATGGCCGGCAGCCTGTCGGGGAATTCGATGTCCACGACCGGACCGATGATTTGAACGATTTTACCTTTGTTCATGGCTTGAATTTTTAAACTCCGGGTTGCGCGGCGATCACCCCAGCGCCATTTGCGCGGTGGTGATTTCCAAAAGTTCCTTGGTGATGTTGGCCTGGCGCAATTTGTTGTATTCCAGCGTCAGGTCCTTGATCAATTGCTTGGCATTGTCCGTGGCGTTCTTCATGGCCACCATGCGCGAGCTGTGCTCGGAGGCCTTGGCTTCCAGCAGAATCTGATAAATCTCGAAGTTCAACGCGTGCGGCAACAGCTCCCCCAACACCTGCTGCGCCGTCGGCTCGAACTGGAATTCCATGCCGGAATTTTGCAGGACCGCCGGCGACTCTCCGGGGCCGACCCCGGCCTGCACTCCTTTGATGACTCCAACCGGCAACAGGGTGCGCCACTCGGGCTTTTGCACCAGCGTGCTGACAAAATCCGTGAACAGAACGTCCACACGGTCCACCTCGCCTTTCAGGAACAACTCGCGCACAAACCGGGAGAGGGCCCGCGCCTCGGAAAACAACGGCGCATCCTTGTAGGTGAATTCAGCGACCAGCTTGCGGCGCGTCCGGGTGATGAACTGCGCCCCCTTTTTGCCCGCGCAGACAAATACGGTTGATTCGGTCGCCAGTTTGCCCGCCTCCCGGAACAGATTGGAGTTCAGCGCGCCGCACAACCCTTTGTCGGTGCTGACCAGGATGACGGCGGTCCGATGGCCGCTGCGGGATTCCATCAGCGGGTGGGTAAAATCGCCGGCCTTGGCGGTGGCATCCGCCAGCATCGAGTTCATCTGCTGCGCATAGGGGCGTCCCGCCAGTGCGGCCAGCTGGGCCTTGCGCATCTTGGACGAGGCCACCATCTGCATGGCCTTCGTGATCTGGGCCGTGTTTTTGACCGACCGGATGCGGCGGCGAATATCGCGGGTACTAGGCATGGAATGTTAATGGGTCGGCCATGGGCGTGCCGCGGGCAATTCAGCGATACGTCTGCTTGAATTCCGTGACCGCGGCTTTCAACTCCGCGGCGATCCCGTCGCTGACCGCTTTTTCATTGCGGATTTTCGTGAGCAGATCCACCTTCCGTGTGGAGAAGTAATCCATCAACTTGTCCTGACAGTCCTTCACCTTCTCCACCGGCACATCGTCAAAAAAGTTGTTTTGCACCGCCCAAAGGACCGCCACCTGCATCTCCACGGCGATCGGGTTGAACTGCGGTTGCTTGAAAATTTCCACCACCCGCTTGCCGCGTTCGAGAATGGCCTGCGTTTTGGCGTCGAGATCCGAACCAAACTGGGCGAACGCCGCCAGCTCCCGGTACTGGGCCAGGTCCCCCTTGATGCGGCCGGCCACTTGTTTCATCGCCTTAATTTGCGCGGCGGAACCGACGCGGCTCACGGACAAACCGACGGAAACCGCCGGGCGTACGCCCTGGTAAAACAAGTCGGTTTCCAGATAAATTTGCCCATCCGTGATGGAAATTACGTTGGTGGGAATGTAGGCCGACACGTCCCCCGCCTGGGTTTCGATGATCGGCAGCGCCGTCAACGAGCCATTGCCGTATTTTTCCGACACCCGCGCCGAGCGCTCCAGCAGGCGGCTGTGCAGATAGAACACGTCCCCCGGATACGCTTCGCGTCCGGACGGGCGCTTCAACACCAGCGAAACCTGCCGGTACGCCACTGCCTGTTTGGAGAGATCATCGTAGATGATGAGCGCATCCATGCCGTGATCCATGAACCATTCGCCAATCGCGGCCCCCGCAAACGGCGCCAAATACTGGTTCGCCGCGGAGTCCGAGGCCGCCGCGACCACGACGATCGTGTCCTCCATTGCCCCCGCCTTCTCCAGCTCGGCAATCACCCGCGCAATGTTCGACTGCTTCTGGCCGACCGCCACGTAGATGTTGTACATGGGACGAAAGTTTTTGTCGCCGGACTCGCGCCCCACCTTGTTGATGCGCGATTGGTTGATCATCGCGTCCACGCCGATGGTGGTTTTCCCCGTCGAGCGGTCGCCGATGATCAATTCGCGCTGGCCGCGGCCAATGGGGATCATCGCGTCAATGGCCATGATGCCGGTCTGCACCGGCTGGCTGACGGATTTGCGTTTGACGATGCCCGGCGCGATTTTCTCAACGGGGTAAAAAGCGTCCTCCTTGATCGCCCCCTTGCCATCCACGGGCCGGCCCAGACAATCCACCACGCGCCCGAGCAATCCTTTGCCGACGGGCACCGACAATAATTTGCCGGTGGTCTTGACCTCCGTCCCTTCGTGGATGCCCAGGTAATCGCCGAGCACGATGGCGCCCACCTCGGTTTCTTCGAGGTTCAGGGCCAATCCGATGACGCCTTGGCCGAAGTCCAGCATCTCGTTGGCCATGCAGTCGGTCAGGCCTTCGATTTTGGCCACCCCGTCGGAGATCTCGCGAACCACGCCGACGTTTTGCCGGCTCACCTGGGTTTTCACCCCGGCAATCTGCGCTTCAATTTCTTGCAATAAATTGCTCATAGTTTCGTTACCCGTGCTTCGTTACTTCATTGAATCGTTTTCCGCGCTCCGCCGCAGGGCCGGCGGCGGGTTCCAGTCCGCCTAAAATCCGGCCGCCAGATCCGCCAGTCGCGCCTTCACACTGCCGTCATACACATCGCTCCCCACCTGCACCCGCAGCCCGCCAATGAGCGCGGGATTCACCGCAAATTTCACGGTCAGGCCCGCGCCGTAGCGGGCTGCCAGATTCGCAGTCACCGCCGCCTGCAGGGCGGCGGCCAGCGGAGCGGCGCTTTCCACCTCGGCGGTGCGGCGGGCGATCTCCAGTTTCACCAGCCGCTGGAAGTGGGACAAAATTGCGATGTACCCGCGGGGCTTCTGCGCAATCACCGCGCGGACGGTCGCGCGCACCCGCGGCTCATCCAGCCCCGCGGGAGTCTTGCACAGATTGAACAACGCCTTGCCGTCGCGCCGCGCCTGTTTGCTGATTTTCACGGTGGGTAAACTTGATCACTCCGGACCGGACCGGTCAATTCATCGTCAACTGGCGGTTCGTTGCCTCCGCCAGGCGGTGTTGCTGCTCGGCGGTCAGGAGGTCGCCGGTCACCTTGGCGCTGGTCGCCACCACCAACCGGCCGATCTCCTGGCGCAGCTCCGCCTTCATGCGCGCCAGTTCGGCTTCGCTGGCCTGCCGCGCTTTCGCAATGATGTCATTCGCCGTCGCGATGGCCTTTTGGGTTTCCTGTTCCTGCACCTTGGCGGCCGCGGCGCGGGCTTCTTCGATGGCTTTGTTCGCCTGAACGCCCGCGGCCGCAATGATTTCCTGGGCCCTGGCCTGCGCCCGGGCGAGTTCCTCGCGGGTTTTTCTGGCGTTCTCCAGGCCTTCGGAAATCTGCGCCTTGCGCATTTCCAGCATGCCCAGCAACGGCTTGTAGGCGAACTTGGCCAGCACCACGGCCACGATGACAAACAGCACCAGCTGGGAGAGGAGCAGACGCGGTTCGAGGGCAAACTCGCGCGCCAGCTGCGTCATCGGATTGTCTGCGTCGGCTCCCGCCGCCGCCAGCATCAGGTAATTCATAGGAGTGGCAAAGTGATGCGGGCGCGGACCAGCCGCGCCCGCGATGAATCAGCGGCCAAACTTCTCGAGGAAGATGGCGAAGAAGGTGATGCCTTCCGCCAGGGCCGCCAGAATGATGGCAATGTTCCGGATTTGTCCGGCCGCCCCGGGGTTGCGTCCCGTGGCTTCTGCCGCCTTCATTCCAATCAGACCGACGCCGATGGCGGAACCAATCGCCGCCAGACCGACATGAATACTACCCATCATTGCATTACCTTTCGTTTGTTGTTGCTTTAATCGCCCCGGCAGTCCGGCCACCGTCTGACGATCAAATTCATCCTCAGTGGGCGGCGGTCGCGGCCGCGTCATCACCGTGCGCTTCGTCCGGATCATGTTCGCAGATCAACAGCGTGAACACTGCCGTCAACAACATGAACACCAGCGCCTGAATCAAACCCACCAGCATTTCCAAAAAGTAAAACGGCAGCGGAATCAGCCAGCCCAGCCACGGAATCAGGTTCATCATGGATTCGAGCATGTTTTCCCCGGCGAAAATGTTGCCGTAAAGCCGGAAGCTCAGCGACACGGGGCGGAAGAGGATGGAAACCACTTCCAGCACCCCCACGATCAGGAAGATGGCGATCATGAAGTACTTCATGAACCCTTCGCTCTTCCCCTTGGGCGCAAAGAGATGCCTGGCAAAACCCACCAGGCCGTTCTCCCGGATCGCCCACACCGTCCACAAAAAGAAAAACAGCAGCGCCATGGCCGTCGTCATGTTCAAGTCCGCGTTGCCCCCGCGCAGCCAGGGGTGAAAATCCTCCGTGCCGTCGGGGTGCGTCACCTTCCAGCCCACCGTGCCGACGCCCGGCACCAGCCCGAACCAGTTCGTGAACAAAATGAAGAAGAAAATGCCGCCGAAAAACCAGAAGGTCTTCTTGTTCAGGCGTTCCCCCAGAATGTCCCCCATGAAGTTGTACATGGATTCCACCATCCATTCGCTGAAATTCTGCAGACCGGAGGGGACCGGCTTCACGTTGCGGCTGACCACCTGCGCAAAAATCACCAGGCCCAACGTCACCAGGATCGTGACCACCATGGAATTGGTCACCACGAACGGCCCGATGCTGAACACCTTGATCGCATACGCCGGCAGCCCGTGATGCCCGCCATGCCCGGCGGCCGCCCCCGTCGCCGATTCGGCCGCATAACCGGAGCAGGCCAATATCCCGGCCATCAACAACACCAGCCAACTGACTTTGAGCAATCGCATCGAGTTTAGAAATCTTTGCTGCCCGGGTGAAATATCGCGCTCACCGTCCGACAACGAAAGGACGCGCAGACTGCCTGAGTGTGAAAAAAATCACAAGGCATTTTTTCGCTTTTTTGGCCGGACCTGCATTCTAAAGCAATCGTAATGCTTCAGTTAAGCCGGCCGCCGCATTTCCCATCCGGGACCGGGATCCGGGGCGCCTCCGCCGGCGTCCACGAGGGGCGAGCGTGCGGGCTGCGCGCCGGGCTTTGAAGCCCCGGCATGTTTCACCTGGTTTCCTCCCCGCAAATCATCACGGCGCACCCACGCTTCCGCACAGGCGGTCCACGCGCCCAAGCTGGTTTCCGAATCTGAATTCCACCCCGTCAATTGACGATTTCGCCGCGATGGCTCGTAGCGAGGTTTCGCCACATCGATCGCCGGTTTCAGGCCGGGGCATTTGCGTTTGTCTTTTGTCCCGCGTACGGGGAATCTTGAGCATGCGCGCCTCCCGAATCGTTTCCCGTGTCAGCCGTGGCGTCTGGTTCACGTGCGTGCTGGTGGCGGCTGGCCGGCTGGGCGGGGCTGTGGTGGCCCGTGCCCAGGGAGACGGCGTACCGATTTACACCCGCCCCGGCTCGGAGGCGGTGGCGATCAAACTCGCGGCGGAAAAAATGCGGGACGCGGGGAGGTTGGTGCGGGAGACGGTATTGACCAATCAATTCATCCGTCGGAGCTGTGCGCTGACGCTGCCGGAGCCGCGGCGCCAACCACTGACCAGCCGGGATTTGTGGGCAATCGCCCACGCCGCGCACCTGCGGGTCGGCTGGTATTTCCAGTGCTCCAAGTGCCGGCATTGGCACCTCGAACTGGCCGCCGGCTACCCCTTGACCGCCGACGGTGTGGTCGCCACCTGCTTTCATGTCATTGAACCGCCGCGCCTCCTCAGCCGGGGGTACTTGATTGCTGCGGCCGCGGGGGGTGCCGTTTATCCCGTGCAGGAAATCCTTGCCGCCAACCCGCCGGCGGATGTGGCCATCCTGCGCATCGCCGGCGACCAACTGACACCGCTGCCATTGAGCACCAATGTGTATCCCGGCGACCGGTGCGTGTGTCTGAGTGATCCGCTGGGGGAGGAAGGGTATTACAGCGAGGGCATCGTCAGCCGGTTTCTGCATCCGCACAATCATGACCAGCGCAACCCGTCCGTCCTGCGCCTGAACGTGACCACCGATTGGGCGAAAGGTTCCAGTGGCGCGGCGGTGCTCGATGCGTTCGGAAACGCCGTGGGTCACGTCACCTCCATCGCCGCGTTGAGCGACCGCCAGGGGAACCACGAGGGGGAAGCTCCCCGGCCGGTCCTCATCACGCTCCACGAAGCGGTAAGCGCCCGGGACGTCCTCGCGCTTATCCGGCCGGGCGGGCCTTCCCACGACCACCGGCCCGCCACCGCCCGGGGCGCAACCGCCGTCCCCGACCCCGCCGGCGTTTCGCCGTGACCGGCCGCGCGCCGCGCAAATGCAACCCCCCGATGCCCGCCCCCTCCCGCCCCCTCCCGCGCACGCCAAGCGGCGGCGGATTTCGGGCCGGGAGAACTTGTGCTATAATGGCATCGCTTGGTTAAATGACTTCGCGAGTTTCAAATTCAACGCCACATTTGACCTGCATGATATGAAAGCGACTCAAACTCTCCACGATCGGGGCCAGAGCCTCTGGCTCGATAACATCACGCGCGACTTGCTCGATCAGGGCACACTCCAACAGTATCGCGATGAATTCTCCATTTCCGGATTGACCTCGAATCCGTCCATTTTCGATCACGCCATCAGGAACAGCAAGGCCTACGATGCGGCCATTCTCAAGGATCTACGGGACGGACGCACGGGAGAAGACCTGTTCTTCGACCTGGCGCTGGACGATCTGACCCGCGCGGCGGATTTGTTCCGGCCCATCCACGATCGCACCAATGGCGTGGATGGCTGGGTTTCGCTGGAGGTTTCGCCGTTGCTGGCTTACGACCCCCAGCGCACATTGACCGCGGCCAGGGAACTTTTCGCGCGCTCCGGCCGGCCGAACCTGTTCATCAAAATTCCCGGCACGAAGGAGGGCCTGCCCGCCATCGAGGAGGCCATCTTTGCCGGCGTGCCGATCAATGTGACGCTGTTGTTCTCACGTGAACAATACCTGGCCGCGGCGGAGGCATACTTGCGCGGCATTGAACGGCGCATTGCGGCCGGACTCAATCCGCGCGTCTGGTCGGTGGCTTCGGTGTTCATCAGCCGCTGGGACGTGGCCGTGGCCGACCGGGTCCCCGGCGAACTGAAGAATCAACTGGGCATCGCCATTGCGCGACGCACCTACAAGGCTTATTTGGAACTGTTGGTGGCGCCGCGCTGGCAGCGCGTGTTCAACGCCGGCGCGCAGCCGCAACGGCTGCTCTGGGCCAGCACCGGCACGAAAGATCCGGCCGCCTCGGACATCCTGTACGTCAATGCCCTGGCCGCGCCCTTCACCATCAATACCATTCCGGAAAAGACCCTGAAAGCCTACGCCGATCACGGCCGGCGCGGGCGCCTCATGCCGCACGGCGGCGGGGATTGCGAAAAAGTGCTGGCGCGCTGCACCCAGGCGGGAATCGATCTGAAACAACTCGCCACCGAATTGCAGGACCACGGCGCGCAGGCGTTTGTCAAATCCTGGAATGACATGCTGGGCGTGATCGCCGCCAAGGGCAGCACGCTCCGGCAGGCCGCCTGAAAACCGCAATGGAAGCTAATTTAGCAAGGCAAAGGCAATGAGCACCCAAACACCAAGTCACAAATATCAAGTAACCCTCAAAAACCGCAGCACGGTCGCGGAACGCACCATGGCGTTTCAGTTCGAGAAACCACCCGGCTTCACGTTTCGTCCGGGACAATATCTCGAAGTCACGTTGTTGAATCCGGCGGAGACGGACGCCGAGGGCAACGGCCGCGCCCTTTCCATCGCCAGCGCGCCGCATGAGGATTCACTGATGGTCGCCACGCGGATGCGCGACACGGCCTTCAAGCGCGTGCTCGCGAACCTCCCCCTGGGCGCCCCCGTGCAAATCGAAGGTCCGAACGGCAGCCTGACCCTGCACAACAACACCGCACGCCCCGCCGTTTTCATCGTGGGCGGCATCGGCATCACGCCCGTGCGCAGCATCCTGGCGCGGGCGGCCCATGAGCATCTGCCCCATAAATTGCTCCTGCTCTATCTGAACCGCCGCCCGCAAGACGCCGCGTTCCTGGAGGAATTAACCGGGTTGCAAAAGCAGAACGCCAACTTCCACCTGGTGCCCATCATGACCGCGGCGACCGGCTGGTCCGGTGAGAAGGGGCATCTGACCCCGGACCTGCTCAAGAAATATGCCGACCCGGCAACGTCACCCCTCTACTACCTGGTCGGGCCGCCCGGCATGGTCAACGGCGTGCATGAACTGCTCAACCAAGCCGGCGTGGACGACGACGATATCCGGCTGGAAGATTTCGGCGGGTATTAACCCCCGCCGTAGACGGAGGAAATATGCTTCAAATTAAACGGGTTTACGACGCGCCCGCCAAAAGTGACGGGAAACGCTTCCTTGTCGAACGGCTCTGGCCGCGCGGCATGACGAAGGAGGCCGCTCAACTGGATGGCTGGTTTCGTGAGGTTGCGCCCAGCACCGAGCTGCGCAAGTGGTTCAGCCACGATCCCGCCAAGTGGCCCGAGTTCCAGAAACGTTATCGCGCTGAACTGGAGGCCAACAAAGCCGCCTGGCAACCGCTGCTCGACGCGGTGAAGCAGACCAATGCAACCCTGCTGTTCAGCTCCCACGACGCCGAACACAACAACGTCGTCGCGCTGAAAGCTTACCTGGAGGCGAAACTCAGAAAAAAGTAGGCGCGCGGCATTGCGGTGGTTGAAAACGCAGAGGTGATCGGCCGCGATCCGGGAAGATTTTTTCCCGGGGCCGGGCGGCGGCGCGGATTCTCCGTGATTTCCGCGAGCCTTTTGCGCAGGCTGACACCGCCGGCAGCCAACGCCCTGACCGGCACGCAGCATTTTGATGAAAACCACTTGCAAACGGAACACACCGGCCAACCCGCAGGCCACGTCACCCTCCGCCCGCCGGGTGCTGGTCATTGATATTGGCGGCACACACGTCAAACTCCTGCTCTCCGGTCACACGCTGCACCGACAGTTTGATTCCGGCCCGGCACTCACCCCCAGGCAACTGGTGACGCAGGTTCGCAAGCTGACGACCGATTGGCCGTTTGACGCCGTCTCCATCGGTTATCCCGGACCAGTCCAACACGACCGCCCCACGGAAGAGCCGTGGAATCTTGGCCAGGGCTGGATGCGCTTCAACTTCCACGCCGCTTTTCGACGTCCCGTGAAAATGATCAACGACGCCGCCATGCAGGCACTGGGCAGCTATCGCGGCGGCAAGATGCTCTTCCTCGGGCTGGGCACCGGCATGGGTTCGGCGATGGTTGTGGACCACATCGTTATTCCGATGGAACTGGCGCATCTCACCTATCGCGACGCAACCTTTGAGGATTACCTGGGCATTCGCGGTTTGAAAAAATGTGGCGAACATAAATGGCGGCAGCACGTCAACCGCGTGGTCAAACTGTTAACCGCCGCGCTGCTGCCCGACGACGTGGTGCTTGGCGGCGGCAATGTGCATCGCTTGCAACAACTTCCGCCCGGGTGTCGCGCCGGCGACAACGCCAACGCCTTTCTGGGCGGCTTCCGCTTGTGGGCCGACGCGCGTCCGGTCAGAAAAATTTCCTCGCGCTCCCGATAAGCAAGCTGTCAGCAAAACATCCCCGTCGTCAGCCCGTTGTAAGGCATGTGGCTCGTCGGCGCGCTGTCGCACCCGCACGTCCTCTGTTTGTTTACGGAAACCATCGCCGCCCCTCCGCCCCCCTACCCGTCCAACGGACTCCTCGCTCCCACTCCCGGCTTCGCCATCACATGCGTGTAAATCTGCGTCGTCGTCACATGCCGGTGACCCAGTAAATCCTGCACTGTCCGGATGTCCGTCCCGCCCTCCAGCAAATGCGTCGCAAACGAATGTCGCAACGTGTGCGGCGTCGCCCGCTTGTTCACTTTGGCTCGCGCACAGGCCTGCCTCATTGCCCGCTGCAAATTCTCCGGCGTTTGATGATCCCGCCACCGTCCCGACCCCGGGGCCGGCGCATCCGGCCGCACCTGCCCTTGGGTCAGCGACCAACCCGGAAACACCCATTGCCACGGCCACTCCTTGGGCGCGCTCGGATACTTCCGCGCCAGTGCCTCCGGCAGCCACACCCCCGCATAACCCGACGCCACATCCGCCTCCCATTGCGCCCGTACCGCGGCCAAGTGTTGTTGCAGTTCAACCTGGAGCTTCTCGGGCACCATCGTCACCCGGTCCTTTCCACCCTTGCCTCCGCGCACCGTCACCGACAGCAGCTTGAAATCTATATCCTTCACGCGCAAGCGCAGTGCCTCCATCAGCCGCAGTCCGCTCCCGTAAATGAACTTCACCACCAATTGCGGCACACCGTCCATCAAGGCGATTACCCGCCGCGCCTCCTCCGGTGACAACACCTCCGGCACGCGCGGTTTA
>Ga0116144_10000348_pt1 | contig 62597 bp, 82 predicted proteins | sample AD_UKC035_MetaG_FD_89746 | JGI IMG/M metagenome (GOLD analysis project Ga0116144, IMG submission 89746) | Active sludge microbial communities of municipal wastewater-treating anaerobic digesters from USA - AD_UKC035_MetaG | ecosystem: Engineered > Bioreactor > Anaerobic > Digestate | place: USA...
CAGGTGGGCCACCCTCTTGAGCTGATCCTCATAGGCGTGCAGGTTGTTGGACATCTGCCAGTAGGTTCCCACTGGGCAGCCGATGGCAGCGGCCATGAACTCCTGCAGCACGGAGAAGTGCACTGCGTTCGCGCCGTAGGCGCCCCAGATGAGGTCGTTGGAGCGGCAGCAGACCGTCATGTCCAGCGCGCTGGAGGAGTTGCGACTGAAGTAGACCTGGGTGTTGCAGGGGAAGTCCCGCCCCTCCTTGCCGAGGTCGACCTCGCAATCCCACATCTGCAGCACGCAGCGGCGGTCGTCCGGGTTGTCCTGCAGGCGGGCGACGATCTCGGCCAGCTGGTCCTGGCCGAAGTGCTGCCGCCAGCGGTGGCCGTAGGCAGCGTGGAACGTCTTCCCGTTGTCGCTGAAGGACCGCATGCGCTTGACGTACTGCGCCACGAAGGCCACGTCGTTGCGGCCCGCCAGCATCCACAGGCTCTCCATGAGGTGGAAGAACGGGTTTGCGTCCCGGTCCCGCCAGAAGATCACCCGCTCCCTGGGCTCGTGGTACTCAGTCGTGACCGGGAAGGGGAAGACCCTCACTGGGCCGTTGCGGGAGTTGCGCCCCTCGCCCAGGCGAGACAGCAGGTCCAGGGCAGTGGGGAGAGCCTCGTGGACGTTGCGGACCGTTATGACCTGCATGGCTCAGGCGGCCTCCTGCACCGGCAGACCGAGCATGCGGTTGAGCACGGTGGTCTGGATGGCGGGAAGCTGCACGGCGGGCTGTGTCAGATCGCCGCAGAACGGGGCTGCCTCCGGCCAGACCTCCAGCAGCTTGCCGACGGTGGTCACGGCATTGAGAGCGGCGTCGATGCCGGCCGTGGCCTCGTTGATGCCGCGCTTCAGGTCCGTGAGCCGGTTCTCCAGCTCGTCGTGCCGCTCGGCGATGGGGTGGCGAGCGTCGTACACCTTCACCACCCTCTTGTACTTGTCGTACGGTAAGGTGAGCTCCGTCTGAGGGATGCTGTCCCGCAGGAAGGCGGTCACGTTGGAGTAGAGCTGGCCGTGGAAGGGCAGCTCGTGCACCTTGCCAGCGAGCTGCACCTTGATGACATCGTCCTTCGGAAGCCAGCCGGCGGGCACCGCCGCCATCTGCTTCATGATGTCCTTGAAGCAGTCCGTGTAGACCTCCTTGGCGAGAGCCGCTCGATCTTGGATCAGCTGGTCGTAGGTCTCCTTGAAGCGATGCCGCAGCATGCGCTTCCGAATGATCTCGCGCAGTGCAGTGGTCAGCTTGACGCTCGCCATCTCAACCTCCATTGTATCGCTGCTTCGGGGTGCCCTCGCCGAGACGGGCACGCTCGTACTTGTCGAACTCACATAGCGTGTGCTCGACCTCGCGCATCTCCCATTTGGGCCAGCCAGACGGCCAGATGAGCGGATTGCGAGAACGGGCCAGCAGCATCTGCATGGCCTCCTGCATCTCGTCGACCTGGCACTTGACGTGGCGGTCGAACCGCTCCGGCTCGCCGTAGAGCACCCGCCCGAGGCCCCGCGCCGCTCCTGGGCCGGGGTTGGCCCAGGAGAGGATGTCTGTGGCCTGGTCGAGGAGGTAGGTGTGGCGCAGGTCGGTCACGACCTCGTACGCCATGAACGGACCCATGTAGGGGAACTGCTGGAGCAGCTCGGTTGCGTGCTGGAGAGAGCGGGCCGCCAGCATCTCATGCCCCACTCGCTCGGCGTGTGGCACGAATGCCTCGATGCACTCCAGCACGCCCTCCAGCTTGTTCTTCCCCGCCGGGGTCTTGACCATGTAGGCACCGGTCACCAGCGGCTTGACATCGCGCAGTCTCCGCTCAGCGTAGTCGCGGTTCCAGGTCAGCAGCAGGTTGGTGTTGCTGACCGCCCGCCCCTCCAGCCGCTCCAGCGTGGGGATGCGGTTGAACCACCGCGCGATGTACATCGCCAGCAGCACCCGAGGGTCGCGGCGCAGCGGCCGGCGGACGTTCTCGGCGATCCACCGCGTGACGCGGTCGTCCTCGCGGAAGACGTTGCAGAAGCGGTACTGCCGCAGGATGGGGTCGTCGGTCCAGGGAGCCGGCTGCCCGGTCTCCCGGCGCAGCATCACACGGTACCGCTCGCGGGCGTAGGCGAAGAACCGCTCACCGCCGTGCATGCTCACAGCCCCAGCTCCGCCCTGATGCGCGCCAGCGCCGCGTCGCGGTCGAGGCTGACAGCTGGCACCCCGGCCGCCTCCAGCCTCCTCATGCTCTGCTGCACGCCCTTGTGCTTGCTCTCGGTGTTGCGGGGATTGACCGGCGGCAGGTCCGGGTTGCGCTCACGGCGGCGGGCGTTGACGCTGTCGAGGCAGACCTGCAGCGGCACATCCAGCGCGACCACCAGCATCGGGCAGCCCTGCTCCTGGGCGTATCGCCACAGCTCGACGGTGCGGTTGACATCGGCCGAGATCAGCAGGCCCTCGAACACCACGTCGTGCCCGATCTCGTGGGCCTTGCGGACGTTGTCGAAGATGACCTCCATCTTGGAGATGGTGTCGCAGCCACCGCAGGTGGTCTCATAGTGGCCGATCACGGCCAGCGGCCGGCTCTCGCCCTTGCGCTCCAGCATGTAGCCGATCGGCTGGCGGCGACCATTGGTCTTCACCGCGATGCGCTGCCCGCCGTAGCAAGACATGAGCTTGCGGACAAGCGTGCTCTTGCCAGACCCGGAGGTCCCACGGATGTTGATGATCAAGGAAGGCTCCTTTTCTCGGCCGGGGCTAGTGGGCCTTGTACGTGGCGATCTTGGCTTCTTGCTCAGTCGCCGGCAATCAGCTTCTTCGCGAGTGTCTCGGAGCAGGAGTGGATGAGCTGCACGACAGCGGCGAACTCAGGCGTGTCGCGCTTGATGAAGGCGGGATCAGGGATGCGAGCTATCGGGGAGGGAGCGTACTCGCCCAGGCAGACGCGGTCACGTGCCCAGGGGAGGGACTGCTCAAACGCCTCCAGCCGGCGGAGGTTGCCGCCGTCCATGTACACGATGAGATCGGCCCACTCGTGCAGCTCCCTGGTGAGCAGCTGCGAGCGGTGGTGCTCCAGGCTCAGCCCCAGCTCCTCAGCCGCCGTTCGCATCTTCTTGGAGGCCCGCCGGCCGGGGTTTACGAAGCCGGCGGAGCCGACCCGCAGGCCGTGCGACAGCAGCACAGCCTCGCACAGCGGCGAGCGGTTGATGTTGCCGTGGCAGAGCACGAGAACCTTTGTCACTGACCGTCCTCCTCCAGGATGCGCCGGATGTTCGCAGCGATCTGCTCCGGCCTAAGCGACCCGTCGTGCACCGTCCGGCGGTAGCGGACCTCCAGCCGGTGGTCATACTTGGGGAATGCGGGGAAGTACCGAGGGTCGTACGCCTCCAGGAGGTCCTCGATAGGCAGGTTCATGATGGCATGGTGCAGGAAGTCATTGCACCAGCTCACGCACGTCCGCAGCTCGCCCTCGTCGAGCGTGCCGGCGAAGTGCCTGAACTCGACCGTGTCGGTCTCCTTGTGCTGCCGCAGGTTCACGCACAGCCGGGGCTGCAGGTGCCAGAGCGGCCTGCCCTCCTGGGTGCGAGGGACCTCGCGGGCGTAGAACTCCTCCAGCGTCGGAGCCTCCAGCTGGTGCGCCAGCCGCTTGCTGGTGAGCAGCGTCTGGTGGCTCACCCGCCTCCGCCGCCAGCGGCGCCACGCACCCTCCAACTCCTCGCGGTCTGGGTGCTCCTGGGCCGTCGGCTTGGGCAGCTGCTGAATGTGCCGCAGGACCCTGCGCATGTTCTCGTGGATGTACCGCTGCACCCGCTTGAGCGCCTCAAGGTCCTGGCCGAGCCCAGGGGCTCGAACGTGCACGTGCAGGTTGGAGCGGTAGTTGACCTTGGCCATCGGCAGCAGGGCCTTGATCTCTCGGAGGCACTGTACCTGCCCCTCCTCGCTGTCGGTCGGAGGGGTGTTGATCTCCCCGCCGTAGCCGTAGAGGCGGCCAGTGGGGTCGTTGGCGATGCCGTTGCTGTTGACGATGGTGAAGTCGCGCACGTCGCGCTTGTATCCAGCGGGCAGCGGTGTGCTGAGCGGCCAGTCGGCCAGCTCGTGCTCCGCCCCGTAGGTCCAGCCCCGCATGCTCACCGTCATGACGTCCTCCGAGCGATCTCGTGCGCGCACCAGCCGGCGGCGATGGTGCCATTCTTAGCCCCGCCGGTCGCCACCCACAATCCTGGACGGGCCTCCCAGAGGGCGCACGGGCCTGCCACATCGGCGTAGGGACGGATGCCGTAGAGGGCCTCGGCGCCGACAATCCCACCAACCGCCGCCTCGCACCGCTCGGCGCTCTGCTGCAGACGCTTGTCGCTCCACCGCTCCGGCTTGATGGTGTTGCCGTCGCCGACCCAGAGGCCGTCGCCTCGGTTGAACGCGACGATCTGCTTGTAGGGCGCCCACGGCTTGATGAACGGCTGCTCGATGCGCTTCTCCGGCTGCAGGAAGGCCACTCCAGCCCGACCAGAGAGAGCCGGCACGCTGTGATCCACGTCGCGCAGCAGCTCGTTGCTCCACACACCGGCCGCCACGATGATCAGCGGGGCCTCCAGCGTCTCCCGCCGTCCCTCCACACGCCCAGGGAGGGCGCGCACGACCTCCATGGTAGAGACCGGCTCCGATAGGATCTTGGCCGGGTTGACCCAGTGGACTGTCACCTTGGCGAGGGCCGCCTTGAACTCGATGTCCTCGACGCCATAGAGCCGGTCCAGAAGGTTGAGACTGGGCTCGTACACATCGCGCCCGAGGCCTGCGAACCAGCCGGGCTTCATGAGGCAGGCGGCCGGCTTGGAGCCAGCGTTGGAGCGGTGCGCGTCCAGGACGGCGACGACCCGCCCCTGGGCACGCAGGGCCTTGGCGATGACCTGTCCGAACAGGCCACCACCGACGACAATGGCGTCTAGCCTCACTGGGCTTCTCCTGAGGGGAGTGCCATCAGCAGCGAGCGGCAGGTCTCACTGCAGTCCTGCCACTGCCGCATGCCGGCACGGATCTCGGTGATGTCGTTGAGCAGCGGGTAGTGCCCGTTCATGTGGCTCTTCCACTTGCAGAGGATCGTCTCGATCTCCTGCAAGCCGACGGGCCGGTCGCCCAAGGGTGGCGCCTTGTGCTCGCCGAAGGTGGTGGTGAGCTGGAACACCACGTCCCTGATCACCTTCTTGGTGTCCTTGGGCCGGGCCTTCGGGTTGTAGCCGTTGCGCTGCAGCCACAGCATGATCGCCGCCTCGGCCGGGTCCTTGAACATGAACACGTCGGCCTCGTGAAAGTCGACCGGCACTTGCAGCACCCGGTCCACCATGTCGGCGACCTTGAAGGCCATCCACGGGCCGAAGAGCGTGTGCTCCTTGGCACGCTCCGCGACCGCCTGAAACGGCACCTTCTGAGTGAGCCGTGTCTCGTGCAGGTGTGCGATGTGGTGCACCATCCGCTCCGGGTGCCTGCCGTAGCGCACGTGGTAGTCAACAACCGCGTTGTTGGCCGCGCCGCCCCGGAAGTGCCGTCGCTCGTGGCCACGCGGCCACCGGCCGCCGGTCGGCGCCGGCTCCTCGTTGCGCGCGGCGGCCAGCAGGCCGTCCCAGAACTTGTCGCCCTCCAGCTCGCTGAGGTAGCTCGCCGCGCCGCAGTGGTACAGGCACCAGTAGGCGATGAGCCAGCGGTGCAGCTGCGGCCCGCCCATGCCCCCGTCGGAGAGCATGATGTACACCGGGTCGAGGTCGCCAGTCGTGAGCAGCTGCCGACCGAACTCCTCGATCGACAGACGCGGATAGTCGCGCTTCATGACGTGCTCCTGGATGTGAGAAGGGCGGCCCGGCCCGGCCGCCCCTGCCGTTGCCCACGCGGCTCTAGCGGTACAGCTTGATCTCGCCGGTCTCCTGGTCGTGGCGGATGCCATAGCCCAGGTAGTAGTGCATGATGCGCACCAGCTCGTACGCGCGGCGAGTGACGTGCTTGGACTGGCGTCCCTTGTCGGCGTCGAACTGCTCGACCAGCCGCTCGACCTTGTCGAAGGTCGCGCCATTGAGAAGCAGCTCGACTGCGCGACCGCGCAGCGTGTCGCCGTCGCGCACGCCCCGCTGGACCTCCGGCTTGCCGACCGGGAAGTTGAAGTACATGCCGTGGGGCTTCTTGTTTGCCTTGGCCTTCTTCTCCCTGGGGGCCTTCGGCTCGGCCTTGGCCCTCGTCGCCGGCTCCTCCGCCTTCTTCGGCTCGGCCTTCGGCGCCGGGGCCTCTTCCACGCCCTTCTCAGCGTACGAGACCAGGATGCCCCAGGTCCGGCGAGCCGCCGTGCGATGGTCCGAGAAGCGGTTGACCGTGTTGGCCTTCACCAGTGGGGCGACCTCATTGTAGAGGCTCACCAGCGCCGGTCCGGTCAGGGCCTCCAGTCGCTCGAAGCTGTGGGTCTGGCCCCGGAAGGTTACTGTCTGCATGATGCCGTCGCTCCTTTTCTCTCCAATGCCTTGGGGCTCTCTCAAGGCCCCGCCCTCTCTACATACTCCGGACTGGCGATAAAGACAAGACCTTTCTGTCCGCCCCGTCGGCGGCCGGCTCCGGCCGGAGGAGGGCCTCCCAGAACGACCTGGCGGCCTCCCGGTTGGCCGGGTCGTTGTACCAGTGGTTTCGGCCGGAGGGGTGCGGGATCACGGCCACGCGGGCCGTCCCAGGGTCCCGGGAGAGGAGGCAGGGCCGGCGGACCGGCCACTCCACCCACTCGTGGAACTCGGCCTCCAGCTCGAAGGCGGAGGCGACGTTCCGGCCCACCAGGACGACCGTCCTCCCGGCCAGGAGCGGCCGCATCGCCTGGGCCGCCGGCCAGGCCAGCATCATGGGGAACTTGTCATCCCGCTTGTGCCGGCCGGGGAACTCATAGAGCAGGTTGACCCGCTCGAACGTCTTCAGGTACTCGCCCCTGGTCAGCCCCATCAGCTCCTGGAGACGCCCGCCCGCGCTTGTCCTGGGCACCGGGAACAGGGGCAGCGTCGGGTCAGTGTTTGGCCCAGGGGCCTGGCCGACGAGAAGGGGCCTCATCACTCACACTCCCGCTTGCCGGTGGCCGGGTCGATGTAGCAGGCCTGCGCCGGCTCCTCGCTGGCGGTCGCCACCACATCCGTCTCCCGGTCGACCTGGCTGTCGTCCTCGCGGACCTGCAGAATGCCGGACCGCTTCCCGTCGATGCGGAACGTGGTGCAGCCCTTGCAGCCCTGCTCCCAGGCCTGCTGGTAGACCTGCTTGAACTCCTCCCAGCTGGTCGAGCTGGGCACGTTGCAGGTCTTGGAGACTGCACTGTCTACCCAGTACTGCGCCGCTGCAAGCACCTCCAGGTGCTGCTGCACCGTGACGTCCCTCGCCGTGCGCGGGGTGACGCCCAGGACGCGGACGCCATAGTCGTGCACGGTCTCCACGCGCGGACCATCGAACTCCTGGATGGTCCGCTCGAACGACGTGGCGAAGACCGGCTCGATGCCGGACGACACGTTGTCAGCTGTGAGGCTGATGGTGCCGGTCGGCGCGATCGAGGTCAGGTGGCTGTTGCGGATGCCCTTGCGGTAGATGAGCTCCTGCACGGACTGGTCCAGCCGGGTGATGAATGGCGCGGTGATGTAGCTGTCGCGCTCGAACAGCGGGAACGGACCCTTCTCCTCCGCCAGCAGGGCCGAGGCGCGGTAGCAGCCGTTGGCGACAAACCGCAGGATGCGCCGGGTCGCCTCCACGAACTCCGGCGAGCCGTAGGGGAAGCCCAGGGCCTCGACGCAGTTGGCGTGGCCGGTGACACCGATGCCCATGCGACGCTTCATGCGCGCCTCGCGGGCCTGGGCCTCCAGCGGGTAGATGGCGCGGTCCACGATGTTGTCCATGGCGCGCACGATGTGTGGCAGGTCGGCGCCCAACCGGTCCCAGTCGAAGACGTAGCGGGTGCCATCTCGGCGGAGGTACTTGACCAGGTTGACACTGCCCAGGAGGCAGGCGCCGTTGGCCGGCAGGGGCTGCTCACCGCAGGGGTTGGTCGCGGTGATCTCCTCGCAGTAGTAGAGGTTGTTGAGGCGGTTGATCGTGTCGATGAAGAGGACACCCGGCTCGGCCCAGTCCCACGTGGACCGCATGATCTTCTCCCAGAGGGCCGCCGCGTCGATCTCCTTGTAGACCTCGCCACCGAAGCGGAGCTGGAACGGCTGGCCGCTGGCCTTGCACCGCATGAACTCGTCGGTGACGCCGATGGAGAGGTTGAAGCCGCGCAGCTGCGTCTGGTTCTGCTTGACGTGGATGAACTCCTCGATGTCGGGGTGGTCCACCCGCATCACGCCCATCTGCGCGCCTCGACGGTGGCCGGAGCTGGCCACACAGCGGCAGACCGCGTCGAAGATCTCCATGAAGGCGATCGGGCCGGAGCTGCGCGACTGCAGCTTCTTGATCAGCGCGCCTCGCGGGCGCAGAGTTGAGAAGTCGTACCCGATGCCGCCGCCCATCCTCATCGTCGCAGCGGCCTCGGTGGCGCGCTGCATGATGCTGCCATCGCCCTCTACGAAGCTGTCCTCGATGCGACCAGAGACATAGCAGTTGTACGGGGTGACCCGCCGGGTACTGCCAATGGCCGACTGCACCCGGCCGCCGGGCAGGAACCGCTGGTCCAGGAGTATGTCTCGGAAGGCGTGGTAGTGCTCCTGGGTGTCCTGGAGGGCGCCGGCAATCCGGCTCATGGCCTCGCGGAAGCTCTCGCCCTCGCCCCGGTACTTCTGGGCATGCAGCTCCTGCGAGAACGGCAACTGGGGTCCCGACATCCTGAACTCTCTCGATCTTGGGGTGATAGAAGACGTGAGGGTGCTCATCTTACCCACTCTGTCTCGCGTTGGAAATGAGGACCTTCAGCTCTCGTGCCGCACGCTCCAGCATCTCGACAATCGCCTCGGCGCTTGAGACACTGAACCTTCGCTTGATCAGCATCACCACGAGGAGGAAGCCGGCTCTGCAGACGGAGGCGTGCGCGCTCTCAAGTGCGCGCTCTGCCTGGCTGACCTCCTGCCTCCTCGCCATCACATCCTCACCACGGTCACCCGCTCGGCCGCCCGCGTGATGCCGGTGTAGAGCCACCGGCTGCGGTCCTCGCGGAACACCCAGCTCTCATCGAAGAGGATGACGTCGTCCCACTGGCTGCCCTGGGCCTTGTGGACCGTGAGGGCGTAGCCGTAGTCGAACTCCTCCGCCGCCTTGCGCTCCCAGAACGGTGGCTCCTCGCCCCGGAAGTAGCAGGCGTGGGCCTCGACGGTCGTCGGGCTCCCGTCCATCTCCGGGTCCAGTGTGAGTGTGAGGCGGTCAGTGTCGACCTCGCCAACATCCACCACGTGCCAGATGGCGCCGTTGAGCAGCCCCTTGTCGTGGTTGTTGCGCAGGCACACCAGCCTGTCGCCTGGAATGGGGTGCCACTCCTGGTGTCCCAGGAGCTGGCGCATGCGTCTGTTGGATGCGTGGCGCGTCTTGTTGCGCCCTACCAGGACCTGATCAGCTGCCTGCGCCTCCTCTGGGCTCGGGCGCTGGTCGGTGACCCGGCTGTCGCCGTAGGTGCCCAGGGCGAGGCCCTCGCCCTGCCGGACGCGCGTGGCCATGGCGATGATCGGGTTGTCCGCCGCCTGCCGGTGTATCTCAGTGAGCATGAAGTCCGGCTTGGCGTCAGTGAAGAAGCCACCGCCCTTGACCGGCGGCAGCTGCGCCGGGTCGCCCAGGACGAGGATCTTCTTGCGGAAGTAGCAGAGATCCTCGCCGATGCGGTCGTCAACCATGGAGCACTCGTCGATGACGACCAGCTCCGCGTCATTTACGATGCTCTCTACGTTGAGAGTGAAGCTCGGCTTGGCCAGCGAGTTGCGCTCGTCCTCGATCTTGCGCAGCAGCTCGCGGACCTGCTTGTTGCCGTCGATGAAGGCTCTGAGCCGCTCCTGCTCCTCGGGTGTGTCGGCTGGTCCGTACTCTGCGCGCAGCTCGGCGCGGCACTGGGACAGCTCGGCCTCCAGCTCCTTGAGCATGGCCTCGCCTCTGCTCTTCGAGTGGTAGATCATCGAGTGGATCGTGGAGGCGCCGGGGCAGCCCTTGGTCCGCAGGACATGAGCTGCCTTGCCAGTGAACGCCCCGAACAGGACGGTGCCAGACACACCCTCGGCCAGGTGCTTGGCCAGAGTGGTCTTGCCGGTCCCCGCGTAGCCGAACAGGCGGAAGATCTGCTGATCACCCTCCTGCAGCCAGCGGCTCACCGCGCGGAGGGCATCGTCCTGCTGGGGCGAGAACCTCATTGTGCAGAGGCCCGATAGGAGCGCCAGCCCTTGGTGGCGTGGAAGTGGCGCTCACGACCTCCCTTGATCTCGGTCTTGATGATCGAGCGGTAGCCGGAGCCACGCGGGCCGCGAAGGGCGGTCGTGCGCAGCTTGCGACGCTCGCGCTGAGCAGCCGCGTGAGCCCGACGGTGGGGCTCGTTGGCCCACTCGCGGGCGACGCAGGGCTCGGCGCCGGCCTCCAGCAGAGCGATGTAGATGTCAGTGGGCTCCGCGCCGACCTTGATCAGCTTGGCAGCCAGGGACTTGATGCCCAGGGACATGGGCAGGGCTCCTTTTCTTGAGGGAGAGAAGGGGAGCCGAGGGAGACCACGTTGCCGCCCTCCCGCTCTGCGAGCCTCACCTGCTGCATTGGCGCGTTGTCCACAGCAGGCTCGGCCTCGGCTCCCCGCCGTCAGCCGAGGCTCAGAACGGTGCCGGGCCGTCCGGGTCGGCACCACCCTCGCCGCCGGCCCCACCGGTCGCGTCCTGCGTCTCGAACGCTGCGCGGGCCATGCCGCTCATGACCATGTCGCGGAACTCGCGGGCCTCGGAGAGCAGGGCGCCCTCCTCCTCCGGGCTGATCAGCGATGCCAGCCACGTGGTCTTGAGCGGGTCGATGCGGAAGTTGTAGAACGTGCCGTGCTCGTTCTTCTGCTTGATGGTCCGAATGACGGCACGGTTGGCGAACAGCGGCGGCTTGCCCTTGAGCAGGTACATCGCCGTGAACCAGTCCTTCTGGGGCTTGATCTTGGTGGACGTGAACGAGATCACGCCGAAGCCCTTGGTCTCCTTGCCCTCGGCGTCGAGGATGAGACCGTAGACGTAGATGGTCTCGACCAGCTCGTTCTCGCCTATGGCCAGCTTCCCCAGCTTGCCACCGTTGGCCTTGAGGATGGCCTTGACCTGGTCGCTGTTGGGGTCGTGCAGCGCGACGAAGCCACCACCCTTCTTCCGGGGCACCCACTCGACGTAGGCCAGCTCCTTGTGAACCGGCAGGAACACGACGCCCTGCTCGCCGGAGATCAGCTCGCGGGTGACCGTGTTGAAGATCATCCCCGCCTCGGCGCCGGCCGGGTCCTTGTTCTCGACCTGCGGGCTGTTGGATTGGAGGATGGCGAGGAACGGGACCGAGAGATCCTTGCCGCTGGTGCTCTCGAAGCCGGCCCCGGCATCCTGGCCGTAGTCGTAGGCGGCGACCGCGCCGCCCGTCGCCTGCGTAGCAGGCAGGTTCTTGTCAGTCTTCATTGTCTCTTCCTTCATTGCTCGCGTTTCAATGACCACCCCGAGCGGGGCCGTCGGTCGAGATGCTTACTTTCTGCCAGGCGCCTCCACAATCATCTTCGACTAGAAGTCTGTCTTCACCTTCACCTTGGTGAACCTCTGGCGGAAGGCGCCGAGCAGGTCGAGCGGCACCGCCACGCCCTCCGACAGCTGCTCCTTTACGAAGGAGGCGAGGGTCATGGGGTTGACCGACTTCTTGCGGGCGACGCGGAGCTGTCGCTTGCGTCGCGCGAGGTCCCGCTCAAACTTGTTCGCCCACGCCTCCTCGTCCTTGCCGAACTCGATCTTGAACTCGCGCTTGATGAGCCGGCCGTGGTTGTTCTCCTCCAGCCAGGCGAATGCCTTCTCCTTGTTGGCCTCCGGGATGCTGGCGCGGATCTTCTCAGAGACTTGTACCTCGACACCGTCCTTGGTGGTCAGCTTGGCCTGCTCCGCCGCGTCCATCAGGGCCGGCAGCCTGTTCTCGGCGATGTCCCTCAGCTCCGCCTGGGCCTTCCTCAGATCCTCCTCGATGCGGGCGACCTTGGCCTCCGCCTCCAGCTGCTCCTGGGCCACCGCCGAGATCTGGGCCAGGATGTTGTCGCCAGGCCCGTCCTTGAACTCTCTGTAGTCGTGCATCACTCGCTCCTCTCTATCCCGATCTGCGTGGCCAGCTCGACCATCCTCTCCGCCCGCTCTGGGCCAAGGAGAGCCTCCAGCTCCTCATAGCTGATCTCCTGGTCGTCCAGGTAGTACCGGTCGTCGGTGATCTCGCACTCAGTCTGGTGGGCTGGGGCCATTCCAAAGTAGCCCTTGAAGTCCCTCCACTCCTCGTACGTGAACTCGACGCGGAGCGTGCGCTCCTCCTCGCCCTCCGTGAGCGGCTCCACGGTCACGCTGCCGACGCACTGACGACCTGCCACGACCCTACCCCTCCTGCGGAAACACATCGGCCGATATGCTGAGATATCGGCGGTCCTTCCCGCTCCACTGGAGGAGGTTCACTCTTCCATTGCAGTCGGCCGCCACGGCAACGGCGAAGCCGATGAGGCAGGGGTTGCCTATCAGCAGCAGGTGGTCGTCATCGCTGAAGCCATGCAGCTTCTCGCGCAGCTCCTCGAGGATGGGCCCAGGGTTGAACGGCGCCGCGTTGGGGCTGAGCAGGTACTCGATGTCGCCGAAGATGCGGGCCGGCTCAAGGTTGAACCTAGGGACCAGCTCGCCGCGATCCGCGTCCCAGCGCATCTGCTTCTGCACCACGTAGACGGTCATATCCACTCCCTGAGCTGGTCGCCGGTGATCTTGGACGCCACGTCCAGGTGGCCGCGCAGCGCCTTGACGATGTGCATGTCGACTGTGTCGTTCGCGATGAGGTCTATGATGTTGACCGAGTGCTCCTGGCCGATGCGGTGAGGCCTGTCCTCGGACTGCAGCCGGTGCACCAGGTTGAAGCTGTTGGAGTAGTAGAGCACCGTGCGCGCGGCGGTCAGCGTGAGGCCGGAGCCGCCCTTGGCAGCGTTGCCGACAAACCACTGCGCGTCACCGCGCTGGAACTCGTTCTTGCTCCGCTCCGCCTCGTCGTCGCTGACCGACCCGTCGTACCTCACTGCCCTCTTGCCCAGGGCGTCCATGAGCTGGTTGATGTCGTGGCGGAACCGGCACCAGATGATCGCCTTGTGGCCGAGCGGCTCCAGGACCTCCATGGCCGCGTCGAGGCGTGGGTTCTTGTCGCCGATCATGTGGACCGGCTCGTCGACAGAGGTCTGCGCGTAGCCGCAGGTGATCTGCTGCAGGCGCAGGAGCCGCACGATGGCCAGGGCGCCGTCGATCTCCGCGCCGCTGTCCAGCTCCAGGAGGTACTCGTCGCGCAGTGTGTCGTAGGCCCGCCGCTGCTCCGGCGTCAGGTCGAAGTACCGCTTGCTGTACAGCTTCGGCGGCAGGTCCAGGACCTGGTCCTTGGTCACGCGGTCGGAGATCTTGGCCAGCAGAGCATTCAGCTCGTCCAGGTTGCGGTAGTACAGCAGCAGGTCGTAGCCGGGGTCGTACCCGTACTCCGTCCGGGTCTGCTCGCGCGTCCGCCACACGCCGAAGTGCTGCTTGAACGCGGCGTAGGAGCCGAGGCCGTGCCGCGTCCAGAAGCCCTCGTCCAGGAACTTGACCTGGCTGTAGATGTCAAAGGGGCCGATGCTGATCGGAGTGCCTGTGGCGATGCGCCGATATTGGGCGTACTTCCCACTGGCGACAATGGACTTGGTGCGCTTGGCCCGAGGCGTCTTGATGCTGTGCGCCTCGTCTAGGGTGTACAGACAGCGGCGCCGGCTCAGGACCCGCCACGCAAACTTCTTGCCAGCCTCGGTCATGAAGCCATCGTAGCTGATGGCGAACACCAGCAGGCCGTCGTGCCTCAGCGCCTGCTCCGCCGCCTGCTTGTGGGAGATCGTCTTGCTCCTCTGCGTCTGCCAGTAGAAGCAGAGGGTCCGGCGCTGCACCCGGTCCGGCATGTGCACCGGTATCTCGTCGTTGATCCAGTTGCGGTGCACGCCATTGGGTGCGACCACCACGAGGGCGTCTATCCGGCCGGCCTCGAACAGGGCGCATGCAGTGTCTATGATAGGCTTGGTCTTGCCGGTACCCTGCTCCCAGAGCAGGCCCCAGGATGGCTGGCTCCACCGCTCCTCTAGGTGGCGTCGCTGGTGCTCGAACGGAGTGGTCTTCGGCTTGTAGTCGAGGGACACGCTGTGCGCTCCTTTTCTTCCCGCAAAAGAAATGCCCCAGCGCGGAGGCTGGGGCAATCAGGGAAGATGGAGCTGAGTGTGGTGTCTAGAACTCCGGGTTGCGGCGGTCGTGCCAGCCGGCGATCATCGACCACGTGCCCTGGCTCACCCATAGGCCAGTGCGGCCCCGACGGAAGAACACGTCACCGGTCGTCGTCTTGACGCGGCGGAGGCTCTTGGAGACCTGCTCAATCCGGCCGGCTGGGTAGTAGTCACCGTTGAAGCCTCGGCTCACCATGTCGCCGACGACCGGGGCCTTGATCACGTCGTAGCGCGGGTGTACGTGGTCGCCCGCGTCCGTCGCGATGTGCAGCTCGCCGGTCGCCTCCGTGGCCTGGGCCGCGTAGGTCTCGGCGTCCGCGTAGGTGTGGATGCTGTTGCGAGTGACGTAGGGCGTGAGCGAGCTGGCCGGCGGCAGCTCCTGGCTCCCGATGACCTTGCCCTGGTCGTTGATGAGAAGGTACAGCATGGTGGTGCTCCTTTTCTGTGGTGCACTCATTCTCGCACATCGCACGCCAGAGGGCAAGCGGTATCTTGAGACATTCGTTAAGTCGTTCCGAGAATGGTTAAGTCGGACGAGGTCGTGCGGCCTAACCCCTTGGCCCAGCAGGGATAGTTCGACCTTTTAGACTTATAGACTAGAAATAAGAGTAGGGGTAGAGGGCCGGAGCCGCCCCTCCCCTGGGCCCAGGGCCTAGCGAACCGTCGACCAGTCCCGAAGTCGGAAAGGTCGGACGATCTAGGAATTTCCCTTCTGGGCCCAGGGGTTGCAGCGCACGACCTATCGTCCGACCTAGGCCAGCTCGAAGTGCGGGCCGTCCTGGAAGGCCCGGCGCCCGGCGCGGAGCCGCTCCTCGGTGTAGGCTCGCACCAGCTCCTCCGGCTCGCTCTTGGAGCCGTTCAGGAGCCCCCAGCACCCGCCCCAGCGGATGCCCACCCCTAGCTCCTCGGCCGCCCGGCGGACCGCCCCGGCGATCTGGAAGATCGGCGGCCACTCCCACCGCAGCTTGCCGTTCACGTAGGGGACGAGGTCCACCGCGTGGCCCCAGCCGTCGGCCTGCTCCAGATGGCGCGAGTTCATGGTCTGGGAGACACCCCGGCGCACATACTCGGCCTGCTCCTCTGCTGTCCGCAGCCCGTCGTGCACCGCGAAGTCGACCGGTGTCAGCTGGATGGCCCGCTCGACCACTCGGACAAGATCCGGGTGGACGCCCCTCAGCTCGGCGCGGCTCCTTGATCCGAGGATGAAGCTCATGCTCTCCACTTTCCCTTCCAGACCGTGATGATGGCCCGCTTGCCATTCTTGTACGTGACGATGTGGCTGTGGGACCAGGACGAGGGGCCACGGTTGTAGCCCTGGTCCAGGCTGCCCGTGACGCCAGACGTGTAGACGCCGTCGTGGATGCTGGCCGAGTGCTCGTGGCCCCGGTTCAGCTTGCGCCCCATGCGCGAGAGGTTGCTGGCCGAGCCGCGCGCCCCGTTCGGCCCAAGGTGGCCGTGCATGCCGCACTCGATGCCGCCGGCCGCGTCCTTGCAGATGACGAAGCTCTCATCCTCGTCCAGGAAGCGGATGCCAGCCCGCTTGCCGAGGATCCGCTCGACCGCCCAGCGCAGCATGTGCGGCTGCCGCGAGGGGTCGGCGGCGATGGACTTGTAGGCGTGGAGCTGCGCCTCCAGGAAGTAGACAGCGTTCACCGGGTCGCTGCGGTAGTCTCCGATGCGGAGCCACTCCATGAGGAAATTGTCATGGTTGCTGTCGACCACGACCGTCTGACAGAAGTCGCGGGAGGTCTGCTCCAGGAAGGTGGCGACGCCCCGGATCTCCTCCTCGACGCTGTCGTGCCCCTGGCAGAAGGCCTGGAACCGATCGTGGATCAGGTTCTTCTTGGCCGTGTGCCCGTTGCGGGCGCGGAAGTCAAGAATGTCGTGCATGAACTGATAGCGCGGGCGGAGCGTATCCATCATCCCGCCCTCGCCCCATGCGACCTCCGCGATCTCCTGATCGATGGTGGCAGTGTGGATATCGCCCCAGTTGATGCCCTCGACTGAGTGGCCGGCGGTGACCTCTCCTCCCTCTGCCCTGAGGTCGAGATCGTAGATGACACCCCTGCCATCCGCGTTCAGCTGGCGCACCCACCAGCTGCCGGAGCTGTCGACCTCGACCAGCAAGGCGCCGTAGGTGTGGTGGTGCTCGGCCTTGAGGCCGGCCTTCTTCTGGATGTAGTTGATGGCCGTGATGGTGCCGGTGGTGTAGTTGAACTTGGTCGCCTCCATCTTGCCGGAGGCGATTGACTGCATGGCCAGCTTGGCGTGCGGGAAGATGCCGCTCGCACGGCCGGTGTAGGTCTCGAAGCCGCTGAGGGGCCGCTCCGCCGTCGGCAGGATGTTGGCCCGGCCGCACCACACCAGCCCAGGGGCCAGCTCGATGTTGCGGTTGTCGCCAGCCTCGATGTATGGCAGCAGCCGCTCGTCGTACCAGGGCTCGAACTGCTGCGCATGCCGGGTGCCCCGCTTCACTGCGAGGCTGCCATAGGCGTTGGTGTTGTAGCTGTAGGTGCCGACGAGGATCTCGGCCTTGTAGTGGCCGGCCAGCGCCAGGAGGTTCTCCCACGCTCGCTCGTTCACTAGGGTGTTGTTCTGCGCGGAGGTCAGGATGTAGCGGCGGACGCCCCGGCTCGGGGTCTTGCGGCGCTCGTTGGCCCTCGCCTTGACCTTGCCGCCGGCCAGCGGCTTGTCGGCGAGCCCAGGGGTCTTGCGGAGATGGTGCCTTACGCTGGAGCGGTGGATGCCGAGCTCGCGGGCCACGGCTGAGACGTTTCCACCGAGGCGCTGGTACGCCTCGGCCACACTCTCACGCATGCTCATTGACTAGCCTCCGATTGCGGACTTGATGCTGTCCTTGAAGCCCATCCACAGGGCTGCGCACCCGCCGGCTACCAGGATGCCGACGATGGTGCCGACGCTCTTGCGCTTGACGCTGTCGGTGGTCATGCGCCACTCGCGCAGGTGCTGGAAGTCCTTCTGCATCTCGATGGGGTCGTCCGCCTGGATGCCGATGGTCACGAGGGCCTCCTGCACGCTCTCCTTGATGATCGAGCGCAGCTGTGCCTCGGTGAGCTGAACTACCTGCTCAGCCATCACTCGGTCTCCTCCTGGCGGTAGTACTGCAGACGCCACATGGCCTCGCGCACCCAGCGGAGCGTGTCCGCCTGGTTGCGCGCCAGCGTCTCGTAGTCCTGAGGGGTGAGTGCGATCAGCACCCAGCCATCGCCGGCCGGGAGCCGATCAGGGGTTACGATGATCCAGTTGACAGAGGCTGTGTTAATCGGCTCTGGGTTCGGGAGTGGAGGGGTCGCCTCCGGCCTGGGCAGCTCCACTGGGGCAGTCGTTACCTGCAGCTCCCGAGGCGCACTCGAGCAGGCGGAGAGCAGCAGCAGTCCCATCGCTGAGGCGACGCTCCACGAGGCCTGGCCGAGCCGCCGCGAGGCTCCCAAGGTCGTGGTTCGCGAAGAGATCATTGAGCCGCCTCGTCTCGTCTCGAGCGGCCTCGGCTACAGCCTGCATCCGCTCCACACGCTGGACCAACTGCTCCTGGGCTCTGCTCCAGTCGTCTATGGCGCTCGCGGCCCGCTCGATCGCCCTAGCCTGCTCAGAGACCGCTGCCCTCAGAACCTGCTCGTTGGCTCTGAGTACCTGCACATCTCTCAGGAGACTGGTATAGTGCCAGTAGCCGAGACCGATTATAGTGATCAGCCCGAGAGCCGCCAAGGCGATGACGATTGTCTTTATCTTCGAAAATCCGAGAAATGAGAGCATCTACTCCCCCTGCTTCACGGGTGGCAGCTCGGTCTTCTTGGCCGGCTGCTGCACAGTCGCTGAGAACTTCATGTGGCTGACATCCTGCCACGCGGCGCCGAAGACGTAGGAGCCGACTATGCCCAGGAGGCCGAGGATGGACATGGTAACAGCCGCCTCTGCCACCGCGCTGGTCAGGTCTCGGATGAGAGCGTAGCCTATGACAATCATGAGGAACGCCGACACCAGGTACATGAACCTGCGGCGACGGGTCCAGGGGTACTCGCTCATCATGCACCTACACAGAGACGACAAACTGGTGGGACACGAGGAGCTGGCCGGCGCTGTCGTAGCCGCTCCAGTCGACCGTGATCGTGGCCCCGCCGCTGTCTGTTACCTCCATCACACCAAACTGGTTGTCACCGTTGAACTTGCCCTCGCTGTAGGTGCCGCCGCCATAGCTCTTCGGCTCTCCCTGGTCGAGCGGCGAGACCTGAAATGTTGGCAGTGGCTCGCTGCCGGTGGTGACGAAGTCGTGGTTGGTGCCGTCGTCGATCGCGAGGGAGTGCATGTCCGCGGAGATCACACAGACCCGCCCAGGGCAGTTGGCCTGTATGTAGTCGCACAGCTCGGTGCGCTCCGTGGTGAAGCCTCCCCAGTGGTCGGCCCCGGCGGTTGCCACCCCGCCCCACAGCCTCGGGCAGATGAGAACAAACAGCTTGCTCGCGTTGGCGACATCGCTGAGCACGGACTTCACCCACGCCTTCTGCGCGGCCCCGAGCATGGTCTTGGCCGCGTCGTCGGTGCTGCCCTTCGGTGACGCCTCTGACCGCTGGTCCATCACGATGAAGACGCAGCGACCGATCTCGAAGGAATGATAGATGGACCCTGTCGGGCCGGCCTCCTCCAGCGGAAGGTGAGGCACCTGCTCTCGGTAGATCTCGCAGGCAGTGTCTCGCGTCACGGAGGAGCCGTCCGCGTCATTGGCACCGTAGTCGTGGTCGTCCCAGACGTAGACGGTTGGCACCCGCTGATATAGCTCGGCCTGCGTCGGAGAGGCGAGAACCTTCCGGTATGCCTGACGGAAGCGAGAGGCCCTGGCCTCGTCGATGTTCTCATAGTGCATGTCGCCGAGATGGATGAACAGCAGTGGGGCCTGCTCCAGCACGCGAGTGAACGTGTCAGCTCTTGAGCCTGTCCGCGCATCGCCGGCAATGGCGATCTTGAACGAGGATGCCCCGACTGGAAGCGTCTTGAACTGCCCGATGGTGGAGAGCTGCAGCACCGAGTTTATCTCGAGAGCGCAGTAGTGCTGCGTGTTGGCCGCCAGCCCAGAGAGCTCGAAGCGGGCAACTCCGCTCGTGACTGACACTGGCGTAAAGTAGGTCGGAGAGGAGAGGTCCGCGGATGTGCTAACCGCCAGTCGCAGACCGACTGGATAGCGACTGACCCTAGCTGTTACGACAACCCCGCTCAAGTGAGGCCTCCAATCCAGAGGGACTGCAGGGTCGTCACATCAGCGAAGGCGACCAGGTTCAGGGAGATGTCGGCCAGGGTCGCATCCGGCGTCCCTGGCGCCACCACGGTGAGCACGTCACCGGCCACGAAGGTTGCCCCGCCAACCACGGTGAAGGTCGGTGTGGAGGCCGACGCGGCGAAGGAGATGCTGCCGATGCTGACGCCATTCTTCTTGACGTCCAGCGTGGTCAGGGCAGTCGCGGCGGTCTCCGCGTCTCCGACGGAGCCGGAGAGGTTCTCCAGGAACTCCGTGTCTCCCGCGAACACGTGCCGGAGCAGGATCTGGCTCGCGGTGGGAGCGCCGGGAGTGAACGACGGGATGAAGTAGGTCGTCGGCGGGTTGACGTCGCGGAGACCATAGACCAGCACTGTGCCAGTCATTGTGCCGGTCAGCACAGAGAACCGAACACCGGTGATGGCGTCGGTGGAGCCAGTGCCGTTGTACATGCCACCGCAGTGCGTCTGCACGCCCTCCCCAGAGATGTTGGAGAACTGCGTGCTGCACAGCATGCGGTGCTTCTTGCCGGTCGTGTGGGGGTCGAAGATGAGCAGAGTGCCATTCAGGCTCTCACCGGCCGCGTTGCCCATCTGGAAGTTGCCAGAGTTCACACCAGAGAGGGTCCAGCCGGAGGCCGACGGGTTGCCTGTCGGGGCGGTCGTCCCGTCATCGCAGGCAGAGAAGCCGTGCCTGCTGTAGCTGGCGGTCCGCACCACGCCACCGGTTGCTATGCGAGCGATGAGGTCGACGCTGTCGTTGGAGACCTGGACGTTCAGCATCACCAGCATGAGGGCGCGATGGTGGGCATCGCCCAGGGCTGTGATGTCGAAGTCCGAGCCACTCAGCGTATGCTCGCCGAGGAACTCCCACGGGCCAGCTGCTCCGGCGCTCGCCGCCGCGCCGATGTTGATGAGTGCCACCCCGCCGCCGCTGTCGGTGACCTCCACCTGTCCGGTGAGGTTCAGCTTGGTGGCCGTCGCGACAACATCTGAGCCGTCCTGAGCCACCGCCAGGGAGCCGCCACTGCCGCCGCCACCGATGCTCACGATGCCGTCGGTCGTGCCATCAGCGTACACAAACCTGGTCTCGCCGGGGGGGACATCCACAGTGCCAGCGCCGCGCACCACAGTGACGGTGGCCGCGCCTGAGCTGTTGTCGATGCCGAGCAGTCTCTTGACCTGCGGCAGGTTCAGGTTGCGAGCCGCGCCGACGTTGGTGCACTTGACCACCTGCGCCTCGCGCGCCTGGGTGGAAGTGAGAGTGACATCGCCGGCCGTGAAGTCGGCTGTCAGCAGCTCTGTCAGGGCCTTGTCAACCAGCCCCAGAGACTGGTTGATGGTGACCTCCTTCTGGTCCTGGGCTGCGCTGACCTCCGGCAGTGCGAGGTTCGGCGTGGTCATGCTCTCGTCCTCCTAGACGACATACTCCTCCGTGCGGCCTCGGCCGACGGCGCTGCTGATCTGATAGATCCTGGCCACCAGCGGCGGTATGCCATCTCCGATGGTGAGCCGGACGTTGTCGAAGTATACCTCTGGGCTGTCCAGTCCGCTGCCGGCGCGATACCCGCGAAGACGGACCCTGAGACGGCGAGTGCCGAGCGGGATGGTGCCGCTGAGAGTATTCTCGACCCAGGTGGCGTCCGGCGACGGGTTCACCAGTCCGGTGTCGATGCTACTTATAACCACGTTCGCGGCGTCGCGAAACTCGATGGTGGCGCGGGTGTGCTCTGTCTGAGACAGCCGCATCTCGGCGTGGTAGTAGCGGAGCTCGATCGCCGGCCCAGCGTCCAGGTCGTCAGCCGTGTAGTTGTGCGACGTGAGGTCGATGTCCTGGTACGCCTCGGTGATGTCGACGCTCGGCTCAGTCATGCTCAAGAACCACTCGCCGCTCTGCGGGAAGAGGTCCGGCTGACCCGTGTTCGCGGCGCTCTGCACCCGGCTCGGCCAGCCGCCGACGAGCACCCAGCCCGCGTCAGTCTCAAAGTCTCCGTTCACCAGGGGCGCCTGCCCGTCCAGGAAGCCGGCGGCCAGCCACTCCGCCTTGGTGAGGGTGCAGGTCGGGCTGGTGACCTCCTTGGTGGCGACCAGCTGCCCCATGTAGTAGAGCTCGACCTCGTATCGCTCCTCCGTCTCGTTGAGCGGCACAGTGCCGGTGCCGTCGCGCAGCCCGCCGCCGAAGCGGGTGCGGCGCAGCCAGGAGATGGTCAGGTCGCCCGTCACAGCGTCCCGCTCGCTCTCCACCTGGGCGACCGAGTACGGCAGGAGGTCTTGACCTGTGTAGGTCTTGAAGATCGGGGTAGCGTCCTCTAGAGGAGTGCCCAGAGTAGCGGCGCGCAGCTGCGTGGCCACGCCGACCAGCTCCAGCGGCAGCTGGAAGGCCACAATGCTGCCCTCCTCCAGCAGGACGAACTGCTCTGCCAGCCCGTGGCCACGAGAGCACGGCTCGGTGCCCCTTCGACCACGCAGGAGCCGAGACAGCTGTACCGTCGCGGCGTCTATCTGCGTAGCAGTGACGAACTGGATTATCTCTGGGAGACCGTCAGAGCGTATCACTGCGATCGCGTTGGCACCATTGAGGACCTCGGCCTCAGTGGCAGAGGTAAACCGCTCAATGTGCCTTGCAACGCGCAGAGTGATGGTGCTGCTATCGTCCCAGGTGTAGACCGTGCCAGGATCCGGTATGGTGCCGACCACCACGCCCCAGCAGGCCTCCTCTGAGGTCGCACTGATCTCCTCGAACGATCCTCCGAGATCGCGAGAGCGGTAGAGGACGCAGCCGGGCCACGTGCTGTCGTACCCTGCAGCGGCCCAGTAGGCGCGACTGAAGGACCCTATGCTCGCCTCTTGGGCCGTGAGTGTGGGCAGGTCCAGTGCCAACAGCCGCGTGGGCAGCGAGGACGGGATTACCTGCGGGATGTAGCCAAGGGAGCCGGCGCCCTGGAGGTCGCTGTCGTTGGCGCGGGCGTCCTCCTGCGTGGTTCGGAGCGAGAGTGCGAGGTCCGCCCCTACCTCGACGCTGGCTGCCCGGAGCCGGCGGAGGTCACCCCGGTGCTCCATCTCCAGCACGTCGGTCGGGTCCAGGCGGATGTAGCGCCATGGAACCACTGCCTCTATGCTGGCCCGCTCGGCCCAGGAGAGGTACAGCCACCGCTGCGCGAGCTGGCGCATCGGCGTGGCCTGCCCAACGATCGGCAGGTCCAGCGTGACCTCGTTGCGGGAGTGCTGCGAGGGCACGGGCAGGCTCACGCGTCGGTCGGACGCGGTGCCCTGCTGGTAGTCCTGGTCCCTGTCAGAGTAGCGCACGTAGAACCGCTCGGGCAGCTCGATCTCCTGGGTGCGGACCTCCTTGATAGGCTCCGCGTCCGTCTGCAGCCGGCCGACGTACTCTTCCTCGATCGTCATGACCGGGGCGTGGCCGCGCATGACGAACTTCACCTGCCAGTCGCTCTCTGCACCCTCGAACAGATAGCCACGCATAAGCGGCTCAATGGCTGAGCGGAGCGGCGCCTGCCGGGTCACGCTGTAGCCGAGGACCTCATGGCCGATCAGATCGGTGACATCGAACTCGCTGTCCGCGAGGCCGGCGCGACGTGACAGGTCGGCCACGATGTCGGCGAGGTCCGCCCCCTGCCCGTTAGCCCGTCCCAGCAGGACGCGGACAACTCGCTCGGAGCTGGGGGATGGCGTGCTGTCCGGGTGCACTCTGGAGATGATGATGGAGTGATTGCGCGGATCGTAGGCGCCGCTGTTGTAGTTGTTCAGCTTGCCGTCCGGGAAGTTGCACAGGGCGAGCGACTGCGTCTCGATGACCTGGAGCGTCTCGGTGTCGATGGTGTAGATGTCGGTGCTGACGCTGCTGCCACGGTTGAAGGCGAAGATGCCAGTAGTTGTCCAGCCGTCCTCGTACTGGTGCCCGACGGTGAGGTTCTGCGCCAGCACCACACCGGTCTCCATGTCGACCTTGATCATGGAGCTGTCGTTGGAGAGGATGAGGGCCTGCTCGTCGGGCAGCACCACCCAGCACGAATGTCACTGGTGCCAGCGAGGTCCACCCCGCCCTTGGTGTAGCTCGCCACCAGCCGCACCACGGGCGGAGTGACCGCCGGTCCGAACTGCCCAACGACGATCGTCGACACGACCTCGTACAGGTCAAGCTGTGTGTTGCTCTCCTGGCAGACGAATAGACGTCGATTGAAGTGATCCTGAATTACCACCCCGCCGCGCCCTATGTCGTATCCTGAGATATAATTGTCCTGGACGAGCTGACCTGTTGCGACATCCCTGTAGATTACGACAAAGCCACCGTCACCGAGTACAGAGTTTCCTGAAACCACCCAGACTGGCACCAAGTCGATACCGATCTCTGGTGCTCCAACCGCTAGAACACCCTGCCAGCAGCCGTTGGGAAACTGCAGATAGCCACCCCAACTTCCGATGGAGCTATCAACACCAATGGAGAAACCAGTTGGCTCCATTGAGACAGGGTCTATCTCGACGAACGGTTCGAAGTTGGAGGAGCCTGTCTGAATGTAGATCTTGTTGTTCATGCAGAACCGGGCGCCGTAGTCGTTGAGCCCGCTTGCGCCGCTGTAGACCTGCATGCTCATGGCGGCGACCGAGGAGCGAGAGGCACCGGTCTTGAACATATACAGGTCATCTGTGAACGGGTCCAGGTACATGTGGCTATTGCTATCTGCGCCATTTGCAGAGCCGGGAATATTCGCGCCAGGGAGCAGCGTCATGGGAGTATACGGAGCGAGCTGCTCCGCCGCCATGGTCAACTCTACTGTAACGTTCGGGATGCGGTTGCCGAAGTCAGCCAGCGGCCACCGCTCCGCCACCATGTAGCAGAGACCACGGTGTGCCGGCACGTTGCCCTCACCCTCGCTCGCCTCGATGAGTGGGTCTGGCAGCTGCGTCTCCGTTCCCCTATAGAACCTGAACTTCAATCCCCCGACCTCTGGACTTCCACCGGTCTTGTCATATACCAGCTTGCCATCAGCCCACATGCGCAGGATGGTGTCCGCCACGCCCTCTCCGAAGGCGATCGCGAAGGACGCGAAGTAGGTATAGGTGGTTGTCGTCACCTTGCCACCACCACCCTTCCCGCCAGCCTTCTGCCTGGAGGTATTGGTGACCTCCTCGATGGGTGGCCCCCAGATCACATTGCCACCCGTTCGCACGGTGCCATAGTGCAGTGGGATGGTCTGGCCATAGGCAGAGGATGTAACACTGAGATCGTTGAGACGCGGCCCCTCGACATCCTGCCCCTTCGGGGGGAACAGGAAGTTGAGCAGCAGCCCGACGCCAATGTTGACGGCGGCAGAGACGACCAGCTGGGCCATGCTACGCGGTCTCCCGGTAGCGGAACACCATGAGCAGGCGGCTCATGCGCTCCTCGGTGAGCGGCTCACGGACAACCTTGCGCGCCGGGGCGTACGAGTGGATGACGAAGAGCCGACCCTCCTCGTCTCGCTCGAGGATGCCGACGTGGCACGGATGTGACGGCTCCCGGAACACCCCCACCATGCCATGACCCAGCTCCCCCTTGGGCACCCGGTCCATCTTCCCCCTCAGCTCCCGCAGGAACTCCTGCGGGTTGGGCCGGCGAGAGTAGTTGGCCGTGTCATAGTCGCTGATGCCCAGGGAGTGTGCAACCTTGATGATCAGCCCAGCGCAGTCGAGGCCGAAGCGGTCGCGCCCAAGGTGCTTGTAGGGCGTCCCGATCCAGGTCTTCGCCTCCTTGACAGCAAGGTCCTCGAGCGTGCTCATGCCTTGGCATCCGGGTAGCTGAAGAGACGGTCCTGCCCAGGGATGTAGGGCTCGCCTCGGAAGTTTACAATATTGTTGAATATCGTCTTGCAGTCCTCGATGGCGCGCTTGGAGCATCCTCGATAGACACGACCGGTGTCGCCGACCTGGATGTCGAGCGGCATGTCCAGGAACAGCTCGATGCTCTGCTCTATCACCACGCCATTGTCGGCGACGAAGTCGCGAACCTCCATGGCCCGGCCTGCGTTGGCACCGGTCTCCCAGACGACCACGCCACCGTTCAGGCTGTCCTCCGGGAAGTGATCACGGCCAGGGATGGTGCCACCGGAGCTGGGGGTTAGCTCGGTGACAGTGAACATCTTGCGGGCGTCCGCGCCGACGGCCACCACGGTGAAGGTGTGGCTCCAGGCCAGCTCAGCCTTGAACACTGCAGTGTCGTCGGTGGTCGTCGCCCCGACGGCAGTGTTGTATGCTGGCTCCGCGACCGCAGTGGTGCCGGCCGTGGTGCAGCGGAACACCCGGCCCACCCCGGCCAGACGCACATAGTCGCCCACAGCATAGGCCGTGCTGCGCGCCACCAGGTTCGGCCAGATGGGGATCTTGCAGCGGTGGTCGCCGAGGTCGGCGCGGCACTCCGTCGTGTACAGCTCCCCGCTCCGCCGGCTGTAGGCCTGCGTGAGGCCTCGCAGCTCAGCCTGGAACCAGCCGTTGGGGGTGATGGTTACCTCGCCCAGCCAGCCTCGGCGCATCTTGAGCACGCCCTGCGTGAGGTCGGACCAGTTGACAATGAAGACCTCGATGCGCGCGTAGTCGAACAGGCCGCGCCGCAGCGCCAGCTCGTCGATCTTCTCGCTCGACAGCACCCCGGTCAGGTCCAGGTTGTCTACGGCGAGCGTGTCGTCGTTCTTGATGGCCGAGCGGTTGTAGGAGGACGAGGCCTCGTAGGTCTGAGGCCCGTCCCCATCCGCGAGGTCCACCACAAGGTCCCTGTCGTGGTCGGTGAAGTAGAAGCTCACACCGTCCGTGCGCGTGACGCGCCAGCAGGTGGCCAGCGTCGTGACCTCCTGCTGCAGGTGGGCGTTCAGGCCGGCGCTGGCGTCCTTCATACACGGATCTCCACGAGAGGGATGGCCGGGATCTGACCAGCCTGCGCCGTCTGCACGGTGATCTTCAGGTGGTCGTCGTCGAAGCGCACCGGCACGTCGAACTCGCACGCGACCTGCACCACGACCTCCCCTCCGGGGCCGGAGCCGCCCGTCGCGGCCGGCGCCACGTCGAAGGTGACGAGGCCGGTGTTCACGTCGACGCTGTAGCCGGCGAGCTGCACCACGCTGTCCAGCAACACTGAGACGGTGCCACTCACCAGCTTCTTGATGACCCTGTCGTAGCTCACTCCGCCCGAGGAGTATCGCTTGAAGACCTGGAACTGCGTAGTCGCGCCGTCGCCCAGGCCGATGAGCTGGTGGCCGCCCAGCGGGTCGGAGGGTTCGCCGATCTCGAAGTCGGACCAGTCCTTGAAACGGAAGCCGTGAGCTCGGCCAGAGCGAGCGTAGAAGAAGTCGCGCACCGCGTGGATGTAGGTGTCCAGCTCATTGTCGCGCAGCGACATCAGGCCGTAGGAGATGTCCCACTCGCCCTTCACCTGCTCCCAGTCGATGTTGCGCTGCTCGAAGCCAGAGGCCAGCTGGAGGACGGTGGTCTTGAAGCGAGGGCCGCCGACGGCGCCACGCTCCACGTCGGAGGGAAGCCTTACCTCGTGGAACGCCATCAGTTGTTCCTCGAGTTGGCCCGCTGCAGCGCCGCGCTGGTGCGGGCAAGTATCTGGCCCTGAGACCGACGGAAGCTCTCGGCATCCGGGGTCGTGATATTGAAGTTCACCTGCACCGGTCGCGCTCCACTCTCTCCGGGGCGATTGATGGTCACATTCTCGCCATCGCGCGCACGGAAGGCAATCAAACGGTTGTCGATGCCAGGGACGTTGCCGACGGAAGTGTCAGGCCCCACAGTGAAGCTGCCGCCATCCTTGAAGCCTAGGAGGCTGGTCACGAGACCGCCGATGCCTCCGCCACCCCCACCCCCGCCGAGGATGCTGCCAAGGCCGCCGAGTGGGCCGCCGGAGCCGAAGGCAGCCGAGAACAGCTGCTGGGTGCCCAGGCGGAGGAAGTTGTTGGCCAGCGAGCGGAAGAAGTCGTCGGCCTGGAACTTGCCGGTCTCAAAGAAGTTCACCACCGCGTCCTGGGCATTGGCAAAGGCGTCGGTGATGAGACGCTCCGAGGAGCTGGCAAAGTCCTCCATCTGCGACTGCGCGCGGAGGAAGCCACGCTCCAGGCCGGAGGCGACGTCGGTGTTCTGGTCCAGCATGGCGATGCGGGCGTCGCGCATCGCACGGTTGAACTGCTCCTGCGAGATCGCGCCGCGCGCCAGCAGCCGCTCCAGCGTGGCGATGTTGTTGGCGTAGTCCTCCGCCGGGCCGTTGATGTCCTGGAGCAGCTGCTCCTCCTCGCGCAGGAGCTGGTTGCGCTGCAGCAGCGCCTCCAGGTTGGCCTCCTCCACGGCGGTCAGCTCCCGGCCGAGCTGCGCCTCGGTCTGCAGGATGACGCCCCGGACCTCCCGCTCACGGCTGGTCAGCTGCAGCAGCTGGTGCTCCAGCTCCAGGTCGGCGATGAGCTCCCTCAGTATGTCGCGCTGCTTCTCCGACTTCTTGATCGCGTCCTCGTCCATGGTCGCGATGACGTTGCGCTCACCCGCCTGGCCCAGCTGCTGGCGAGCCAGCGCCTCCTCGGCGGCGGTCAGCTGCTCCTGGGCAATCCGCTCCTGGGCCAGCTGCTCGGCTCGGCTGATCACCCGGTTGACGGTGTCAGTGACGGCGGTCTGGTTGAAGCCCTCCAGGAAGCCGTCCTTCACGGCCTCGCCAAGTCGGGCCGCCCCGCCGGCCGCGCTGCTCTCGACCCGGCCCAGGGTGACCGCGCCGATGCTGCCCAGGCCGGTGAACTCTGTCACCGCGTTGATGGCGCTGATGATCTTGTTGATGCCGGTCTCAACCAGGCTGATGGCGCCGTTCAGCGCGCGGCTGAAGATGTCGCGGAAGGCGTCCGGCAGGTTGTCCCAGACCGCCACGATGGCGCGGAAGGCGCCGACGTAGAGGCCGATGTAGCGGTCGATGACCCACGCGGCCCCGCGCAGCAGGCCGGCGACCGACAGGTCCATGTCGCCGAAGAAGTCACCTGCGTAGGAGCTGATGAGCGCGAAGCCCTCGCTGAAGAACGACACGAGGCTGCTGACCGCCGCGCTGAGCTCCTCGAATACCGCTGCGCCGAGGTCCTGCAGGTTGGCGAGGCTGTCCGTGGACAGCATGATGCGATCGGAGAAGGTGATGAGCAGCGAGGCGACCGTGGTCAGCGCCACCGCGATCGCGCCGATCGGGTTGGCCACCATGGCCGCCGTCAGCGCCTGCACCGCAGTGATGGCCGCCCCCACCGCACGCGCGGCGAACACCGTGCCGACCACGATGGCGGCCGCAGCGAAGGCCCGCGCCAGCGTGTCAACGTTGTCGGCGATGAACAGGATCGCCCGAGCGAGCACACCGGCGATGCCAGTGGCACGGTCGAAGGAGCCGAGCAGCTCGATGACGTTGTTGCGCAGGACGGTGAACGCCTGCCCGATCGTCGGCACGGTCTTGGCGAACTGGTCGCCCAGCTCGCCCCTCGCCTCCCGGAACGCCGTGAGGATGGTGTCGGCCGTGATGAGGCCGTCGGCGCCCATCTGGCGCAGCTCACCACGGGTGACGCCCAGGGACTTGGCGATGACGTCGGCGACCGCCGGCAGCTGCTCCAGGACCGACCGCAGCTCGTCGCCGCGCAGCGTGCCCGAGGCCATGCCCTGGGCCAGCTGGATCATGCCCGCCTGGGCCTCCGCCGCCGAGGCACCGGACAGGATGATGGCCTGGTTGAGGCTCTCAGTGAAGTTGAGAACCTCCTGCTGGCTGACACCAAGGTCCTTGGCGGCCAGTGCGACGCGGTTGAAGATCTCCGCCGTGCCCTCAAATGAGACGCGCGTTCGGTTCGCGATGTCGAACAGCTCGGCCGTGACGACGTTCAGCTGCGCGGTCCCGTTGGTGACCAGCCGCATCCGGTTCTGCAGGTTGGTGAACGTGTCCAGCAGGCTGACCAGCTGCTGCACCGCAGCCGCGCCGCCGAGGGCAAGCAGGGCGCGGTGGAGGAGCGACACCGCGCCCTGCGCCCTCTGAGCCCCGCTCCCGATGTCCTCGATGTTTCGACGGACGGTTCGGGCGCCACGCTCAGTGACGACAATGTCAATACGCTCAGTGGCCATCTACCGCTCCAGCACCCGCGCCTTGCTCGCGGCGACCGTCCCGCGCTGGACAGCCTTCTCCACGAAGCCTGCCGGCGCCTGGGCCGAGTGTCCCTCGTTCAGCCTTCCAATATACGGGAGATTGTTTGAGATGTATACCTCTTGACCGGTCTGTCGTCCGGAGATGACAGTGTTGTTGATGGCGACCTGCCGGCTGCCCGAGGGGTCGGTGTCCTCGGTGGTCGTGGTGAACGGGGCGCCCAGGGAGGCGACCCAGTTGGCTCGGGCTCGGCCCGTGTCAACAGGCGTTGAGACGATGACAGCCTGCGAGACGGCGAGGGCGACCTGCCGGACGGTCCGGCTGGCGCCCTCCTCCACCTGCCGACCTCGGCGTCGGATGCGGCGAGCGAAGTCAGCTAGGCTTGGCACCCTTCCCTCCCCGCCGGCTCTCTGCCTCGGCCTCCCGGTGCTGATGGTACTGCTCGTCCATCTCCCGGATGTAGTAGTGCATGTCCTCCCGCTGGTCGTCGCTTACGCCCAGGCGGTCGCAGTACTCGTCGATCGCCGTCCAGGGGATGTAGCCGTCACCCCAGCCCCCACGACACGTATGCAGATCGAAGAACGCCCCGTAGTAGAGCTCGAGCCCCATCTCCAGCTGCGGGGCGTTCCTGATCCTCTCCGGCAGTGGCATGCGCTCCCGCATGCACTGCTGTATGATGCGACGCTCGACCGGTCCTTGCTCCAGCGTATAGAGAAGGACCGCCCTCAGTTTCCCGCGTCGTTCTCCCGCACGGTCTGCCGGAACAGCGCAGCCTTGCTGGCCTGCTCCTGCAGGTCGGTGAACAGGTCGGGCAGGTTCTTGAACGTCTCAAGCACATTCGCCACGCTGAACTCCATGACGGAGCCGTCGGGCGCCTCGATGCCCTGGACCCAGTCCTCGCCCTGCCGGACCTCCCAGTTGAGAATGACCGCCTCGGCGTAGGTCTCGCGCAGCAGCTGCAGGCCCCGCTCATTGTCCATCATCTCGGTCTGGATGGCGCGCTTGAACGGCTTGGTCTTGGCCTCCAGCACCTGGGCGAAGCGGCGGTTGCCGCCGCCGGCCCGAGCCAGCGTGACGCGGAAGTCACCATAGTCGACGACGATCCCAGCCTTCTCCAGGTTGGGATCGGTCTTGAACAGCTTGTACATTGACATTGAGCGTTGCTCCTCAGCGTTGCTCGGTTGAAGTGGAGGGGCGGCCGGTTGGCCGCCCGCCCCTTAGCCTGCCAGGTCGGGCAGGTAGTCGAAGAACACCCACATCGCAGTGTAGTCGAGGTCCGGGTCGATCTTGGCAGCGGTCGCCGCGTCCATCGACAGCGGGAGCTGGATGGCCTGGTCCTGCTGGACGTTCAGCCGGCCGTCGCCCAGGGCGACCAGCGGGATGTCGATGACCATGCCGGAGTTGGCCTTCACCAGCGCCATGTCGATGGTGACGTCCGCGTTCTCGCGAACCGCCTTGACGGCGGCGATGTCCGAGAAGTAGGCCGTCACGTTGCCGCCGACCTGGAAGGTGCCAGCGGTGACGTCGAAGGCGCCGAGAACCGCCACTGCCTTGTTGGGAGTGAGGTTGTTGTTGATGGTGATCGTCAGCTCCGTGAGGAAGGCGAACAGCGCCACCGGGGCCTCGTCGGCCTCCACCTTGGACATCTTCAGGCGGACGAAGTCGCTCGACGTGTTGAAGGCGTCGGCCTCGACGATCGCTGGCCGGCTGCCAGCCTTGAGGCCCTCAGCTGCCTCGCGCTGCTCGTTGTCCGTGGCCATGAAGGACACGTCCAGGGTCAGCTTGTTGGCCTGCGGCACGTTGATCGAGATCTCGCTGGGCACCGCTCCGACCAGGTACTCGGCCTGGATCTGATTGGGCAGCGAGGTCTCAGGGGCGCCGAGGGTCCGCTCGATGTTGTAGGACCGGCGGATGACGTCGGACCCGAGCTCGTTCTTGAGCACCCGGCCGAAGTACAGGCGGATGGTCTTGCCAGCGCCCGCGTCGGTCGTCATCGCCAGGGCCGACTTGTCAAACTCGATGCGGTTGGCGGCGATCGAGCGGATCCGCTTCAGGCCGTTGTTCTCGGTCTCGTCGAACGCCTCAGCGGCGAGGTCGCCACCGACGAAGACCCACTCGCCGGGGATCAGGCCCAGGGTGGTAAAGTCCAGGGCGACCGACACCAGCGCGGGGAAGCTGCCCGAGGCGTCGATCGAGAGGTCGCCCGAGGCGCCCTGGTGGCCGATCACGACCAGCTTGGCGCCCGCCGGGCCGACCTCGTCCGTCAGCGCCGTGCCGACGGCGACGAGGTTGCCAGTGACAGCCGAGACCAGGTGGATGCCGTTGTTCGCCTCCGTGGCGAAGCCGGTCGAGCGGACCAGCGAGTTGGCCTTGAACTTGGACGGGTCAGAGACCTCGAAGCTGTCGTCGACGGCGGTCACACCGGCGACAGAGGCCAGCGTGTGCGTGCCGGTGCCCGCGTCGGTGATGTCAATCGCGGTGCCAGCGATCGCGTTGGCGTACGAGGTCGCCAGCTTGATGTTGTCGTCGTCGACCACGATCGGCCAGTAGTCCGTCGCAGCGGCGAGGCCGGCGGGCAGCGTGGTCGTGCTGGAGGCCTGCAGCGGCCCCTGCCCCGTCTTGAGGCCGTGGCTGGTGATGGCCAGCTGGTCAGTGGCCGGGGTCGCGACGAAGTTCTTGCTGAAGGTGAAGTACTCCATCTCGCCCTTGCGGCGGAGGGAGGCGAAGAAGAAGCCCTGCAGGATGTCCTGCATGTTCTCCTGGGTGAGGTCCGAGTTGAACCCACCGCTCGCGTCGAGGTCGGTGACGACGCCCTTCTTGCGCTGGCGGGAGGGGTTGATCGGGTTGCGAGCGACCGTGGTGATCTGGCCGCCGAAGTCGTTGTAGCTGTTCGGCTCCAGCGGCTTCCACACAGGGGAGGCCGGGAGCACACCGAGGCTCACCTCCTCGGCGTAGCGGAGGCCGGTTACGTTGCTGTCAATCTTGTTGGCCTTGGCCATCGTCTGTCTCCTTGCGCAATCGGCCTCGCGCCGCCCTGCGAGGACGGCATCGACGCGCCATCTTACCTGTCGTGTCTCTCATGGGCAACCCTGGAGAGGGGCCGGAAGAGAGACTTGGAGAGGCTACCGCCGCTCGTCGTACTGGAACTCCGCCACCACGTTCATCTGGTACCAGGGGTCGCTCCGGCCGACGTGCACGATCCGGACGTTCCTGAACCACACCCCGCTGGGCGTAGCCGCTCCCTGGAAGGCGTCCCGTGCGACCTTGCACAGCCTCAGCGCGCGGACCTTGCCCTCGTCCTGCGGCACGAAGACCTGGATCATGACAATGCCGGTGGAGGTCCAGAGCCGGGTGCCCGGCTCGCCGAGGGTATGGCCGCCCTCGCCGTTGTGCTGCACCGTCGCACGCACCCAGCACTCGGAGCCGGAGGCCGGCGGGGCCAGCTTGACAACGTTGTCATACTCGACGCGGGGCGCCGTGAGCAGCCCGGCGGCGTCCGGGCCGTCGGCGTCCCACCGCGCCTTGAAGGCGTCGAGGATCTCGTTCTCAGCCTGCTCAGGGGTCGCGGTCATGGCTCACCGACGGATCTGCAGGGTGTAAAGGATGCTGGTCTCACCGGGCCGCAGGACCTCGACGCTCACGACCGTCCACTCGTCGGAGCCGTCGCGCTCGAACACCAGGTCCCTGGGCGCCGGCTCGATGACCAGCTCCGAGGCCGCGACCAGCACCCGCTTGTCGCCGCGCTTGATCAGCTCGCCGTCGATGTTCTTCTTGTGGTAGTCCAGCACCACCCCGTACATCTGGTGGTCGTGCACCCCGCCCCGGTCCACTGCCCAGGGGCGAGCAGGGTCGGAGGGCACCGCGTCCTCGCGACGGCGCAGGATGAGCGGCCGGCCCTTCTTGGCGATGAGCCGGGCGGCGAGATCGCTCGCGTTGGTGTACTCGTCCTCCGGCACGGTAAGAGAGACGATGATGGACCAGCTCAGCTCCACCGTCGCGGTGACGTAGGTGTTGATCGGCCAGCTGATCTCCTGCTCCGCCTGGGCGTAGCCGTCGATGCGCCAGCTGATGGGCTGACTGTCGCTGACATGCTCCAGGATCTGCCAGGACATCTGGAAGGCGTCCTCGGCGGAGAGCGTGACGAAGTCCTCGATCTGCCAGCTGATCGGCAGGCTGTCCTCGACGTAGTCGTTGATGCCCCAGCGGATCAGCAGGCTGTCCGTCACAAACATCGTGTTGAAGATCTGCCAGCTGATGTCGAGGCTGTCCGTTACCTCGCTGAGGATCTGCCAGCTGATCGGCAGGCTGTCCTCGACGATGCTGGTGATCTGCCAGCTGAAGGAAAGGCTGTCGCTGACCAGCAAGTTGTCGCCGCCGGCCTCGTCCCAGGCCAGGAAGCCAGTCGGCGCGGCGCTGGCGAAGAGGTCGCTGCTGAAGGCGCCAGTGATCTGCGCGGCGGCACCAGTGCTCTGCAGCCAGTAGGACGGGAACAGCGGAGCGGCGGGCGCCGTGAAGCCTCCGGTGCCTGCGACCGGGTCACCCCCACCCTGCCACACCCCGTTCTTGGAGAACCAGACCTTGCCGTTGGTTACGTCGACGGCCACGCCGACAACGTCGCCAGCGACGTAGCCGGTGCCAAGCGCACCGCCGCCAGGGTAGGACGCACCGTTGTAGCTGTAGTACGTGAACTGGTTGCCGCTGCTGTAGTTGAGGTCCCAGCTCGCGTTGGCCACGCCGATGCCGGAGTACGGAGCATCCAGAGTGACCTCGAAGTACCACTTACCGGAGGTCTTGCTCTTGGTCGCCCGGCCACCCTTCAGGTTGCAGGGGTCGACGTGGCTAGCGATGGAGGCCGTGAGCCCAGAGGCGTCGAGCACGATGGCCGAGCACTTGTCGGTGACGCTCCAGTAGCTCTCGCTGCCGTTGAGGATGCGCCAGCTGATGTCGAGCGTCTTCTCGACGTAGCCGCCGACACCCCACTCGATGTCCAGGAAGTCCTCGACGAAGCTCGGGCCGGTGGCAGCGTCGTTCCACGCCGTGAAGCCAGTCGGCAAGGTGTGGGCGAACGCGGTGGCACCGAAGTTGGCAGTGTAGCTGCCGGCGGACTGCAGCCAGTAGCACGGGAAGACCTCACCAGCAGGTATGGCCTTGCCACCAGTGCCAGCAACCGGGTCTCCGCCGCCCTGCCACACGCCGTTCTTGGCGAACCAGATGAGGCCGGCGTCGACGTCGACAGCGATGCTGACCACATCCGGGTTGGCGTAGGCCGCGCCGAAGGAGGCAGCGGTTGGGTAGAGGACGCCGCTGTTGCTGTAGTAGGTTATCTGGTCGGAGCCGCTGAAGTCTAGGTTCCAGGTGGAGAGGGCCACACCAATACCACCGTATTGGTTGTTCATTGTGGCCTCGTAGTACCACTTGCCAGCGGTCTTGCCGAAGGTGCCCCGACCGCCCTTCAGGTCGCAGGCGCCGCCGCCATGCGCGACAGTGAGGTCGCCATTGCTCAGGACATGGGAGGAGCACTTATCAGTGGGGTGCCAGGTGGTCACCGGAGTGGCTTACGGGGCGGTCTCGCCCCGCACTCCCAGGGAGCCAGCGTCCAGGGCGTTGACCGCCGCGCCAGCATTGACCGTGCGTCGGATCCAGACAGCCCGCCCCTGCTCAGGGGCGAGGTCGCCCAGGGCGAGGCCGGCGCCCACCGTGGTGGGGCGGGTGAAGGTGACGCCGACAGGGGGCGTGCTCTCATTGGCGATGACAGCCGCGTCGGCGCCTGCCGCCGCCGGGTCAACGCCGATGTCGATCTCAGTGTCAGCCGCGGAGGTCAGGCCATCGATCCAGACGACCGTGCTCTGCAGTGTGAGGGTGGCGTGCGCGTTATGCACGAAGATGCAGCGGTACTCCACGTCACCGTCGACCGCCTCCTGGGCACCGACGTTGTCGAAGACATTCTGGAGACCAGCCGCGACCTGGGTGTTGGACTTCGCGCCGCCGAGGCTGGCGTTTGGGTCCGTGTTGGCCGCGCCGCCGGAGAGGCGGAATTGGATGTCAGCAGCGGTGATGGGCATCTCTCTTCTCCTAGGCTCGAACGACGGTCCCAGTGGACGTGATGAAGTCCGCCATGAGGCGGTCGGCCGCCGGTATCTCCCTGATCACCTGCGCCGTCTGGGCCTCAGCATACTCGATCTCCTCCTCTAGGACATCAACCTTCTCTCGGTGACGCCTGACCCGGAGACCGCGATCGTCGACCTCTGGCTCCAGGAAGAGACTGACTGTCAGGGCCTTTAGAGCGTACTCAGAGACCGCCGCCTTCAGGCGATCAGGCACTCCGGTGACCAGCACCCCGTCGCGGGTGTAGAGGCACAGCCGAGGGAAGCTCAGCACCTGCGTCTCGTGCTCGCGCCGACCCTTGAACCGGCCGCCGAACCGCTGCTCGATGTAGTCCGTCGCCTTGATGAGGGCCGCCTCCTTGGCCGCCTGCGTGGACGAGGCCCAGGAGGAGTTGGCGCGGTCGGCGTGGTAGGTGTCAGCGAATGCGACATCGCAGAGGCTGTTGGCCCCTGCCACCCCGGTCCCGTCCTCGACAGTGAACGCCATGGCCCCGCCCCTTACGCGAACGTGCCCTGGGCAATCGCCGAGGGCCGGTTCCACTCATCCAGCACGTAGAGCGTGACCGTCCCAGCGATCGCGCTCTGGATCGTGACCTCGACCGCCCGCTCCACCCAGTCCAGCAGCCGGACCTGATCAGTCGCCAGCGCCGTGGTGCCGAGGGCGCGGTCGCCGTAGTTGATCGTCAGCTGGCCGGCCGCGACCGGGGCGCTGAACGATACGGCGAGCCGCGCGTTGGCGGGCACCGGGTAGGCGTTGGGCAGCGGCGCCGCCGGGGCCGCTGCACCAAGGGCGAACGGCGAGGCGATGTCGGGGCCGAACTTCTTGAAGTCGGCCGCCGCCCGTCGCCGCTCCCGTGCCTTGTAGAGGACGGCCGGGCGGGCCATGGTCTACCCGACCGGCGGCAGCTTCGGCCGCTGCGTGCCTCGGCTGTTCTTCCGGGCCATCGCCGCGTCGAGCGGCGACTTGCCGACGAAGTCCTTGGCGTCGAGGTCGCGGAGGATCGCAGCGCGGCGCTGGTAGCGCGCCATGCGGATCTCGTTCTGGCGCCGGAGGTACTCCTGGATGCCGGCCTGGTTCGAGCCCAGGGGCTCGGCCGCCGTGATCTCCTTGGAGACCTTGTCGTGGGCCTGCTCCAGCTCGCCGATCTCGCGGTTGAGGTCCTCGCGGGTCTTGCGCAGCCGGTGGATCTGGTTGCTGATCGACTGCCGCTCTGCGTAGAGGTTGTCAAGGACGGGGTCCTTGGCCTCCGGCTCCGGCTGGGCAAACTCGGGGTCCTGGGCCGGCTCCTGCGGCGCATGGAGGCCCGTCTGGAACTGGTCGATGGCCGGGGCCTGGGGCTGCTCGGTCTGCCCAGGGGCAGCCGCAGCTGCGCTCTCGCGGGTGAGCTGCGGGGCCGCGTCGATGACCTGCCGGCGGGTGAACTTCTCACCGGCCAGCTCCTCGATGGCGTCGAGACGGGGCGAGCCGTCGCTCGTCCAGTGCGCGTCGTTGGCCGGGTCCAGCCTGGCCAGGGCCAACTGTATCTTGGTGCTCATGCTCCTCGTGCTCCTCAGATGATGTCGTCGATGTCAGTCTCCGCCAGGAGCTGCTCGGCCGACTTGCCCTTGGCGACCAGGTACTGCTCGAACAGCGCCTCGGCGTCCGCCGACCGCTGCAGGCTGTGCGTGCCCGTGCCGTTGTCGGTGAAGCCGGACGGGTTGGTGCCAGCGCGGGCGTCCTCGTCGGTCGGGTAGAGGACGATGGTGTTCTCGTCCACGACCTTCACCCAGTAGGGGGTGTCGGCGACAAGGCCCAGGGGCAGCGCGCCGCCGACGTTGGAGAGGAGGATCGGGCCAGCGCCCGTCACTAGGCCGTGGGCCGTCGCGGTCAGCTGGCCGTTGAGGCTGTTCGCTGTGAACTGCAGGAGGGCGCCGGTCGCCTTCAGCCGCTCTGCCTGAGCAGTCAGGAAGTCGATGAAGTTCTTGCTGCGCCGCAGACGGTCCCAGGACCGGCGGCGGACGTAGCGAGCGTGGATGTTCCGGGCCATCGTGATCTCCTCGTCGAAGCCAGTGGGGAGGGCCGGAGCCCTCCCCTCTCAAGCCTTACGCCTCGCGGGTGACGAGACGCGCGAACTTGATCTGCTTGCGCTCGGCGTACACGCGGTTCCACGACGTGGCAGCCGCGAGGTTGTTCGCCGTGTTGGCGTTCGACGGGCCGCCGGAGGCCGGGGTGCCGACGTAGGCGTGGCCCACCGGGTGGATCGACCACTCGATACGGCTGTAGAGAACCTCCTGGCCGCCGCCGTTGCCGGCCGCCGGGACGCGGTCGACCTCGGTCGGGACCTTCGGCGAGCCGTTGCCGAGGCGCAGGGCGCCGGCACCGAACAGCCACGTGTCGTACACGTTGCCGGTCCGGGGCATGCCGTCGTCGACCACCACCCGGCGGCCGAGGAAGGTCGGGATGTTGACCTCGCCGCGAGCGTCGGGGATGAAGTCGATCAGGTTGTTCTTCTGCATCCGGTTGTAGACCACCGAGTGCACGATCACGGCGACCAGGTCACCCATGCTGTCGCCCATGGTCGTGGCCGCGTCGAGGAACGCCTCGGCGCTGAAGTTGGTCACGCCATCGACGAAGGACACGCCGGAGATGTCCACGGCGTAGTCGCCGCTGTCGTTGGCCGCGTTGTCGGCGATGACGCCGTTCATCGTGGCAACGGTGGCAGCCTGGAGCCGGCGAGCCCAGTAGTAGGCGACGCGGTTGGCGATCGCGGCCATCGGGTCCTCACCGGCGAGGGCCGCCGCGAGGTCCATGCTCGACCAGGAGTTGTTGCGGCTCAGGCGGACCGCGATCTCGGTGAGCGTGCCGATCTTGTTCGGGGTCGAGGTCGCGCCGTCGTTGTCGCTCGACACGTTGTCAGCGTCGTTGTCGAGGTCCTTCCACGACGGGGCGTTGAAGGTCAGACCGCCACCGGCCATCAGCTCGGTGAGGGCGGGATCCACGGACAGGATGCCGCTCTGGATGATCTGCGCCTTCTCCTCCGTCAGCTGCTGGACGTATGGGGTGAAGATCTCCGGGACGACGATGTCCGCGATCTTGGTAACACCAGTGGCCATGGTCTAGTCTCCCTTGGCTCTCTCAAGTTTGAAGCGGCAAACCTGAGCATGCCCCATGGCCAGCTCAGAGTGTCAGGAGGAGAGATGGTGTCTCTCCTCCTGCGAATATACTCGGGTGTCTCTCCCGAGGCAACTACTTCTTGCGGGCCGGCCCCGTCGCACCCAGCTTGACACCGGCCAGCTTGGCCATCTGCGCCGCCTTCTCAGTGCCGTGCTGACGGATGTACTCGCCCTGCTTGGTCAGGTTCCAGTGGTCGGACGACCACGGGTTGTTGGCCATGCCCGCCCCGCCACCGCTGCCGGTGCCGCCGCCACCAGAGGACGGAGCCCACCAGTGCGGCCGCTTCTGCTGCATCTCCTGGAGCCACAGGTCCGCGTCGATGCCAGGCGTGATGCCGACGCCGTCCTTGGCGACGACCTTGCCGTCCTCGCTGACCTCGAACACCCGCTCGGCCAGCATCAGCACGTCCTCCTGGGCAGTGTCCAGGACCTTGTGCTTGGTCGCGGCCTGACGGACCGCGTCGTGGATGGTGCGGGTGCGCTCCTTGGCCTGGTACTGGCCGACGAGACCGGTGAGCTCCTCGTTCTGCTTCTTGATGTTGAGCAGCTCGCGCTCGACCGGCGCCAGCCGGCTCTTCACACGCTTCTCAGCGATGTCGTTGATCTTGTCGTCGTCCAGCTTGCCAGCGGCAGCCGCCTCCAGCTCGTCGTACCTGTCGAGCTTGGCCAGGACCTCGTCGGCGTTGAGGCCGTCGAACGCCTTGAACCGCTCGCGGGTCTTCTTGTGGTCGTCGCGCTCCTTGCGGAGACCCTCGTTGATGCGGTCGATGTCGGACTGCGTCTTGATCCCCTCGATGCCGGTCAGGTGGAACTTACCATCCTTCTCGGTGTACAGCTCGCGGAACGGCTCGGGGATGTCGTCGATCTTGTCGTGGATGACAGAGAGGGCCATGCCTCTTGCTCCTTGCGCTCAGGTTCACAGCTGCCCATGCAGCCGCCCCGTCCCATGACGAGGCGGCGATGATGCACTCCTCAGAGACACCAGGCTGTCATATTCCCTGGCACGCCAATGGATCGGCGCTCGTCCAGGTGTAGCCCTTCTGGCCCTCGGTGTCCACAAAGCCGATGATCTGCTTGCAGCCCAGGGGTGTCTCGAACGTCGGGCCGACATACTGCACTGTCACCGGTATCGGGCCGTAGCCGGCAAGTCGCGGGTCGATGCGCACATCGACGCAGCTCTTGTCGAGGTCTGTCATGTGGGCGAAGTAGGCCGCGTCGTCGTTCTCCTGGAGGATGCGGATGAGCGGACGAGGGTCCTCGTCGACAAGGCAGAACGCGGCCACCACCGTCTGATCGCCGACCTTGTACTCCCTGGCCTGTGCCACGCTGCACGTGGTGGCCACGAGGAGGGCCGTGAGCAGCGACACCAGCATCGCGCCGCGCCAATTCTCGCGCAGCCACTCGTAGAACCGCGCTGGGGCAGTGACGACCATGGCCGTGCAGACGCCGATCGCTAGCAGTGCTCCCATAACTCTCCTCATATGAAGTCCTCCGGGTCTAGGCCGGCCGCCACGAAGGCGTCCCTGTGCCTCCTGGCGAGATCGCTGAGCGAGAGCTCATCGCCGGCTCGGTTCACAAACTTGTCGAGCTGAAGTCCGCCGCGACGGAACAGCGCACCCTTGGTCTTGCCGAGTATGTCGTCTTGGAACGCCGCAGACTGTCGCTTTAGCCACTGCTGATAGCTCACGTCGGCCCGAACCTGACCCGTGAGCTCCCTGATGCGCGCCTGGGCGAACTTGTCATAGGCACCCTTGGTGCCCCTGGGCAGACTGTCCCTCGTCGTGACACCACTCAGGCCCCGCCTCTGGGCGAACTCTCGCACCAGCTGGCGCTCCGTCACCGGCTTGGCCGGCCGGGTGCCCAGGGCACGTCCATCAAACAGAGCCACACGGAGGGAGCGACAGTTGAAGTGGAGCGGCGGCATCGGCCCCTTGCCCAGGGCAAACCGCTTGCCGTCGTTGGCGCGGCACACGGGCGTCGTCCTCGCGTCGAGGGTCGCCACGTACAGCTCCTCCTGGATGACGTCGCTGTTCTCGCGGTAGAACTCCTGCTTGGCCGCGTTGGAGACGTGGCTGACCGCCGTGCGGGTGATGGCTGCGGCCGCCCGTCGCGTGATCTCGGTGACGCCGTCGACGCCCCTCAGGCGGGCAGTGCCGACGACCCGGCGGGCGATCTGTGCGCTGCTCTCGCCCGAGGCGATGCCCACCTGGATGGCGCTCTCGATCCGGCGGAGGTCGTCGCGGCGGATGGACTGCGCCCACTCGCGGAGGGTGCGGCCCTCGAAGGGACGGCTCGTCACCAGCGCGCGCAGCGTGGCGACGGGCGGGATCACCAGGTCCAGCGTGACCGGGGCGACCGTCCGCATCGCGCCGGCCATGAACTCCGGCTCGGCCTTGGCGATGTCGATCATCTCGCTCAGCCACAGCTCGTCGATCTGGTCCCAGGCCCGAGTGCGGATGTTGGCGATGATGCGCCGCAGGACCTGCATCCGCCTGAGGTTGGTCGGGGTGAGCCCGCCAGTGGCGTTGCGCAGCCGGTCACGGATCTTCTCGGCGAGGTCCTCCTCGGTGGCGTTGAGGATGTCCTCGATCCGGCGCCGGATGCCGCCGCTGAGCCGCATCAGGTAGATCTGATGCCGCACCAGGGCGTCGAACAGCTCCTCGTTGACGTCGGCCACGTCACTCCTCCGTTGAGGACCAGCAGTAGCGTCGTGCCCACTCCAGCAGGAACAGAGCCCGCTCCAGAGAGATCTCGCTGTTGACCATGTCGAAGGCACCGCTCTTGTCGATGCCGATGACGATGACCTCGTCCCAGTCGGTCTTGGATGCCTCGGCCAGGGCCTGCTCTGGCCTCAGGTGGTCGGAGCGTGGCATCTCTACCACTCTGTTCTCAGTGCTCAACGGCCATGTCCTCCAGGACCCTCTCGGTCGTCCTCTTGTCAAGCGGGTCCAGGTGGTAGCACCACTCGCAGGGCCTCCAGTCCGGCCACGTCTTGTCGCATCGCGGCTCGCCGTGGCACACCACCACGCGGCTGGTCTTGTCGCCGGTGCGGAGCTGCTCAGCGGCCAGCTCCGCCCTGGCCTGGTCTATCGCGTGCCTACGCTCCCTGTGTGTCACCCTCGTCCTCTTCCGGGTCGCCGCCGGCCCCTGTGCCGGCCGGCTCGACGAGTGGCTCCTCCTGCTCGATCTCGGCCAGCTCGTCCTCGTACTCCATCTCGGTCAGGCCCTTCTTGTGCATCAGCAGGTGGATCGAGCGGTTGCTGATCGGGGCGCCCATCATCTTGGCGCTGACCAGGTCCACCAGGTCCTTCGCCACCATCTCGTCGTCGCTGAAGTCGAGGTTCGGGGTGACGACTACCTGCATCGGGTCGGCGCCCATCCACTCGGCAGCGGTGCGCAGCAGCTGCTGCAGCCCGCCCGCCCCTGCCAGCGCGACGTCGTTCAGGGTGGCGGTCTTCGCCGATACTCGCACCTTCAGGGCCTCGCCGCTCTCCTTCTCGCGGCTCATCGTGTCGATCATCTGCGCGCCCTTGGTCGCAGCCTGCCGCTTGTCGTTCTCCAGTGCCTGCCGCTGCTCGGCCAGACCCTGGTGGCCGACGCCGATGTACTTGGCGTCACCGCCGATCGGCAGGTTGATCTTTGCGTTCGCGCCGACGCGCAGCTCGTCCTCCGCGTTGCCACCGACGATGACCAGCGTGTCCTGACCCTGCATGAACAGGGTCTGCCGGTAGTCGGCCTCGCCCCGGTAGATGGCCAGGGCCAGCTTCGCGAGGCCCAGGAGCGGCGGCCCGTCGGGCTCCGGCAGGATGTCCTTGCTGTTGATGAACGTGAACGGGATCCGCTCCAGCGAGCGGCCCCGGATGCTGGGCGTTCTCATCGCCGCCTCGGAGAACGTCGTGTTGGCGTCGCGGAACGTGCCGACCCGGTAGACCGCGCCCGAGGCCGACGGCTCGTTCTCGTCCGGCCGGCCGAGCATCAGCACCCGGTACTTCTCCTTGAGCTCCCACTCGAACTCCCTCTGCCGCTCGAACTCACTCTCGTTGAGCACCACCAGGTTGAGGGTCTGCAGCGTCAGCTCGTCGCGGCGACCGTCGTCCCAGTTGAGAATGTCCTCGGCCTTGTACGTGGCGATGTAGGGACGTGGGGCCAGCGAGGCCTCGGCGGGAAGGTCCAGCAGCAGGCCGATGCGGCCGGTCACCAGCTGCGCCTCGTTGATGCGCCGCAGCAGCTGGGCCAGGCTCTCCCCGTTCAGGGTGGCCAGCTCGCGCAGCGGCTCCAGGGCGGCGGGCAGCTCGATGGCGGGCGGCTTGTGGTGCATCATGCCAATCATGGCCTCGACGGCCTCGGCGACGAAGTCGTGGAAGACGGCCCGCGTCAGGTAGGCCTGGTACGCCTCGTACCCGGGACGACCCTTGACATCCACGCCGTCGGCGATCATGCCGCTGGTCGCAGGAAGGTACGTGCGACGCTTCTCCTTGACGGCCCGCTCTCCCCGGTACACGTCGCGCATGAGGCACCAGTCCTCGTGGTGCTTGGCGTACAGCGGGTGGACAGAGTTGAGGGCCATGGTCGTCTCTCCAGTTGTCTCGCGCAGTCTGCTCCCGAGGGAGAGCGGCCGCAATCAATACATGCCCGAGGTCCGGCCGCCCTCCGCCCGCGCGCCTACCGTGCGGACGCGGTAGCGGGTCTCGTCTGCGATGTGGTCCTCGGCCTCGGTGTTGAGGTCGTCGGTGTCCTTCTCATCGCGGGGCAGCACCGGGACGATGTTGATCCAGTGCTGACAGCGGTCGGTGATGAACAGCCCAGGGAGCTCGCGCGGGCCGGTCTTGGGCCTCTTGGCCTGGGCCAGCATCTTGCGCATCGCCTCCCATCCGGTCTTCCGCGAGCCGGGTCGCTTGTCAGCGCGCGTCCAGCTCACGCCCCTGTACTCCTTGCCGTCGTCGAGGCGGACCTTCTTCTCCATGTCCGTCGCGATGCACACGCCGTTCTCAGTGTCGAAGATGGACGTGTCGGCCGGCCCAGGGCGGACGCGGCCGAGGATGCCCCACCGCTTCTCCCGCTCGACGATGCCCCTGGCGATGTCCGTCGCCAGCATGCGCAGGCCCTCGTTCGGCTTGCCGTTCCACCCGTACCACTCGTGGATGCGGAAGAGGTCGCCGCGCACCGTCGACATGACCCGGCCGCCGGGCAGCATGAGGTCCGAGCCGTCGCTCTCGGCCCACCACCCCACGCTGAACGGCTTGCTGCTGCCCCAGTCGAAGCTGCGGTCGATGCGCCACGTGTGCGGGATGACGAAGGTCGGCACGACGTTGATCTTCGGGTCCCACACGTCGTCGAACATGCCGCCGGCCACGATGTCCCAGCTGCCGTACAGCCACGCCCTCAGCTCGGCCGCGTTGCGGGCCGACGCGCGGATGCGGTCGATGTAGCCGGGGTCGGCCTCCAGGAGGATCTTGTTCTCCCAGATGTTGCCGTGGATGGCGATGCGCGGCGGCTCGAGGCGACCGTCCTCGTCCAGGCTGTCAGTGATCGGGATGTAGCGGGAGCCGGGCAGCCGCCAGCGGTGCTTGACCCAGTTGTGCCCCGGCCCGTAGGGGTTGGTGGTGGCGCGCACGCGGGCGATGATGGCCACGCGGGGATTGCTCGACCGGCACGTGGACATCATGCGCTTGTAGCCGACGTAGGTCGGCCAGTTGCACAGCTCCTCCCACCCCTGCCACGGGTACTCGTGACCGTGGTAGTTCCAGTAGTCGTCGTCTCGCTTGAACTGCCGGAGCAGCAGCATCTCCCCGTCCGGGAAGACCCACTGGTGCAGGGCCTCGTTGTATCGCGCGCCAGGGCACAGCTGCGGGAACCACTTCTTGGTCTTCGCGATGACGTCCTGCAGCTGGGGATAGGTCTGCCGGAACAGGATGCCGCGCCAGTCAGGCCCGTATCCCTTGCCGACGTCCTGGAAGAAGTCCATCAGCAGGGCGTCGGTCTTTCCCGGGCCTCGTGTCCCCTCGAACAGGCACTCGAAGAGCGGGCAGGTCAGGAAGAACAGCTGCGAGCCGGGCTGCGGCCACCAGACAGGACGGACACCAGGCGGCAGCCGGTGGTGGCTGTCAGCCCTTGGTGCCAGAGCTGCCACCGTCCTTGCCCTCCCCCGGCATCTGGTCGCGGTACTCGGCCGCTGCCTTGGTCCACTCCTCGACGCTCAGCCGGGCGGGCACCACCAGCACGCCTCCGACGTTGCCGCTCAGGTTGACGTCGGCGCGGTCCTTGTAGTCCGGGTTGACCCGGCGCATCTCCATCGCCAGGATGTTGGTGGCGTAGACCTTCTTGTACGCGACGACCTCGTCCTTGTCCTTGCCTCCGATGATCGGCTCCTCCACTCCCTCGATGGAGAGCTTGTAGGCGTGGGCCATCACCCTGTCCCGGTAGGCGTCCTTGGCGTCCTGGAACGCGGCGGCAAAGTCGGGGTCGTTCTCAACGTGGCTTGTGACGGTCGGTGGGGTGACGCCGGCCGCGCGCGCCGAGACATACATCAGGCCGCACTCGGCGTACTTCTCAAGGAAGATGTTCTTGGCCCGGTCGTCGAACTTGAGCCGGCTCTCTTGAAGCCGCCTGCGCCAGTTGCTCATGTCGACGACGCGAGGACCGGGGCCACCGGTCGTCGAGGCACGCGGGGTGCCGTCCTTCTTGTTGGCCATCTGGCCATCCTCCTCTGCCCTGGCCCCATGGCCCAGGCGATCGCCGCCTCGCCCATGCGCGCGTGATCCTGGCGAAATATGTGAGAGACACGGCGCAGAGGGCAAGCCCAGAGGGAGCGGGGCGCCACTATCCTGAGAAACTGGGGTCGTCCGACATCGTCCGACCTTTCCGACTTAACGAGTTGTCTTTCTCGCAGGTCGTGCGGCCTAAGCCCTTGGCCAGCCAGGGATAGTCTGACCTTTTAGACTTATAGACTAAGAAAGAGAGAAAGAGGGAATAGGCGCCGGCCCAGCGCCCCTGCTCCCTGGGCCTAGCGAACAGCAACCCAGTCGTTCCAGTCCCGAAGTCGGACGATCGTCAACTTCTCCCTGCGGGATCAGTGACTTGCCTCGCACGACCTATCGTCCGACCTCGGCGATCGTCCGACCTAGAGCCGGCTCGGGTCGTTCCAGAAGACATGATACCCGATGACGCACACGGGTGTCAGCTCCTCCACCCAGCGTGGTCGCACGTCCACTGTGTGGTACCACAGCACCCGGCCGCAGGGCCGCTCGCCCGCTCTCGCACGTCGCACGGCACGTCTCGCTCGCCGGATCGCCCTCTCCGTCCATGCTCTGTCAGGGAGCGAGAGACCCTGGAACTGGGCCGGCTGGTACACGACCTCGCGCACCGTGTCTGGCCAGCGCCGGTCCCTGGCCCGGTCCAGCGCCACACCGGCGACCGCGATCATGCCGTCGAGTGGCTCGCCCTCGGCCTCCTGCAGCACCATCCTGACAAGGTGCTCGTCTGCTCTCAGTGGTGGCTCCTGAGAAAGGACCGCCGAGGAGCTGAGCAGGCTCAGCGCCCCGGCGGCCAGTCGCACCGCCACAGTGCATCTCACTACGCGGCACTCCCGACCAGGGTCCTGGTCACTGGCATCGCGTCCCAGTGCTCCAGGTCCCAGCCGTGGTGCCGGCGGATGTGGTCGAGGCCGGCCCCGCTCAGCTCAGGCCAGGGCTCTCGCTCCGTCGCGTTCTCTCGAAGGTGCGGCGCCCCGAGGCCCAGGTCGGCGTAGAGCAGCCACATCCAGTGGAACGGGTAGCACACCGTGCCGAGGTCCGGCCGCAGGTAGTGCCACTGGCTCTTGCGGTTCTCAGGCAGGGCGTGACGGATCGCGAACTGAGCCCAGCTGCGCTGCCCGTCCTCGCTATCGAACATGCCGCCGAACACGGTCTCGTTGTGCAGCAGCCAGTGCTCGAAGCCGCCCTCCGTGGACCGCCGCATCCGAGCCGCGTACTCTGGATAGCCGCCGCCCATGCCGTCGCGGCAGAACTTGTACATCGAGAAGAGGCGGTCGATCGGGTGGCGCACGACGCCGACCCGGCGCCAGCGGTCGTACCCCACGGGCACGCCGTCGGCCTCCATGTGGCGGTAGAGCTGGTAGGCCTGAGGGTACTTGCCCAGCACCGCCCGGCGCAGCGAGCCGCTGCCCGTCCTGGGCACCAGCAGCACAACCGTCTGTATCTCAGGTACGATGATCATCGCCGCTCTCCTCGAACTTGTTCTCCCTCAGCCACTCACGCGCAGCGTTGCAGGGGTCGTTGTGCCTCTTGGCGATCTCTCGGAGCAGACCTATGGCGCTCTTGCCGTATATCTCCAGCCGCCGCTCCTGCCATCGAGCCTCGCTCTGATCATGGCTCCTCTGCCGCCGCTCGCGCACCGCGTCCGGGTGGTGCTGCTTGCAGTAGCCGTCTCGGACCGCCAGTCGGGTGCACTGGTGGAAGGTCGGCCACCGCCCTCCGTCGGGCACGTGCCTCTCACGGCAGCGTGGACGATTGTCAGTCATGGTGGTGCTCCTCTTTCTTCTCTGCTACCAGTACCGACGGCTGGACCGATGGATCTCAAGCCCCTCCGCCTTGACGCGGGTCAGCTGCGTCTCCTTGACGCCGTTGTACTCGCCGTGGCGCTTGACCGTGCCGTCGAGAGTGACCTCGGCGCCCGGCTCCACGTCCACATCGCCCGAGGCCCACCACGTGAGAACGTTGCCGTCGGCGGTCACCAGCTTGACAAGGGTGCTGGCGCCGAAGTCGCCACCCTTGCTCCTCACCGACAGCACGCGGGCCTGCACCCCGCGCAGCCGCTCCCCCTGGGCTCCCACGTGGACGGACTTGAGCAGCTCCGCCTCCTTGGCCTTGCGCAGCTCCCAGGCGGACTTGACCCGGAGAGCGGTGGCCAGCGCCGAGCAGACGATGCCCAGGTGGCGCGTCGAGGCGAGGTCGTGCAGCACCAGCTGGACGAGGTTCTCCTCGTAGTCGCTGCGTCCCTCCTTCGCGGCCAGGTCCTGCTCCACCCAGCGGATGGTCTCACCGGCCCGGCGGGTGTCATCGTCCGTCAGGCCACCCAGCTTGACGAGGCGGGTCTTGGCCTCGGAGCGGACGACGGAGGTCCAGGCGAAGTGGTCGGCCACCAGGTCGGCGGTCGCCCGGTCGCCACCGTTGTTGGCCGCCGAGCGGCTCTGCCAGCCGTAGGCGCGGATGTAGGCGGAGGTCAGCTCCAGGGCCTCCAGCACCGGCACGTGGTCGGCGCCGAGGCCGGAGAACCAGCCGCCGTCCTCGACGAGGTCGCTGACCATGCAGAGCCAGGTGGCCTGCGCGGCGGCTCGCTCCGGCGAGTTGATGCCGGTGAAGTCAGCCAGGCACTGGCGGCCGACCTGCAGCTCGCGGCCGTCGGCGTGGCGCACGACAAACACGTCGCGGCGACGGCGGGCCTTGCGGCAGTGCTCGCACACATGGGCGCCCAGGGAGCGGAAGCGCGGGTCGACCCGGCCCTCCACACCCGGCACCGAGTGGATCAGGATGAGGCCCTCGGCCAGCTCCTCGACGCGGGCGACCAGCGCCCAGTCGGCCAGTCGCGGGGCAGCCCCGGCCACCGTCACGAGGCGGACGGGCACGTCGTGCTCCCGGGAGTGCTCCTCGCCCTCGTACTTGTAGACGACGGTCCGCTTGACGACCGCCTCGCCGACCACCGCGAAGGTGCATGGCTCGCAGCCCAGCTTGGCGGCCCGGCGGTTCAGCTTGGCGAACTTCGCCACGAAGTCGTCCCAGCGGACGACGGGGATCTCGAAGGTGCGGATGTCCTCGGTCATCGCTCAGCCCTCCATCCAGGCGCGGAGTTCGCCGTTCTCAACGCGCTCGACCCTCATCCCATAGCCACGGGCGAGGTTGCGCAGCTTGCGCTCGGCACCGCGAAGGGTCCGGCAGGGCAGAGCCACGGCAGATCGCGCGTCAGTGGCGGTCACCGCGTAGACGCCATAGCGGGCGTCCTGGCGGCGGAGGACGTACAGGAGGCGAGGGGTCTCTCGGGTGGTGGTGGCGTTCATGGTGTTGCTCCTTTTCTCAGACTTGCCCCTAGTCTGCCTCGTCTTGCGCCAAAAGGCAAGCCTCTTGAGAGAGTATCGTCTAAAATGCCGTCTATCCGTAGATGGTGTACTCACCGTGCCGGAGGTCGGTGAGCACGGCCACCACCAGCCGGTGGTCCTCCTCGGCCAGCCGCTCCAGCCCGAGGACGTTCCACCAGCCGTCCAGCGTCCTGACAAGGGTGTGGGTGCCTGGCCGGGTGGCGTAGGCCGGCCGCCCTCGGGTGAGCCGGGCGGTCAGCCCCAGCTCGGCCCAGAGGGCCTCCAGGAGGTCCCGGCGCTCGGCCTGGGGCAGGGCGTAGAGGCTGCCAGGACGGGAGCCGAGCGGGCTCCAGCGCAGTGCCTCCTGGGCTCGCTCCCGGCTCATGGCTCCCTCCTCCTGCGCCCGCCTCGCGCCCTCAGGACCGCCTCGTCGATCCCAGCCTGGCGGCGCCGCTCCTCCTCGGACAGCTCCGGCCACTTCCGGGGCTCCCTCGTGGCGGCCTTGGCGGCGAGCCTGGCTGCCCGCCGCTGGGCGCGCAGCCGGCCACTGACACTCGCGATGCTCACCGCCGGATCTCCCGGCCGGCCCGGCGGGTCCGCTCCTCGGCGTAGGCCAGGAGGCGGGGCAGCTGGCCCATCAGCTCGGCCTCCCGCTCGGGGTTCCGGCCGCCCAGGGCCTGGGCCTCCCGGACGTAGCGCAGCCCGAGCTGCCGCTCGGCGCAGTCGGTGCAGGCTCGGAGGGAGCGGCGGAGGTAGGCGAGGGAGAGGGTCATGAGACAGGCTCCTTCTCTCAGGCGCGGGCCAGCTGGTCGCGGTAGGCCCGCTGGACCCGGCGGTAGGTGACGCCCTCGGGCTGGCGCCCGATCGAGCGGAGGAACTGGTCAACCTCCTCCGGGGTCCGCCCGTCGGCGGCCATTGCCCGGCCGATCTGACGGCACCAGTCGAGGGAGGCGGCGATGGTCTTGGTGGCGCTCACGGCAGTGCTCCTTTTCTTCTCAACTGAGAGAAGTCTGGCACATCTCTCTCAGGAAGGCAAGCGGCATGTGCGACTATCGCGCGGCATTTTATCGATCCCGCGCCCAGGCCCCACCGACCGCCCTGGCGGATCATGGCTCAGTCCTCCCGCTCGGCGACGGGGCCGGCCTGGGTCTCCCGGACCTTCAGGCCCGCGCGGCGGGCGCGGCGCTCCAGCTCGATCGGGGCGGAGAACTGGCCCAGGCTGGGGGTGAGGACCCGAACCGTGCCGTCGGCCAGCCGGGCGCACACACGCTCACCGGTCGCGGTGGTCTGGAGCCAGAGGCGGGTGATGGGGGTCTTGGCCACGGTGGTGCTCCTTTTCTCTCAGGCAGTGAGGGAATCATTCCACATTCCGGCGAGAAAGGCAAGTGCCTTGAGAGACTATCGCGCGGCATTTTAGACAATGAGTGAGGCCCCAGGGCGGGGGACACCCTGGGGCCTCGGACGGTGAGCTCAGCCGGGCTAGGGGGAAGCTACGCCTCGGCTGAGGCCTCCCTCACCGCCCTCCGGCCACGCCTCCGCGTCCTGCCGGAGGCGGCCGAGCGGGCGAGATGAAACCTGCCGCTCCCGCGCTGAACGTTCTCGATCCGCAGTCCCTTGCCGCGCAGGCGGTCGATCAGGTTCCGGATCGCACGCTCGGACATGGAGCAGGCCTCGGCGAGGTCGGACACGGTGGCGCCCCGCTGACGTGCAAGGAGGCTGGCTACCTTGCGTTGGGTCTCACTGAGACCATCGATCTTCGACTTGGTCGGCATCGTGGCTCTCCTTTTCTCTGGAGGAGGCCCCGGATCGGCCCATCCGTCAGCGGGGACTTCTCCAATGGAGATACATATACGCCTCTATGCACCAAAAGGCAAGTCCCTCGAGATCAGTTACTGAGAGTGAGCCATTCCTCCCCGTCCCAGTACGGAACCTGAGACAGGACCCGGCCGAGAGCGGCCCAGTCGCGGACCTCGTCGTAGCGGATGGCAATCTCATCAGCCTCGCCCCTGGCGAGCCGGCCGAGTGCCTCGCGGCGGGCCGGCCCCAGGAGCGGGGCGAGGGCGCGCACCAGCTCGGTGCGTGTCACCCGACGTTGCCAGCGGCAGGGCCGCCCCAGCTGCAGCGGACCTTGACATACTCCTCGGAGAGGTCCAGCCGGCGGCCGATGTGCTGCTCGGCCAGGTAGGCCTGACCGTACAGACCGCACTGCACAAGGCTGTCAGCGGCGGGGCCAGGGTAGGTCTCCACACCCTCGGCGCCGGACTGGCAGGTGCTGTGCGCGGGGTGCAGGGCGAGATTGCAGACGAGTATGAGAACCTTGATCATGCGTCTATGTCCACGATGCTGCCTCGTTTGGGGGTGACGGGCTCGACCCGCCCGTCCGGGTGCAGGATGACGTGCGACGGAGCTGGGCCGGGCGGCAGGCACTCGCCAAGCACCTCGCGCCCGTCGACGAGGCACGGCACCATGAGAGGGCCCAGGCCGTCGGTGTGGCGCCGGGCACTCTGCCTGCGCCGCAGCAGCATCTCCTCGAGCGGGCTCATCGGTGCTCTCCTATGTGGCCCTGCAGCCAGCGCCACAGAGCCGGGTTGTCTCGGACGACCTGCATCAGACCCTTGCCCATCGCGTCGGCCACCATCTCCTCGACATCCTGGCGCGGCAGCCTGCGCTTCTCGAAGACCGCCTTGTAGGTCTCGACCGGCATGTAGCAGTTGAGAATGGCATGCGTCAGCTCGTGCAGCAGCACGCGGGCGACCTCCTGGCCGCGCAGCCTCCGGTCCAGCACGATGCACGGCGACCGCTCAGTGCCGTCGTGGTACATGCCGACAGCGTTGTCCGTCTCCGCGATGTCCTCGCGGATGATGGGGAGGGTCTGGTGGCCGACGCGCACCTTGCCGGGCATCCTCATGAGGCGGGTCTCCTCTTCCTCTCGCGGGCGGCTCGCCTGCGATCCCTGTATCCCTCCAGCAGAGCCGAGGCCCGCCCACGCACCCTGGGCCGGTCGTCGATCAGCGTGCCGACCTGCCGCGCGTCGAGCAGTATGGCGGTCGTGGCGTTGATGTGCCCGAGATGGTCGATCAGGCTGTCCGTCGCGGCGTCCTCGCCGTCCTTGATGCAGGCGATGTGCCGCTCGATTGCACCCAGGTAGCTCATGAGAGAGATCGGCTTGTCCCTCCAGTTGTAGGGTCCGTACTTCTCGGCCCCGTCGCCGCAGGCCATGGCGCCGTATATGGCGCCAGCAGCCGGCAGCAGGTGCATCGGGACGCGGTCCAGCGCCGCGATGTCCTTCGGGTTGGAGGAGCTGGCTCTCTTGCGCTTTGACATTCTCACCCCTGCTGAGCTAGAGTAGCAATGGGGTGAGTATGCCGGCCCAGCCGAGGAGGGACAATCCAATGATCGTCCAGGCGCAGCGGCTCCTGCTCATGCCTCACACTCCCTGCTGGACCGCCTCCAGGATCGGCTGCAGGTCGGGCGGGGTGTAGCAGCGTCCCTTGACCACCCGGCCGGCCTCGTTCTTGACAGGTCGGCCGTGCTCCAGCTTGCTCATGTTGGAGCGGTGGACCTCCCGGAATGCGTCCATGAAGACGGTGCCAAGGCCCAGGGAGAGGGTGGTGCCGTCCTGCACGTAGCGCAGGTCTGCGAGGGCGTCCAGGCAGCCACGCAGGTCCCCGCTCGCCATCCCCTGGGCCAGCTCGGCCAGCTCCTCCTGGAGCAGCTGGAGGCGGAGCAGGAGCAGCCCGGCCCTCGGCCCGTGGATCCTGGCCTCGGCGTGCAGGTCCTTGGCCAGCTCGGCCATGCTGTCGGCGTATCGCTGCAGCCGGTCGGACATGTCCTCGTCCCACCCAGGGAGGGTGGGGCGGTCCTCTACCGGTATCTCAAAGAGACGGTGGAACTCCTCCACCGCGTCCAGCGTCGCGCAGCCCTTGCTCACTCCTCGTCCTCCTCTGCCTGCGGCCGCGCCGCGATTGCCACCAGAGCCATGGCCAGCACTGCCGGCCAGACAAGTGAGAGCCACATGTAGGCCCCGGCGCCTGGCTCTCGCCCGCTCCTACGCTCGTTCCAGCTGCACAGCTCGGCAATCAGAATGCCGAGAGTGAGGTAGACAATGACCAGCTCGATGCTCATGCCATCTCCGTATGCGCTCAGACCCCGCAGTCCCCGCAGATCGTCTTGATCTGCGCTCGCTGCTCCTCCGTGAACTGCAGCCAGTCCCACTGCTCACCCCGCAGCCGCGCGCACAGCGCCTCGCGTGCCTGGAGCCGCTCTACCTCTGGCGTAGCCGGGTCGAGTGTCAGGTCGACGAGGTCGCCGAGGTCCGCCTGCATGAGATGGTCGTATGTCATGACTGCATGTCCCCTCAGCCCGGCCATCATGGCCAGGACAGGTTTAATGAACCGTAAACGGCGGCTCGATGGTGCCGGTCCGGCGCCCGCTCTGGTCGCGGACTATGAGACGCCCAGGGTTGACTGGGTCGGGCTCGATGGTGCCGACCCGCCGGCCCCGCTCGTCGCGGATGATGAGATTGTCAGGATTGATGGGACTGCTCTCAATCGTCCCAACTCTCCGGCCGCTCTCGTCGCGGATGATCAGGTCCTCCGCCGTCGCCGTCGCGCTCGCGGCGAGCGCGATCAGCAGCACGCCCCTTCCGAGGATTGTCCCTGCGCTCATCGCGTGTCCTCCTCTGCCTGTGCAGCGGGTGCCTCAGCGAGGCTGCTGCTGGGTTGCGGGTTGGTCTCCTCATGCGATGGGCCGCTCCCACTGGTCGTCTCGCAGCGGATGCACACCCCATTGCAGGCGACGGAGCCGGCTGCCATCCTTGACTAGCCTGAGCAGGTCGGCTCTGAACTCCCGGTCTCTGTCGGCCCTGCGCTTCACGCTCCTTGGGATCCTCGTCTCACTCAGCAGCTCTGACAGGTCGATCACTCCGTGATCATCCCGGAACGCTCTCAGCCGCTCGGCCAGTGTAACCAGCAGCTGAGCCTCGTAGTTGTAGCGCGGGCAGCCTATCGTGAGCACCGGCCATGGCCGCTCGTAGATTGGCGGCAACTCAGCTATGAAGCCGCCCCCCAATCCCAGGTCTACATCTATCTCTTGCGGGCCAAACCTTCCCAGGAAGGCTGGCTGAGTAGCGTGGCGCACGCGGCGCAGTCCATTGCGGCCATGCTCCTGGTGGATTACACAGGCATGGAGCATTCCGCTCGGGTCCTCAGAGACCATGAGGTTGCAGCCGTCGAACTCCATGCTGTAGGGACCGTGCTGCTGGAGGTAGAGAATGTCCCACCGCTCTGTGAACTCCAGACGAATGCCCTCGCTGTCGTGTGCAATGTACGCCAGTCCCATCACACAGGCTCCATCTCGTTGCCCCACGGGTCCATAGGGAACCCATGCTCGTCCAGTGCCTTGGGAGAGATCACGACCGTGTACCTCTCGTTCTCCGGCGACTTGAGCCGGATCCAGCCCGAGCCACCCTTCTGCTTCCTGGGCTTGCGCATCGGCGCGTGAGGGTAGGCGCCGAGCCGGCCAGCCATGACCTCCAGCGTCTTGTGCAGCTCACTGCCGGCCTCGGCGTAGGTGCTTGTCATCTTGCCGGCGAGGCCGAACTCCTTGGCCAGCTTCCGGAACAGGCCCTTGTGCCCCTCCTTGATGCCGACCGCCGCGTGGATCAGCTCGTGGAGCAGGATGTCCAGGATGCGGATCGGCTCGGCCTGCGTCGGGCAGATGAAGATGTGCACCGCTCCGTCGGCCGCGACCTCCGGGTCGAAGCACTGGCCGATGGCCGTCGCATGACCCTTCGGGAAGCCACAGGAGACCTGGATCTTCTCCGGGAGGGTGTAGCCACGCTCCCGGAAGAAGGTCGCGTCGAGCTGGCCCAGGGCGTCCCTGAGCCAGCCCTCGCGGGTGTCGTGTGACTTGGTCATGCCTCTCGCCCCTGAAGGAATGCGACACCCTTCTCGGACACGGTCAGGCTGTAGCGACCGCCGTGCCTCTGAGCGTCGATCAGACCCGCGTTGATGGCGCGGTGGACAGCATTGTAGCCGTACATCAGCGAGCCATGCGGCCCGATGGCGCGGGCGACCGGGAGGATCGCCGTGCCGGGGTTGGCGCGCACGATCAGAACGGCCTCGTGCATGCGGGGACCAACTCTCATGCTCATGGTGGTGCTCTCCTTTTCTCAGGCCTGCTGCAGCGCAGCCAGGCTCGCTCCGTTGACCTCGCCGTCCCACCGGGCCTCGCCAGAGGCGAGCACGTAGGACAGCTCCTTGACCACGCGACGGAGGTTCCGCCCGGTCGACCTCTTGGCACGGCGGTCGCCGCACTGCTGCCAGAGGATCGTCTCGCCGGTGTTGCTGTTGGTGCCGACGTAGAGCGTGTTGCGGATGCCGCTCTTGAACACCAGGGTGCCGACCCGGCTGGCTGACTTGTTGATCATACCCGCCTCCCCTTACCAGGCCCCGGTGAGCCGCTCGAGAAGGCGAGCCTTGGCCGACGCCAGCTCACAGGCCATCTCGTTGGACCAGGGGCTGGTGGACCGCTCCGGGTGGCGAGCCGCGCGCAGGCAGTCCTCGGTCAGATGCTTGACGACGTGGTCCAGGAACTTGCCGACGCCCTCCTCGGTCCGGGCGACGTTCAGCTTGTTGTCCGGCCCCATCGCGTGCAGGATCTCCTGAGCCAGCTGCAGCTCAGCTGCAGCCTGGTAGGCCGAGCCGGCCCACTCCAGGGCGAAGAACGGGTTCTGGCTCAGCTTCTCCTGGAACTCGGCGAGCTGCTCCCAGGCAGTCTCAGCCTGGTCCTCAAGGTGGCGGCGGAGTAGAGAGAGCCGCCCGAGATTGGTCTTGCTGGTGCTCATGGTGGTGCTCCTTTTCTTGGGGCAGCGCCCCGTTTCATGATCCAATTCTGCCCCAGGCCAGCGAGGAAGACAACACCTTTCTGCGACGATCGCGCGGCATTTTAGACATCCCTCGAGCACCCCGGCCGGCGCCGGCGCGCGGCCCCTAGAAGGGCGTCCCGCCTCCTCTGGGCTGGGGCAGCTCCCCCTGGGCACCAGGCGCCTCGGGCCACTCCTGGCGCCCGTACAGCTCCTCCCAGCGGCGCCTGCAGCCCTCGAGACTGTCGATGGTGTAGAACCGGGTCCGCTCCCGGACTGTCCGGGTCCAGCCCTCCCCGGTCTGGATGTCCCGGTCGGCGATCCGCTGGGTGTGCCCGAGCCCAGGGACCACGCGGTGAAGGAAGCGGCCGAGGGCGGTCTGCCCAGAGCGGCGGTTGGTGTTGAGCTTGCGGGTGTAGGCGATGTAGTCGTCGAACAGGTCCTTGATGACGACCTCGCGCTGCCAGCGGTCCTCCAGCAGCAGGCGCCCCTCCAGCAGCTTGTTGTACCACCACTCCTCCTCGAGGCTGAGAGACAGCAGCTTCTGCTCCAGCAGGGCCTCGGTGCGTGGCACGTCGCGGACCTCGTACCCGCTCAGGTCGTAGGTCAGCAGCATGTGAAGCAGCGCCTCGTACCCGCCGCTCTCCATCTGCCTGATGATCTCGCCGAAGTAGCCCGCGTCCTGCTGATGCCCCTTGCCAACGTCCAGCACCAGGAACCGCCGCTCGTCGCCGCCGGCCGGCACCACGTGCATGTCGTTGGACGCCATGATGAGGTGGACGTAGTTGGGCGAGGCCTCGGCGTCCACGCCCTTGGCCTCGATGGTGATCGTCTCCTCGGTGATGAGGGTCTTGAGGATGGACGAGTGCCGCTTGTCGCCCGCGTAGAACGCCTCGTCGGCGAACAGCAGCACCACGTCGCGCAGGTGCGCGTTGAAGTTGCCGATGAGGTGCGACGGGTTGGATACCTGCAGGAAGTGTCGGCCCAGCAGGTGTCCGACGATCTTGGCGAAGAACGACTTGCCCACGCCCCGCCCGCCACGCAGCACGATGGCGACCTCGCCGGGTGTATCAGGGTGCTGCACCAGTCGCGCCAGCCAGCCCATCACGTAGATGAACAGGGTCTCGTCGCCCTGGCAGATGTTCTCTCGGATGTGCGCGATGAACAGCGAGCAGTCGCCGGGCCGGCTCTGGCACGCGAAGCCCTTCCACATGTTGTAGGCTCCCTTGACCTCGTGCCCAGGGGCGAACACGATCGTCTCGTACTGGCGACGATGCTGGTGCTGCAGCCACCACTTGCCGACCTGCATCATGATGGGCAGGCCGGTCTTGGGGTCGTCGCCGACCTGTGTGCGCTGGTGCATGAAGCGGTTTCGGAAGTCGTCGAAGGACTGCCGCGTCAGGCGGGTGCGCCTCAGCGCCGGGTCGAGGACCTCCTCGATCACGCGGCACTTGCCGCCGATGTTGCCGATGACCGCGAACTGCTCGTTGAGCTTGCGCAGCCAGGGATCCTCGACCTCCTCCTTGGCCCGCTCGATCTGACGGATGGCATACTTCTCGGCGTTGGCTCCCTTGTCCAGGACGCTCTCGCTGATGGAGAACTCTGGGTCCGTGACCACTGAGAAGATGATGTCGTCCGGCACGCCAGCGCGGACCAGCTGGCAGATGGCGTCGAACAGCCACGCGGAGCGGGAGTTGTCGCCCTCCTTGACCTCGTCCGGGTGCTTGCCCTGGACGATGATGACCTTGACCCGGTCCGGCACGCCCCACTGGTCCAGCTCCTCGATGCCAGCGAGCCGCTCGACGTTGCCGCTCACCTTGACGGTGGCCCCGCCTCCGAAGCCACGCTCCTCGGGCATCTGCACGACCGGCGCCGGGGTGAACCGGCTGAGCGGATAGACGTGGTCGTTGAAGCTCACCAGCTCGGCCAGGGCCGGCTGCCGTCCCTTCTTGAGCTTGCGCGCGTCCGGGATGTTGACCGTCCCAGGCAGTCGCATGATGCGGTCGATGTTGTGGCAGTTGTCGGCCGCGAACAGGATCTCGAGCTGCTGGTTGTACCGCTTGGCGTCCTCGGCCTTGGCCAGGTCGCCGTCGACCTGGATGGGCTGCTCCAGGCGCCAGAAGCCCTGGTAGCCGCCGCCGGAGAACACGACGCAGGTCGGCTCCGGCACGCCCTGGGGCAGCCTGGTCGTGAGCAGCGCCAGCGCCCGCTCGCGCTCCGCCTGCAGGTCCTCGCCCGCCCTCGGGTCGATGTCGACATGGAGCCACGCGACCGCCCTGATGTCCTCGCGCTCGGCCTTCTTGGTGACGTCGCGCAGGACCGGGTTGACGTGGAAGTAGATGTTGCGGTGGCCGTTGTACTGCTCCAGCCACTGCTCCAGCTGGTGGAGGCTCGCCGGCCGGAAGGTGGCCGTTGCAATCGCCTTGCGGTCCGCCTGGATCGCTGTGAGGACCCACGGTCCCTCGGGCGCCCACCGCTGGAGGAATGCGAGGGCCGCCTTGTTGTCAGGCTTCACTGGAGCCATGGGGTGACGATGATCCAGAGGAGGAAGAGGAAGGAGCCGACCGCAGCTGAGTAGATCGCCACCGACGTGAGGCGGTCGAAGACCTCGACACAGGGCATGCTACTGCTCCCAGTACCACAGAAGGGTGTCGCAGCCGACGAGACCCTGCTCCATCTGGTTCACCCAGAACCGGCAGACCTCAAGCTCCTCGGCCACGCGGGCCTGGGTGAAGCCTGCCCGCCGCCGGTAAAGAAGGCAACGCTCATGTGCGGCCAGCTCGCCGATCTCGACAGGCATGCCCCAGTCGACAGCGTCGCGCTCCATCTTCCCGTACATGCTGTGCGTGAGGCCGAGCCGACGCGCCGCCGCGATCTGCCCCTCGCCGCGTCTGCGGCGATCTATGAGCAGGCGCTCGCCTCTTGTCAGCTCGCCGAGCTCTGTCTTCCTGCCAGACATTCCACCAACTCCGAGTGTCGCAGTCCTCTTGGCCAGTAGCGGCTGGCACCCCGCAGCAGCGCACCCCTGGGCGCCCGGCCCACGATGATGGCGGCGGTCTCACCGTCGAAGAGCAGGTACTCCTGCCCGACCTGCAGCAGGAGCCAGGCCAGACCACCCCGACGACAGCGACGAGACAGCCACACTCGCTGCTGCTGGGTGAAGTGCCTGATGAGAACCGGATCTGTGTCCGCGTTCTCCGGCCACCGTCGCAGCCACTTCAGCTCCAACCAACCACCTACGTAGTTGACATCAGGGGTGCCAGGGTATGCTGGGTTCTCAACCGCTACCGCGTCGAGTGACCTCAGCGCGCGGACCACCCTACCGCGCATCGTCTTCTCAGACAAGTGTGACCTCGACGCCGCACTCCTGGAAGTAGCGGAGACTGCGGATCAGCACCCTCTCCCATCGCTCCGCCTTGTCCGCCGGCAGCGAGGGCGACACCACTCTGGTGATCCCGGCCTGTATCATCTGCACTGCGCAGCGATCGCAGCAGCAGAATGGCCAGGTGTAGAGTGTGCAGCCGGCCACTGGTCCGTGCGCGTGCAGCACAGCGTTGATCTCCGCGTGCACGACCCGGCTGTACTTCTCATCTCGATCGTGGTACAGCGCCTCGGCGTCGTACATCCCCCTGGGGAAGCCGTTGAAGCCCAGGGAGGCGACGGTCCGGTCGGGCCGGACAATCACCGCGCCACACTTGGTCGACGGGTCCCTGCTCCACTGTGCCACGATCTCGGCCAGCTGCAGAAACCGAATGTCCCACTTGTCCTGACTGCTCACTCTGCCTCTCCCCAGCTCGGGCCTATCTCCACGTCCACTCTGAACGGGACCTCGGCCGGTATGCAATTGCTCATTACCTCTGCCATCCGCATCGCCTCTTCCCTGTCCCGGACGGAGCTGTCTAGCTCGTCGTGGACCTGCAGCTGCAGGAAGTGCCCCATCCGGTCCAGCTCGACCATGGCGGTCTTTGTCTGGTCGGCGCTGGACCCCTGGATGACACGGTTCAGTGCCTTGTGCGTCCACTCATAGCTGCCGTCACCACGGGCAGGGAAGTGCAGGTGTCGGCCACCGATGGTGACAACATACCCGCGCGCCTTGGCAACGTCCTCGGCCTTGCGTGCCAGCTTGCGGATGAACGGCGCCCGCGCGTCGAAGACATCGAGGATGCGCTGGCCCTCCTCGCCCGCCGCGCGCCACACGAAGCCCTCCCCTCCCTCCTGGGCACGGGCCTCCAGCGCCTCGGCCTGCGTGCTGAAGTAGGCAACGCGCCGCTCTCTGCCGCGCCCCATGGCGAGAGCCCAGCGGGTGGGCAGCCCCAGGTCGTCGCACAGCTTCGCACCACCCTCGCCATAGCACAGGCCGAGGTAGATGTTCTTGGCGTACTTCCGGTCGAGACCGGTTAGGTCCGCCATGAACTGGTGGTTGTCCAGCTTGGGGTTGTCGTGGTACGCCTGAGCCGCCTCGCGGGCGCCCGGCAGATCCATCATTGCCGCGAAGTGCGTCGTCCAGCGAGGCTCCTGCTGACTGTAGTCGCAGGCTGCCCAGAGAGCACCCTCCTCCGGCTCGTAGATGCTGCGCCACATCTTGGCGAACTCATCTCGGCTCGGCTGCTGCTGGAGGTTGGGATCGACGCAGCTCACGCGACCGTAGCGGGCACCCTTCTGATCGCCCTTGTCGTCCTCGCGTGCCATCTGGTTGTAGGTGCAGTGGATGCGGCCGTTGACCATGTACGTTCGCACCGAGGCGGCGAACGTCGTGCGCAGCTTGTTGACCTTGCGTGCCCACGCGAGGGCCTTGGCCACCGGGTGGTCGATAGAGGACAGCAGGTCCTTGTCTATGCTCGGCTTGCCGGTGCTGGTCTGGTGCAGCTTGACGCCGATGTAGTGCAGCGCCGGGGCCAGCGCATCGGCCTTCCACACGTCGCCGACCGCGATCTGCACACCGGTCTGGTCTCGCACCAGCTGCAGCGCCTCAGTCTCCTTGTCGAGGCTCCACGTCTCGATGCCGCGCAGCCGCTCCATGTTGACCCGCACACCCCGGCGCCGCATGCGCACCAGCACGGGCAGCACTCGGCTCTCCAGGTCGTATATGCGCCACAGGTCGCGCTCGTCGATGATGCGCTCCTGGCGGCGGAGAGTTAGCAGCGGCTGCTCCGTGTCGACCTCTGCATAGGGGCCGACATAGCGGGCCGGCAGCTGCCACATGCCGTGCTTGGTGGCGACACCGTATGCCCGAGCCGCCTGCTCCAGCAGCTCCTCGCTCTTGCCCGGGAGGCCGTGGCGCTTGGCGATCGCGTCCAGACTGTAGCTCATCTGCAGCTCGTCGATGAGCGGCTCCGCGATCTGCACGTCGCGGTACAGCTCAACCTGCGGGAAGTAGACACCCTCCTCCCAGAGGTAGTCCAGGTCGTACGGCAGGTTCGCCCCGACCAGCTGTCCTGAGAACCTGGCAGCGTTCTCGCGCAGATACCCCAAGACCTGCTCGACCGGGAGGTTGTCACCGCCCTGGTGCCGCATTGGCAGGTACGCCCCTGGGCCGTCCTCGATCTTGAAGGACACGCCGACGACGTACCCACCGCGCCGCACACCGATGCCCAGCTGGCGCAGGTGCGGGTCGTAGGTCTCGACGTCGACGCAGACCCTCTTGGCCTCGGCCCAGGAGGGCAGCGACGAGAGATCGGGAGGGGACCAGTTGCTCTCAGGCGTGAACAGGGGCAGCTGGAGCAGCCCCGGCCGGTTGCTGTTGCGCTTTGCCATCAGTCGATGGAGCTCATGAGCCGGAGGAAGGCGGCCTCGCTGATGTAGCCGACCGTCGCCAGCTCGTCTCGGATCAGGCGCATAAGCGCGGCACCACCCTCTCCTGCAGCAGGGTGGCGGTTACTGAGGTGGTGCCTGCCGTCGCCCTCGCCGTAATAGGAGCACTGCACACGGTTGTAGAGACCATCTCTCCCGAGGGTCTTGCCATTGCGGCGTGCCACGTGGCCGGCCAGTGGGAAGCGAAACTCCAACTCTCGCAGGAAGCGAGGGAAGTCCCACCCGATGACGGACCAGTCGTTTCTGCAGGCCACGAGATCGAGATAGTGTACCTCCATCTCCACCACCACAACTCCGAGGCAGAGGAGGAAGTGCGTCTCGTAGTGAGACGCCCACTGGCGGCGGCTCGCCACGCTCTTGGGCGACTTGCGAGATTGCCCACTCCTCCGGCGAACTACCTTGACGGGCGACGGTCCCTTGCGATTGCCAATCATGTCCCACTCCTGCGCTGCTCATCGTCGTGCAGCAGCTTGGCGATCGCTGCTCGCTTGATGTTCTCCGCGAGGCTGGTGCCCTGGCGCTGGACCTCGCTCGGCCGTCCCTCGGCCAGGGCCGCCACGACCTGGCCGCAGACGTTTGTGAGGACAGTCAGCGCGACCTGCAGGTCGTACTCGCTGAGGGCCTCGACTACCTTGCCGGCCGCCTCGTGCACCGGATCGAGCGGCTCTGGCTGCTCCGGGCCTCGCACTAGCGGATCTCCTCGTCGGCGAAGTAGCCGAACGGGTGATCCTGCCCGCTGGTCTTTGTCTCGCCCTTCTCTCGCTCCAATCGGATCATCTCGGCGATCTCG
>Ga0116144_10000349_pt1 | contig 62439 bp, 55 predicted proteins | sample AD_UKC035_MetaG_FD_89746 | JGI IMG/M metagenome (GOLD analysis project Ga0116144, IMG submission 89746) | Active sludge microbial communities of municipal wastewater-treating anaerobic digesters from USA - AD_UKC035_MetaG | ecosystem: Engineered > Bioreactor > Anaerobic > Digestate | place: USA...
GCCTTTTCCTGTGCTTGCCTGAAAAGATCTCGCACCCTTGCCGCACCCATACCTACAAACATCTCAACAAATTCGGAACCTGAAATTGAGAAAAACGGTACCTTTGATTCTCCCGCAATAGCCTTTGCAAGAAGTGTCTTACCGGTACCGGGAGGTCCTACAAGCAATGCACCCTTTGGCATGATAGCACCGATTTCCTTGTACTTTGCCGGATTATGCAGGAAATCTACTATTTCCGACAGAGCTTCCTTTGCCTCATCTTGGCCGGCCACATCATCAAAGGTTTTGCCTGTCTGCGCTTCAACATATATCTTGGCATTGCTCTTTCCAAAGGTCATAGCGTTGCTGCCCATTCTTTTCTGCATACTGCCTGCAAGCAGCTGTCCCATTCCAATAAAGAAAATCAGAGGGAGGACCCAGGATATAATAAAGTTCATCAGAGGGGAATTTTCCCTTGGAATGACCTGTGAGAAATCTTCAATATCAGCTGCAAGAAGCCGGTCTACAAGCTCCGGGTCATTTACCTTCCCGGTAACATATATATTCTCTTTCCCGGCTTCATCAATTGCGGTAAATGCAATTTGATTATCCTGAATCTCTACACTTTTTACTTTTCCCTCGTCAATCCGGGTCAAAAATGTTCCGTAGTCCACCTGGGTAACCTGCTGTTTCACAACAGCCGGAAAAATATATGCATTCAGCAGCATCACTATTACCAATGTAACGATATAAAAATAAATAATCGGCTTTCTGGGATTATTCTGTTCTTTCATGCTTGTCCTCTCCTTAACATCAGTTAAATTCATCCTCATTCATTTTTTATTATTCTTGTCAGCAGTTCATTTAGTTTTTGCATGCCCCGGATAATATCTTCAAAAGCCTCCTCCGATTCATACTTCAAGCACTTTGAAATCCTTTCATTAAACAATTCGTCAATTTCCAATACAGTCTCTTTCCCCAGCCTTGTAAGAACCACGCGAACTACCCTTTCATCCTTCCGGTTTCTGATGCGCTCAATAAAGCCCTGCTCCTCCAACTTTTTACACATTGCGGAAATATTAGCGCCGGCAGCACATATACTGTCTGCCAGGCTTCCTATTGTGTGGGATTCGCAGCGATGCAGCTCCATGAGAATTCTTGTCTGCATCATGGTCAGCCCTCTATTCCCAATGGCAGGGCCAAAGGCGCAATGCAAGCTTTCATTGATCTTCCTTGTATAATCGAAAACAATGTTTTTGAATTCAGCTACTTCCATAGTGCTCCTCCATATATATAATATTATTTATGATATATAATATATATATTGTATATATAATATTATATATAACTATAATTGTCAAATATAAATAAAAAGGGCTTTCTTTTACACAACCAAGAAAGCCTTCTATGAAATGTATTTATGGCTCTTATACATCAGCTTGCTTGCTGTTCCCAAACTTGCTCTTTGCTTCAAAATTGGAAAAGGAATATATTATGAGGCCTGTCCAAATAAAAGAAAAGCTTAATAAATGAGTGACGGTAAACTTCTCTCCATAAAGAAAAACTCCTAATAAAAGGCTTAATGTGGGAGATATGTACTGCAGGAAACCCAATGTCGAAAGCTTCAACCTGGCCGCTCCCATTGCAAACCAGAGCAGCGGCAAAGCTGTTGCTATTCCTGAAAGCATCAGTATTGCAGCAGTTGATAAGGGTACCGAATATAGGGCGCTTTGCCCGCTGAAAAGCTTGAACAGGATATAACCCAACGCCAAGGGCATAATTGCTGCTGTTTCCAATACCATACCCGTTAAGGATTCAACCTTGAGAAGCTTCTTAAATAAGCCATACAATGCAAAGCTTAATGCCAGCAGAAGTGAAACCCAAGGTATATTCCCAAACTGTACGGTTATTATAATTACTCCTGCAGCCGCAAATACTATGGATATATACTGAAGTACATTGAGCTTTTCTTTTAGCACTGTCATTCCCAGCAGTACCACCATTAATGGATTAATATAATAACCCATGCTGGATTCCAGAATTCTGCCTGAATTAACTGCCCAAATATAAGTACCCCAGTTTATTGTTATAAGGAAAGAACAAATAAGTATATTTCTTATATTTTTTCTTTCCTTAATTGCTTCCTTAAGTACCCCAATATCATTTTTGGATAAAAATAATCCCCCGACAAATAAAAATGCCCAAAATATTCTATGGGCTAAAATCTCATCAGCAGGGATTTCCCCCAGCAGCTTCCAATATATAGGAAGCAGCCCCCATACTGTATAAGCAATTACCCCGTATACCACCCCTGAAACATCATTCTTAACTTGTAAACCTTCCTTTTTACCGTCCATAGCATTACCCCTTTATATTAATTAAGCATAATGCAGCCTGTGAGTACAATTATAGAGAAATACCTATCTTAAATCAATAGGCCAGAGCTTCACTTTCAAAGATAATGTTCTTATCCATTGCGGAATATGATGGCAATCAGTATGAATCAATGTTCTCAGATGCTCTTCATTTGCCCGTTCACATAGACAATATTCCCTTAGTTCGTCATATAAATTATTTTTATACTTATTATATTCGTTATAATATATAATCATTTTATACCACCTGTTCTTTAGTATACAAACAACTTGTTTTTCATCTTACAAAGCCTCATAATAGTATCCTTTCCGGTAATCAGTGCCACAAGCAATCCTCCGGGGGGCTGCAGCCACTGGCCGCTTAAAAATATATTTTCCAAACCTTTTATACGCCCTGTATGAGCCATCATCTTTCCTTTAATGGTGGGCAGCAAGTGCATTCCATGCATCATAATCAGCATGGAATTGGTTGATGCTGCAGGTGATTAAGACGTGGCCTTCAGGGGCAAAGTCCGGTTCATAGCCGTAATGAGTTATTGTCAAGTAATTAATTGGTCTTCCATTAACTTTAAAGGAATCAATCGGGAATCGCAGCGTGCGCGGAATTTCGTCCGTCCTGCCTTCATAACCTATTGCTATACGAATTTCCGAGGCTAAGGGATAATCTTCAGGATTATTGAACCGCTTCTGAAATTCGGGATCGGGATACTTTCCTTTCAGCAGTTTCTCATACAGCACGTGTGCATCACAGGCAGCAATGTAATAACCAGCTTCAAAGGCTTTGCCGCTGCTGCAAATGACGCGGCGGACCCTATTGCCTTCAATATTCAATTCAACTGCCTCACAGGGGGCTTCTATATCGCCGCCCAGGAATAAATAACGAAATCATTAATTTTATCTTTTCCATAAATTCCATCATGTCCTCCGGTTTTCCCACCGGTATTTCAAAAGATTGCAGCTGCTTTATGGTGCAGCAAAAATTATTGATAGCAGCTTCGTCTTGGGGTGATAATTCAAGCCAGCTGGATTTCAGCCGGTCAAGATCGCGGTACAGGTGCACTCTTATGCCATCGTATTCAAAAGCCAGGAAGCTTTCCGGATGGTAGATTTCAACCCCGTCCAAGGCCCCTGCGGCAGTCCAGAGATCGTGAATGGGAGTCCCCTTTTTTGTCCCCACCAGCCAGTGAATACATCCGTCGATGTGATAACCCCGACGGTTCCAACCGGTGCATTCACCGCCTAAAACATTGTGCTTTTCCAAAATCACACTCTCAAAGCCGTTTTTTTGTGCGAATATGCCGGCACTCAACCCTGCAATGCCCCCGCCGATAATAACTATCTTATCCAATGCTCATTTTCCCCTCTCTATTACTCCAGGCAAGCTGAAATTTTTTATAAAACATTTATTATATAACATTAGTTATATAATAAATGTTACACTGAAACCGAAATTATTGCAAGGGGTTTTTTAGAAAAATGCAATAAAAAATATCGCTCCCCTTCTGACTGTAAAAATGCCTTAGGGTGCGATATTAAAGAATTCTGATGTTTTTATTTCAGCCTTGCGGATAGTATTACATCATCGGCAGTGCTTGACAATAAATCGGTCAAATCTTTCATATCATAATCTTTTGATAGTATACCGCTGGCGGCCATAACCGAAAGTCCCAGTTGAAATATTCTCATCTTTAACAATATTTCTTTTAACTTATCCTCTGAAAAACCTTCCAGATCTGAATCCTTCTTCATTTCCTCAATTAATGCGGGCATGACTTTCTCATCATAGCCTTTCAAATATCTGCTGTTTTTCATTACCAAATCTCTGAAAAGGACACTATACTCCATTGCAAATCTTATACTTGCCCTTCCGATATCAGCAAACGGGCTTCCCGTATTTTCTTCAGCAATAAGCTGCTGGCCGATATCTGCAATTTTTTCTATCAAAGCTTCAATCAATTCATTAATGCTCTTGAAATTTACATATATGGGAGCCACAGAGCTTCCCATCCTATGTGCAATTTTTCTCATGGTTACATTGTCAATTCCTTCTGCCCTGGCTATTTCAAAGGCTGCATCAATTATTTGCTCCCTTGTGAATTTTATCTTAGGCCCCATAGTATCCTCATCCCTTTATTACAAGATTTAACGAAGTAAGGAAATAGTTCATTATATAACATTTGTTATATAATTATATTACATTATTAATTGAAATTATACAAGTACTACAATTAAATAAGGATATGAAAGACTATGCCGTAAATTGCAAAAGTAATTTTATTCTTGAATTCAGACATGTGTTATTACCTCATAATTTAGATTTCAAGCATTATAAGCCAATTATACAATATAAATTATTTAATGTTTACTATTATTTTATCGCAGCACAAAGGTGCGGACAAAGCCGCACCTTTCTATTACACTATCATATGAAGAAATATCCCTCTGCCCTGAACATTGTTCCTGAAGAGGTGTGTCTTATATTAGAACCTATTGTATATCCTGTACAGGAATACCGCCGCCTCCGCCCTTGTTGTGCTGCCCAGAGGATTTATCCTATCACCGCTGCCTACAATCAGTTCTTCCCTGACAACGGAGGCTATGCTGTCTGTGGCATATGCCGCTATCAGTGTTTTGTCGGCAAACCTGTCAAGGTCTGAAGCTGAACTCTGTACTTCAAGCTTCTTAAGCATTCTCAATGCTCTCTCAGTCAATACCATCATATCCTGCCTTGTGATACTTTCATCAGGGCTGAATTTGTTGTTTCCCGTACCACCGGTAATGCCCAGCTTTTTGGCTGTACCGATCTCTCTGTAGTAATAGGCATCGCGGCTTATATCATCAAAATTTCCTTCAACCTTGGCATAAATACCAAGTGCCCTGACCAGGGAGTACAGGAAGTCCGCCCTTGTGATGTTTGTCTGAGGGGCATATTCTGTTTCTGATATACCCTTCAATATCCCTTTGGATGCAAGGGCTTCAATGGGCTTCTTTGCCCAGGCCGCGCTTCCCAGATCATTAAAGCTTTTTGTTACATAGGCTACAGCGTAATGACTGAAATGGGTTGTGCTGAAGGTAACCATACCCGTTTCGGGATTATATCTTCCTGAGGGTACTTCCACCACATTGCCGCTGCCATCTATATACCATACTGTGATATGCTCGGGGTCAGAAAGCTCTGCTGCTGTCGGCTTATATGGTATGGAAACCGTTACAGGGGCATCAGGATTGTTCCACTCCGCCTGATTTCCGTCCAGTGTCAATGAGAGCTGCACCAGCGGCTTGTCGCCCAAGGCTGCTTTTACATCATCGGGCAGCAGGGATTTGTCACCCTCACCTACGGTAATACCGGCTCCTTTGCTTCCGGTTTGTGCAATACCCGCCAGCATGTTTCCGGGAAGGGTAATGCTGCCTTCAGGAGTGGAGAAGGTCAGGATGTCTTTACTTTGAGAGCCGGAAAGGGAGTCAGCTGGAATTCCTACGGTGTAAGCATTAACTCCGGGAATGGAAGGTATAGTGATGAGAGGAACTTCTTCGCCGTTTGAAACATCCTCGAACTGTTCCCCCAGATTTACTACTGCACTGCCTCTCCGGGTATTGACATTAACTGTAATCGTGGTCCCCGAGGTATTGCTTCCTTTAATGACAGCATTGTAAACAGGCGAATTTCCGGAAACGTTTCTTTCACTTCTATCATCTTCATCTCTATCGTCTTCATCCTCCCTTTCAGGAACTGATCCGGCAGCCTGACTTTTCATGGTGTACACAGCCATATTGCCGGCTTCATCCTGCACAATCACATTGAAATAATAGATGGTTTCCGCGCTTAAGCCGCTTGCCTCCGTACCCGTAAGCCCGGCCGTCCAATCCTTAACGATTGTTCCGTTTGATTCGGCATTAATTGCCGTATCTATATTATTACTTTCCGAACGGACCACTTTGTATTGCAGGTTCTGCTGTGCGGTTACATCGTCCGATGCCGCTGCCCAACTCAGTTCAAGACTGTTATGGGTAATATTTGAAACGGTTATGGTCCCGCCGTTTCCCGGCACCGGCGGGGTATTGTCAGGCACAGCTACTGTTACCGTTACATTGTAAACAATATCAGCTTTGCCTGCCTCACTCACTGTGAGGGTAAATTCGTATGTGCCTCCTTCTGCCGCAATAGCGGAGGTATCTATAGTATAAACCGGTTCTGTGGCTTCTCCGGCTGCCGTTACTTTATCTGCATCAACTCCGCCGACAGTCACGCTTTGAGCCGCTGTTTTCGTTCCGGTAATCTCCACGGACCCTATGCCGTTTACAGTGTCCACATCCACAATTTTAGGAGAAGACTGGTCAACTGCAATGCTGTTTCCGTCAGCCTCCGGAACCGGTGTTGTCAGAGCAAAACTCATATTGCCGGTCGGCATAAGCCCGGTGCATGCTTCTAACAATGCCACGCTGCCGTCAGGCTGCATATTTCCGGCATTGTCTTCAGCCACCACGTAGATATCATATTCCGTTCCCGGAGCCAACCCGGTAATGACTGCCCTTCCGTCTGTCCCTGCGGATATCCCCGCAATGCTTCCCTTGAGGTTTTCAGCTAAGACTGTATTTTCAGAATCCATGCCTGCCTTAACCTGGGCAGCATCAGGTGCATCTACTCCATTAGCCAATACCACGTAATATGCAGCGGCAACCTCATCCACCTGCACCAGTATGTCCATTCTTTCATAGGTGATGTCCTCTGCCTTGGGATAACCCACAGTAAATACAGGCGGAGCAAAATCAAAATTATCTGTCTGCCATTCCAAATACGGATAAGTGCCTCCGGCTAGATTCCAGGTATCAGTAAAATCCCAACCTACAAAAGAACCCTGCTGCTTCATTTCTGCAGTGGTCTTGGGTACACCTTTGCCCCCATCGGTTTGCCCGGTGGTTTCCGTATCATAGTAGGAGCTTGTGACAGTACCGTCTGCCTCATTTATTCCTACCAACCCGCCGACATTATTGCTTCCCGTTACCGTTCCCACAGCATAGGAATTTTCAATATCAGCATTAAAGTTTTGACCCGTCAGCCCTCCAACATATCCAACTATGCCGTTACCGGTGACATTACCCGTAGCATAGGAGTCAGTAATGGAACACCTGTAATCACTGGTCCCACTGCCTCCTGTCAGTCCGCCTATATAATCCTCGCCCACAACGTCCCCCGTGGCATGGGAACCGGTTATGGTGCCTTCGTTTCCTCCGGCCAGGCCGCCGACACTCTCTGCCCCAACCACATTAACTGCGGAATAAGAGTCAATGATGTTGCCGGTAGCCTCCCAGTTCAGTCCCACCAAGCCTCCGACATAATCACTGCCCTCCACGCTGCCCGCAGCGCAGGAACCGGTTATAGTGCCATGATTTTCTCCTACCAGAGCGCCGACATACCCATAGCCGGACACATCCACGTTCAGCAGCCTAAGGTTACTAATCTCAGCATCCGCTCCCGTACAGCCGAATATCCCCACGTAATATGTATCAGGACGGTTGATGTAGAGTCCGGTGATGGTGTGTCCGTTGCCGTCAAAACTGCCTGTAAAGGAATTATCATAGTTCCCGATGGGCAGCCAGCCTTTGCCGCCATCATATCCGTCCCCATAAGCGGAAAGGTCAATATTATCCACCAGGACAAAATAACTGTCCATGTACTCTGATACCGCAGCCAACTGATCCGCAGTCTGTATTTGGTATGGATTCTCAGGCAATCCATTTCCGCCGGCAAAAGTTCCCTCCTCTGTTGTAAAACTGATTTGTTCTCCGTAAACTGTTCCCAAGTCATTTGTAGCGTATGCTCTTACATAGTAAGTAGTTTCCGGTTCTAACCCGGTAATTTCCGAGGTAAATGATCCGGCTCCCAAAACTGCTCCTTTTTCTGTTTTATTATCTTCCAGTGTCGGATCCTCATGGCTGCTCCAGACAACCCCATGCTGTGTGGGATTGGGATAGCCAATAATAATAATTCCCCCCTGTCCGACAGCAGTTATATCTGTAATATCCTCCGCTTCCATTGTAGATACCGCAGGCCATACTTTATGGCCATAGCCCTGCCAGGTCAGGAAGGGGTAGCCGTCATTGGCAGGGTTATCTGCAGATTCGTCAATACCCCAAATTTCTTCATTTCCGTTATCCATTTCACCTATAAAATCCCAAGAGGCATTAAAAAATGTTGTATACGCATTCATTTCAGCCGTACTTTTACGCTCACCCTTGCCTTCATCCGATTGGCCGGAAGTATTGCTGTCGTAGAAGGAATCAGTAACCGTCCCGTCTTCATTTTCCCCCACCAGTCCGCCGACTTTATTTGTACCGCTTACCTCCCCTATGGAAAAGGAGTGTACAATATCGCCTTCGCAATTCTGGCCCACCAAACCGCCTACATATTGTTCTCCTTCCACGGAGCCTGCAGCATAGCAGTCTGTAATAAATGGGTTATCATAAGATTCTTCATCAAGAGAGTTAAGCCCCACCAATCCTCCGACATATGCAGTTCCGGCGGCATCACCGGTAGAGTAAGAGTTTTCGATAACTCCGGCATCTGTATTCGACCCCACTAATCCACCGACAAGATGAATGCCGGCGACGTTACCGGTGGAGTAAGAGTTTTCGATAGTACCGTAAATATAGTTACGTCCTGCCAAACCGCCGAAGTGTCCCTGACTTTCGGGATCATCATAATCAATACCCGACACAGTGCCTGTGGCATAGGAGCTTTCGATGGAACCGCCATAGTTGTCCCCAACCAAGCCGCCAACCGAGAAAACCCCACTAACTTCAGCTGTGGCTAATGAGTTGGCAATATTCCCAGAATCATTACTGCCCACAAGGCCTCCGACTGTGGTGAAACCGGTTACTTCCGCATTCTCTGCGGAACAACCGCTGATTGTGCAGTTTTCATTTACCCCCACTAGACTGCCAACGCAAGCATCACCGGTAATATCGGCATCACTCAATGTCACATCCTTAATAGTTGCACCAACCGTGTAACCGAACAGGCCGACACCCTCCGTATCACTCCTATTAATAAAGAGGCTGCTTATGGTATATCCATCACCGTCAAAGCTACCGGTGAAAGCCTTGGTTGGATCGAACATGTCATACGTCCCAATGGGCTTCCAGCCTGCACCTTCATTCCAGCCGCCACCTCCATCAGATAGATAATCGCTCAAATCAATATGGTCTATCAATTTGAAATGACTACTGCAATATACCTCTTCCGCAACAGTTGCCAGCTGCTCGGGAGTTGCGATTTCAAATGGCTGTTCCGGCGAACCGTCCCCCCTCGCGAACCCTCCTTCCGCCAAAACCGTGTCCGGAATCAGCAGGAATGCTGCCAGCAGAAACATCGCTGTAATTGCTATTGTCTTCACCAGCAATTGGATGGTATTATTGTTTTTCAAGTCATTCACTTCCTTTCCAATAATAATTGACTATCATCTTTCAATCATGCTAAGGACTTCATCAATAGTAATCTGGCACAGGCTGTCCCAGACAAGGGTGTTTTCATCCTCTATCCTGACATCTTTGAAGCGGTTAAGGTCAGCAAGGCCGCAAAAGCGCACTGTTTCCAGCCTGGGCTTCATGTCGTAGACGATCATATGTTTGTTATTCAGCTCAATAAGCAGTGTGTGGTCATCCTTCGGTTCTACCCGTATTATCTTGGGCATATCGACCCCTCCCATCTGCAACAAAAATAATAAACCCTTGAATGATATAATCATACTAGGGTTTAAAAAAATTTCATATTATCAGATCCTATACTTTTGGGGGAAAACTATAAAATATTCAGCTCAATTGCTTTTTTTACGGCAGAGGGCCTGCCTGTGACACCAAGCTTTTGATAAATGGAAGTAATATTTTTACTGACGGTTACCTCGGCTATAAAGAGTTCAGCCCCAATTTCCCTGTTGGTTTTCCCCTCCGCAACAAGCTTCAGCACTTCCCGTTCCCGCTTTGTCAGGGAAGGAACGGATATTTTTTCTTCTTTAAACCTTTCCAGTCCGGTGCTGTACTGTTCAGCTGCTGATATTAGCCGGGAAATATATTCATCACCTTTCTCATCATTATCCAGGGCTTTAAGTATGTCCAAAATATGCGCACCATACTCTGCAAAGGGCAGTATGATATCATCAGCCCTGCCGATGTCCGCTGCCTGCAGCATAGCTGCCTTTGCCCTTTCAATACCGTACAGGTTATACTTGGCTGCAGCGTCCAAAATATGAGTATGAAGAAAGCCCAGAAGGTTGTTAAACATTGAGAATATCTGCAGCATCCCCTCACAGAGCACTTCCAGCTTTATATAGTTTTTCTGCAGAAGCACTGCCTGAGCATGGACGATATAATTGAATCCCATACCCAGGAATAATATATCGCTTTGCTCCATATCACCGGATTCCAACCAGGGAGCAAAGTCTTGAAGCCGGCAGGTTATCCCTCCCAGGTAACCTTTGCATAAATCCAGAGTGCTGTTATAAACAGGATTATTATATTGAGCGGTCTCCGCTGCCAAATTATCTAACAGTTCCCTTGCCTTATCAAATTTCCCCTGTGCAGCATACGCCCTTGCCAAGGTCAGACTGGCACATATTATTAAGGAGGTCTGTTCCATGGGCTTCGCCTTGTATATGGACTTGAAGGCATATAGTTCTGCCTGGTTAAAATTGGCGGTTTCCAAACAATATTCCGCCCTTGCCAGTTCTTCAAAGCCTGTACCGCAGCCCTTGGACAGTTCACAAAAATAGTGGAAATAATTATCCAGGTATTCAACTATCCACAGCAGTCTCCCGTTTTCCCTGTAGTATAGATAAAGTGTGTGAGGAGTGCCGAAGGTAAATATCATGTCCTTGTTGGCTATGGATGATTTGCCGTCAAGCAGGCTGTACGCATTAAGATACTTTTCATTCATTTTTTCCAGGTCATTGAAGTACAGGAAGCTCCCGGCAAGCTCAATTTCCCCTGCAATCCTCCGTCTCAGCTCATCTGGAATGCTTTCATCATACCGGTAATGCTCTTCTATTTGAGCCAGCAGTTCGGCGCCGCCCTCCATATCCACGCTGCTAATATAGTTATAGGCATAAGTTAAATAGCTCATCGGATGGCGGTACTTTACCTCATCGGGAATTTGAGAAAATACCTCCACTATAAGCTGAGGGTCCTTGTCCAGTTCCTGGGTTGCCCCATGCCTTTCAAATTCTGTCAGCATAAGGTCGTATTCCTTTGCTTTTAACAAAAAGCTTAATCCCGACAATATATCGCCGCTCCTGATGTACCACTGGCCGCTGCGCTTGTATAATGCTTCCGCTTCGATGCTGCTGCCCTGCTTTTCAATTTGCTTTTTCAGGTATTCACTGAAAATATTATGCATTTTATATACATCCAACTGTTCATCATATCGAAGGAAAGAGTTTCCTGCGCTCATCCTTTCAATAATGCCTGCAGCCGCAGCATTGCCGGTTACATACACTGCCTGCTGCAAGGTAAAGCTGTCAAGTATGCATATGGATTTAAGAATCTGTGATTCTTCCTCTGTATATCTTGACATAATCGCAGATTCAATCAAACTTTCAATATTCCGTCCGGTCTCCAATCTGCCTGTGGCGGAATACCTATGAAGGATAAGATAAACTGCCGTAATCCATCCTTCGGAAATCTCATGAACAGTCCTTACACTATTATCAGGGATTCTGCATCCATACAACTTGAAAAACTCTCTTATTTCATCTCTTGAAAGCTCGAACAATTCACTGGCAATCATGAAGCAGTATCCCTTGAGGCTTAATTCCTCAATATTTATTTCCGGTTTTGTCCTTGAGATGATAATGATGTGAAATCCCTCTATATTTGTCCGTACTATTCTTTCCAACAGCTTGTCCAATTCCTGAGAGCGGGCATAATGATAGTCATCAAGTACCAGAACGATGTCATTTAGATATGTATGTTCTTCAATGATACTGATTATCTTGTCTCTTTGAGAAGCATCAGCAGGAAAGCCCAAGGCATTAAGCTGATTGCCCAGATCAGGCCGGAGCTTGGCAAGCTGCCTGGTAAGAGAATCCCATATATGTCCGGCAGATCTGTAATCGCTCTCCACCGATAGCCATACATATTTTGCGTTTGCCCTGTCGAGAAATTCCCTTACCGCTGTGGTCTTTCCATAACCCATGGCTGCCACTGCCACCGTCAGCGGATATGCAAAGACACTTTTAAGCTGTTCATTGATATGCTTACGCTGCAAAACCCGATGAATCATACTCATATCCACCCCCTTGTCTTGCTAAAGCTCTATCTCATCCCCTGCACTGACAATTAATCGGTTTTTTCCCTTGAACTGCTCCGCTTTATGCCTGTCAAAGAGCATTCCCGGTGCCATATGTATAGGAATTGTATGCTTTGCACCAATTAGATCAGCGCATTTGGATGCTTCTACAGGATTCATATTATAGACTCCGTCAATTGGAAGAAGCGCATAATCAATATGATGTGAAGGATATTCCTTCATTTCTTCAGTAGTGGACGTATCACCTGATGCATAGACCTTTATACCGTCCACTGTCAGGATATAACCGACACATTTGCTCCTGTCATGGTTTTTGTTATAGGCGGGTACTGCCCGGATCTTTACACCCTTTATGTCAAAGCTCTTGTATTCCCCATTCTGCAGTGCATCTTTCTCCTGTATAACAACACAAGTGCTTTTCCTTGCCGGAAGTTGAATCTGGTTATGATCTCCATGCTGATGGGTTACCAGAATTACATCTGCAGGCTCCTCATACCCGGCTCCGGCATAAGGGTCTAAATAAATTACCGCATCACTGTCTGATATGATACGGAAGCTGCCATGCCCTTGAAACAATAATCTTGCCATATTTCTACCTTCTTATCCAAAAATCATCTCTTGGTTAATACTACCATAATGTGGAGATGGTAGCAACAGATGACCGCTCCGTAGGCGGATATGCTCTTTATTCGTTGTCCGTAAACGAGTTTTCCAAACTAATAATTTCAGTAAATAGTAAAAAGCAACTAATCTTGCGATTGTGGTTTATATATAGAAATATTTACAATATTATTGGATAATTTGCTCTGCATATTATATCGAATTATGCTAAAATGTGAGAAAGGCAAGAATTCAGTGATTAAAACAGGCAAAGTCAAGATTATTGATAATAGGTGAAGGAAATGAAGAATTATAAAAGCTATATAATTTATCTATTAATAATTTCCCTTATATCTTTAATAATTGTTATTGAGTACAACAGCTTCAAAAATAACAAGGGTGTACCGGGAATTGAGCTTAAAGCTAAACAGGGAATACTTGATTTGACTGATCTGCATTTTGATGATGAATCATTACATTCACTTGATGGTGAATGGTCATTTTTCTACAATCAATTTATTATGCCTGATAATTATGACTATTCAGCTCCCGGAATTATAACTGTTCCCGGCTTGTGGAATTCCTACCAATATAACAAAGAAGAAATCGGTGCTTCAGGATACGGTACATATAGGCTTAAGGTCTTGCTTCCTTCAAATTGCAATGAAAAACTGGCTTTAAAGATACCTGACATGTCCAGCAGCTATCGCTTTTTTGTAAACGGAAAGGAAATATCCCACAATGGTGTTGTTGGTAAATCCATTGAAGAGGAAACCCCTCAATGGAAGCCTTTGATTAAAACTTTAAATACTGATTCCGGCCAACTGGATATAGTAATTCATGTTTCTAACTTCCACCATGTAAAAGGGGGCATATGGGAGTCCATAATTCTTGGCACCGAAGAAGCGATTTATAAACACAGGGAATTGAATTTATTACTAAGCTTTATTCTGATTGGTGTATTATTTATTTCAGTTTTTTACTATCTGGTAATTTTTTCTGTAATGCAAAGCAATGTGACTAGCCTGTATTTAGCTATGTTTTCTTTTATGGCCGGTCTTAGAGAACTATTAATCAGAGAGGCTGTCGTTTTTTTGATATTTCCGGACATATCCTTTAAACTAATGTCAAAGCTGGAATATATAACCGTACCCTCAGGTCCGCTTCTTCTGGCATTATCATTGTACAGCCTGTATCAGACAGAATTCCCCAGGAAAATCATGAGTACTACAGTTACTGTTTTTTCACTTTACATAATAGTTATCATTTTTACACCGCTGAAAATTTTTGGTCCTTTGATGCACTTATATTTAATTTTATTTATTATCGCTTTTATTTATATGATTTTTGTAATAGCAGCAGCAGCCAAAAAGAAAAAACCCGGTGCAGGCACACTGCTTTTCGGCACCTTGTTCCTTCTTTTAACTGCCTTGATTGATATGGGTTACGTGTACAAGCTCCATAATAATTATGACCTGGCATATACCTTTTCTATCGGACTTATTATATTTATTCTTTGTCAGATGCACTCATTATCCTTGAATATTGCGGATGTATTTCAACGGGCACAAGGGCTGGCCAAGGCAGAAATGGCTTTTTTGCAAGCGCAGATTGTCCCGCATTTTTTATATAACACTCTGAATACAATCATCCATCTTACCAGGGAATCCCCTGAAAAGGCCCGCAGCTTACTTATGGAACTAAGCAAATATTTGCATGGTAAATTTAATTTTGACTTATATAATAAAAACAAACTTGTCACTCTTGAATACGAGCTGGATATTGTAAAGTCTTATCTGGCTATTGAGTCGGTAAGGTTCAGCAACCGCTTGAAAGTAAATTACCAGATAGACGAACAGACATTAAATCATAAAATATTACCGTTTCTTCTTCAGCCCTTGGTCGAAAATGCTGTAAGACATGGTTTTAGAAAGAATTCTGAAGATTGCATTATTACTATTTCAGCTTTTGTCCAGGAAAAGAACCTAATACTCTCAGTTTCTGATAATGGTATAGGAATGCCAAAGAATAAAATACTGGCATTAACCAAATGTGACTATAGCCAGCTTGGAACTGGACTTACCAATATAAATCAGCGTTTAAATACTGCCTATGGAACAGATTTAAGTATTGTAAGTACCATTGACGCAGGCACCACTATTAATATAAAAATTCCCCTAAGGAGTGATAATGTCCATGATAAAAGCAATATTAGTTGATGATGAGTTGTTCGCGTTAAAAGAACTTCAACTGCAATTGGAAAGTCTCCCTAACATTCAGATAATTGGTTCATTTACCAATCCCTTGGAGAGCTTCTTTAATATAACTATGCTGAATCCTGATGTGGTCTTTTTGGATATTGACATGCCGGAAGTTAGTGGTATTTACCTGGCGGAGCAAATTATGACCACCCACCCTCAGGTAAAAATCATATTTGTCACAGCCTTTGATAAATATGCCATAAATGCCTTTGAGCTTAATGCTGTAGATTATATACTCAAGCCCTTTACCTTGGAACGGATTAAAAAGACCATTTCCAGGCTGGAAGAAAAAATAGAAAAAAACATTAATACCGATATTCATTCCTTAAGTAATCAATATAAAGAATCTGTCAAGAAATTCTTTATATATGAGCAGGATAATATTATTCTGTTAAACATAAAAGACATTTACTATATTGAGGCACTTAATAAATTTGTTCGTATACGCACCAAGGACAGATTTTATAATTCCAATCATTCACTTAACTATTTTGAGAATAAATTAAAAAACCTTGATTTTTTCCGCACCCATAGAGGCTATCTGGTTAATCTGGACAAGATTGCAGAAATTATTCCAAAAATTAATTATTCCTTTGATATAAGAATGACAGACACAAACGATTTGATTCCGGTTAGCAGGACTAATATTAAGCTTCTAAAACAGTTACTGGAGCTTTGAGTCTTTGTAGAAAAAAGCACTGCGTTTAATAACGCAATGCTTTTTTCTTATAGCTTTAAGTTCTTCTACTTGTTATATATTCTATAAAGGAATACAGCTGTCTCAGCCCTTGTGGTATTTCCAAGAGGATTTACACCATCACCGCTGCCTACAATTAATCCTTCCTTTACAACAGAAGCAACACTGTTTACAGCATAATCTGCTATAAGGGATTTGTCAGCAAATTTGTCAAGATCCGAAGCTGCTCCCTGTGCTTCTATCCTTTTAAACATTCTCAGCGCTCTTTCTGTCAATACCATCATATCCTGTCTGGTAATACTTTCTTCAGGATTGAATTTGTTATTGCCTGTTCCCTTAGTAATACCCATTCTTTGAGCTATTCCTATCTCTTTGTAGTAGTAATCATCCTTACTTATGTCATCGAAATTTCCATCGAATCTTGCTTCTACACCCAAAGTTCTTATCAGCGAATATAAGAAGTCTGCTCTTGTAATATTTGATTGAGGTTCAAATTCTTTTTCGGATACACCCTTCATAACTCCTTTGGACGCAAGTACCTCAATTGACTTTTTCCCCCATGCTGCATTCTCTAAGTCATCAAAGGTCTTTGTCACATATACCACTGCATAATTACTGAAGTGGGTTGTACTGAAGGTTACCATACCTGTGACAGGGTTATACCTTCCCGTTGGAACTTCAATAACATTACCTTCACCGTCGATATACCATACCGTAATGTGTTCCGGGTCAGAAAGCTCCTTCTCGGTAGGCGTGTAAGGTATTGATACTGTAACAGGTGCGTCCGGATTATTCCATGAAATTGTGCCTTCCTTTGATTTAAGCTTAAGCTCAATAACAGGTTTGTCACCTATCTGTGTTCGAACTTTTTCGTCAATAGCTGATTTATCAACCGTTCCTATACTCAAGCCTACATTGTCAATACCATAAGCTCCCTCATCGCCCAGCATATTGCCCGGTAAGGTTATTGTCCCCAACTCGCTATTAATTTCTATCCGTGTTGTATTGTTACCGGTTAATACAGTTGCAGGAAGCTCTGTTACATAATAGTTGGCTCCTGTTGTTTTTGGTATCTTAATATCTACTGTATCAACTCCCTGTCCATCATCCTGTGACTCTGTCAATGCATTGTTAATGGCACTTTCATTCAAAACCGCTGTTACAGTCCCTGTTTCGCTATCCACTGAAGCAGCTGAGGTTATGGAGTTTCCATTAACATTTATTGTTATATTTGAAGAAGTAGTTGGCTCCGGTTCAGATATCGATGTATTTCTGTCGTTGTCATCGTCATTGTCTCTGTCATCGTCGTTGTCACTATCTGATGATGCTCTGTTCACAGTGACTTCATAGATTCTTTCTGTTCCATCTTCAGCCGTTACAATTATGTTGATTGTATTAACTCCTACATTTAGAGCAATTGCCTGAGAAGCTTCTCCGCTAACTACTGCCGTCATGTTAACCTCTATTGATGCTCCCGGGTGTGCAGCTGTGGATGTAACTGTTATATCGGCTGTACTGTTGGCCACATCGGCTGTATATGCTTGTATGTCCGGTACAAATGCCGGATTGAGAATGCCGCTGCTAATTACTAAGTTGGTCAAACACGCTTCATTACTGGGTAATGCCACACTCATTGTCACTGTGTAAACTGCAGTAGTATTATTCTCAGCAGTAACCTCATAGGTCACAGGGTTGGTGAAATCCTGGACTACACCTGAAGCAGGAATAATATCAGCCCCGGTATGTTCAATAGTAGGTACTAAGGCTGTAACATCGGTACCGAATGGTACTTCCATGGTTATGGTTTTTGCTCCTTCATCTATGACAGCCTGTATATCCGGTTCGAATGCTTCCAGGCTAAAATCAGTTATGGCTTTGGAATCACTCGGTGGCGGAGTAATATCAGCAGTGGTTGTGGGTGCACCTAAGAGGGACAGGCTGTAGTTGCCTGAATCTTCTCCGCTTATTGATGAAGCATCGGTCAGGCTGACTACAATATAATCTGCCGCATTCGCATCGGCAAAGGCTGCTGCGGCATTCAGTACAACGCTATCTCCGTCAACAACCCCTGTCAATGTCAAGTCTGAATCGTCAATTACAACAGTTGTGTTTCCATCATATATTTTATCCTCAGCGGTAAAGGTACCGCCGATAGTCAGTTCTTTTGCCGTAATATCGGCACTAAGCACCGGCTGAGCAATTGTATAGTTGCCGGCATCATCACCGGTTATAGTCATGTTTGTGGTTACTTCAATACCTGTTCCAACCGTAGCTTGTGCAAAGGTGCCGGCATCATTATTTTCCAATGTTACACTATCACCATCTACTACACCGCTAAGCTCTGCATTTATAATATCAGCATCAGCAGTTCCGTCATATACCTTGTCCTGTGCTTCTGCATTGATTACCGTCAATTCTTTGGCCGTGATGTTTGCAGTTGCAAGCACCGGCTGAGCAATTGTATAGTTGCCGGCATCATCACCGGTTATAGTCATGTTTGTGGTTACTCCAATGTCTGTTCCAATTGTAGCCTGAGCAAAGGTACCGACAGTATGATTTCCCAATGTTACATCATCACCGTCTACTACACCGCTAAGCTCTGCATTTATAATATCTGCATCAGCAGTTCCGTCATATACCTTGTCCTGTGCTGCTGCATTGATTACCGTCAATCCCTTGGCAGTGATATTGGCACTAAGTACCGGCTGAGCAATTGTATAGTTATCGGCATCATCACCGGTTATAGTCATGTTTGTGGTTACTCCAATGCCTGTTCCGATTGCAGCTTGAGCAAAGGTACCGACAGTATGATTTCCCAGTGTTACACTATCACCGTCTACTACACCGCTAAGCTGGGCTCCTCCAATGACAGCATTATCAGTTCCGTCATATATCTTGTTCTGTGCTGCTGCATTGATTATAGTTAATTCCTTGGTTGTGATGTCAGCTGTAAGTACCGGCTGAGCAATTGTATAGTTTTCGACATCATCACCGGTTATAGTCATGTATGTGATTACTCCGATGCCTGTTCCAACCTTAGCTTGTGCAAAGACACCCATAGTATGATCTCCCAATGTTACACTATCACCGTCTACTACACCGCTAAGCTGGGCTCCGTCGATGATAGCATCAGCAGTTCCGTCATATACCTTGTCCTGTGCTTCAGCATTGATTACCGTCAATCCCTTGGCCGTGATGTTTGCAGTTGCAAGCACCGGCTGAGCAATTGTATAGTTGCCGGCATCATCACCGGTTATAGTCATGTTTGTGGTTACTCCAATGCCTGTTCCGATTGCAGCCTGAGCAAAGGTACCGACAGTATGATTTCCCAGTGTTACATCATCACTGCCTACTACACCGCTAAGCTGGGCTCCTCCAATGACAGCATTATCAGTTCCGTCATATACCTTGTCCTGTGCTGCTGCATTGATTATAGTTAATTCCTTGGTTGTGATGTCAGCTGTAAGTACCGGCTGAGCAATTGTATAGTTTTCGACATCATCACCGGTTATAGTCATGTTTGTGGTTACTCCAATGCCTGTTCCGATTGCAGCTTGAGCAAAGGTACCGACAGTATGATTTTCCAATGTTACACTATCACCGTCTACTACACCGCTAAGCTCTGCATTTATAATATCAGCATCAGTAGTTCTGTCATATACCTTTTCCTGTGCTACAGCATTAATTACCGTCAATTCCTTGGCTGTGATGTTTGCAGTTAAAAGCCCCGGCTGAGCAATTGTATAGTTATCGGCATCATCACCGGTTATAGTCATGTTTGTGGTTACTCCAATGCCTGTTCCAACCGTAGCTTGTGCAAAGATACCGACAGTATGATCTTCCAATGTTACACTATCACCGTCTACTACACCGCTAAGCTGGGCTCCGTCGATGATAGCATCAGCAGTTCCGTCATATACCTTGTCCTGTGCTGCTGCATTGATTACCGTCAATTCCATGGCTGTTATGTTTGCTGTTGAAATCGGAGCACCGGTGAGGGACAATGTATAATTGCCGGCATCATCACCAATCAACGAATTGTCGCTGGTCAGATTAACCGTAATATTCTCTGCCACATTTTTATTGGCGAAAACTGCTGATGTACTCAGTTCAACGTTATCTCCACCGACAACACCTGACAGGGTCAGACTTGAAGCATCAATTACTGCTGTTGTGCTGCCGTCATATACTTTATCCCCAGCGGTAAAGGTCCCGCTGACAGTCAATTCCTTTTTTCCAACAGTAACGGCAGTTTCTCCAACAACATCACCGGAAACCGGAGTAGCTGTTATAGTAGCCTCTCCTGCTCCTATAGGAGTTACCACACCATTTTCGTCCACTGTCGCAACATCAGAGTTGCTTGTAGACCAGGTAACTTTTTGGATTGCACATACCGGTTCCACGGCTGCTGTCAACGTAGTCGGCCCGCCGCCATAAGTCAATTCCACCGAAGCAGAACTAACCGTTACTGCTGTTGCAGCAGGAGGTGCAGGCACATGACTGCTCCACTTCAAGCGCGGATAGGATTCCCATTCATTAATGTTCCAAGTGTTTGTAAAATCCCAATCAATAAAAGTATCTGTTTGTACCATCTCCGTTGAGGTCTTTGGCTCACCATTGCCGGAATCATCTTCTGTCTGACCGGTTGTACAAGAATTATAGTAGGAGTTTAGCACAGTGCCAGTTCCATTAACGTTAATACTCCCAATCAGACCACCTACTTTAGTGGTTCCCTCTACAGCGCCTGTTGCATAGGAGTATTCAACATTCATATCACTCCAGTTGTACCCTATTAAACCACCGACGTTGGAACCGCCGGTCACATTTCCCGTAGCATAAGAATTAATAATACCATCGGCATTACGACCTACGAGACCTCCAACAGCACTACTAGTGCCCGCCAATATGCCATACACATCTCCTGTGGCATAAGAATTGCTGATAGGTGCTTCATTTCGTCCTATCAGTCCGCCGAGAAAATGAGTTCCCTCTACTGCACATGCAGAATAGGAATTTGTGATTGTGCCTGCGTTCTTATGATAACCCACCAAACCGCCAATTTCTTCAGCTGTACCTTTCACTGAACCTGTCACATAGCAGTTAGTGATTATACCCTCATTAAGCCCGACTAAACCTCCAACATCCATCTTGCCGGTAACATTTACATCTCCCAGCCTCAAGCCTTCAATGGTAGCTGATGCTGCAGTATTGCCAAACAACCCTACTTCATTGACATTGGGTTTGTCAATGAAAAGTCCGGTGATTGTATAACCATTACCATCAAAGCTGCCTCTAAAGGGAGAAGCTTGTGACCCGATAGGCTCCCAACCACTGGTTCCGTATTCCCCGGCATATACTTCTCCCCATACAGTATCGCTTAAATCTATATCTGACATCAATATGTAGCTGCCAGCCAGATTGTTTCTGACATCATTCAGTTGTTCCGCAGTATATATTTCTTCAGGTTCTGCCGCATATGTGTTAAGTGCAAATATACAGCCTAACAACACGACTAAAAAAAGTGTTTTCGTTGCTTTCTCCATTTCAATAATCCTCTCTTTCTGAAATATTTATTAAACAATTGCAATATGTATATCAGTCCTACTCATATCAGTGCTTTTAAGTCTTAAATGTAACTTTATTATATCAAGAATTTGTCTGATTTTGATTGTATAGTAACGAATCAGCAATATAATGGTGTGAGGTGTCAAAAAATTAGTCTGGCTCATCTTGTCACATAAGGGAACTTTTCACTGAAGAGCAGGGGTTGCGTATTTGAAGCAGAAGGAGCAAGGCGAACAGGCCGTTGCCCGTATGATGAATATGGCTTTTTCATAAGAGGATACGGAACTAATAGCATGTGAAACCGGGCACATTTTTAAGTAATTGGCATATGATGGTAGTATTAGTCTATGAAAGGAATGATTAGTGTGTATAAAAAGTACCCATGCCCATACTACCCCGGCTTGCCGACGTATCATATGCCCTGCCCCATGATGGGCTGCGAAGCAGATGAATATAATTCTATGGAATTACAGGACTATGGGCCGGAACCCTTTGTGGTAAATATCGAGGAGGCATCCAAACAGAATAATAACTTCCGCACCGCTTTATGGACAGGAAGACATTTGCAGCTTACACTGATGAGTATCAAGGTTGGAGGCGACATAGGCCTGGAAATGCATCCCGATCTTGACCAATTCATACGCATTGAAGAAGGGCAGGGAGTCGTAAAAATGGGTGAAAGAAAAGACAGACTGAACTTTCAAAGAAAGGTCTATGATGACTTTGCCTTTATTATACCGGCAGGCACATGGCACAATCTAATCAATACAGGAAATATACCTATTAAGCTATACTCCATTTATGCACCTCCCCAGCATCCAAAAGGTACAGTCCATAAAACCAAGGCAGATGCTGAGGCTGCCGAAAAGAAACGCGGCTAAAAATGCCGTAAGCGATACACCATTTCAACGGTAGGAGGGAATTTCCAGCGACATCATAAGAAAGCCGCAGAAAGCTGTATTGTCAATTTGCAGAGAGGCATCAACCTCTTTTTTTATCCGGTTGATCTGCTCCCGGTAAGCCCGATAGAAATCATAGGTGGGTTTCGGGCTGTATTTGAACCCTTCCAGTTCAAAATATTCAATTACGCCTTTAACTGTAGTCGGTTTGATGAAGACCTCCACATCCGGCCTGTAGTATACGGGACATACAGTTAACAATGGCCACTTGGCAAGCTTGTATTCATCCAGCAGGCCGGTCATCAGCCTGAAGCCGGAAGCCTGATCCCCGTGCAGAAATTCCCTCAGCCCTTGGGATAAAAGCGCCCTTTCACCGGGGCTTATTTCTTTTACAAGGTCTCTGAACTTAGGCTTTTCAAAAACCGATACCAGGGAAGACTGGCCGACAATCCTGCTCATTGAATCAACTATTTTATCCGGGTCATCGAAATTCTCAGCTTCAAAGCTCTCCTGAGCCGCTTTGTGCATTTTGTCCACCTTGTGCTTCTTTGCAATTTCAAGCATCAACGGGTCTGAAAATCCTCCGGGATATTTAAGTAAAAATCTTTCTTCAGCCTCTTTAAGCTTTGCTTTATTCAAGTACGATCCCCTCCATTCTCCGGAATGGTGCGAACCTTTTTTGATGTATCATAGCCCAATTCATAGTAGTTGTTGTTGTTGAACACGAAGCTTTTTATTACATCAAGGCCAATCTTTTTAGTATGGGCATTGTATGATCTGGTATTTATATGGTTAATAAATGTTATAAGTATGGGATACCTGTTTTTCATCTGTATTCTGGAAAAATCAAAAATCTTCGGAAGTACTTCCGTTCCCCTGTAATCCTTATCGATACAGATTGGGCCGTATTGATAAGAGTTTTTTACGGAAAGTATCTGCCCCATATATTCAATATTCGGCAGGTCTTCAATCATGTACTGAAAAATCGGCCACTTTGACCAGTATTCCCAGGACGCAGCCATAGCATAAGCAGCTATCTTATCGCCATCATAGGCAACTGCTATGCCATTTTCTTTCTCTATAAGCTCCTTGAACTGTTCTTCCGTAAATAAGGTAGTCACAAATCCATCAGGTTTGTCTTCTTCGCTGATGGTTGCAATATGGTATTTTTTCTGCAATTCTGATATTGCAGGTATATCTTTAATCACAGCATTTCTATAAATCATATCTTTTTTCATTTTCCGCCCCTTTACTCCACAATCTGCTTATCCTTTTTCAATATATGCTCTATCAGCCACGTATTCAAGAAATCTAACAGCTCCAAAAGCGATTCTTTTTGATTCTCATCTATTTTTTCAGAATCATACTCATCAATTTTTTCAATAAAATCATTATGAGCGACTTTCTGCGAGAGAATCCGTTTATACCCTATGCTTCCCATATATTCTTCTTCGTGCTTGAAATGATACCTGGCATAATCCTTCAGTTCATTTATTATGTTCACTATGTAGTCATACTTGTCCGGCAGGAACTGATTGGTCAACAATTCATAGCATTCATTCGCTATGGCAAAAAGCCTCGTGTGCTCATCGTCTATAAACTTTATTCCGGTAAAGTATTCCTGTTTCATCTCATACATAATACATCCCTCCAAAGATTATTTATGGTAGAGCCTCTTTGACTGGTATTGGGGTTCGCAGGTGATATTAATGCCCAGCTTCTGGAACACATTTTCGTCAACCCTGGATAAAATAACCGTGGAATGTGCCTCACAGCCTCTCAGCTTGGAAAGCTGCTGTATCGCCAACTCTGCGGTGGGGTTCGTCGTAGCGCATATGGATAATGCTATCAGTATCTCGTCGGTATGCAGACGAGGATTATGATTGCCCATATGCTTTAGTTTCAAAGCCTGAATAGGTTCAATTACAATGGGTGAAATCAGGTGCATATCATGATTGATTCCGCCTAATTCTTTCAATGCATTTAACATTACTGCCGCAGCAGCGCCAAGCAAAGAGGTGGTTTTTCCCGTTACAATACGTCCATCATGAAGCTGCAGCGCTACAGCAGGGCCATCGGTAGCTTCTGCGCGCTTTAACGCCGCCTTCACCGCCGGACGGCACTCGGTTGTAATACCCAATGTATTCATTAAAAGCTCCAGCTTATATACTTCCGCTTTTTCGGCCAAGCCTTGCCTTTGGGCACATCTGGTATTGTAGTACCTGCGAATAACCTCCTGCTCTGATGCTCTGCACACAGCCTCTTCGTCAGTAATGCAGAAACCCGCCATATTTACACCCATATCCGTCGGGCTTTGATAAGGAGATTTCCCTAAAATCTTGTCCAGTATGGTATTCAGCACGGGAAAAACTTCAATGTCCCTATTGTAGTTAACGGCTGTAATACCATAGGCATCCAAGTGGAACGGGTCTATCATGTTTACATCATTCAAGTCAGTGGTGGCTGCCTCGTATGCAATATTGACGGGATGCTTTACGGGCAAGTTCCATATTGGGAAGGTTTCAAACTTCGCATATCCCGCCTTTATGCCGCGTTCGTGCTCATGATAAAGCTGTGAGAGACAGGTTGCCATTTTACCGCTTCCCGGCCCGGGGGCGGTAACAACAATAAGAGATCGAGCTGTTTCAATGTAATCGTTTTTGCCATATCCGTCTTCACTCACAATTAGGGGTATGGCAGCGGGATAATCAGCGATGGGATAATGCCTGTAAACCTTTATACCGAGATTATTCAGGCGCTTTTGAAAGGAATCCGTGGAAAAGTTAGGGCGGTAGCGTGTAATTACAACGCTTCCTACATATAATCCAATTTCACGAAATGCGTCAATCAAGCGCATTATATCCTGATCATATGTAATTCCAAAATCGCCGCGTCGCTTGCTTCTTTCAATATCATCCGCCGAGATTGCAATTACGATCTCCACCTTATCCTTGAGCTGCAGCAGCATTTTTATTTTGCTGTCAGGTTCAAAGCCCGGAAGTACACGGGAAGCATGGTAATCATCAAATAGTTTTCCGCCGAACTCCAGATACAGCTTACCGCCGAAAAACTCTATCCGCTCCTTTATTTTCTCTGATTGCATCTGAAGATATTTTTCACTGCTAAATCCAATTTTGTTCATATATATTCTCCTGTACAATACTTTTGTTAATATAAGCTACTCATATTTATTCCAAATTATCTTGATGAATAACTATAAGTATTTTTCCTCCTTATATAATAATATATTGAAAGCATGTCGAAATACAACTGCTAATCGCATTTTTTTGATAAAAAGGATTGAAATTTTACTTCACATAATAAAGGACTGCCCCTGTAGGCAGTCCTTTATCATAACAGCTTTATTAATATTTTGTCATTTCAGCCTTACCATCTTTAACAACCATCTTAGTGGCTTTCTTATATCCTTCCGCCATGCTTTCCGGCGTTGCATCCGCTTTTCCTGCTATGGAATCGTAGGTAAAGTTTACATCCGGCTCAAAGTAAGCCTTTATTATTTCAAGCTCATTATTGTTAAAGCGTTCAAACCAAGCGATACCTCTGTCTGTTGCCCTTTCGTTAATTGGATTCAGCTTTCTTATAGTTTGAACTAAATAAGTGCCGTCCTCTTCCATAACCTTCTTTCTGCTAAAGGTTATGACATCTCCGTTTTTCTCTCTTTCGGCATCACCCTTGGCAACTTGTCCAACTTCCTTTGCATTGTCGCCGGGCTGTATATAATCATATTGAACAATCATGACTATATTTGGAGGCTTGACAATCATCCTTTGACCTGAGATTTCTTAACCTCATATCCCAGCTTATTGATTGCATTTTCGATATCTTTTATTGATATTTTTTCGTCGTCAAAGTCCAGTTTTACTTTGCTTGAATTGAATGAAACGCTTACGCTTTCTCTTTCTACTCCCTCTAAAGATTTTACCGCATTTTCTATTTTTAGCATACACGAGGGACAAGTCAATGTTTCTAACTGAATAGCTGCCTTTTTCATTTTTCATCTCTCCTTTAATCTTTATTAATCTGCAAAGCATTAATATCTCAGTCTGTAACTAAGGAGCCTCATACCGTTTAAAATAACGGCCAATATACTTGCTTCGTGTACTAACATGCCGATTGACATGTTCATCCATTCGCTGAAAAAGACGCTGGCAAGCAGGACCAGTACAACTCCCACCGCGATAACAATATTCTGGCGCATGTTATTGGCTGTTGCTTTTGTTAAACCTAATGCATGGGGCAAGCGGCTGAAATCCGAATTCATTAAGACAATATCCGAAGTTTCAATCGCTGCGTCCGTACCGCTGCCCATAGCAATCCCGATTTGTGCCAGAGCTATTGAAGGACTGTCATTTACCCCGTCTCCGACGAATGCGACAATTTGCCCTTTAGACTGCAGCTCTTTTATATATGTGGATTTGTCTTCCGGCAGCATGTGCCCATGGGCTTCGGTAAGTCCTAATTCACGTGCCGCTAAATCCACTGTTCCCTGGTTATCTCCGGAAAGAAGCACCAGATTTTTGACACCTAATTTTTTCAGCTTTTGAAGATCTTCTTTTACCCCCGGGCGAATTTGGTCACGAATGCCCATCAGTGCTTTTAATTCACCATCAACCGATGTCAGGACAAGTGAGTTTCCGTTTTTCTCGAATCGGGCAATATCCGCACGGGCTTTTTCATCCAAATGAACACCTTCCTGCTCCATCAGCGCAGCATTGCCCACCGCTACTCTATGCCCCTCTGCTTGAGCGACAATTCCGCCGCCTTTTACAACATCTGTTTTTTCAACTGTATAAGCTTTAGTATCCCCTATATATTCCGCAACTGCTTTTGCCAACGGATGGCCTGATTCACTTTCAACACTTGCAAGATAACCTAATACTTCATCGGCGTTATCTGCATAAATTTCTTTGTCGGCTACTTTAGGATTTCCTATTGTTAATGTACCTGTTTTGTCAAATACTATTGTATCAACCTTGCTAAAATCATGAATAACTTCACTGCCCTTCAGAAGGACACCGTGCCGTGCTCCGTTGCCGATACCCGCCACATTTGAAACAGGCACGCCGATAACCAATGCTCCCGGGCATCCCAGAACCAATATTGTAATTGCCAGTTCAATATCCCGTGAAATCAGCCATACAATGCTTGAAAGAACTAAAACTGCCGGAGTGTAGTATTTGGAGAATCGGTCAATGAAACGTTCGGCTTCTGATTTTGAATCCTGTGCTTCTTCAACCAGTTCAATAATTCTGCCGAAAGTGGTATCTTCACCGACACGGTCAGCTACAATTTGAATTGTTCCGTTTTCCAATATTGTCCCCGCGTACACCTGAGAACCTTTCTCTTTACCTGCCGGAACAGCTTCACCGGTAATACTTGCTTCATTAACATGGCCTTCTCCGGTCAATACCGTACCGTCAACAGGAACCTTTGCGCCGGTTTTAACAAGCAGAATATCCCCCACGTCAACTTCATCCACATCCACTTCTTCAAATTCGCCGCTTTCCATTTGCTTCAAAGCACTTTCCGGCGCCATCTCAGTTAATTCTTTTATCGCAGAACGTGTTTTGTTCAGTGTCCGCTGTTCTAAAAAGGACCCGAATAAGAACAGGAATGTGACTACGGCTGATTCTTCAAGGTTCTTGATTAAGAATGCCCCGATAACTGCAATGGTAACCAAAACATCTATACTGACGACTTTAACTCTCAGCGCTTGATAGGCTTGAATTGCAATAGGTGCAGCCCCTAAAACCGAGGCGGCAGTCAAGGACCAAACCGCCACAGCTTCATTTTTGAAACCCAGTTCACCGGTAAATCCAATTGTAATTAAAATTGCACTAATCAATGCTATGTGATTTTTCTTACTTAATATGAATCGCTGCATTCTTCTTCACCTTCTTCCTTGAATCATTCCGGATAATCATTCCGTTTAAGCCTGGTATGCTTTGTCTGCCTCAGCCAGCATGTTGTATACTGCTTCATAACTTTCGCATACATCTTCCGGAACCGTATAGTTATTGGTAATTTCACGCAATCTGGCAAATTCTTCGCTTAGTTCAGGTTTTTCCGGTGCCGCTTTTTTTGTTTTCTTTATTATCTCATCAAATAATCTGCGAACTTCGTGAAATTCCGGATGATTGCCTCCGTGAACCCGGGCTACAACAGGTACATATTGTTCCAGCCTTGGGAATAGATTTTTCCTGATTTCATCAAATATTGTCCGGTTTGACATGTATTTCCCTTCTTTCTTTATAATTTTATCTGTTTTGTTGATTCCATTATATCCGGAAATTAAGGAAAATAAATTGACCTAAATCAAAATTATTTATTTTTTCAAATTTTTTCATAATCTTAATGAAAATATAGAACAGAAAATATATAATATAAGTACAATCATTTGAAGAGAGGTTTAAAATGGATATTATCGTAAGAGAAAACTATGATGAACTAAGCAAATATTCAGCTAAGCTTATTGCCCGTTTAGTAAGATCAAAGCCTGATTGCGTACTTGGACTGGCAACCGGAAAAACCCCCATAGGTACCTACAAGGAACTTATCAGAATGCACAAAGAGGAAGGACTGGATTTTTCACAGGTCAGGACTTTCAATCTTGATGAATATTACGGCATAGGCATTGACCTGGACAAGCCCTACGAATCGGATCAGAGTTATGCAAGATTTATGCATGAGGAACTTTTTAAGCATATCAATAACAAAAAAGAAAATATACATATTCCCGATGGATTGACAAAGAAACCTGAAGAGTTCTGCAAATGGTATGAAGAAGAAATTAAAAAAGCCGGCGGGATAGATTTACAGCTTCTAGGCATAGGCGGCGACGGGCACTGGGCATTTAACGAACCCGGGTCATCCCTTGCATCCAGAACCAGAATTCAAGCCCTTACACAACAAACCCTTGATGATAATTATGAGAGTTTCTACAAGAAAGCCGGCATAAATAGGGCCCATATGCCGCACTTTGCCATAACAATGGGCATTGGAACCATTTTAGAGGCTAAAAATATCATAATGCTTGCAAACGGAATCAAGAAGGCTGACGTAGTTGCCAAGTGCATTGAAGGCCCTGTTACTTCCCAAATCACCGCTTCGGCAATACAACTGCACAGCGGCGGAATTACAGTAGTCCTTGATAAGGATTCCTCCTCAAAGCTCAAAGGCCTTCATCACTATATGCATGTGGAAAAATTAAAACAGGAATATGGTTTTTAGAGGAATTCATCAGAAGAATTCCTCTTTCTCTTCCTTTGTGTAAAACAATTTCATGCTCTCTTCATCAGTCAGTTTACCTTCATATTTTAACAGCTGTGTCTTGGCATTGTTTCTGTTGAGCAAGGCTTTCTCCTCCAGAACTCTTATTTTTTCAGGTATGCCTTCATCTATAAGCATTTTTTTAATCTGTTTGAAAATATCAAAATTCCCATAAAGAAATTTACCTTCGTAAAGAATTTTTGAAGCAACCATCGATTCAAAGCTATCGAATTTCAGCTGTTCTTTTACCTTTGAAATGTCTTTTACGATATAATCTATCTCTTCATTATAACTGGGGTTCTTAAGCAGGTAGTACTTGTGTTCGTATATGGAAGTATCAAGGGCATTAATTATATTGCCCGGCAAACCTTGGGTAACCGCAACAATATCAAGGTCGGAACCCTTAACCAGCTCACCGGTGGACACTTCGGGCCGGGGCTCCAGATGCGACATTTCATATGCCACATCCCCCGCAATAATAAAGCATGCACCTCCTTTTATAATATTTGAAGCTGCCTGGGATTCAACGATTTTTGTTATTGTCTCTTTCGCCAGCTCAAATTTGTTTTTGCTTATCCGGATAATCTCCTGACTGAGATATTCAGCCTTCCTCAGTATATCCGGCAAATTCTTTTCAGTGCCGATTACTGTGTAGCCAAAAAACTCCCTGATGATGGAAGGTGAAAGCCTGGCATATCCTGCAACCAGCCTGTCAAGCCTCAGGTATCTGGTTCCTATTGTTTTTGTGACTATTCTTTCACTGCTATTACAATTTTTCCACGCAGTAAATTCGTCCATCCCGGTTTTTTCAAGCAATTCCTTACCGGTTAAAGGTCCCTGGTTTTCCAGTATCTCAATTATCTTGTCCATAGGACTTTTCCTTTCTTTCAATTTCAATCTTCAGTTCTCTGGCGGATAACAGAGAGCACCCCGCACCTCTTACGATTATCTGCTGCAAACCGTCCGATGTAGCAACTGTTATATCATATTTATCCCGATTATCCCGGGCAAATTTCTCAATATACTGGTCCGCCGTTTGTGCCTCTTTGGTATATACCAGACGGATGTTATGGTAGTCGGTCATTTCCTCCCGGTGCCCCTGAACGCGGTAAGCGTCGAATACAACAATAACATTGCTTTGCCGAACCGACTGGTATTTGCTGAGAGAATCCAGCAGCGACATTCTGGCACTTCCTATGTCGACCTCCGCAAGCTCTTTCAGTTCAGGCCATGCATGTATAATATTATAGCCATCCACTAGCAGATACTCTTCTTTGGGTTCCTTTTCCCTTCTGACACGGTCAACAGGCCCGCAATAGTTTTCCCGGGTCGTTTTGAGTCTTTTCCAGGCAGATTTTTTCCCTTGGTTCCCATAGTAGGTTTTATTTATAATTTGGTCGATCTCTTCCAAGCTTATCCGACCCTCTTCCGATGCTGCTTTTTCTGTTGCTGCTTCCCCGGAAAAGTCATCCCTTTTCTTAATATAGCTCTCTACATGCATATAATTCTTTACTTCATCCCAAGCCACTGAAAATCCTGCCCCGTGTGTGCAAAATACGGAGCCCGCGGGATTCTCCGCGTCCCTTTCCGGATCATATCCGATGCTTGCTATGACCTCTTCCGTATTGTGGCAGGGCCCGTAACCTTTCAGGCTGCAAAACAGCCTTCCCATACCTTTGGTATAGGCAGTTACATCTTTTTGATAATTCCTCATTTCAATAACCGGAGCACTCCCCGCAAGAACTGCGGTTTCGCCGTCCGTCTGCAATAATTCGCCGGTTCCGTGCATTTTCTCAATGTCACTCATGGCTCTGCCTATCATTTTCTCGGGCAGCTCCAGCTGAAATGCATAATAAGGCTCCAGCAATACGGATTCCGCCGACCTTAAGCCCTGCCGCACCGCACGGTTGGCAGCCTCCCTGAAGTCACCGCTCTCTGTATGCTTATTGTGGGCTCTGCCTGAAACGAGAGTGATTTTCACATCCGTAAGCACCGACCCTGTCAGAACCCCTATATGCTCTTTCTCCTGAAGGTGGGTCAAAATAATCCTTTGCCAGTTTATGCCCAAAATATCCTCACTGCATTCCGTTCCAAACTGCAGGCCGCTTCCCGGTTCCCCCGGCTCCAATAACAGATGAACCTCCGCATAATGCCTTAAGGGCTCGAAGTGCCCAACTCCTTCAACTACATCGGCAATGGTTTCCTTATAGACAATCCCTCCGGCATCGAAAGACACCGGTACTCCAAAACGGCTTTGTATCAGGCTCTGCAGAATCTCAAGCTGCACTTCCCCCATAATACGTACCTTTATCTCCTGCATCTGTTCATCCCAGTAAATATTAAGCTCCGGCTCCTCTTCCTCAATCTGGCGCAGCCTGGGCATCATCGCTCTCGGATCGCTGCCTTCGGGAAGCAGGATCCGATAAATCAGTACCGGTTCCAATACAGGGGCCGGTGCGGCTGCTTCTATTCCCAAGCCTTCTCCCGGCTTGCCCCGGCTGAGCCCTGTTACTGCGCATACAGATCCCGCTTCTGCTTCACTAACTGCCTCATACTTCTGTCCTGAGTAGATACGGATTTGATTTACTTTTTCTTTCCGGATGCCGCCGGCCAATACATCCTTAACCTTAAGCTTTCCGCCGGTAATTTTAAGATGGGTAAGACGGTTTCCTTGTTCATCCCTTGTTATTTTAAATATCTTTGCTCCGAATTCATCGGGATAGCAAGGTGCCGTTGCATACTTTGCAATACCTTGCATAAATTGCCCAATGCCTTCCAATTTTAAAGCCGAACCAAAAAAACACGGAAATACTTTGCGCCTCCGGACAGCCTTCCTGATCTGCTCAGCTTCAATATGCCCTGTTTTCAGATACGCTTCCATAATAATATCATCACACATGGCCAATTGTTCGTAAAACTCAGCCGCCGTAATATATCCGAATTCTATACATCCGTCATTAAGCTGCTTTTTCATGCCTTCCATCAGCTTGTCCTTATCAGTCCCTTTCTGATCCATTTTATTGACAAATATAAAAACAGGTATCTGATAAATATCAAGCAGCCGCCATAATGTTTTGGTATGCCCCTGTACTCCGTCCGCACCGCTTATCACCAAAACGGCATAGTCTAGCACCTGGAGTGTTCTCTCCATTTCAGCCGAAAAATCTGCGTGCCCCGGGGTGTCCATTAAAATTATCTGAGTCTCACCTATTTCTAATACGGCCTGTTTGGAGAAAATGGTGATTCCTCTTGCCCTTTCAAGCTCATAGGTGTCTAAATAGGCATCCTTATTATCCACCCTTCCCGGCTTTCCGATTTTTCCGCTTACATAAAGCATACTTTCCGATAACGTCGTCTTGCCGGCATCAACATGTGCCAATATTCCGATAACTAACTTTTCCATAAAGAAATAATCCTTCTCATTCTTCGCATCCCTTAATTATTCGTATATGATAGTAATTTGCATTTAATGCTATATTTATGATATCATGTATTTTCTTGCGGAAACAATGGCAAATAAAAAAACTTCTTGACATGTTTCTCATTATTCCTTATTATTACCTTATAAGTAACTATAGGGAGTGTTATGTAATGAAAGGTTATTATACCGTCCAGCAGATTTCAGACATGCTGGACATTCATCCTAAGACCATCCAGCGGTATATCCGGGAGGGAAAACTGCGTGCATCAAAGGTTGGCAAGGGCTGGCGCATCACGGGCCATGATTTAAGCACATTTGTCGAGAGTAACGGTGACGATGGATCCTGTTCCGGAAACCGGCCTGTCCATTGCATCAGCGCCTCGTCGGTTATCGATATCACTGCTGGCGGAAAAGAGGATGCCATTCGTATCATGAATACACTGACAGCTGCCCTGAACTCCAAACCGCCGGAATACGGCCAATCGTCCATGCAGTCGCAATATATCGAGGGTGAAAATATGGTTCGCGTTACACTCTGGGGTGACATCCGCTTTATGGCAGTGATGATGGACACGATAGCCTCACTGACAGAACATAATGAAAAGGAGTGATTGATATGAAGAAAAGCGTATTCAAAACTGAGGCAGGACGGGACAAGGTTAGGGCTTATTATAACCGCGTGCTTGATCAGTTCCCCTTCGGACAGCGATACGTCGAGACCACCTTCGGACGGACATTTATGCTAACCGCCGGCCATGAGTCGAACCCGCCCATTATTCTGCTGCACGGCTCCTGCAGCAACAGTGCGTTCTGGTTTCCCGAAATCATGGCCTTATCCAATTATTTCAGAGTCTATGCCGTTGACATTATCGGTGAAGCCGGAAACAGCGAGGAATACAGGCCCGATCTATGCTCAAACGCTTTTGCACTCTGGATGAAGGATGTCCTTGATACCCTCGGCCTTGAAAGAGCCGCTTTAATCGGCAACTCACTGGGCGGCTGGATGGCCCTCAAATTTGCCACAGCTTATCCGGAACGCGTTTCCAAGCTGATTCTGATAGCATCCGGCGGACTTGCACAGATCCGTCCGCAATTTCTTATTAATGCGGACCAAACGCGGCAGACGAATGGAACTGTACCGGTGAGCCCTTCCATAATGGGAGAACAAAGCATTCCAAAGGAAGTCCTCGATTTTATGAATTTAATTGTTGAAAACTACAATCCGATTCGGGAGCTGCCTGTATTTGCTGATGAACAATTACTGAGGCTTAACATGCCGATACTCTTTATAGATGGAGAAAATGATGCTATTATTGATGCTGAAAAGTCAGCGCAAAGGCTCTCCCGCCTTATACCATCAGCTGTAATTCATTTGCTTCCCAATTGCGGGCATGTGGTAGCCAATTCCGCCGAATATATCATTCCGTTTCTGATGAAGACTCATTAATATAATTGAGTCAATTTTCACATCATAAGGAAATTCGACATATGCACCGTCTATGTCGGGGACTTTCTGAATGGCGGCCTCATACTTATATGTCTTATTCATTTCATTTTCCTCTCTCCAAGGCCTCTCCATAAAAATTGCCTCCTGGTATATGCTGCCTACATAATACCAGAAGGCTGCCAATCATTCAATAACAGTTTAACCTTCGTGCTTGACACTAATTCCCCTATAATTAAGCAGATAAGTTAGGGGCCTGTCACCTATCTTCTAAAAAGACCGCTCTTCGGAAATTATAATCCGCTCCGGATGTGTGTATAGATTCATACGCTCCTGTCTGGCAAAGCCAATAACTGTAATTCCAAGCTCTTTGGCCAGGTCAAGCGCCAAATCGGTAGGAGCGGAAACTCCTATCAATATCGGGCATCCCATTTTGGCCGTTTTTATCAAAATCTCAGAGGAAATACGGCCGCTAAAAACAATTATTTTCCGGGAGATATCGATACCCTCCAAAAAAGCTTGCCCGTATAGCTTATCCAAAACATTATGCCGCCCAATGTCAAAGGCAAAATACTGAAGCTGTCCGTCAGAAGCCAACGCCCCTCCGTGTACTCCGCCGGTCCGGCGAAACAATTCCGACTTTTCTTCCATAAGATTAATATAGTAACTGACGTCTTTGGAGGTTATTTGTAAAGGGTTGTCAATTTTTTGAGCAAGCCTGGCATCGTTGGCAAAGTAGAAAGATGTCCGGCCTTTGCCGCAGCAGGATGTCATATACCGCTTCAAAAACAGGGTTTCCCCTAAAATACTTTTTTCCGCAGTGTCTGCCCAGGCCAGCCCTTCCTGCATATCATAAGAAAACTTGACCAATTGATCGGGCCTCTTAATGATGCCTTCCAAAGCCAGAAAACCGGTTACCAGTTCTTTTTCATGCCCCGGAGAATAGACCATTGTCACAAACTCCTGTCCGTTCAGGTAGACAGTAAGTGCCCGTTCTGTTACAACCTGCTCATTTTTAATTTTGCTCTCCGAACCATTGACTTTTATCACTTCAATCTCTACGGCATTTGAATTATAACTGCATTCCACTCCGCCATCTCCTTACTTTATTACTCTATTAATATACTTGATCAGTTCTCCCATGAGGATTATACCATATAGCACCCTTCAGATAAAGTAAACAAAAAAAATGTACCTTGCGGTGCATCTATGCATTCGGGTTTATTATTTCCTGATACCCGTCCAATAACCGGCTTCTGCCGCACTGTTATCAAATATGAAACCCGAGTAGGATTTCCCGTCAGGGTTCATCCTTATTTCGAAAATACCGTCGTATATATGTCCGCTGAGTTTGTTGCCCTCCGCTTTGCCTACCAGGATAAGGGAGTTCCAGGCGTAATATCCGTATACTGTACTGTCGGACTGGACGGTGTGAAAGCCTCTCACTATACTCTCTTCCCAATAATCACATTTCCAGTTTGCCTTGAAGCCGGAGTTATATTAAGAAAAAAAAGAGAGAATCTATATAGAAAATTCATTAAGAAACTCCTCAAGTAAATGAATTTATAGAATGCTCAATTAAGTACAAACACTGCCGTTTCTGCCATTGCTTTATTCTCTGAATATCGCGGATTTACACGGCTCAAAATATAAAACAACATTGTTCTTTGTGTTCATTGTATCTACCTCCTCTATATAGCTTGAGTATATAGTCAGAGGTTTTATTTTCATTAATATAGGTTAATAATTACTCATTTTTCTGCGAATTCTGCTTAAGGTGACCGGTGAAATACCTAAATATGAAGCAATATAATGCTGTTTTAGTCTTTTATGCAGCATAGGGTACTGTTCCATAAAATGAATATACATGCTTTGAGCATCCTCAAGAAGTAATTCTATCTCGCGCATCTGCTTCATAATATATACCTTTTCTACAACCTTTCGAGCGACAATATTCCAACATGGTACATTGTCCAGCAGCTTCTCCCAGTCTGAATAATTGATGCAAAGCAATTCGGTATTTTCCAATGCCTCAATTGAAAAGCCGAAGGTTTCTTCAGAAGCATACTTGCATATGATACCGCAAAATCATTTTCTGCCGCAAAAGCCTTGGTATACTCTACTCCATTTTTGTCAGTATAAAAATACCGCAATAATCCGGTCACGATAAAACCGATTGAATCTGCCATATAACCGCTTCTTACAAAATATTCTCCTTTTTTTAGTTTGCATGGATAGAACAAACTGTTTATTTTGTCCAATTCCTGATCCGGGATATCGTAATAATTTCTTAGTACTTCTGATAATTGTTTAAAATGTGTCATTTCCCTGATATTCCTCTCCCTGAATTTTCACCATTAGCAGATGTGCCATTAATCAACTTGCTGCACTCATAATTGACGGACAGGGTCACCCCTGTCCGTGAAATCTCGATACGGTCATATACACAATCCATAACAAAAGCTTTACTGATGCACACCATCGACCTGGAAGACGTTAACTCCCTGGGCTTTCCCTTTGACCTTGATCTCGCCCAGGTTGGCGGCTGCTACTCTTTCCTTTACTTTTTCGTATACGTCCTGGGATATCAGAATCTGGCCCGGTTTGGCATTGCTCTCCAGACGGGCAGCGGTATTGACGGTATCGCCAATGGCTGTATAGTCCATTCTGAAGCTGGCTCCGATATTCCCTATGACAGCCGGTCCCGTGTTCACCCCTATGCCGAACTGGACAGTGCGGCCAAATTTTTCTTCCAGCCTCTGCTGCAGGGGAGTTGCCCCTTCCTTCATCGCCCAAGCCGCTTGGACGGCTTTTAAGCAGTGATCCTCCAGATCCAAAGGAGCATTAAACATAGCCATGGCCGCATCCCCGATGAATTTGTCCAGGGTGCCTCCGTATTTAAAAATACACTGGGCCACCAAGGTCAGGTATTCGTTGAGGATTTCAACCACCTCTTCAGGGGCGGCAGCCTCCGAAAGGGGGGTAAAACCCCGAATATCTACAAACAGAACTGTAATCTCCCGCCTGCTTCCTCCCAGCTGCAAAGCTTTTTCGCCGCCCTCCAGGAGCTTGTCCACTACCTGGGGAACCACATAGCGGCTGAAGACACCGGTGATGCGGCGGCGTTCCAGCAACTCGCTGATGTAATTAGCTGCCAAAGCCACCAAATAGCCCAAAGCCAGCAGGAGCAAGGGATAAAGCAAAGAAAGGAGATACCCCTTGTCGTACATCAGTCGGGCGACGGCCAGATAGCATGCTGCCAGTACTGCCAGGAGCAGCACGCCCTTTTGGGGGTTGAGCCGGGTAAAGCCAAAAGCTGCCGCTGCCCCAAAAATGACTATGGCCAGCAGGGAAGCACTGAAAGGCGCTCTCTGCAGATAGCTGCCCCGGAGCAGGTTCTGTATGATATTGGCATGAATTTCCATTCCATACATAGGTACCTCTGGGGCCAGGGGAGTAAAGTAAAAATCTCCTATTCCCACAGTATAGGAACCCACCAGGACAATTCTGCCCCGGAAGAATTCGGGAGGCACCTCTCCGCTTATTACCTGGGAGTAACTGACATGCTCATAATCGCCGGGAATGCCCGCATAGTTTATTTCCAGCCTTTTGATGGGATCCAGGGGCAGCCGGTTCAGGTCGGGAGCAGGCAGCCCCTTGCTCTTACAATACTGCTCATAGATACGCCAAGCGAAGCTGGGAACGGTTTGGCCCTGGTAATCCAGATACAGGGCGGTCTTTCTTATGATTCCGTCCGGGTCGGGAAAAGTATTTATATGCCCGGTAATGAATAAATCGGGGAAGTCCGGAAAAGGAACCACCAGATTATCGGTTTTGATGGCTCCCTGCCTGGCGGAAAAGCCCTCCAAGCCGGCATAGACGGGCAAGACAACATTGCCTGCCTCCCGGATAGCTTCTGCCAAAGCCAGGTCTTCTTCCGGATCATCGGCAGCCTCACTGAAAATTATATCAATGCCGATGGCTGCCGACTGAGCCTGGGACAGGATCCTTAATAGTTCTGCGTGAACATAGCGGGGCCATGGGAAGCGGCCCAGATCCTCCAAGCTCTGATCATCAATAGCCACCAGGACAATTTCCGTATCTACAGGGCCGCTTTTCCTCAGGAAGCTGTCCTGCATTTTACTGTCCAAAGTGGTGAAGATATCCACATAGGCAGAAAAGCCAAGAATCATGCAAAGCAAAAATATCAAAATGTATTTTTTATTAAAAATATTGTTTTTCATCAGCACAACTCCCTTTATTCCTCCCAGATCCGGCTCTCTTTAAAAGCCGCCACAAGCAGGTTATCCAACTTCCCCTCCTCGGCCATCTTTTCCAGGATGTTTAAGGCTGCATTGGAAGGCATGGCCTTTTTATAAGGCCTGTCCGAAGCTGTTAAAGCATCATAGACATCCAGAACAGCAAGAATCCTGGCTTCCAAGGGAATTTCCCCGGCTTTTAAGCCTTGGGGGTAGCCTGTTCCGTCCAGCAACTCATGATGACTCAAGGCCCAAGCAGGCACATCTTTATAACGGCTGTTAAAGCGTATATTTTCCAACATCCTTTGGGCAACAGCCACATGGCTCTCCATGACCTTTCGTTCTTCAGCGGTCAGTGTGCCTTTGGGTATGCTGAGGCATTTGAATTCCTCATCCATTAAAAGCCTCACTCCCGGCAAAGGTTCCCATTGGGCCAGCTCGGACAACTCCCGGACTAAATCCTGATCCACAAAAGTTGCCGGGTGATTGGCTTTCTCAATGAGTTCCCGGGCTTGGCTGAGACGATCCAATTGCTGCCGGTGCCCCTCTTCCTGTTCCCTGCCGGCTGCCCCGGCCGCTTTTTTCTCCAGAAAAGACCTGATGAGGCGGTTTTCCACCAGTTCCAGCCTCTGTCGCACATACTCAATCCGCTCCCCCAATCGGCTGGGCTTGTCCATAACGTTCAAAGGGATAGCCACCTTACCGATATCATGGAGCCATGCCGCCATGACCAGTTGGGCTGTCCGGCTCTCGGGAAATTTTTCGCTGCTGAACGGCCCGCCGGCCAAGCTGTCAATATAGGCAGCAAATTTTTCCGCCAGTCGGGCAATATTGCGGGTATGGTTGACATTGTAAGGGGTACGGGCATCAATAGCCGTAGCCATGACCTGGACAAAAGAATGAAAAAGATTATCAATCTCTTGAATATACTGCATATTAGTTAAGGATACGGCCGCCTGGGAAGCCAGGGAAAAAACAATCTTCTCCAGTTCGGGGGCAAAGGGTATGATTTGGCTCTTTTCATTTTTGGCATTCAAAAGCTGAAGGACACCGTTCACTTCCCCCTCATGGTTCTCCAAGGGAACCACCAGCATGGAGCCGGTGCGATACCCGGTGATAGCATCATACTTCTTGGGACCGGAGAAATCAAAATTGTCGGCAGCATAAACATCGGGTATGTTGACACTTTTCTTGTGTAATGCCGCCCAGGAAGAAACATTGGCAGGGTCAAGGGGAACGGGAGGTAAATCAACGGGCTCCCCCTGCCCTCCCTGATATATTCCCAGGGTATCATTATGAATAATCTTAAAAACCAGGTGATCCTGCTCGCATAAATACAAGGTGCCTGCATCTGCATTGGTAATCCTGCGGGCTTCCTTCAGAATCCGTTCTAACAGCTTGTTATGATTCTTCTCCGCCGACAGGGCAATTCCGATATTCAGCAGTTCCTCCAGATGATCGCCCAGCTTGGCGTTGGCGATACTCATAAACTAATCACCATTCCTTCCCTGGCCGCTTTGACCATTGGATATTGACCGGTTATATTCGTTTCCAGAACCGCCATTTCCTCATCACTGCGCTCGGGCTTATGGTGGAAGAGGATTAGCCGGCCGGCTCCCGTTGCCTCAAGGAGGGCCAATCCCTCTTCCCAAGTGGAATGTCCCCAGCCTTGATAGCCGGGATACTCGGCAGCGGTAAAACAAGCATCGTAGATGAGCAGATCCGTTCCGGCACACAGCTCCAGGAGTGCCTGCGCCTTTTCCGGGCCATGCTCGTAATCAGTCACATAGCAGCAGGATTTATTTCCGTACTGAATCCGGTAGGAGATTCCCCCGTCAGGATGATTGTTTGCGGCTGTCCGCACGGTAATGCCATCCCCCAGTTCCAGCATATCCCCAGGTTCAATTTCGGTAAAATGCAGGGCTGCCCCCATGTGTTCCAGGGGAACAGGAAAGTGGGGATGTCTCATAGTTCTCTTAATTGATGCCGCAAAAGAAACATTTCCCTTCCTTTCTCCGTAAAGACAAAAGCTGTTGCCTATGCGGAAAGCGGGCTGGAAGAAAGGAAAACCTTGTATATGATCCCAATGTACATGGGTGATAAAAATATCCCCGATGACAGGGCCCGGCTCCTGCATCAGCTTGGAGCCAAGGTTGGTAATCCCTGTTCCCGCATCCAGGATTATTAATCTCTTGCCGATTCTAACTTCTACACAGGGTGTGTTGCCCCCGTATATGACTGTCCTGGGTCCCGGCACCGGCCGGGATCCCCTGACACCCCAAAAGGTTATAGTAAAATCACTCAAAGTCATACCGTTACCTCACTAATTTTTCTATCAGCGGGCAGCTGCTGCGGTTTATAATTAAGGCTGCTGCGGATACAGTATTTTATACTTTATTTTATGCGGGTAGCTATTATAGTCTTCATAAACCGCCAGGTAGTTGTTTTCTTCAGGGTTATAGACTATTGCAGCATTTCCAAAGCCTTCTCCATCAGAATCAATTTCAACAGGCTCCCCAATTCCGGTACCATCTGCAGTGAACTTTTGGCCATATAACCTGTCGTATGCATCCCGCCATGCCACCAGACAGGAGCCGTCTGCAGTATTAATAGCCGCACTCGGCTCGTATTGATCTACCTCTGACTGATAAACAATAAATTCATCTTCCATATTTCCGTCGGTATTGAAGAACCTGCCGTATATATTGCTTATCCAGTCTTCATTGCGATTGTCCCCCCAGACCACCAGGATACGGCCGTCAGAATCCGCCACGACATCAGGATCAAATTGTTCTTCATCAGGCCGATTTTGATCAAGGGCAATCTCTTGAATGGCTCCTTCTGGCACCCCGTCTGCCCCGATGTACCAACCCAGGATATCATTGCTGTCCACAAAGGCCAGCAGATACTTATTGCCGGCAGCACTGTAGGCAAGAACCGAATCAGACTGGTACCAGTCCATGCTTACCAGGGTCTGCTTTTCGCCAATCTGCACACCATCCTGGTCAAGAAGCTGCCCGTAGATATCGTCTTGCAGGTCACCCCCTGCCTCCTCTTCCCAGGCAATCAGATAGTCACCGTTGGATGTATTGACAGCCACTGCTGGCCGCCCCTGACCATAGCCCATGCCCGTTGTTTCCGGACACACGGCAAAATTCCCAAAATCCCCGTAGGGTTCCCCTTCATCGTCCAGGATCTGGGCATATATCAAAGGCTCCTCATAGTTGGGATAATGCGACCAGGTTACCAGGAAATTATTATTCACAGGATTATATACTACTTTAGGCTCATTGCAGTAAATCTCCGCGGATATTGGAAACTCAGTGTCTTGTTCGCCGTCAGCGCTTATAAACCTGCCCCATATTCCGGGATTAGTGTCACCTATGATTTTCTCGTAAACCATTAAGTAGCGGTTATTCATGGGATCATAAGCCAGATCCGGGTTAGACCTTAATGTATAAGCTTCCAAGTTTTCCTCTATATCAATGGTTAAGAGAACAGGCAAGCCGTAATCGAAGTAAAACCATATTTTGTGGATACCATACTCCAGGCTGTTGAGATAGTCGCTTTTCAGGGTAATTGTTAATACATCACCATCTTCAGAAATAATATAATCTTCATCCCCCAAATAATCTATCTCTCCCCACACTTCTCTCCATACATAACAAATTTCATTTTCAAAGCTTTCAATGAGGAAGTCAGCATCCTCAAATGTCTCCGCAGTCCCGGACAGTACACCTGGCTCAATGGTATTCATGATACCCTGCCTGGTGGCATGCTTCACTACCCGGTCCCCACCGGTCATGGCTGTATATGCAAAATGCGGTATCGAAAAATAGTTGTCAAAGGCTATGGAGCTGTACAGCCCTACTTCCTCGCCCTGATCAATTACCTCTATCAACCATTCTCCCTCATGCTCCGGATCGCGGCGGGCGTACTTCAGCGCTCCTCCCGAATCACTCTCAGCATAGTAACTGATATGAGGGTTCCCATCATAATCGAGAACCAGCGAGGCATATTTGCCCACATCGCCTTCACTGTCATCCACCGTTTCAATGAACCACTCTTCGTCTAACCACATGGCGTACTTAAGATTTTTATTGACGGCATCATAATATGCCAGATGTATTGCAGTTGATTCATTATAAACAGCCTGAGAAACAGAAACATACTGGCCGTCGTCGTATCCCACCTGGTCATCGACTTCCATTATATCAAGTTCAGGATCCAGCAGGTCATTAATTACGGCAAGCTTCAGGGAACCGTCCTCCCCGCCGCTGCTATAATCATAGTAGGCAATATACGCCAGGCCATCCTCATCGAAGACCAGGGAAGAAGATTTTCCCGCATCGCTGTTTTCCCCGTCCACTGGGAAAGGATCACCCCAAGAATCAAGAATAATATCTATTGGATCTGTATCGAACCTGAAGTACAAATCACCGTTTTCCTCATCATAATAACTGACTCCGGTGCCATACTCACCGTTGTACATGATTGTATCAATGCTGGAAGCCGCAACTGTCACTCCTTCATCCCCAAAACTCTGGTGTGACCAATACTCTCCGTCGAACACATCGTATCCAAAGCAGCCGTTTAAATTATAAGAAATTAAGGAGTATTCATTTCCGTCAATCTTAACAATGGCTAAAGATCCCTGACTGCTGCCAATCTGGGGTTCTTCCTCTTCTTGCCAAGAACTGCCGTTCCAGTGCCGGTACTCCACCGAGCTAGCCTCAAAGATAATATGAGGCATCCCCTTACTATCCAGAGCTATATCCGTATACTCTCCATAATCGCCAATAATACTCTTATCCCAGTCGCCTTCTTCTTCATAGTCTGTAACAACCGTAACTGTAAAGCTCTTTACCGCAGGGAGATAACCCTCCTTGCTGGCAGTTACGGTTACCGTAGTACTGCCTGACTCCAGGCCTTCTATAACGAGGTAGTTCTCGTCAAAGTAAGCTTCGGCTATGTTCTCATCCTCTACCTCCACTTCCAGCTCCACATCGTCAGCGGGCTCGGTCTCTATATTACACGTCCAGGGCAGTTCATCGCCGAGCTGCAATTGGACGTTATTCAGCTGAGAAGTTATTACTAACTGCGGCAAGTCATCGTCCTCATCATCACCATCTCCCGGTTCTTCATTACCATTTCCCCGATCATCATCATCATCGTCGTCATTCCCCCGATCGGTGGTTGGCGTGCTTCCGCCCGAGGTATCGTTGTCATACCGGATGTTCTGCTCAAGTTCCTCCTGCTGCCTTTCTTGCTGTTCCTGCTGTTCCTCTCTGGCCTTTTCAATCTTCTCCTCCAGGTTCTGCAGGATTTCGGGATTAATCAGATCAGGCTGCTGGATACTGATTTCCTGCAATGTTTCCAGAACAAATAAGCCCAGTTCTACTTCCTCTGTCAGGGTCTCCAGGCCATACCTTCCGGGGTCGCTAATATCCCCTGTCTGAACAAATATCTGATTAGGCTGAACCTCAATCTCCACTTCCCGGGTAACGGTAGTTCCGTCTTCCAGGGTTACCAACTGGGGAACAGTAACAAAAACATTACCTTCCAAGGTCACCACTTTAGCCTGCCCGCCGGAGGCTAAACTGACAAAGAACTGGGTTCCTCTGACCCCCATTACGGCGGTAGGAGTGCGGATTTCATACTTGGCATCGGGGCTAAGCTTGCCTTTGACATTGGTATAGACCTGGCCTGCCTTCAGATTCAGCGAGGTTTTATCAGCATTATTCTCAGCGGACTGCACCAATTCACTGATCATAATCCGGCTGTTTTCACCAATCTTCAGCTCTTTATCCTCGGCTAATTCCAGGGTAACCCGCCCGTCTTTGCCGGTAATGATAGTGTCTCCTTGGGTCAGGCCCATGCCTTTAAAGGCTGGGAAGTTTTTTTCGCCGCCTGCCCGCAATATCTTAACATCCCCCTGGGCTGCCGTTATTTTGGCAACCCGCAGGGTATCCGCATCCACAACCAGGTTCCCCGCAAGATTAATTCCGGGCATGACCACGGACAGTAAAAGCACTGCTATCAGCAACCAGCTAATTCTTTTCATTTATTCCACCCCCTGACTATCCGTAATGACAACAGCCCGGTACTTGGGCACCCACTCCACTTTATAACCCATATTCTCGGCCAGGTATCGCAAACCTGCCAAAGTATAGCCGTTATTGTTCTTCAGGTTTGGATCCAAGGCAGTAAACACCTTTTGCCAGTTTCCTTTAGTTATGGTAATTGTGCCGTCTGCTGTCCAATCAACCCGGTACCCCAGCTTCTCGCAGAAATCCCGCAGGGGCACTATGGTCCGCCCTTCCTGGATATAAGGCTTGTTATTGGCATCCGGCTCCAGTCTGACTCCATTGACCCAAATCTGAACCTCTTCCGAAGGAGGAGCAAAGTTGGGGAGGGCCTTCGACTCGGCAGGATTGAAGGGCATCTGCCAAATAAGGTTATTGTCTGCATCAGCTATGTATAAATTCTTATTATAATAAACCACACCTGCAGGGCTGCCCAAAACAGCCTGGTAAAGGGGACCCGGAGCCTTGCCGTTTTCACCCGTTCCCACCAGGGTTATTACCCGGCCATTGCTGAGGACAGCTCTAATCCTGGAATTCCAGGTATCGGCAATAATCAACGTCCCGTTCTCCAGAACCGTTATCCCCTTGGGAAAATTAAAAGCTGCTTCTGTCCCTGAGCCGTCCCGAAAACTGCCTTGAATGTAGTTTGTCCCTGATAACTGCACCCCTTGGGTTCCGGCTACAGTTTCCACCCTGTCTTTGTCCGCCTTGCGGATCAATTGGTTACCGCTGTCAACTATATATAAATTGTCCTGACTGTCCATGGCCAGGGCTGCAGGCTCGTTGAATACAGCCTCTCCCAAAGACCCGTCCCGGTAACCCGCCTCTCCTGTGTTTTTTCCGGCATAGGTGGTTACCAAACCTTGGGTCGAAATTTTCCGTATCACATTATTTAAGGTATCGGCTACATAAAGATTACCGGCCTTGTCAAGGGCTAATCCGCCGGGGGCATTGAACTGCGCCTCCCTGACCGAACCGTTTCTGAAACCCGCCTTCCCTGTTCCGGCATAGGTGGTTACCTTCCCTTTGGAAATTTTACGAATGACGTTGTTTCCTGTATCTGCCACATAGATTGTGCCCTGACCGTCAACAACCACCGCCCGGGGCTTTTTGAACACTGCCTTGTCCGCATCTCCATCGAGCAAGCCGCCCAGGGGAAAGCCATATAAGTCAGTGCCCCTGATGCTGCCTGCCACCGTACTCACCATACCATCAGCAATAACTCTGATACTATTGTTGTAGCAGTCAGCCACATAGATCCGGCCTTGGCTGTCCACGGCCAAGCCATAGGGGGTGTTGAAGCCTGCTTCCTCAGGCAGGCCATCGGCCTTTTCCGGTATACCGCTGCCGGCCAGAACCCCCAAGGCTGGTTCTTCCGCCAGAAGAGGCAGAGGACAAGCCATGAGGGACAAGGCTAGAAAGCCCGCAAGTACCGCCTTGGCAGTATGTATGAAGAGTTTATCTCCCATAAAATAACACCTCGATATAAAAAAATCATAGTAACTAATTATATTCCCTTTTATTGTAGCATTTTCCTGCCAATAATTGTCGAATTTTTCTTATAATTGTCGAGTTTTTTTAAAATAACAAAATAAAACCGCGGGTGAGACCGCGGCGAGGGTTCCGGGGGGATTCTATACGGCACACTCCACATGTACCGTTTGAGGGAACAAATCAATAACCCGGCAAACTCTAGTTTATCAGCGTGTTTTTCCGAATCTCATAGGACATACATTACGGCATTTGTTGCAATCAATAGTATCAAAACCTCTGGCTGTTTTCCCATAAGTATTCGTGCGACAAAGCTTTTGGTTCACTCTCCCGTCTGCAATCGCCTGCACAGAGCAACTATCCGTACATCTGCCGCATCCGGCAATACACAAATCCGGCTGCAAATCATCCGATTCCAATTCCAGATCAGTAAGGATAGCTCCTATTGTCATACGATTTCCGTATTAAGGATTGATAAGCAATGAGCTTTTTCCAATAGAACCAAGTCCGCATAGGTAAGCTGTATGTTTCATCGAAATCAGTCCTTTTGCAGTCATGTTTTCCGCATCCCAATACTCACTGGGCGAATTGCAAGGAACCGGAACAGCAAGACAGTTATATTTCTCCTCTAATTCCTTAGCAAGTTTCAATTCAATGTCGTCTAAAATTGATTGCGTTTTACTATTAAATATATCAACTATTAAAAGAGCTGTAAGGGGGGTTTCCTCCGATCATTCTTCTCCCCGCTTATATAAAATTATTCAATAAATCGTCAACAACGGCATCCACATTGTTATGGTTTATACCGTATTGTTCTATTGACCTTTGCACACGGTTCCTCCTGACGCTGTTGTTCAGATCCTGAATTGTATTCATGATTCCGGTTCTGCGGCCTATTCTGTATATTATTTTTTCACTTTCAGGTAAATCGAGATAACTTTTCAATACGGCGGCTATCTTTTCTTTATCATTTGGCAGGCGTCCCTCTGCTTCGGGAAGAAGATTAAGGATATGGTCACTGCTTATTATGGTGCTGGTGATCCCCTTAAGATTTTCAATCATCAAAAGGAATTCTTCAATCATTTTAGTATCATTGGTTCTTGTAAAAATCCCCTGTTCATAATCTTCCTTTAATGGAGAACGATCAGTTACAGCTAACGTTCTGATTCGGATGAAATCGGGATTTATTTGGTTAAGAGCGTCTGCTGTTTCTAATGCATTTAAATCTGAATATTCATTGCCGCCTAAGCCCGGCATGTAATACTCCGACAGCTCAATACCTGCTGCTTTGACTTTTTGGCCTGCCAGTATGTGGTTGGCTTTTGTCGTACCTTTATCCGCTAATTTCAAAACCGTATCCGATGCTGTTTCCATGCCGATATGGATTCGGTTCAGCCCCGCATCAGCCATGCGTTTCAAATCTTCATCGCTGATTCGGGCTACAGTTTCAGAACGGGCATAAGAGGTAATCCTTTCTGTTTCCGGAAACTGTTTTTTTATGTGAGTGATAATTTCTATCAAATCGTCAGGTTTAATCACCAGACTGTTTGAATCTTGCAGAAATATGGACTTCATACCATTTTGATACCAACTAGCAGCAGAACTATAAAGCCAGGATTGTTCCTCTCCAAGTTCGCTTTTCAAGTCATTGATCATAATCATTCGTGTATGAGCATCAACATGTTCAGCAGTCTTAAACAAATCCGTCCATCTTTTAACAAGATCAATGTCTTTTATCACATGTTCCTTTGGCCGAATGCTGAATTTCGTCCCCTTATAAAGCCCACAGAATTTGCACTTGTTCCATGGACAATTTCTTGTAACCCTTATCAGGAGACTTTTTGCCTCACTGGGCGGCCTGATAGGGCCAACTTCAAAACCGCCATATGCCATGCCGGTTTTCATGTGTAAACACATCCTTCTTCCAATTTTTTCACTCAGCATCCATCATTTATTTCAATTAAATAATTCGCCTTGTGTCAAGCGCAGCTTTCCAATCATTTTCCTTAAAGCCTACCCGAACGAAGCCGTCTCCGATAAGAATCGGACGCTTCACAATCATACCGTCTGATGCCAGAAGGCTGTACTGTTCATCCTCACTCATGGTCGGGAGCTTGTCCTTAAGCTTCAGTTCCTTATACAGCAATCCGCTGGTATTGAAGAACTTATTTAGAGGCAGACCACTCTTTTTATGCCAATCCTTCAATTCCTCAATTGCGGGATTATTTTCTTTGATGTGCCTTTCTTCAAAGTCTATACCGTTTGCCTCCAGCAACTTTTTAGCCTTTTGGCAGGTAGTTCATTTCGGGTAACATACAAATATCATAATATACCTCCGTTCTCTCTTTCAGCAGTTCTCATCTGCAAATATACCATCTTTTCTTGTTATCCGTTCCATGCACTCAACATGAGACATATACTGCCTTCTCAGGGTCCAATTCTGCAATTACCTTAAGCAGCTTCTCGTCACAGCCCTTCCCAAAGTTAACAGACTGGCACTTAGCTTAGATTATGCATACGTTTTTGAATAAAACTTAAAAAAGCATTCACCTGTTTCTCCAAATAAGGATAACTTTCTTTAAGTTTCAGCTTGCCATCGCTTTCAATTTGCTGCATTGCATTTGGTATGGTAAGCCGGGGTGAATTCATAACATCCATGTTTAAAAAACTAATAAGCGTAACCAGATGGTCTTGAGCCAGGCCTGTTCCGGACATACCAGGGGAAATTCCGCTTATCGCAGCTGGCTTTCCGGCAAGTACCTGTGGTTCTTTATCGCTGATCGGGCGGGATAACCAGTCAATGAGGTTTTTCAAAACGCCGGGGAAAAAGTGATTATACTCAGGCGTAAAGAACCAAATTCCATCTGCGGACTTCACTGCGTCACGAACGCGTTTTACAGCGTCAGGTGCCGGATATTCAATATCCTGATTCATTAAGGGAATATCATGATACTCGAGCAGTTCAAAATCAGCCCGGTCCCCAATAAGTTCTTTTGCTGCTAACGCCAATTGCCGGTTATAGGATTCTTTTCGAAGGGAACCAACAATTGCTGCTATCTTAATTTTTTTCAATATAATCTGCTCCTCTCTGAAAGGCTGGCGGGAAAAAGCCCGCATGTCTTTCTTCCAGAATAACATTTTTTGTACTAAACATAAGCATATATATCATTTATTCTTTTTTAACAACATTATAACATATATTCAGCAGTGAAAATTTGATATAAAGAATTCCGGACAGTTAACTGTGCTGTCCCAGGAAAAAACAAAAATGGAGGTGTTCACATGAAGAAAAAAATTCTTTCCATGATGTTATGCTTTATCTTTATTTTCGCACTTCTGCCGGTACCGGCCTTTGCTTACTCCGATCCCAATAACGGAGACTGGAGCAGCAAGAACATAACGCTGAAGGGGACATCCGAAGCCGATCTGATGGTTCGTGTTGGTGACATTGATGCATGCAACGACGAATATGCTGTTGATGATAATGGCTACAATCCTTTTACCGCAAAGGATCAATACAGCCACGGCTACCCCTGGGAAGAAGATCCTCTTGACCCCGAAGGCACCGATCGTATTTATGTGGGCAGTAAGGAGACCGGTTCCGCCTGTGATGGTTATTCCAGCTCTTATTATGGTTGGGTTGAAGGTGAAAATTATGCCTGCGCAAAGGGTGCGATGGCCATTACATTGAATTACGACGCTTCTGCCATAAAGGTAAGAAACGCATTATTGCAGTTATGCATTGACGATTTTCAGGCATTACGCTGGAATAGCAATTTTACAGTCACCCTTAACGGCAGGGAAGCTCCATTTATCGCCGAGCTTCTTAACCATGTTGATCAGACCGGCCCTACCAGTTATATCGTATCGGCGATTATTCCATCCGGCTTTTATAATGAAATATCTTCCGGCAAGCTGGTAATCAAGATAGATGAGACAACAGGGGTCGGCGGCAACAAATTCGCTCCGAAGAATACCACTGCAGCAGAGGAGGCCATGCAATACGCCAATGCAACTCGCGAGCAGGCGCTTCTGATAGCCACAAGAATGGTTGAAAACTTGAAATAAGCACTGGATTTGCCGGCAGTAAAAATTTGATTCATTCTTATAAAACCATACCGGATATGTTGCAAGTACAATAACGCTAATCAGCCAAGATTATTCAGCTTTATCTATATATAAATAACATATGAAGTAATATAGATAAATCCTGTTTCCCTTGAAACTCTATTAAAGAAAAAAGTTGGAACAAAAAACAAGATTGATGCACTAAGCATGGCAAACAGATCAAAGAAAACGTCAGAGGTTATTGTAATCGGATGTAGTAGTCCGCTTACGCCAAGAACTAGCAGCACATTAAATATATTACTTCCAACGATATTACCGACTGCGATTTCCTCTTCTCTTTTATAAACAGCCACTAAGCTCGTAACAAGTTCTGGCAGCGATGTTCCAAAAGCTACAACTGTGAGTCCGATAAACGTTTCGCTTAAACCCAACAAATGTGCTATCTGTACAGCGTTGTTTACTGCCAGAGTTGCACCGCCGATGAGGCACATCAAACCAATCAGAAAAAGTATCACTAATTTCGTCATGGATTCCACTATTGGTTTTACGGCAGGATAATCCCATTCTGAGTCGGGCGCTTTAGTGATTTTATCTTCTTCAAATCGCACTTTCTCCTGATTTTGTAAGTAATCGAAAACTTCGCTTTCTAATTCTGTATTATGCTTTCCTTTTTCAGAACTTTTCTTTGACTTCACATAAATATATCCTAAAAACAGGCACATTCCTGCCAAAAGCACTGCTGCCTCAAACCTTGACAATGAATAAGATGTGAAAATCATAACCATCAAACACACTTGAACAAAGATGGATATTCCCATTCCCATTCTTGGCACTTTGGAATCCACCTCAAGTGGAAAGATTAAAGCTGTGATACCAATAACAATTGTAATATTACGATATTGCTTCCGATAACATCTCCTAGTGTTATTAAATTTGTGCCTTGAATCCCTGAAAATACTCCAATCGCAGCCTCCGGAGCACTCGTTCCAATCGCTATTATAAAAAGTCCGATGATAAACCCCGGAACCTTTAAAATCCTCGCTATCTTGGAAGCTGACTCCACTAAAACATCTGCTCCTTTAACTAGAACTAGAAGTCCAATACCCAACATTAAATAATTCGTAGTAGTCGCCTCCTTTCCAGCAGTAGTGCTACCTCCACAAGCTTCAGTATAATTTTCACATCCTTGTCTGTGTCTACATTAGAAGCTAATTTTCATGAATTATTTCGTATATTTAAATATTTTATAAATCATCCAGGTTGCAGATATCACAAAAATTAGCCAAACCAACCAAATAAAGCTACGTATAGGCTGTGCAAAATATATACCAAGCAGAATTCCAAACGCAATCATGAGGAATTTGAAAAAACCATAATCAATGATAGTGTATTTTTTCGCTGCACCCATAATTTTTTCAAACAAATTAAACATTACTGATCCCTCTCTCAAATATTTTAATGAAAATCCAAATGCTCCAAGTCAATAGCAATTTTCAAAGCTCAGTTTCTGCTGCATATTTCATTATTTTTGCCCAAACACGCTGTGTTTCAATAAAATCAGAATAGTGCTTTTTTACATTTTTGTTGTACTTGTCCAATTCAGTTAGGATGTTGATGAAATTAGGCTGATTAAAATATGCGCAGATTTTTGGTAAAACTTCTTTCAGCTGTTGGCGCATCTCCGATATTTTCTCATCATAGCAATTCGGCTGCGTGATATAGAGCAGCAAAGGTTTGTAACGAATCCAACCGATGCAAGCTTTATTAAAACGATTAACAATTTGTTCGTTATCAGCTTTTATGAACTTCATTGTAGTTGGCAACACACCTTCCAAAAGATGATTATAGGTGGAAAATCCATCATGGAATGTATAGCAAGGTACTTTCAAAACCTTTCTTTCACTTAAGCAGGTGCTTAGAAAAGTATCCTCTCCTCTCGCTCCTGGCGGATTATAGAAAGGAAAGATCCGTCTCGGGTCGGTAAGATTGATGCCAAGATTCGCACCGGAAATAGATTTGGCATGATTGATTTCCTGAACATCTTATTTCTGTCTTTATTTATGCTCCATTTAGCAGCATAAATCTCTCCTTGTCCTAAAGATGCTCTTTAGTATACCTCATATTGTCAACACGACTAGGAGACATTTTGTAATATACCTTACTGATAGTACTCAATATAGATTTATGCCAAATCATTTTATAGTACTCGTTTCAAAAAACTCAGTTGTTCGTCAATAGCCTTACGAAAAAACTCTCCCCTGTAAATATCAAAGTGACCAACAGGATATTTGATTACAGTTGCTTTTTCTCCTAGGACTTCCGCTACTTTCTTGTAAGAATCCGGAGAAACTGTAGTATCGTTCTCACATACCAGAATTAGTACTGGGCATTTGACATTCTCAGCCACCTTGGCAACATCAGGTCCTTGCATCATAAGCATACTCCTGCCACAAATCCCATTTATAAAATGCTCTGACTTAGACATCAAACTTCGGTAACCCTCCAATGCTCCTGGAGCATTAAGCAAAGCAAAAGATCCGGGTTTGCCAACTGCAGGGATGAAGTGAGTAGATAATCCAAACCTGGAACGTCCTTTATCTCTCTGAGCATGTATGAAGAGTTTAAGAAAATAACCGATGCCCTCTCTTTGATAAATTAACTTGTCATCCTTGCCATGATCCAGACTGGGACACTGGCATATTACACCTGCGATTTTCTCATCTTCTGCTGCGATAATTATTCCATATCTTCCTGCCGCTGAAGTACTCCATAAAATAATTTTGTTTTCATCTATTTTTTCTTGGTTTCTGGCATAATCGATTACAGCTCTCAGATCTTCCATCTGTTTTATTCCGTTAATCAGCTGCCTGGGTTCTCCGCCGCTTTCTCCAAAATAACGATAATCATAAGTAATAGCAGCCACACCAATAGTTACAAATTTAAGGGCATAATCTTCTAAAACAGCATCTTTTGTTCCGCAAAATCCGTTACTAAGAATTACGCATGAGACCGGTTTCACTATATCTTCCGGCAGATATAGCCACCCGCTGATAAATGTATCCTCTATTGGAATATTAATGCTTTGGCGGAATATTGGAGTCGTTTTATCTTTATGTCCCTTGTTGATAACCTCAGCTTCAATTGATAAAAATGGACTAAAAATCACTACAGCCAAGTAACATAATACCAACCCAATAATAATGACAAAAATCTGAATTGCCATAAGCAACACCCCCTTTCAACTATTAATAACAAAAAGTATTAAGCAAGTTCTATATTTCCTAAGGTTTCTGAAAATCATCCAAGAGTCCAAAAAATTGATATTACTCATCTTTGTTAACTTTTTTATTTTAGCATGTTGAACAGACCGATACTCAATTCTAGCCCTATCAACATATAACCGACCATCAAGCGATGATGCCTTGAAACATAGTCCGTTAGTGGTTTGTAAGCAACGGGTAAGCAACGGGGACGGTTCTTTTTGCTTTTACTCTTTATCAATTTTTTGCATACTAACACTATGGACTACATTATTACTAATTGATAAAAGAGATGCAATCTGTCTGTGGGTCAGTTTACTTTTCTCCAAAAGGTTTTGAATTAATTCTTCTAAGTAAAGGAAATTTTGTTTGACTTGCTTAGCTTCGATTAATCCCTTTTTTGTGAAGAATTCCGATATAATATCTTGTGCGGCTTCCATTCTCTCTTTTACTATATCTTCTTTTACTTCCAGATACTCTTGATTATCTTTTTGCTTATGAAATACTATGAACTGCTCAACATTACTGCGGAAGTAATCCAAGATAAACTCTCTTTGTTCCGTTTTTATAATTGAATTCTCCTTTACATACTCATTGTAACTACTCCAGTTATAGTCTTCAAGCGTTTTGACCATTTTTGCCTTAACCGGATTATTATGTATATATCTGATTACTTGGAGCAAATATTTATCATCGATTATTGCTTCGCTTTTGTACCGATCTTGAAATACATGTCCTATTCTATTCCATTTTCCGTTGAAATTCATAGCATATTTAATATTTGTACTTTTAATAGCTTTTGCTAAATTTAAAGGGTCAGCTTTAATTACAATATGAACATGATTATCCATGAGGCAATATGCAACAATATCAATTAGTTGATCCTCTTCTTGTTTCTTTAGTGAATCCAGAAAAAAACTCTTTTGTTTATCTGTAACGAAAATGTTTTCCCTATTGTTTCCTCGCATCATCACATGATAGTATCCTGTTGGGCTTTGAATTCTAGCTTGCCTAGGCATAACTCCCACCTCCCAGGAAAATTATACCATATTATGCTATTTAAATAAAGAAAAGCAAAAAGAACCGTCCCTTTTGCTTGCAGGGCTTCCAAGTCAATGTCTGACAGCTTCTTAACATAGATGCAGCCCTTCCCCATTGTAAATTTCCCTAAGTCTTTCAGCAAATGCTCATGCTCCGGATTCCCCGAAAATACATATAATGAGATTGCTGCTTTGCGCGGTGAAAATGCCACTAAAGGCCAATCTCCTTCTTGCCTGCTGCGATTTTGGACTTGTTCCCGCGAAACGAAAAAACCTCATTTTCGCTCAATGGATTTCATACCCATATTTGGTGAAAGCATTGATATATAAGGACTTTCAGACATGTTCAATTTTCACAACAGCCTCGCAGTGAATGATGTGTTATAGTTAGCATATAGTTTATTTGTTACTTAATAAACGTTTAAACGTCGCGCCTGGCACTTATTACTCAGATGCATCATTAAAGGATTATGCTATTTAGCTACTGTAATTCTACTAACTAGTCGCTCGAATAGTGCTGGTGAAAACCGGAATAGCCTCCACAGGGATTTACTCAATGCATCCATTAATATTATGCCTTTATTGTGAGCAACGCCTTGCAGTATCTTACTTGCTGCCTCATCCGGATTCATCATTTTCGTTTTTTCCAAGCCTTCCTCTGCTTTTTTACGGTCATATCCAATCATTTCAGCTGTTTGAAATATAGGTGTCTTTACAGCGCCAGGACAGACAACACTTGCTCTTACTCCGTACTTGTTTGATTCGGTCCTCAGTGACAAAGTCAAACCGACTACACCGAATTTACCGGCTATATAAGCAGAACGCAAAGGCCCCGGAACCAGTCCTCCTAAAGAGGCTGTATTAATAATGTGCCCTGATTTTTGGCGGCACATCACCTGGTAGGCATAATGTGTCCCATAAATCACTCCCATTAAATTAACATCAATCATACGTTTCCATCGCATCAAGTCCATGTGGTACATTTCCGCAACAAGCGCAATACCTGCATTATTAAACATGAAATCCAAGCGCCCAAATCGGCTGACTGCCTCTTGGATCGCATTTTCAATCTGAATGGGTATAGAAACATCTGCTGTCACTGCGACAGCAGTTCCACCACTTTCTGCTATTTCGTAAGCAACATGGGATGCCTCATTTGAATTAGCATCACAAACAATAACCTTAGCACCATATCGTGCCAACTCCAGACATAATGATCGGCCAATACCGGAACTTCCTCCTGTAACAATTGCAACGCTATCTTTAAAACTCTCTTTTTTCATCACAATCTCCTTTATTTATCTTATTTATCTTATTTTAATAATTCTAAAGGCTTGATACAAACGACAGTATATGATATATATTAGTTAGTCTACAAAAATGGGGTAAATGTATATGAAAAGTAACACTGATAAGCTCGACCTCCGTATCAAAAGAACACGCAAGCTTTTATTTGGTTCTTTATTGCTTCTTATAAAAGATAAAGACTTTGAAAGTATTACTGTAAATGAAATATGTGATAAAGCATTAATACATAGAACTACATTTTACAAGCACTATGAAGATAAGCACGATCTGCTTTACCAAGGGACTAGAGCTATGTTTGACGAATTAACATTAAGCATTGAATTTCCAGACATCACACCTGAATCGGTTACTAGTGGTATCGTCCCAACCCATCTCATTGCATTATTTAGCCATGCAGCCGAACACAAGGAGTTTTACCTCACCATGCTCACCATTTATCATAACAGGACCTTTAATAAGATGCTAAATACTTATCTGGTTGAACGCGCACTTTATCGGCTGCAAGGTGGTTCATTAAATGACAGAAAACCCAAAATACCGTATTCCATCATTGCTCATTTCAGTATAGGAGCAGTATGTGATCCATTAATCTGGTGGCTGGAAAACAACACACCTTATACCCCTGAAGAAATGGCAGATTATGTGGCGTCATTACTGGGATATGGGATTTTTCACGCTTATAGTTTAAATACAGATTAGAATATTTATCATGTCAGGTAAAGAACTTAAGAACTTACTTAACAAAAAATCCTCTGATGAAAATTCTTATCAGAGGATTCTACTTTAATTTTACTCCCGAACCACCAAGGCTACGGCCTCACAATTACCTGAGTAGACAAAATGCATGCTTTTTACTCTTATCTTAGAGAGTATGTGAGACTCCCCTTCTAAACATCAGCTGAAGCCTGTCGAAAGCACAATTCACTATAAATTAATTGTGTGTGCTTTCATCACTTTAATTATAAAGCTCATAAGCCCTTGTACAAACTATAACGGCCATTTCGCGGGTAGCACTTCCCAAAGCCTAACATGACATGCACTTATTGCAAAGTCGCTTTCACGGCATAAACTCTTAGTTTGTGTTAATTCATTACACCCATATATCACATTAAGTATTAAATTAAGGATGAAAGGAGAACCTAACTTTGATATCAAAAATATCTCTCTTGACAGATGTGGGCACTATAAGCCGCTTGTCCGGGGGCTGATTGAAAAAGTCACAGTCTACGAGCATAAATTTACCGTTGAATTCAAATCCGGTATGTCTGTGGATGTCTGATATCAAGTCACAAAATTGTTCGAAAAATTATAAAAATACATTGACAAAAAGAAAATACTTTGTATAGTCATTGCATACTATTTTATTGTATGCAATTTAAAAGGAGGATAGTCATGTTCATATATGATTACGAATACACATCCATTGAAGGAAAGCCAGTTAAAATGTCTGATTATGAAGGCAAGGTGCTACTTATTGTAAACACAGCCAGCAAATGCGGATTTACTCCACAATATCAAGGACTGCAGGAAGTTTATGAGAAGTTATAAACCAGTACAAACCTTTTCTCGATGCTATAGACCTAACTTATACTCAATATATTACAATGATGGTTATTTGGGATAAGCAAAAGATAACAGTCAAAGATTTAGGTGAATATTTGCATCTTGATTCCGGTACGCTGACCCCGTTACTAAAGAAACTAGAGAGCAAGGGTTATATCAGACGTGTGCGTTCAGAAACTGATGAACGTGTTGTAAACATTAACATCACGCACGAGGGTGAACAGCTAAAAATAAAAGCGTTGGAGATTCCTGGCCATATAGTTAATTGCCTACCAATCTCCCAAAAGGAAGCGGAAACACTATATACGCTTCTTTATAAACTTATTAGCTCGATGGAATGTAAAGAAACGAACAAATAATCATATTCATTTGTCCGTTTATGTTCATTGACTCTCATGGCAATTCTCCTCATATTATATTTACGGGTGTTTTATGCTCCCATATGCACCCATATCTGAGTTTATCGGTTTTCGTTCTATTCTCTTATAATTTTCATGTATTACATTCGGGGCAGATACCCTTGAAAATAATATCATGGCCGGTAAACTCAAACCCGTGAGTAACCTTTATGTTCTTTCCCAGATCCGTGATAAACTCCATTTCCACATCAAAGATTCGGTCGCACTTATTACATCTCAATAAGGACGTAATATCAATAGCGCTGCGAAAAATTAGACTTCTAATCTGATTTTATGATTTAGGAATTAATGACAAACGGTTTCGATAAAACTGGATCACGGCCAATGCTATCAAAACAACCATCCCTGCGAGAGCTATGTTCTGCAGAAGACCAAACTCTCCTTTAAATCCAGCCGGTGCATTTAAAAATTGATAGATTCCAAAATAGGCCCATGCAATAGGTAACGGGAACATAGCATTGCGAATTTTTGAGAGCACCGCAACGACTAAAAGGATTGCAATTATAAGTATAATAATTGCCCAGATATCAGCGGCAATCCCAAAACCGTTCCATTTCAACTTGACAAGCATTGCAGCTATGTTAACAACGGTAGCTATAAATAACCAGCCGGTATAGATTCCAAAGCTCAATGGCAGCAGCCAGCGCTTACGGTCTTGGATTTTTAAGAGCTTCTGGCAAATCAAGGACAATGTAATTACAAATCCTAAAATAAAGAGCACAGACAGCTCAATCTGCACATAGGAAAAAGCAACAATCCAAGAAATATTTAAGATACATGAAACCCAAAAAAGTGTAGAAATTTGAGTCACAGCATTCTTATAATACGAGTCATCCTTTTTTACAATCATCACAATTATAGAGATTATGAGCAAAGAGTATATAACACTCCAAATCCTGAACGTTGAAGGGCTTGGTGTTATAAGGGTTACAAACATATCAGAAATTTCTTTTTGAGAAAGCCCGTTAATGAATCCTAATGCTCCAAGAGTATTGATAACCAAAGTTACTAATAAAAATAGTCCATTGATCCATGCTTTTTTTGTTTTTTCCATAATGAGCCTCCTTATTTTTCTAGCTTTTATTTTTGATGTTGAATCTTATCTTTCATTATAACACCTTTATGAAATACAGGAAATCCAGTAAATAGTGTTGTTGCTGTTCCTATGCCAGCTCCCAAAATATGCGTTTGCACATGCAGTGATCTATTCAATGTCGGAGCGAGTGTTGTCTGGATTCATTTGATGATGAAGGTTGTCAAATACTACGGGGATACCTTCGCTTTGTCCAATAGATAGAACATCGTATATGACATACTTACCGACATCGTTTTCAATCACCAGTCGCTGCCGGATGTTTAATTTCGTCCAGATTTGTCTTCTAAAAAATTAATAGTAGCGCGCATCAGCCTTTTTAGCGCATCCAAGTCGATGTCTGACAGCTTCTTGATATAGATGCAGGACTTACCTATCGTATATTTGCCAAGGCCTTCAAGCAAATACTCATGCTCCGGGCTTCCCGAAAAAACATATAATGATATGGCTGCTTTTCGTGGCGAAAAACCTAATAATGGCCAATCTCCTTCTTGTTTGCTACGATCGGATTTATAATGATAGCTACCGAAACCAATCATCGAAGAACCCCACCTCTTGGGTGGATATCCTGTAATCTTTTGCATCAACTTCACAAGTTCAAAACTATCCTCACGCTTTTGCTCGGTATTCGCAAAGGAAGCAATGAATTCAAAAACATCTCCGTCGTGCTGCTTGGTTTTCAGTTCTGCCATATGAACGCCTCCTTTATCTCCAAAATTCTATCATATCTTTTTTGTTCTCTATATTATAATTAACAAGTTTACGTAACAAATCAAAATCCACTTTATCCGTCCATTTTATTCTAAACAGCTCCTTTGTGTAGGAATATCCAGCTTCCTCAATTTCCTTTTTGAAAAGATTAATGACTACTGCCTCAGGTGCCACAGCTATGTGAGCCTTAGCAATACTAAAGCCAATAATAAAAGTTCCATGGTCAGTAAACACTGGTTGATTCCACTTGATTTCTTCTTTAAGTTGAGGAAAGGTCTTTTTAATCTCGTTTAAGATGCCTTCCATCCGTTGCCTTTTATCTTGCTCGCTTATTTGATCTAAGTACATTTGGAAGTCTTTCAAACTATCCGCTCCTCCCCAATCACTTATTAAGCTTCCCACAATAGCGCACCAACCCCATATCGTGGCCGCTGATAAGTTTCGTAAGAATCATCCCCTCTACATTGTTGTTCAATATAAGACCCCCTTTTTCAGAAAGGTGCCTTTTTTTAAGTCTTCAAATGCTTTATTCAATTCTTCTTTTGTGTTCATAACGATAGGACCACCCCACACCACAGGTTCATTAAGGATTGTCGAGCTCACAAATAACACTTGAGCATTTTTGTCTATTGCCTTTATTTCAACATGGTCACCGGAGGAAAGTTTCACCGCTGTCTTTTCTTTTACCAACTCGCCTCCGATATATGCATCCCCTAAGAGGGTAAATACCATGACAGAGCGATTACTTTCAGTAGCTATTGACATCAACGCATTTGGATTAAGATGCAAATCATAATAATCCAACGGAAGATATTTGCTCGTGTATCCTTTTCTATCTTTATATTTTCCGGCAAGCAACCGTAGCGTTCCACTTTCCAACTCAATTTCTTCTATTTCAGAATTTTTGATACTGCGATAAGCCGGCGGTGCCATTTTGTCCTTTGCCGGAAGATTAAGCCACAGCTGGACTCCGAGCATTCTTTCTGACGCGGGTAATTTTTCTTCATGCATTATACCTGAACCGGCGGTCATCCATTGGACTTCTCCATCACCAATCGTATCCTCATTACCCAGGCTATCCCTATGGGTCATTTGCCCACGATACACATAGCTAATTGTTTCTATGCCCCTGTGAGGATGCATGGGAAATCCTGCTGTGTAATCGTCAGGATTTATGCTGTCAAAAGAATCAAGCATTAAAATCGGATCGTATTCCTGTACCGTTCCGTTCCCTAATACTCTGACCAAACTCACTCCGGCTCCGTCCTGTGTTCTATAACCTCTGACTTGTTGTCTAATTTTTCTTTCCATATATTAGTCTCCTTATCAATATTTTCTGATACTGCGATAACTCATTTGTTCAATATATCCAACCTGACCATACAACCTCAACAAACTCCGAAAAAACATCTAACCCGACTACTCACGAACCCTGATATCTAACCCGACCACTTGACTATCAAAAACCGCTCTTATGGACTTATTCCCTCGAAGCGACATTTATATGATTTTGCTCTATGGGTTTCATACCATATGTGCTAAAAGCCTTGGGATACAAGGCTTTTCGGCACACTCAATCTTTTGTCCTCGACATTAATACGACCGTCTCAACGTGAAATCTGGAGGCTATTCTACGCTTTTGTGAACTGTAGCAAAATTGCTGTATTTATTCGGGTTAAACATCCATCCTGACTTCTCAATCATTGATTTTCGATTAGGCTATTTTGTATTTTCACTTCTTGGAGCTGTATTTTTTGCTTTTTCGCCGGGTTCATTTTTCGCCCTCAATAACATTGCTTCGGTGTTGTTTTTCGATCTGCACAGCTTGATACATTTCTTTGGTTATGATGGATGGATGGTTCCCCTCCGCTAAATAATACGAATCATGATTGCCGTTATCCAACAAACGGACATTTCCGGTATATTTTTCATTGCTGAGCATGACGTCAACTGTCCGCTTAGCCCGCTTTTCTTTTCCGGTAGGGGACTTGATCCCCAGTCGCTCCAATTCGGATACAATGCCGATTACGCTATTGCCTTGAAGATACATATTGAAGAACAACCTTACATTTTTTGCTTCTTTCTCATCAATAGCCAGATTTCCATCTGCATCATTTAAATATCCATAGCATTTTCTTTTATATAGCTTTGAAGTACCTTGTGCGGCACGCTGCTTGATACCCCATTTAATATTGTCGCTGCGTGATTCATTCTCCGCCTGCGTATTTCGGCGACATCCGGACAATGATACCGGAATTATCCGGACAGCATATCGGAATTATCCGGACACCGTATCGGAATTATCCGGAC
>Ga0116144_10000353_pt1 | contig 62196 bp, 47 predicted proteins | sample AD_UKC035_MetaG_FD_89746 | JGI IMG/M metagenome (GOLD analysis project Ga0116144, IMG submission 89746) | Active sludge microbial communities of municipal wastewater-treating anaerobic digesters from USA - AD_UKC035_MetaG | ecosystem: Engineered > Bioreactor > Anaerobic > Digestate | place: USA...
AACGTTACCGGGCCAGGCGTAGGCAGACAGAACCGCAATAGTTTCTTCAGACAGGGTTTTGGGAGTGCCACGACGCTGAGCAGCAAGAATCGAGCAGAAATAGCGCGCCAGCAGCGGAATGTCTTCGGGGCGCTCACGCAACGAAGGCAGCTTGATTTCGATTACCTTGATTCGGTGATAGAGATCCTCGCGAAAACGGCCATCGACGATTGATTTGCGCAAATCTTTATTGGTGGCCGCGATTATTCTGACATCAACGCTGATGCGCCGGTTGCCGCCTACCCTGACAATCTCGCGTTCTTCCAGCACGCGCAGCAGCTTGGCCTGCATTTCCAGATTCATGTCACCAATTTCGTCGAGAAAAATCGTGCCGCCCTGGGCAAGCTCGAACATGCCAGGCTTGGCTGCGGCAGCACCAGTAAATGCTCCCTTTTCGTAACCAAAAAGTTCTGATTCCATAAGGCTTTCATTGATTGCCGTGCAGTTTATCGCCCAGAAAGGCTTCTGCGATCGTCGCGAGTTATAATGAATCGCCTGAGCGACCAGTTCTTTGCCTGAGCCTGATTCTCCGGTGACCAGCACAGTAACATCTTCTTCAGAGACCTTGCCGATAAGCTTGTAAACTTCCTGCATCGCTGGGCTATTGCCCTTTAGACCACTTGATTTCGGGGCCTGCGCAATAACTTCGGCAGTGCGGCCCGCGCTTCTGGCACTGAGTCCGCGCGAAATCAGCAGCAGACACTCATCGATATTGAAAGGCTTGCTGAGAAAGTCGTAAGCACCAAGCTTCATCGCACTGATAGTAGTTTCCATGTCGGTATATGCGGTCATGACTATTACCTGTGCATCAGGATCGATTTCGCGAATGTGTTCAAGAACCTTGAGGCCATCCATTTCAGGCATGCGGATATCAACAAGCACGATATCAGGATGAAAGGTTTTGTATAGGTTTAGCCCCTTCATGCCATTTTCAGCAAGAGCTACCTGATAGCCGGCCTTTTGCAGAGCCTTTTCAAAGGCCCAGCGAACGCTGTGCTCGTCATCTATTACCAGAATCTTTGCATTAGCAGTCATATTCAACTCCTGGGGAGAGAATTCTCTTCGAGACTCTGTTCTTTTGGTCTCTCTCTGCGCTTCTTTCGTCGCCAGCTGCCTTCATTCGCCGTGTCCATTATCGTATCACCAAAAAGGACCAGAACTCTACAGCCCGGTTCTATGCGCTCTCTGGCGTCGTTGATCTTCTCGCGCAACTCATCGAGATTATACCTCAACGAAGTATGAAAAAGGAGAAGTGTTTCAACCTTTGCTTCTTTTGCAGTCTTTAGAACTTCATCGAGAAAAGAATGTTGCTGAAAATTTCTTTCATCGTCATCACTGCTCATATAAGTACATTCATGACAAAGGAACAAAGACTCCTTTACCAGAGCTGGATTAATCGGTCTGGAATCGCCACCATACGAAAAGATGATCTTTTCGAACTCGGTAGCGATTTCATCCTTACCTTTTGTCCAGACGATCTGATTGAGTTCCCGCTGAGACAAACCTTCATACTCAGACTTCAGCTTGCGACGCTTTTCAATGATGTTGTAACCAAGACTGAGCTGGCGCTGCGAGTGCTCTGTACGAAATGTGCGCAAAAACACCTTGCTGCGTTGATCATCGAGCATAATTTCTTCGTTTTCATCAACAGAAACCCACTCCAGATCAAATGAAAGCGCTTTCTGGGTTCTGGCCAGATAATCCATCATGAATTCGATCAGTTTGTTGTTTTTGGGAATATAAATCTTCAGAGATGCAGTTTGATCGCCTGCACCAAGATTTCTTATGTTCAGCAGGTTCACCAGACCTGCAATGTGGTCAGCATGCCCATGCGACAGAAAAACTCTGCGAATGCCGAATACCCGGTTGCAGAGACTGGTGGCGACACCTTCACCCGCGTCAAATAGAATATTGAAGCGCCGATGATACAGCCATGTCGAAAAAAGAGCTCTTGAGAACCCGCAGAGTTGGTCTTGAAGTGGGAATTGTGGGGTTGCCATGAAAATCCTTCCGATTTTTATCGCCCGTCAGGCCAGCATAAAATAACATATTATCACTCTTCTGTTCCATTATTTTGACAGCCGGAGAAAGTATTTTACCTGCAGGCGAGGTTGTGTTACCTTTTAAGCATACAATTACGGGAGGCCAGCAGCGTGAACAGCCCTAAACTCAAAGAACAGATAGAATCAAAGCTAAAAACCTACATAAAGCGCTTCATCAGGTATTCTACGTTTTCGCATCTGACGGCAGAGCGCAAGGAAATCCTGGTAGGTACTTTTGTCTACCTCAAAGAAGACCACGACATGATACCAGATGATGTTCCCAACATTGGCTATCTTGATGATCTCATGGTATTTGTCGAAGCTGCCAAGCATTTTATCTCTACCGGAGCACCGATAGCAGGCGTCTGCAACGCCGAAGAGGTTCTCGACGATCTTCAATTCGTTCAGAGAAATGCAGGCCTGATGTTTGGCGACTCGCATTTTTCCATCAACACAATCAAAAAGCTCGGCCAGAAGCACATCGATGAACTCACTAATCTGGCCGAAGAAATAAAGGCTAAATATGCAGATCTGGGAGACCTCGAAAATGATTAAGAGCAAATTTTTCTGTTATCTGCTTACTGTCGTTGTTCTTATCGGTTTTTCGACCATCGCACCGGCTGAAGAGCTGGTTACGCCGATAGCCGACATCATAGCCAGCCCCGATGCCTTTGTCGGCAAGTTTGTCTCGGTTTATGGTCACTATTCAGGCTGGAAAAATGCGCCCGGCAGCCCGCCGGTAAGCCGGTCCGACTGGGTTCTCTGCGACGAGAATAACCAGGCGATATATTGCACCGGTACTATCCCACAGGATTCTGAAACCGGAGCCCCGGAAACCTTCTGGCGACCACTTTCTATTCTTGCGACCGTCAAAGTTGCGAACGGCCTGCCATACCTTGAAGTAAAGCAACTCAGGGCAATCAAGCCAGCTGTCGAAAAAATGGTTTCTGTTGCTCAGATTCTGTTTTCGCCAATCGAAATGCAGGGCCAGCAGGTAGGACTTCTCGGAGTTCTGGCCAAAGGCTATGGCGTCAAGGGTGATCGCCTCTATCTGCTGGCAGACCCGACCGGAGCCATAAAGATCGGCAGAATGCCGAAACTTTATCCGAAGGGAACCATTCTGCATATTCGCGGCAATGTGATAAGCGACGAAAACGGCCTGCCGATGATCGACAACGTTGAGATTATCAGCGCCAAAGTAAACTGAACAAAAGCGAAGCAACTAATAAAGGCTGATTTACCAGTGGTAAATCAGCCTTATTTGATGTCAGAAAAAACGTTCATTCAGGGGCTTCGGGTTGTGGCTTCTTTCTAAAGCGGCGCAGCAGACCAAGCGTATTTCGCAGCAGGCTGAAGGTCAACCCGTAGAGAGCAAAACCCCAGGTAAGAAAAAACAGGGTCATCGGCGGGTTAACAACAAGTGCCAACAGCAGCAGCGCAACGAAAAATTTGCGTTTGCCACTGGTTTGAGGAGTCTTCTTCATTGCCGGATATTCGATGGTGCTCACCATCAGAAAAGAAGTAACAGCAACAACAAAGGGTATGACCATGGCCGGAATTCGCAAAAAGTTGAAAAACTGCAGCTCAAAAATAGTCATGGTCGAGAGAATCCCGGCTCCTGCCGGTATCGGCAGACCAATGAACACATCCTGCTTTGAATGAGGCGTTACGTTGAAGCGGGCGAGTCTGAGAGCTCCGCATATTACAAAGACGCCTGAGATGACAAGACCAAACATACGGTCGTGCTCAAGGTACCGGGTATAAACAAGAAAAGCCGGAGCGACTCCGAAACTGACCAGATCTGCAAGAGAGTCAAGCTCGGCGCCAAAACGCGACTCGACCGAGGTAAGCCTGGCAAGACGGCCGTCGAGAATGTCAAAAATATTGGCCAGCAATATAAGCCAGCCGGCTGCAAGAAATTCGCCCTGTGAAGTCATGACTATAGCTATATAGCCACAGATAAGGTTCATCGAGGTGCAGGCATTGGGCAGAATTGAAAGATGCCTGCTGCTAAAACGGCGCCGGGACTTGTCTGCAACCTCAGAATGAGAATCTGCCGGCAAAGAGGGCGTGGTTTCAGGGGTTTCGATGTGTTCTTCCATTCTTATGATCGACGCGCGATGACGCTGCTGCCACCATAGACACGCTGACCAAGGCGAACTTCGATTCTGGCGTCGAGTGGCAGATAAATCTCGGTTCGTGAACCGAACCTGATGAGACCGAAGCGCTCACCTGCTTCTACAGTATTACCAGGGTTTTTCCAGCAGAGAATACGGCGTGCGATCAGACCGGCAATCTGTTTGACCAGCACGCGATAGCCTTCTGAGCCCTCTATTCCGATGGCGTTCTGCTCGTTATCGACAGAAGCTTTGGGCTCAAATGCAGGCAGGAATTCACCAGGAGTGTAGTGCCGATACGCAACCTTGCCTTTGATCGGGGCACGATTGATATGAACATCGAAAATCGACAAAAAAATGCTTACGCGCTTGGCCGGACCATCAATGAAAGGAACATGTTCGACCGAATCGATGCCGACGACCTTGCCATCGGCCGGAGAAACGATAAGACTGTCACCTGACGGAATTTCGCGCTCGGGATCACGGAAAAAATACATGGTAAAGGCAGCGCCCAGATAGAACAGACGACTCAACCAGCGTGAAACGGTAGAAGATACCAAACCGAGAACAAACAGAGAGCCTCCGATAAAAAAGCCTTCTCTGTGAATCGGGCTGCGCATGCAACAGTCTCCTTACTTGAACATTGTGTTTCGGCTCATTATAATCGCGGTCTCGTCAGCGTGTCAAGGAAGTTGCCGCCATAAACCTATTGAGTGTTGATGGTTGTCATGATGTCATCCCACAGTGTTGTCTGGCAGAAGTCGAGAAAGAAATAGTCGGAAGGTGAACTACCGATATAGTCTGAAAGATAAGAAGCCTTGTCGGGGAAAGTTATCGAGATGCCGTTAGCTTCCGGATAAAACCAGGACGATGTGTGACTGGTCACGACAAGCTGGTCGAACACGGCGAGAAGATGATCGGTAGAATTGGCTAGCAGAGGCAGGTTATTCCGGGCTCTGACGATCAGGCTTCTGAGATCGCGGTATTCGGCTCGCTCAAAGGCCTGTACAACGTATTTTTTATCTCCTTCTTCATTGATAACCTCAAGGCTGTCGCGCAGATTGGCCATAACAACACCGTAAAGAGCAATTTCTGAATACAGACGAGTCATATAATCGTTGAACTTTGGCATAAATACATCAAATCCCGCATTTTTTACCATCGAAATCGTCGCGGCAACCTTTACGGCAGCATCGATGTAGCGTGACCGGTATTCTGAACATATCAGATCACCTAATTGCTGATTCGTCAATTTTGCCGGAGTGCTGGCGACTATCGAGCCGACAATTTTGCCGTAAGGCAGCCCCTGGGCTGGCACGAATGCCTGTGAAAACACCGTGAATTCTGCGCATCTGCGAAACTGCCAGGCAATTTCGATGCAGCCCATGCTGCAGGCATCGAACACCAGCAGATCGAGCGGGCGAGCATAACCGTCAAAAGTTGTGCAGGCACCTTCCAGCCAGGCGGCAATTTCGATTGGATTGCCGGTGTTACCTGAACTGTCATCGACGATCAGCGACCGTCTAAGTGTCGACGCATTCTTCCAGGCATCGGAATGTGAGCTGATAAAGAGCGCGTAACGGCGGGCGGGAAAGGCCCTGCGGCTCCAGGCAACGAAATCGGCAAGAACTGCGCCTGAGCTTGAATCAAGATGTCCAACGGCCGCCAGTTCGACCACTTTTTTATCGCTGAGCATCATGCGCTTGCCACCTTCTATCGGGAAGTCAGCCTGAATAAGGATCTGAGTGCCCGTCGGCAGACCAGCCGCCGCGATATCTTCGATATTGTCAGCGATCTGAGTGGCCAGACTGTTGTCGCCAGCCATATAGAAGAGCATCACCAGTTCATTCGGATATACTCCGGATGCTCCCTGATGCAGAGCCTCGGCCATGGCCGTATAAGCAGCCTTAACTTCAGGAACCTGATCAAGTTTGCTTTGAGACAGTTTTTCTGGGTGTTTTTCGAGAACGTCGGCAATTGCATCGATCGTCGTCGAAAGATGCTGGGCATCGAGAGAATCAGGCTTGATGCGACGGCCATAGCGCTCACGCAGACATCGTGCAATCATCGATCTGGCGGTAGAACGAATCGTCACCTCGGCTCTGACCTCGCCGTAAAGGCCCTGTGAGTCAGCGGCCATCCATTCGAGAACGAAGTTCGGGTGCGTTTTGTGCTGGCACAGAATCACAACCTGATCTCTGATGCTGATCGGCTGAAAAATGAAGCGCCCTTCAGTGTCAGCTGAGGACGAATTGCCGGGTTGATCCTGAATTGAAAGTTCGAATGGTCTCAGATCTATCAGTGAAGGCGTTATTCCGCCAAGATTCTTATGAACTGCCACGTCCGCCAGGTTCACGATACCAGAAAGGCGCAGATCTGCAGGATAAGGAAACGGAAAAATAACCGGCGGGCCAGACTCGCCGGAGCAACCAGCGAGCAGCAAAAAGGCCGAGAGAACGATAAGCCAAAGCAACCGCCTCGCGAATGCCATGGCGAAACCGCGCCGGTTATTGCATAAAGTCACGTTACCACCTGTTTATGGCTCAATATGTGTCATACCGCCGAGATACGGGCGCAGGGCGTCGGGAATGCAGATTCTGCCGTTCTCGTCCTGGTAATTTTCGAGAATGGCAACCCAGGTACGGCCGACTGCCAGACCGCTGCCATTGAGAGTATGCACGAACGCCGTTTTCGCTTTGGCATCGCTGCCCTTGTAACGAATCGAAGCGCGACGCGCCTGAAAGTCTTCAAAATTGCTGCAGGAGCTGATCTCGCGGTAGCAATTCTGAGACGGCAGCCAGACTTCGATGTCATAGGTCTTCGCGGCAGAAAATCCGAGGTCGCCGGTGGAAAGAGCGACAACCCGGTATGGCAGCTGCAGCAGACGCAGAATTTCTTCGGCATTGTCGAGCAGCTTTTCAAGCTCGGCGTAAGAATCTTCGGGTCGGCAGAATTTGACCAGCTCGACCTTGTCGAACTGGTGCTGTCTGATCAGACCGCGGGTATCACGGCCGTAACTGCCGGCCTCACTTCTGAAGCAGGGCGTATACGCAGCATAACTGATGGTAAGATCAGCGTCTTTGAGTATTTCGCCGGCATACAGATTGGTCACCGGCACTTCGGCGGTAGGAATCAGATAATAATCATGTCCCTGCAGCTTGAACAGATCCTGTTCGAACTTTGGCAATTGCCCGGTTCCTCGCATCGAGGTTGCATTAACGATGAACGGCGGCAAAATTTCGCGATAACCGTGCTTCTGAGTGTGCGTGTCAAGCATGAACTGAATAAGCGCACGTTCAAGTCTTGCGCCAGCACCGGTCAGCACTGAGAATCTGGCGCCAGTAAGCTTGGCGGCCCGGTCGAGATCGAGAATGCCGAGAGCGTTGCCGAGATCTACATGATCTTTGACGGCGAAACTGTAGCTTGCCGGCTGGCCAAACTTGCGAACTTCGACATTGGCGCTCTCGTCACATCCCAGCGGTGTAGAAGCATGCGGCGCATTCGGAATGACAAGAAGCATTTCGTTCATGGCCTGATCGAGCTCGTCAACCTGTTTTTCGAGATCCTTGATCTGGGCACCGACCTGCTTCATGCCTGCAAAGAGCTCTTCTGCCGGTTCCTTATTGACTTTGCGGCGGGCGATTTCCTTATTAACGTTGTTGCGTTCGGCCTGAAGCGCCTCCATTTTGCCGATCGCCTCGCGGCGCTGTATATCGAGCTTTTCGAGCGGATCCAGTTTTTCTATATAGACTTCAGCTGCATTTGCCAGCAGAACTTCAAGAATCTTTTCAGGGGCCTTCGGATCTCCGGCCGCCTGCAGGATCTTCAGATTGGCCGGGTGAGCGGCAGAGGCTTCGCCTCTTTTTATCATGGCCGCCTTGAATAATTCGGGGTTGGCGCGAATCCATCTGATATCGAGCATTCTGTAACTGTGCCTCCTGACTTGTGCTTTTGCGCTGTAGAATACTCTTTTCGCGGCCGGGTTGCAAGAGTCTCATAGCAAAAAGCCGCCGCCGGGAAAGTTTTGCCCGGCGGCGGCTTAAACGACAGGAAAAAGCGACAGATCAGAGCATAGGTCTGACCTGATTTGCTTTGAAATGCTGAAAAGCCTTGAGCGCTTCAGCGATGATATGAATGCTGCGCCTCATCTTTTCAGGCGAAACAACGAGAGCTATGCGAATTTCATTGCGACCGTAACCCGGGGTCAGATAAAAGCTGGCAGCTGGAGTTACTGCAACCGTCTCGTTACCGATATTGAAGCGTTCTAGCATGAAGTGACTGAATTCAGTAATATCTTCGAATTCAGAGAACTTAAGCATTACGTAAAAAGCCCCTGATGGCTTCGGCGCAATGACATTGGGCAGGTATTCATTAATGGCGGCAATCGTTGCTTCGAGACGCTCGCGGTAGACTCGGCGCATTTCTTCGAGATATGCCGGCTGCGCCAGTATCGCATCATAGGCGCCCGCCACGCCATACTGCATTATGTCTGAAACACAGGCAGTCGTATGGGCGACCACCAGCGCGAGCTTCTCGAGAATAGGCTGTCGAGCCACCAGGAAGCCAATGCGTACGCCGCACAGAGAAAAGGTTTTACTGGCCGAATCTATCATAATAATCGCGTTCTTGAGCTTTTCGTTCATTTCGTCATTACCGAAATCAACCTGCAGAACGCTGAAGGCTTCCTGGTCGCTGAGAGTCATCTCACGATAAACTTCGTCACTGATGATAAAAAGATTATGTTCGATGCAGATACGGGCCAGCCTTTCGACTTCTGCCTTGCTATAGATCTTGCCTGACGGGTTGTTGGGGCTGTTGAAAATGATTGCCCGTGTGCGCGGAGTGATCAGTTTTTCGATCTCTTCGGTCGGCGGCAGCGCAAAATCATCTTCGGCGCGAGTGGGTATCGCCCGCAGTGTTCCGCCGGCTACCGCCAGAAACCCCTTATAAGGCGAAAAATATGGTTCTACCACCAGCACTTCGTCGCCCGGGTTGCAGAGTCCCAGGAATGTGGATGTCAGAGCATGTGACGCACCTACCGTGATCAATACATTCTCGGTGTCGATGACGAGATGAGACTTCTGCTGGCGGTCAAAAAAGCTGTTCAGGTAGCGCGCATAGGTTTCGCGCAGATAAGTCTCGCCAATGATCGGGGAATAATTGATCTGGCCGGTCTCAGCCTTTCTGGCGATGGCTTCGGTGAATTCAGGAATGCATTTGATGTCGGGCTGGCCGATATTGAGCTCATAAACGGTTTTGCCATGTGCAATCAACTCTCTGGCGATTGCCATCATTTTGCGTATCGAACTGGGAGACAAGAATTCAACGCGGTCGGCATATCTTTCTGCAAACATTTCCTTCCCTCGCTTTTATTTTTTGAGTTACCCGAATTCTACCTGATTAATAATTTCTATTCAACAACCGCAGCCAATATAAAAAAAGCCCGGGCAACGAGCTACATCACCTGCCGGGGCTTATAGAAAATCTTGCCGGGGCTAAGGGGTAGCGCTGTCTGATGTGGTAGATGCCGCCTGCGGTGATTCAGCGGTTGTAACTAATCTGGCCTCCTGATCGCGACGAATGCGATACATCAGCATTTTGAGAGCATCTTCGGCCTCAGCGCTGATCAGCATCAGTTCAGTCCTGCTCATGACGCTCAGATTCATGCCCTGGCGCGCTCCCAACCATAAAGTAACCCGATTGTCAGATTCTCTTATGTCGATGTAGCGGCATGAATTCTTGTCATGCAGACCGTGTTCCTCGAGTTTTTCCAGAGGGCCAAAGGAAAAGATGCGTGACTTGCCAAGAGAGCTGAGAAACGCCTTGATGTCGGCGTCAGCGACGACCTGATCACCGATCAGCCAGCGGCTGTCTTTGTGCTCGATGGTTATCGAGCCCGAAGCATCGGCTGCAGTTATCTCGGTAAGGTTGTTTTGTGCCGGCAGAGCGAGATATTTGTCGCGAAAAGCATTAACATCGCGCTTCAACTCATTCACTGCCGAAACCAGAGAAGCGTGAACAGCTTTCTGTCCTGTTCGCCGCACGTAGACTTCGGTACCGGCCGTTTCACCAGCTTCGAGAGTAAAAGATCTGCCATCGTTGCCGACTACGGAAATGGTTAGACTCGGCTGGCCAAAGCCATAGTCTGCATCTTCTTCGGGCTCGTCAGTTACAAAATTCGAAATGCGTAGATTACGCAGACGCTCTATCAGTTCGGCGACAGCAACACCATCAGCAGAATATGAAGCAGGCTGATCGATAAACCATTCGCTGTAAGAGTCACCCAGTCGCAATTCGACCGACGACTGCGGCATAGCGATGCTGATCTGCCTTATCTGCCCGAAATCTTCTCTGAACCAACGCCGATCACGCAAATCATCGAAACTTTTGTTAAAATCACCGCGAATATAGCCCGGCACCATAAACACCCGACTGTCACCCTTTTTCGCCAGGTAGTAAGAACCGGCGATCTCGGTTTTGCTACCAAGAACGAGCTCCCAGCTGCGATTACCGGCCTCTATCAGCACGGTCGGCGCATTTTCATCTATGCCGTATCCGGCGGTATCGGTAGCGTTTTCTGCCACGATCATTTCGTATTTCAGTTCGGCAAAATGCAGCGCCACGCCTTCAGCCTCGTTCAGATCAGCATCCAGCTCACGCGGCAACACAATGCGACTGCTACCGGAAGCGATTTCCAGCTTAAAAAGGATCTCACCTGCAGACTTCCAGGCAATAGAGGTGATGTCGGCAGCCTGGCAACCCATTATCGATTCTGGTTTCTGAGCTCCGGGCGGAAGTTGTTCGGCGGTTTCAAAGTAATTGGCATAAACCAGCAGCAGGATCAGAACTACAAAAGCGACGGCAGTAGGCATTAAACGCTTTTTCATGTCAGACCCTCCTTCGCGCCATATAGACGATGCCACCGGCCAGAACAATCAGAAGTGGCATTGCAAGGACGCAGAGAGTGAAAATCTTACCGGTATCGCTTTCTTCAAATACGATACGCGGCATTTCGAGCACGCGCGGGCGCAGGGTTATCATCTGATACTGGCCGACCATCCAGTTCACGCCATTAATGAGAAGGTCACGATTGGCCAGAGCCCCGATATAACCATTCGAGAAGAAATCTGAATCGCCGAGCAGCATCGCTCTGGTAGCCGAAGCAGTTCCAGCACCGGTTCTTTCGGCAACAACCCCCATATTGAGAGGTCCCTGCGCATCTCTACCTTCTTCGAACTCGATTTCAATGGATTCGCCAGGCTTGACCATGCGCTTGGCCCAGGCTTTGTCGATCGTTTTCATGATCGGGTCGACTCGATTGCCTTCTCTGGCTTCTACGGTCAGACTTCGGCAGTGGAACATCAGCCCGAGCATCTCTTTTTCGATTATCGGCGCGGTAATCGGATGCTCTTCAAGCGCAGGCGCAACTGTCCAGTAATTGCGCTGAATGCCGCGCGGATCAACGATGATATCATCATTGTATAATACGCCATACTGCTGCAAAATAAGCTGTTCCAGTTTTTCAAGGCTCTTTCCCGGGTCGAGAGCTATCAGCAGATGTCCTCTGTTGCCCTGAATATAGTTACGCAACCTGTCGATTTCGTTATCGAGAAAGTCCTGCTGCGGTGCTATTATCGCGAGCACTGAAGTGCGTGGATCGATGTCATTTTCTAACAGAACGATTTCATCGACATCATAGTTCTCGCGGGTCAGCAGTTCATGCAGCCCGGCGATATCGCGCGGCTGGTAGCCTGTAATAGAAGCTTCGCCGTGACCTTTGACAAAAGTAATAAGTCTTTTGATACCGCTGGTCACATTGAGTATGGCAGAAGTGATCGCCTGTTCGCCGGTGAACTTTGGCTTGGCGTCGGGAGAGCCGTATGCGTCGGGAATATCGAACATCGCATCGCGCGCGACATCCTGGCGACTGTTATCGCACTGCACGACGATTGTTCCGACATTACTGATATTCATTGCCCTGGTGGTCACTGGATCGCGCATGGGATCAACCAGTTTGAAGCTCAAGCGGTCGCTGTGGCGCTTATATTCGGTAAGCAGATCGGTAATCATGCCCTCTTCCGGGGTGCCGCGTGGATAGAACGCGGTTATCAGGACATCTTTGTCGAGATTTCGCACAGTCTGAATCGTCATCTCGGAAATCGAAAAAAGCTGATTCTGTGTAAAATCATAGCGCACGTTGCGCCTGAAGCCGATGTAAGAAAGCACTACCCCGATGCCAATGATCAGCAGAATCAACACGGCATCGTTGATCCAGAGCAAGGTTTTGCGGCTGGTCAACAACTCGTTGAACATTACTGGTCGCACGGCAAATGCGACTATGACCAGAACGAGCCCCAAAATTGCAATGCCGGCCGAAATATCATGACGGCTCGGAAAGTTGACATAGACCATACCGGCAGCCAGAAACACCAGAAGTGCCAGTATCAGTAGAATGTAAGGATAAACCGGAATCTGAATGCGACGTTTGTCCTGCATGGTTTTACCTCCACCTGTCTGATTCAAGCACACGCATGGCCAGAAACAGCCAGACCGTGGTGAACACGACAAAAAATATGACGTTGCCTGAATCGACTATACCGCGCAGAAATTCGGCATAGCGGTCGAACAGCGACAGATTGCCGAGCAGTTCGCCAAAATCATTTTCGAAAGCATGACGGGCCCAGCCGAAGATCCAGAACAGGACAAGACCGCCAAAACTTACCATGGCAGCGATGATCTGGTTTTCAGTAAGCGTGCTGGCGAAAAGTCCCAGCGAAATATAGGCCGCACCGAGAAGAACGAGGCCAAGATATCCACTGTAGATTGGACCGAGATCGAAATCCTGCGAATAATGGGCGAGAATCAGCGGGTATTGCAGGGTCAGAATCATCAGCACAAGATAAAGAACAAAACAGGCAAGAAACTTGCCGGCGATGATCTCAAACGGCGAAATTGGCGAAGTCAGAAGTAGTTCGATCGTCTTGCTCTTTTTCTCTTCGCTGACCAGACGCATGGTCAGAACAGGTGAAGCCAGCATCAATATGAAAGCAGCGTTATAGAGCATCGGCTCGAGCGTAGCAATCTTGCTGGTCATCAGAATTACCCAGAACAGGTAACCAACAATCGACAGAAAAGAAGCAAACACAATATAGGCAATCGGCGAAAAGAAGAATGACTGCAGCTCTTTTTTCATTATGGCGAATATCTTCATGCCGCTTCTTTCCTTTCTTCAACGCTGGTGAGCCTGAGAAAAACATCTTCGAGAGTGGCGCGAACCGGCGAAATTTCTCTAAAAACTGCGCCTTTCTGGCTCAAACTGCCGAACAGCTCATCAAAATCATCGTTGCGTGGGAGTTCGAGCCTGAACTCGTATGAATCTGAGTGTTCTTTGACTTCGCTGATTCTGGCGCCGGAAAAGTTATCGATAGTTTCGCGCCAGCTTTGATTTATTGCCGGTTTGAGAACGATCTTCCAGGCCGGCGCTGCCTGAGCACTCTTTTCCAGGTTGGCTACCGAGTCGACAGCTACGATCTCGCCTTCGCTGATGATGACTACTCTGCCACAGGTCATACTGACCTCCGGCAGAATGTGGGTAGACAGAATGATTGTATGGTCGCGGGCCAGATCCTTGATCAGGCCGCGTATTTCAATGATCTGGTTCGGGTCGAGACCGACCGTGGGTTCGTCGAGAATAAGCACTTCGGGGTTGTGCAGCAGAGACTGGGCAAGGCCAACACGCTGCCGGTAACCTTTCGACAGAGTTCCGATCACACGCCCGAGGCTTTCGGTCAGGCCGATGCGCTCGGCAACATAACCGATGCGCTCTTCGCGCATCCGCGATGGCAGTTCCCTGATCTCACCGATAAAATTAAGGTAGGAACGCACGGTCATTTCGTGATAGAGAGGCGGGGTTTCCGGCAGGTAACCGAGGCGACGCCGCACTTCAAGAGAGTCTTCAAACACATCGTAACCGGCAACCGATGCGGTGCCTGAAGTTGCCGGCAGGAAGCAGGTAAGAATGCGCATGGCGGTGGTCTTGCCGGCGCCATTGGGGCCGAGCAGACCGAGTATTTCGCCCTTTTCAACTTTCAGGTTCAAGTTATTAAGCGCCCTGAAGTTGTCATAATATTTGGTTATGTTCTGCATTTCGATCACAATGCACGTATCTCCTTCCGGTGGAGCAGAATTCTATATTCGATTAGACTCGCATGACGGCAGAAAGTTCCCGGTCAGGGTTTATTTTTTTCCTGATATTCCCATAGTTTAGCGTATTTGACCAGGCTGGATACCGCCGAAAAGATGTGGTAAAAGATACCGGGAAACCCATCGAGAACACCCAGACGCAAAAAAAGCCGCTTAACAATTTCGAGCTGCAGCACAAAAACTCGATAAAACCTGAAACGTTTGCCCTGCTGGAATTTTTTTTCGGCATCGAGTTCGGTGTAACGGTTCAGCCGCGACCAGTAATCGAACATCGTGCGATAGCTGTAATGCAGCATATGATTCTTGAGCCGCCCCGGCCTGCTGCTGAGCTTGACAAATTCATGAACCGGCGTTTCTTCAAAGCGGCCAGCGCTTTTTCTGAACAGGCGCAGTTGCAGATCAGGGTAAGCGCCACCATAGCGCACTGGCCGGTTACAGAAGAAAAGCAGACGCGGAACAAGGTAACCGTCAAGTTCTGCATGACCAACCAGTTGCTGAATCTCGTCACGCAATGCAGGAGTTATGATTTCATCGGCATCGACACTCAAGATCCAGTCGCCGCTGGCAGCTTCGACAGCAAGATTTTTAGTTCTGGCAAATCCCTGCCATTCCAGTTGTGTAACTTTTATCTTTTCAGAACGGTATTCTTTGAGCAAATCGACAGTTCTGTCTGTGCTGAAACTGTCAAATACGATGATCTCATCAACCCATTCGATGAGATGATCTACACAGCACTTGATATTGTGCTCTTCATTTCTGGTAATCAGGACTGCCGAAAGCAATGGCATGACCTCCTGCAGGGAACTTGAGAAAGCAGCTGTTGTGCTGCAAAATTTAACAGATGTTACCAGATTCGTGCCCGAATAGCCACCCCCAATCAGCTGAAATTTCATCAGTATGCCATACGCTGTCCGAAACGGCGATAAATGGCTTGTGATCGTTTAAATGGGTAAATCGCTTGAAATTGTCTGACAGTTCTGGGATAATGCACGGAAATGAACCGAGGAGCCTGCCAGTTGAAGATCATTCAGATTCTAAATACCCACCACTGGAGTGCTGCAGCAAATTACTGTATTACCATAACCCGCGAACTGATAAAGCGTGGTCATGACGTGCTTCTTCTGACTGAACCCGGAAAAGCACTTGAAAAAGCAAAGGAAGCGGGCATAAGGTTCGACGACAGCATACGCCTGAATCACCGCAATCCGCTGCTGTTCGTTGATGCAATTAAAAGAATGAAACGCATCTTTCGCAGTTTCAAGCCTGACATCATCTCACCACACATGAATGAAGCCGCCTGGCTGCCCGGCATGATAGCGCGAAAAGCCTGGCCGGATGCGGTAATAGCACGAATCAGAACCGAATACGACCCACCTAAAAAGCACTTCATCAACCGCTACGTGCATCATGCCTGGATCGACCATCTGGTCGTTGGCTCGCAGCTGCATAAACGTCTTTGTGAAGAAATCCTCGACTATCAGCCAGAAAAAATAAGTGTGGTCTATGGCGGCGTCGATGCCGGTCTGTATAATCCAGGCCTGCGTCAGACCAGCAATTTTCGCAATGAGATTGGCGCGACTGCGAACGAAGTTCTCATCGGACTACTGGCGCGCCTTGACCCGGTAAAGGGGCACGAATTCGCACTTGAGGCGCTCAGCCGCATCAGCAGTCTTCCAGCTCCGTTCCGACTGGTGATAATAGGTTACGAAGCTGAAAGAACATACGCATGGCTGAAAGAACAAGCTACTGCTCTTGGCGTACAGAACCGCATTTATTGTGCCGGCTATCGGAACGACCTGCCCGAAGTTCTCGGCGCTCTCGATATCGGGCTGATATCCTCTGTCGGGTCCGAGGCAAACTCTCGGGCAGCCCTAGAATTCATGGCCTGCGGCAAGCCGGTTATTTCAACCAGCGTTGGCGTGATCCCGGAAATTATCCAGAATCAGGAACAGGGCCTTATCGTTCCGCCATGCGACACCGAGCAGATGGGCAGAGCCATGGAAAAGCTCGTTGCCAACCCGGTGTTGCGCATTAACATGGGCAAAGCTGCACGAAAGAAAGTTCTCGACAACTTTTCGCTCGATAAATTCGGCGCGGTAATGGAAAGTGTCTACGCAAAACTTCTGCGTACATCTCAAAATTAACGGTATTGACTTAGGTACGGGCTTACAATAGAATCCTGATAACTCAACGGGGTACACAGACAGTGAATCTTTTCAGAAATTTTTCGATTGCAACCAGGCTTTTTGTAACTTTTCTGCTGGTTGCGCTTTTTCCGGTAGTCATCTTCCTTTATGTGGTGTTTGCCAAAATACAGATAAGTGAAGCGACTGCCATATTCGTGGGCATTCTGGCTCTTCTGAACGGGCTGATCGCCTCAATTCTGGTAACCGGTTCACTGCGTTCACCGATCGATAAAATCATCGCCGCCCTGCAGGCTTTTCAGACCAGAAAGTCGGCAGCGACTATTTCCGACAATGCCTCTGACGAGCTGGCCGAGATTTCTTCTGAACTCAACCGGGTTTTCACCACCTGGAACCAGGACATAGTCAGCCTTGGCAAAAAGCAGTTTCAACAGGAAAAGCAGGCTGAACAAAATGAAATTCAGATCAGTATGTCAGAGAAGCAGCTCGATCTTACCCGCTCGCTGCTGAAAGTAGCCCAGACTCTCAATACTACCTTCGACTTTCAGAATAACCTCAAGGCGATTCTAGACGAAGCAATACTGACAATGAATGTGCAGTGGGCTTCGATACTGCTGATTAATCGTGAGAAACACGAAATGACCGTCGCCTGCATGCGTGGCGTCGAAAAAAGCCTGCTTGACGACCTTACTGATGAAGAATACCCTGCAATCAGACTTAAGCCGCATGAAGGTCTGGCCGGCCAGGTTATCAAAGACGGCCTGCCACTTATAGCTAATAAAGGTTTCAAAGATCCCAGATTCAAAATGTTCAGTGAATTTCGCAGCAAGGACGAGAAAGTCGCCAGCCTTCTGTGCGCACCGATAGTCGGTAACGATGGCAATGTTCTGGGCGTCATGAACTTCATCAACCGAATTTCCCCGCCGGTTTTCCGTAACGAAGACCTGCCATATACTCATGATCTGTGCACACTGGCGGCGCTGGTCATCGAGCGGCACAAGCTGTATCACAATCTGTTTCAGGACGAAGCTACCGGACTCACCGCCCATAATGTCTGGAAAGGCTTTCTCATCGAAGAATCAGCCCGGGCGCTCAGGTATGCACAGCAGCTCAGCCTGGTGATTCTCGAAATCGATGGGTTCAAAAAGATTGTCGACAGCAGCAATGCTGACTTTGGCATGGAAATCATCAGTGCCTGCGGCGAAATCGTTGCCCGTGCTTTACGTGATACTGATACCGCGTCATCGATGCAGGAGAGATTTTTCATGTTGCTCCCCAACACCGACGTTGCGGGCGCTGTTTTTCTTGCTGGGCGGGTCAAGGAAAACATCGAAAAAACAGCTTTCACGTTCGACGGCAATACCTATTCGGCCACGGTATCAGCTGGTATTGCATGTTATCCCGAAACCATGCAGGATCCCAAAGGCCTCATGAAATCAGGATTAAGCGCTCTCGCACAGGCCCGCGAAGCCGGCGGCAATCGTGCAGTCATTCACAACTCCGGTAAATAACCCTTTATACGAGGTTCATCATGTCTGAAAAAAAATCATTCTACGTAACCACCCCACTCTACTATGCCAACGACGAACTGCACATCGGCCACGCCTTTTCGACTCTGGCAGCCGACATTCTCAGCCGTTATCATCGCGCCATGGGGCAGGATGTTCACTTTCTCACCGGCTCTGACGAGCATGGCCAGAAGGTCGAACAGGCGGCCAAAGCCCGCGGCCTCAGCCCGCAGGAACATACCGACAAGCTCGTCGAGCGTTTCAAATCTTTGTGGGAAATGCTCGATATCACCTATGATGACTTCATCAGAACGACCGAAGACCGCCATAAAAAAGTGGTAGCCTATGCGCTGAACAAACTCTGGGAAAAGGGCGACATCTATGAGGCAGAATACAGCGGGTGGTATTGCACCCCCTGCGAACGCTTCTGGACTGAAAAAGAAGTTCCCGATAAGCTCTGCCCGGACTGCAAACGTGCTGTTCAGGAAATCTCTGAGAAGAATTACTTTTTCAAAATGTCTGCCTACCAGCAGCGACTGATCGATCACATAAACAGTCATCCCAGCTTCATACGACCTGAGAATCGCAAAAACGAGGTTCTCGGATTCCTTCGACAGCCACTTGGCGACCTCTGCATAAGCCGCCCGAAAGCCCGTCTTTCATGGGGTATCGAACTGCCTTTTGCGCCTGACTACGTGACCTACGTCTGGTTCGATGCGCTGACCAACTACATTTCGGCCGTCGGTTACCCATTCGACATGGAAAAATTCAACCGCCTGTGGCCGGCTTCCTGTCATCTGATCGGCAAAGATATTCTTACCACCCACGCTGTCTACTGGAGCACAATGCTGATGGCGCTTGGCCTGAGCCTGCCTGAGTGCATATTCGCGCACGGCTGGTGGGTCACCGGCGAAGGCAAAATGTCTAAATCGGTCGGCAATATCATCAATCCGCGCGAACTGGTTGCCCGCTACGGGCTCGATCCGTTCAGGTTCTATCTTTTCCGCGAAATGGTGTTCGGAATGGACGCCACCTACACCGAAGAAAATTTCATACTACGTTACAACGCCGATCTCGCCAATGATTACGGCAACCTTTGCCAGCGCACCCTGCCGATGCTGATCAAAAACCGCGAAGGCATTTTCCGGAAAAAGCAGCCGACGCTGGCGCAAAGTCGTGAGATTGTCGAGCTGGCTGGCCAGGTGAAGACTGGTTATGTCGAAGCAATGGATAATTTTCTGTTCCATGATGCGTTGAAGCACATATGGACCCTGGTACAGAGATTGAATAAATATGTTGACGAAACAGCTCCATGGCGACTTGCCAAAGAACAGAATTTCGAACTGCTCGACGAAGTTTTTTATACCATCGGGGAAGGAATCAGATTCTGCAGCATCATGGTCGAACCATTCATGCCACATCTCGCACCTGAATTTCTCAAGCAGATCGGCTGCACTCAAAAACGCGTAAAGATCAATGAACTTGAATGGGGACAGCTTGCCGACGGCACTGCGTGCACAGAACCGGCACCTTTGTTTCCGAGACTCGAAACAGAACGTATTCAAAACTTGAAAAAGGGCAGCAAACCATCTGAAGCCCCCGGGAAAAAGGAAAATGCAGCTGCTCCGGCAGCAAAAGCAGAAACCAGCGCAGAAGGCCTCGTCAGTTTTGACGACTTTATGAAGACAGAGCTGTGTATCGCCCGCATCGAAACTGCCGAAAAGGTCGAAAATGCAGACAAGCTGCTCAAGCTGACAGTCAACATCGGCAGCGAGACCAGAACCCTCGTCGCCGGCATAGCTGCCTTCTACAAACCCGAGGAGATAATCGGCAAACAGGTCGTCATGGTCAAAAACCTCAAACCTGCCAAGATACGCGGAATACTGTCGCATGGCATGATTCTGGCGGCACCCACGGAAGACGGTGGACTGGCGCTGGTTTCGCCTGACAAGCCTGCCCAGACAGGTGTCCGGGTAAAATAATGGGCAACATTTTTCTGGTGGACGTGCACGCCCACCTGCAGGATGAAAAACTGTTTCCGGAATGTGACGAGCTGGTTAAACGAGCTGCAGAAGCAGGTGTTGCGCGTATAATTAACGCCGGCACCTGTATCGAGACATCAAAACAGGCTATCGACATTGCCAGGAAGCATTCGAGCTGCTCGGCTCTGGTTGGCGTACACCCGCACGACGCTTCAGGAGCAAAGTCAACCACAACCGAAGAACTGCGAAAACTTGCTGAGCAGCCTGAAGTTGTCGGCATCGGCGAAATCGGTCTTGATTTTCATTACAATTTTTCGCCGTCTGAAGTGCAGGTAGCGGTTTTCAAAAGCCTCTGGCAGCTGGCAGCCGAACTTAACATGCCGGCGGTAATACATGTCAGAGAGGCTTTCGATGAGTTTTTTACGGCGATCAGAGACTTGCCCTGCCCGCCTGAGGTAATGCTGCACTGTTTTTCGGGAGACCTGGACATCGCCCGCCGGGCAGTTGACATGGGGTTCCATTTTTCGATCGGAGGTGCTCTGACTTTTCCAAAGTCAGAGATGACAAGATCTGTTTTCAAATTTCTGCCAGAGAACGCAATACACCTTGAAACCGACTGCCCGTATCTGGCGCCGCAACCCAGGCGTGGCAAGCGAAATGAACCAGCATGGCTGCCCATGACTCTTGAGTATCTGGCAAAGACGCGCGGCATAGCAGAAGAAGAAATGGCGCGCATTCTGCACCGTAACGCTATCGCGTTTTTTGGTCCAAGACTGGCATAAAACATGGAATCGCAAAAACTCACATACACAAGAACCACCTCCAGCGAGATCATCCTTGGCAACGAAATCTTCAAGGAAGTCGCCAGCCGCATTCATCGTATGCGTTCGGCCAGGCATTGCGCGGTGCTCACCAATGAAACAGTTGCAAAGTGGTATCTGCAACCACTTCTGGCTGAACTGCGCAGCAAAGGAATCAAGGCATACGAAATCATTTTGCCAGATGGAGAAAAACATAAAAATCTCGATTCCATTTCAACCATTTTAACCAGATTATGTGACGATAACCTCGATCGCAACTGCCCTCTTATCGCGCTCGGCGGTGGAGTTATCTGCGACCTCGGCGGCTTTGCCGCCTCAATATTCAAACGTGGCGTTCCCCTGGTTCTGATGCCAACGTCTCTTCTGGCCATGGTCGATGCCAGTATCGGCGGCAAAAATGGTATAAACCTCGGCAGCGGCAAGAATCTGGCCGGAACCTTTTATCAGCCGGCTCTGACCGCAATAGATGTCTCGGTCTTAAAAACCCTGCCGTTGTCTCAACTGGCATATGGATTAGTCGAGGCGGTTAAACATGGGGCGATCGCCGATTCGGCATATTTCCGGTTCATCCACAAAAACATCGACGCCATCAAAGCTAAGCAGATTTCTTTGTTGCAACGACTCATTCGTCGATCGATTCATATCAAAAAGTCTTTTGTCGCCGAAGATGAGCTCGATCAGGGTGTTCGCGCCCATCTGAATCTTGGGCACACGTTTGGTCACGCTCTTGAGGCCGCCGGCAATTATATAAGACTTCATCACGGTGAAGCAGTTGGTCTGGGAATGCTGATGGCTTTGAAAGCTGCTGGCTCGATTGGAAGGCTTGAAGAAAATTACAGCGAAAATCTTGCGCACATTCTCACCGAATTTTCTCTGCCAACGAAAATTCCTGCTGAACTTGACAGAAAAGAGCTGCTGAAGACCCTTTCGCAGGATAAAAAGAAAGCAGACGATGGTTACCGCTTTATTCTGCCCGAATCACTCGGAAAGACATTCGTACATAAAGTAACCCCCGATAAAATTGAAGATTTTTTTCTTAATGCCTGCAATATTTAAGAACAGATAGGATGGCAAAATGAACCCGACAACTACCATTTCTCACCGCTTCTCGCCCAACGCCCAGAAAGTTCTTGCCAAGCGCTACCTCACTCGTGGCCCCGACGGCAAGCCGACAGAAACTATAGAAGATTTGTTCCGCCGTGTTGCCAGGGCAATTGCGACAGCCGAGAACAATTATCCCAACAGCCGCTATCAGGCCGGCGAACTCGAAGACCTGTTTTTCAAGATCATGACCGATCTCGATTTTCTGCCGAACAGCCCGACGCTGATGAATGCCGGCAAAGAGCTCGGGCAGCTTTCAGCCTGTTTCGTTCTACCGGTCGAGGACTCGATGGAAGGCATTTTTGACGCGGTAAAGAATGCTGCTCTCATCCACAAATCTGGTGGCGGCACCGGCTTCAGTTTTTCGCGGCTGCGCCCGGCCAATGATATAGTCAGTTCGACCAGCGGCGTCAGTTCCGGGCCAATATCGTTCATGAAAGTTTTCAACACGGCCACCGAAACGATCAAGCAGGGCGGCACCAGACGCGGTGCCAATATGGGTATACTCAGGGTCGACCATCCAGATATTCTCGACTTTATTACCTGCAAAGAAAAAAATGACGAACTTACCAATTTCAATATCAGCATTGCGATAACAGATAAATTCATGGAAGCGCTGGAGCGCGACAACGAATATGATCTGATCAACCCCCGATCAGGTGAACCCGTGCGTTCACTCAAGGCCAGCAAAGTGTTCAACATGATTGTAGAGCGTGCCTGGCGCAACGGAGAACCGGGTATCGTCTTTCTGGATCGGATCAACAGGTATCAGCCGACACCGCAGGTCGGCCTGATCGAGTCAACCAACCCCTGCGGCGAACAGCCACTTCTGCCATACGAGTCGTGCAACCTTGGGTCTATCAACCTTGCGCGCTTCGTTAAACAGGAAAATGGCAAGCCGGAAGTGGATTTTGACCGGTTGCGTGAGATCATCTCGCTTTCTGTGCGCTTTCTCGACAACGTTATCGACCAGAATCGTTATCCGATTCCTGAGATCGACAAGATGACCAGGGCCAACCGCAAGATCGGGCTTGGCGTCATGGGCTGGTCTGACATGCTGATCAAGGTCGGACTGGCCTATGACAGTGAAAAGGCTTTGGAAACAGCTGACACCGTCATGGGTTTCATTAAACGCGAGGCCTGGTCTGCATCACAGGAGCTCGCAAGAGAGCGTGGGCCTTTTCCCAATTTTGACAAGTCAATTTTTGCCGAGAAAAAGATGCAGCCTTTACGCAATGCTACTGTCACCACGATAGCACCGACCGGCACCATCAGCATGATTTCAGGTTGCTCAAGTGGAATCGAGCCACTTTTTGCCATAGCTTACGAAAAGCATGTCATGGAGAACGAGAAACTGGTTGAGGTACACCATGATTTTGTAAGGGTAGCGCGTGAACGCAACTTTTATTCTGAACCTCTCATGGAAAGAATTGCCAAACAAGGCAGCCTCAAAGGAATCAGCGAAGTTCCCGACGATGTCGCGAGAGTATTCGTAACCAGTCATATGATTTCTCCAGAATGGCATATCCGTATGCAGGCTGCTTTTCAGAAGCACACCGATAATGCCGTCAGCAAAACCGTCAATTTCCCATTCGAAGCGACGATCAGAGATGTCGAAACCGTTTTCAGACTTGCCCACACTCTTGGCTGCAAAGGTGTCACCGTATATCGAGATGGTTCACGTGACGAACAGGTTCTTAACGTAGGCGGCGGCAAAAAGGGTACACGACAATCTGACAGTACCCGAGTCACACCCCGTGCACGACCCGAACGCACCGTCGGCATAACCGAACGAGTCAAAATCGGCTGCGGCAATCTTTACGTCACTGTAAATTCCGATGAAAAGGGAATCTGCGAAGTATTCACCAGCCTCGGCCGTGCAGGTGGCTGTCCTTCTCAGTCAGAAGCGACCGCCCGCCTGGTTTCAATGGCATTACGTGCCGGCGTCGATGTACAGGAAATCATCGACCAGCTCAAAGGCATCAGATGCATGTCGACCATCAAGCGCGGCGCCATGTCAGGCGGAATCAAGGTACTCTCCTGCCCGGACGCCATTGGCAAGGTCATCGAACAGTATCACCTGAGTTCACGCGATTCTTTCACCAAGAATGTACCGACAAACAAAGAAAGCAAACCAGCCGATAAAAAAGATCTTCTGCTTGATAACGCCGAACCTGGCTACGCATGCCCGGAATGCGGTGAACCCCTCGAACACGAGGGAGGTTGCGTAATCTGCAAATCCTGTGGCTATTCAAAATGCGGTTGACGCTTTAACTGACCCCGCGAACTGCCACCGACAGAGCAAACTCTCTGCCGGTGGCAGTTTTGTTACTATCAACATTCGATATTCCACTTATAATCGCAATTTTCGTATTAAATATTTGTCAAAAAAAGTTATGCCAGGCATTGACACATTCTATATATCTCAGTAGAATTTCTATACGTGGTGCAGATTTTATTGTTAAATCTGAATCCAGCGCGTATAAGGAGTATAAGAGTATGATACATAGAATCGCGCAGGCAGCCGTATTGATGTTGCTGCTGGCTTGTGTTGCAACAACGGCTTATGCAAATGAAGCGCCCCTCCTCAGAGTAACCTTTCTCGATGTACATCAGGGCGATTGTATTTTGATCCGCTCTGCAGAGAAAACCATCATGATCGACGCCGGTGACGACAATCGTAATGCCGCCCAGCGTTATATCATTCCCTATCTCAAAAAAGAAGGCATCAAGCATATCGATCATGCCTATATCACGCATCCACATCGTGATCATTTTGGCGGATTCATCGAACTGCTCAGAGAATTTACGTTCGGCGAATTCGTCTATTCTAACGACACAGAAATTTCGTCAGATGAAGAACGCGACAACAGCGATCCCGAGCGCGGCCCACAGGATGGCCTGATATATGCGCAGCTGCGCGACCTGATCAACAAGAACAATATTCCATATCGCAAGGCGGTAATGGGCGAACTTCTCAACTGGGGCAAAGGAATCAAGGCTGAAGTTCTATATTGTGACGCCCGCCGGGATGACCCCGATAACAAATTACCGGATGACCTGAAAATCAATCCGAATGACATGTCTATCGTAATAAAGGTTACCGCCGGCCAGGTAAGCTACCTTCTGACCGGAGATGCAGAAAAGAAACCAGAAGCAGACATGGTCGCCCTGCATGGCAGCAAGCTGAAAAGCACCGTTCTCAAATCTGGTCACCATGGCAGCAAAACTTCCTCTTCACATTCTTTCATGGATGTAGTTGTGCCTGAATATGGCGTAATCAGCGCCGGCACTGGCAATTCCTTCGGACACCCGACTCAGACAGTCCTTGATATCTATGAATATCACAAGATGAAGGTTTTCAGAACTGACAAAGATGGTCACGTCGAGAGCTTCACTGATGGCAAAACCGTTAGATTTGTCACCGATAACAGTATCATAGAATTCGCCCAGAAACCAAAAGTCATATCTCTGACAGCCAATTCGGCAACTATCCAGTGGACAACCAATAAAGCCGGTACAACTGCGGTGTTTTACGGAGAAAGCAGTCTTAACAATTCAAAAGTATATGATCATGCGGTAAAGACACATACCGTCACCTTAACCGGCCTCAAGCCTTCTTCGACCTACAATTTCAGAGTCGAAAGCCGCGATCCGCGAGAGACAGACAAAGTAATCACGTTTGAAAGCACCCTGACAACTCCTGCCGGATCAGAAGATCCGTTACCCAAAATCGTCAGCATCGGCGTAAACTTTGACAAACTCTATATGAAGCACCCGTTCAAGGTTGTCATACCGGTTAAAAACCCGGCAGCTGTTGCGGCCACCGGGATAACCCTCGAAGTCTATCATTCAGCCATAAGCGCTGACAATCTGATTGGCAAAACCAAGTTCGATTCACTAAATGCCGACGAAACTGCCCAGACCGCTTTTCCGGCTCAGATCGACTGGCTGGGTGAAGTTGAACTCATCGCTGTACTCAAGAAGGGTACAGCCATAATCGATACTACTTCAACGATTGTGATACTCGACGCCAAAACCATGCTGGTAGACTGTGTACATGGCAATAAAGACTACTTCACCGGCCGCTTCGCCGGCATGAAAATGGATCTGTTCCAGCATTATGGCATACAGTTGCGCAGCATATCCAAAACGATTACCTACGAAATGATCAAGGATGCATTCGTAATCGCAATCCCGCATCCGACGCTTGACTTCAAAAAAGAAGAAATCACCGCGCTTAAGAAATTCGTTTCTGGCGGCGGATCACTGATCATGTTCGGCAAATCAGACTTTCGCAATCTTTCGAATCCAGACATGTTCAACAGTGTTCTCAAGGGTGTCGGCAGCAAGATCCGCTTCAACGATGACCAGGCATGCGATCCGACCGACAATATCGGCCCGCCATACCGGCCTTTCATCAAGAATTTCCCGACAACAGCCATTACAGGAAGTGTCAAAAAGATTCTGCTGAGAGATTCGTGCACATTTATCAATTCAACCAGCAAAGGCCTGGTAGCCAGCAAAAATCTGTTTCTGCTCGCAACCGGCGACGAAGACTCCTACAACTCTGATGCAGACGCACTTGGAGATGCATACATTTATGCCAGCCACACGCCCGTGCTGCCAATACCCGTAGCTGTTGCCGAAGACCTCGGACTTGGTCGAATTGCCTGCTTCGGTGAAGCTCTTTATCAGGATAACTTCTATACAAGCCCCGGCGACCTCGATACCGTTCCGTTCAACCGCAACGTTATCCACTGGCTCAGCCTTGGCAAAGAAAAGAACATTCGCGAAGTGCTTGAGTATATTGCGGGTCTCGACAACGAAGACGACGCAGAAATTCGCGCCGACAGATTTGAAGAGCTTTCTCCAATTGTAATGCAGCATCTGCGCGGTGAACTCGATGGAGATGCCGCGGCCATGAGCAGCATCGATGAATTGCTCTCCGAATATGGTGACAGCTCTACAATCGAAAGCCTGAAAAGCCAGGTAGAGCAATTGCAGCGCTTCGACAACCTGCACAGATAACTGATAGAAAGTCCTTATAACAGACAGTCCCGGCCAGCTGGCCGGGACTGTTTTTTTATGCAATTCCAGTTGTCTGTCACATAAAAGTTCAGGAATTCAATCTGGGAGTTTCCGCTTTTACCGGGCTCCTGGCAGAATCTACTTCGCTTTGCGAGCTTTGCCAGACTTTGATGATTCGGATTCCTGAATGTTCGGGGCTTCAGAATCTTCAGATTCAGAGCCAGCATTCTGTCCGGACTTTTCTTCTGAATTGTCGTCACTGGCGCCTTCATTCGCATCGAGAACTTCTGCATCACTGGTTTCAGAATCTTCGTTTTCTTCTGGACCAACCGATTTTCTGCTGGATTTAATACTGTCTGTAATTTCGCGAGCTTCGAGAACGAAGTGAGCGAGCATTCGGTTCATTTCGTCTGCAACCATGCTCAGATGTTTGGTGATCTTTGCCATATCCTGAATTGAATCGCGCTGCGATTTGAGAGACTCGAGAACGCCATCAACTTCCTTGGTCGTTGTTTTGGTGGTAATCGAAAGATTTTCGATCGAAAGACTGATAGCTTCGATGTTTTTGCTCTGTTCGACAGATGACTTGCTGATATCCTGCACCTGAACATTGACACTTTCTGATGCCATGCCGATTTCGTCAAGATAGCCACCGGCCTGATTGATGATTTTAACGCCTTCCTGCACCTTATCCTTACCGAGGCTCATTTCTTCGACGGCCTTGTTAGTCTTGTGCTGAATTTCGCCAATGAGCGCGCCGATTTCTTCGGCTGCCTTTGCACTCTGTTCAGCCAGTTTCTTAACGTTGGCGGCAACGACGACAAAGCCTTTGCCCTGTTCCCCGGCGCGCGCGGCTTCGATTGCGGCGTTCAGGGCGAGCAGGTTCGTCTGCCTGGAAATTGCAGTGATGGTAAGAACGATCTTACCGATCTTGCGCGACTGATTCTTGAGTTCCTCGAGAACTCGCGATGAATCACCAACTGCTCTTTCAATTTCCTTTATCGTGGTGGAGGCTTCACGAACAGCTTCCATGCCCTGTGTAGCCTTGAGTCTGTTCTGCACCGACTCCTCGTAAGCACGATTCGAGCGTTTGGCGATAAGTTGAGAATTAGCCGAAATTTCTTCAATGGCGGCTGCGGTTGATTCAAGCGTAGAAGCGGAATCCTTGGTGGCTTTAGTTATTCGCTGCGTATTACCAAAGATGTTCTGTATCGATTCGTTCGACTGCAGGGTCAGATTGGAAATTCCGTTCGCCATGTGAGACAGTCGGTTGATAACATCCTGTATCTGAAGCAGCAGGCGCTGAATATAGCCAATGAACTTGTTAAAGCGATCGGAAACCTCGGTAACTTCATCCTTACCGATGATAGCCAGGCGCTTGGTAAGGTCGCCTCGACCACGCGAAATCTCTTCGAGTCCCTGTGATACTCCGCGAATCTGGTTAACTACGCCAGTGATAACCACCATCGTGATACCGGTCATAACAATAAGACCAAAGACGATCAAAAAGATTGAAAAATTCTGGGCTTTATTGAGAGCACCCATCATACCCTGGGTATCGACGGCAGTCATGATTACCCAGTTCGAATTAGGAACAGGTGCTGCTGCAAGCAGCACGTTCGATCTGTCACCGGTGAGAAACTCGTAAAAACCGCTTCTGTTATTGACGATTCGTTCTGCATGGTCCTGGAGTTCCGGGTCGTCGGAGTTGAGGAAAATTCGTTTCTGAGGGTCGAGAATACATCCCTGATCGGCGTGAGCGAGGTAAAACCCGTTCTGAGAATATTCACTCGAAAGTAACGAGGTTTTTCCACCGACGGTAGACAGAGACCCTGGCACATTCTCAAACAGCGTCTCAAGGCTAATGCCGACTGCGACAATTCCAAGCCGTTTGCGTTGTAAAAGAATCGGTTTGAAGATATAACAGATTCGCTCGCGCAATTCGTCTTCTTCGCTCTGCTGCTGTTGATAAAACACCGGGCTGCGAAAAACATTTTCAGCTTCCAGTGTATCGTACATTTTGCGCGAAATATAACGTTTATAAGGAGGATCAGAAAGTGGCAGGTCGACGCCATTAGTACCAACGCGAAAAACAGTGTTGTCTTCCCCGTCAATGATGGCTATCTCTATCAGATCATTGGGCAGATAGTCTTCGCTTTTTACAAGCAGACCGTCAATTGGTGTCTTTAATATCTGTTTCCATTGTTCGATAAGTTCAACCTCTTCAGAAGCCTGTTCAAGCCACGACAGATATTGTATCGTCGAATTCATCCTGGCCACGCTTTCGCCGACCCGTTCAAAACTCTGCAGGGAAACGCCGATTTTGCCCGCTTCAGAACCAAGAATGGTCTGGATCTGAACAGGGATCTGGGTTTTGACGGCGCTGCGAATCTGTTCAGAAGTGAAAAAAATCAGACCGAGAAGAATCAATGAAACCAGAACCATCGTAAAGAAAAGTCTGGTCTTAATTTTTAAGTTCTTGAAAAATTCCACGCTTGAAGTCCTTTATCTGGCTGGAATTAAAATAGTGTCGCCAACTTTGATAACATGTTTGCTGCCAATATTGTTTAAATTAAGTAATCTGGCAAGCGGAACCTTGTGCTGCACAGCTATTTTAGAAAGAGTATCACCGGCCTTGACCCGGTATCTGGAAGCATTTTTCTTGCTTTCTGCCTTTTTCGCCTTTGCTTTTTTCTGTCTTTCGGCAAGAGCCTTTTTGTTGGCCTCTGCAGTTCTTATATAATCAAGGTATGAGGTGTCGAGGCCTTCCTGAATCGGGTTCAGAAGAAAGTCTCTGACGCCAAGATATATACCCTGAGCCATGCGGGTGCGGGCATTATAATTTTTGAGGATCGTCGCGTCCTGCAGATTTGAAGTATAACCGAATTCAACCAGAATTGAAGGCATGGCCATCGAATGCAGCACCTTGAACCCCGCCCGTTTAACACCACGCGAAGGAAGTTCAACGACCGAGGCCCCCAGTTGCACTTCAACCCGTTCGGCCAGTTGCCGGCTTTTGTTCATAATTGCAGCCTGACGCTCGACGATTTCGCGTTTGACTTCGCTACTGCTGTCGTTTGCGGTAACTCCGGCAAAGTCGACCTGGTTTTCCATTTCAGCTACCAGTCGTTCTGCTTCGCCGACTGCTCCACGTGGAGATTCATAATATACCTCGATGCCACGAATGACTTTGCGGGAATTGTAATTTACATGCAGACTGACAAAAGCGTCGGCTCCAAGATGTTCGGCAATCTCACGGCGTCGCTGCAGGGGAATGATATAATCGCCATCCCGCGTCAACACAGCCTTAAAACGCGGATCTCGATCAAAATACGCCTTGACCAGCTTCCCCATAGTCATTACATAGTTTTTCTCAATAATGCCATTGTTTCTGGTGCCCGGATCTTCGCCGCCATGGCCCGGATCAAGAACCACGATCTTCACATTTTCAGCCTTGAGACGGTTAACCTCGTTCAATTCGGCATTGCGACGCTTTATCAGTTGCGCCTGAGGTTCTCGTAGAAAAATGACGATACGATCGCCTTTGCTGGCCGTTACCGGCAACACGAAAGTCTTGGCTTCGACTCCCTCTGGGACTCTGAAAAACACTCTGACACGATGATCGGCAAGCTGCTGAACGGTCAACACTTCTAAAAATGGGTTTTGTAGCGGATAGCGCTGGCGCCCCGGCCTGAACGCACAGTTTTCGATATCGAAATACAGAGTGCCGTCTCGCAGCTGAGATACTGTTGTCGCTCGTGGTGGAGCACTTATATCAAGCACGACCTGAGCTTCTTCAGGACTCTGCCAGAATCGTATATCAGTGATTCTGGAGTCTTCTGCGGCCGAAGCGGTCATTAACTGGCATGCCAAAACCATTGTAAACAGCAGGAATCTGAGGGTATATCGTTTTGTCACAAATTTTTCCATATATATAGATATCGGCAGAGAATTTACGCAGAGATTATATCAGGTTTACAGCAGAGTTTAAAGCGCGCAGGTTTATTATTTAGCAAAATGCGCAATCCTTGCTGACAGCAGCCTTCAGTCTGCGAAGATATTGCACCCGCTCGATATTTATCGCGCCCAGCCTTGCTGTGTGGGGAGTTATCACCTGCGAATCAAAAAGTTCAAAGTTGCGGCGGCGCAGGTGGTCGATGAGAAACATAAGTCCCATGGTAGAAGCGTTGGAACATGCTGAATACATTGATTCGCCAGCAAAAAAGCCACCTATGGCAACCCCGTAGATCCCTCCGGCAAGACGATTATCGAGATATACTTCTATACTGTGTGCATGGCCAAGTTCGTGCAATCTGGTGTAAGCGTCGATGAATTCCTGACTGATCCAGGTTGTTTCGCGCCCTGGAGCAGAACGTGCGCAACCCCTCATCACCTCTACGAAATTTCTGTTTATTGAAAAAGAGAATCTGCCACTGCGATACAATCTGGCCATGCGACGACTCAGCCTGAAACGAGACAATTCAAAAACTGCGCGTGGATCGGGAGACCACCAGGTGATCGGACGCACCGACCAGGGAAATATTCCTGATGAATAGGCCAGCAAAAGCGTATCCGGCTCAAGATTGCCGCCGAATGCCAGCAGACCGTCTTCATTCGCCCATTCCGGGTCGGGAAATGTTATCTGACTCATAAAATTTTATCGATCTAATCCAGAAAAATACAGCATTTTGCCAAATCATTCAACCAGCTTACGCCATGTGAAATAATATTCAATCATTGAAAACTCCAGCGCAATATGTTATTGTATCGCGTTTTCGAAATTCAGAGTCATAGTTTTTCAGGAGAAGCAATAGTAATGCTTGAGCCAAAATCATTTGCAGGCGGACTGCATCCGCCAGAAATGAAGCTCACTGCTGACAGGGCCATTCAGAATCTGCCACTGCCAGACCGCGTGGTGCTTCACGTTTCTCAGCACATAGGCGCGCCGGCAAAGCCGACCCATAAGATAACCGACAAGGTAAGTTGCGGCGAAGTTATCGCAGAGGCAGGCGGCTATGTTTCTGCGCCAATTCACGCGACAGTTTCTGGTTCAGTAATAGCAGTCGGCAATTTTATGCATCCTTTCGGCGTGCCATCGCCGGCCATCGTTATCGAGCGCGACAAATCTGCTGAAGAGCCCGTTTATACACATGAGAACGGTCTTGATCTCAGCGCCGAAGAGATAAAGCGGCGAATTCAGGCATCTGGAATGGTAGGGCTTGGCGGCGCTACTTTCCCAACCCACGTAAAGCTTTCTCCGCCTGACACCAAGCCAATCGATACGGTTATTTTGAATGGCGTCGAATGTGAACCAGCTCTGACTGCAGATCATCGCCTGATGCTGGAAGAATCCGACAAAGTAATCAACGGTCTGCAGCTGCTCATGAAGGCTCTGAACGCAAAACAAGGTATCATCGGCATAGAGATGAACAAACCCGATGCCATAAAAATCTTTGAAGACAAGTTCAAAAATTCTCCGAACATGTCGGTGCAGCCTCTCACGGTCAAATATCCGCAAGGTGGCGAAAAACAGCTCATCTATGCATGTCTCGGCCGTGAAACGCCGTCAGGCGGCCTGCCGATGGACATCGGCGTCGTCGTTCAGAACGTTGCATCGGCAGCAGCGATTGCTGATGCGGTCAATCTGCGCCGCCCTCTGCTTGAAAGAATCGTGACTCTTTCAGGAAACTGCGCGGTAAACCCAGGTAATTACCGGGTTCGCATCGGCACAACAGTAGCCGACTTCATTCAGATGACAGGTGGCCTCAAACAGGATGTGCCACTGAAAAAAGTCATCATGGGTGGCCCGATGATGGGTTTTGCCCTGTTCGATCTTAACATCCCGATAATCAAGGGAACCAGCGGCCTGCTTTGCTGGGACAGCGAAGAAGCGGCGCAACCGCGCGAAACCGCCTGCCTTCGCTGCGGCAACTGCATAAGAGCCTGTCCAATGGGTCTGATGCCGCAAAAGATGAAACAGCTCATCGATCATCGCAAATGGGACAAGGTCGACGAAATCGGCATGCTCGACTGCATCGAGTGCGGTTGTTGTGCATATGCCTGCCCGTCTTCCCTGCCACTGGTACAGAGTTTCAAACTCGGCAAAAAGAACGTTATGGCTGAGCGCAAAAAGGCGACAGCCAGTAAAGGATAGCAGTTATCATGAACACAACTACAGCAGCAATTACTCCTGCCTCTCCGAGGCTGCTGGTAACCAGCTCACCGCACGTTTTTTCAGGCTTGACGGCTGCCCGCGTCATGTGGGACGTAAACCTTGCACTGGTGCCGGCACTCGCCATGGCTTTCTACAACTTCGGCAGCCGGGCAGCACTGGTGATACTGGCTTCCGTTCTCGGCGCAGTTATCGCCGAATTTCTGATTCAAAAATTTCTTATGAATAAGCCGGTTTGTATATATGACGGCAGCGCCGTTGTCACCGGCATTTTGCTGGCATTCTGCGTTCCTGCGGCCCTGCCGGTATGGATTGCCTTTATTGGCGGGTTCATAGCCATTGCCCTTGGAAAACAGGTTTATGGCGGTCTCGGCCAGAACATATTCAACCCGGCACATGTTGCCCGTGCTCTGCTTCTTGGCAGCTGGCCGGTCTATATGACCACCTGGCTTAAGCCTGGTACCGGTGCAGATGCGATTACCTGTGCAACTCCGCTGGGCTTTATCAAAATTGCCGGAACTGATGCCGACGTCATGAAAAAGCTTGCTGAATCAGGAACCTCTCTGGTCAACCACACGCTCAGCACACTTCAAATCAGTTTTTCAGATCTCTTCTGGGGCATCAATTTCGGCGGCTCTCTCGGCGAGACCTCCAAGGCTGCACTGCTGCTTGGCGGAATCTATCTTCTGATCCGCGGACATATCACCTGGCACGGCCCGCTGGCCATGTGTACCACCGTATTTGGTGGCGCCCTGATATTCGGCGGCTCACTTGAATATGCAATGTTTCACCTGCTGACAGGAGGCCTGATCATCGGTGCCGTTTTTATGATCACCGATATGGTCACTTCTCCAATGACCGGTAAGGGGCAGCTGATATTCGGCTTTGGCTGCGGCGCTCTCACGCTGCTTATCAGAATGAAAGGCGGCTACCCGGAAGGCGTTTGCTATTCAATTCTTATCATGAATTCTCTTGTGCCATTGATCGACAAGTACACCGCCCCTCGCAAATTCGGCACTATAGCGAAGAAGGAGGCAACAGCATGAACGACATGTTACGCATGGGCTTTTTTCTTTTCGTAGTATCGGCGATAGCCGGTGTTCTTCTTGCTGTGACCGAATCTCAGACCGCTCCCAAAATCCTGGAAAACAAGCTCAGACAGCTTGAACAGGCACGTGCCGAGGTCCTGCCACAGGCCAGACAGTTTAAAGAAGTAAAGCCGCAAAATCCAGCAGAAGGTCTGGAATACACGGCCGGTTTTGCTGAAAATGGAGAACTGGCAGGTATCGTGGTAAATGTCGCCCCCAAAGGCTATGGTGGTCCCATCGAGATGGTCTTGGGCCTGAAATCCGATGGCAGCATCTCAGGAGTCAAAATTCTTTCGCAGAAAGAAACCCCGGGACTCGGCACCAAACTCGCTGATGAAGTCTTTATGACACCGTTCAAGAAACTGCTGGAAACGAAGCCCCAACCGGTATTTCTGGTCAAACAGGACGGTGGCGATGTCGATGGAATTACGGCTGCAACGATAAGTTCCCGGGCCTTCTGTGCTGGCATCAGAGATGCTATGAGTGCATACGAAAAAGTCAAAGGCCAGTTGCCAACCCTCTCAGCTCCAGCCGCAGCGCCCTCTTTGCCGCAATCAGGAGAACAGAAATGACCCCGACACAGCAACTTACCAAAGGATTCTGGAAAGAAAACCCGATTTTCGTAATAGGCCTCGGCCTTTGTCCGACATTGGCAGTTTCATCATCACTGGCCAATGCAGTTGGCATGGGGATTGCCGCCACTTTCGTTCTCATCGGCAGCAATATGATGATTTCACTTCTGCGCAGCATTATTCCTTCTAAAATCAGAATTCCCGTTTTCATAGTGATCATTGCCACTTTCGTTACCATCATCGACAAGCTGATAGCGGCTTACTCTCCGACGCTTTCAGCCAGTCTCGGCATCTTCATTCCGCTAATCGTCGTGAACTGCATAATTCTCGGTCGCGCCGAGGCTTTTGCCAACAAGAACACAGTGTTTGATTCTCTGCTCGACGCCATAGGAATGGGTATCGGCTTTACCATCGCGCTATGCTGCATAGCTTTCTTCAGAGAACTCCTCGGAGAAGGCAAGCTGTTCGGCCACGCAATTCCCTTTTTCAAAAACGACCCGGCTCTGATAATGATTATGGCGCCCGGCGGCTTTATAATTTTTGGCCTGCTCATAGCTCTCAAACGCCTCATGGCCGTTAAAGGAGGCAATTAAAATGGGTGCAGAACTTATCGCCATTTTTATCGTCGCTGTTTTTATCGAGAATGTGGTACTCAGCCAGATTCTGGGTTTGTGCCCGTTCATCGGAGTTTCAAACAAAATCGACTCTGCTGTTGGCATGGGGCTTGCAGTCATATTTGTACTGTTGATGGCTTCTGTCGTCACCTGGAGTGTGCAGAATTTCATACTGATGCCTCTGCAACTTGATTATCTGCAGACGATTTCGTTCATTCTGGTCATTGCTTCGCTGGTTCAGTTCGTCGAAATGGTAGTACGAAAAGTTGCGCCAGCTCTTTATCAATCTCTCGGCGTCTTTCTGCCGCTGATAACCACAAATTGTGCGGTTCTCGGCATCTCCCTGATCAATATCAAAAAGGGCTACAATCTGGTTGAGGCGACAGTAAATGCTGGTGGCGCCGGGCTTGGCTTCTTTTTCGCCCTGCTGATCATGGCAGGTATCCGCGAAAGGCTCGACATCTCTGAGATTCCCGAAAACATGAAGGGAGCACCGATAGCATTCGTCACTGCCGGTCTTCTTGCAACTGCTTTCATGGGCTTTTCCGGTCTGGTCTGACAAGGAACTAAAATATGCAAATACTTACAGCAGTCTTAGCGCTTGGAATTCTCGGCTTCATCTTTGGAGCTGTTCTCTCTTTCGCCTCGAAGAAGTTTGAAGTCAAAATAGACCCAAAAATCGAACAGACTCTTGAGCTGCTGCCAGGCGCCAACTGTGGTGGGTGCGGCTTTCCCGGCTGTGCTGGTTTTGCCGAAGCCATAGTAACCAAAGGTGCAGCGCCAACTCTTTGCCCGGTCATGGCAGCCGAAAACCGCAAGAAAATCGAAGACCTTCTCGGCCTCAACAAGATCGATGCCCCAGAAAAGAAGCCGGTCTACAAAGCTGCCCTGGTCAAGTGCAACGGCCTTGATACCGATGAATACAAAAAATTCGAGTATATGGGCGTTCCCAACTGTCAGGCGGCAGTTCTCCTGCAGAACGGCCCGTGGCTTTGTCCGCATCGCTGCATGGGTCTCGGCTCATGTGTCGCCGCCTGTCCGTTCGACGCAATTAAAATTGGCCCGCACCATCTTCCCGAAGTAAATGAAGATAAATGCGTCGCCTGCGGCAAATGCGTGCTTGCCTGCCCCAAGCAGCTCATAGAGCTGGTTGATAAGGAAAAAACCGTTCACGTCAAATGTAACTCGACCGACCGCGGTGCTGAAGTCCGTAAGGTCTGCAAAGTTGGCTGCATAGCTTGCGGCCTCTGTGTCAAGGTCTGCGCTTACGATGCAATCAAGGTCGAAAACAATCTGGCCCATATCGACTACGAAAAATGCGTTGGTTGCGGAGCCTGTGTTGCCAAGTGTCCTCAGAAAACCATCATCATGGAAGATAAGCCGAACTTCAAAGGTAGAGTTGCCGAGATCGACGAAGCTGCCTGCATCGGCTGCACAATATGTTTCAAGGTCTGCAAATTTTCTGCGGTAAATGGTGGAACCCCGAAGGAAAAACACTCTATTATTCCCGGAAAATGCGTAGGTTGCGGCCTTTGCGCCGAAAAGTGCCCGAAAAAGTGTATCAAAATGATCGATAAATCCTGATCGGCGCTTCTGATGGCAACCTTCATACCATACTTTCTGGCCTGCTTTCTGATTGGCAGCCTGCCGTTCGGAGAAATTATCGCTCGCATCAAGGCCGGCAAGTCCCTGCTTCTGCCCGGAAGTCGAGATACCAGGTCGCCAGGCGAAGTATTCGAGATTCTCGGCATTCCCACCGGAATAGTCGTTTGTCTGCTCGACTGCCTGAAGGGATTTCTAGCTGTCTACCCGGTCACCGTCAGGATGATCGGTGAAGAAGCATACTCACAATGGTGGGTTGTTGGCATCGGCGGCATTCTTACCGTCATCGGACATTGCAACAGCCCATTTCTTGCATTTCGTGGCGGCAGGGGACTTGCTCCAACCTTTGGGGTAATGGTAACCCTTCTTCATGTTCCCGCCCTGATTTCATTGCTTCTCGGCATGTTCCTGGCGTTCTGGGGTCTTTCCAGCAAGCCAGGAGCCCTGAGCGCGGCCGGTGCAATGCCGCTTCTCTCAATTGCCTGGGTGTTTCTGGTCAAACCTGACGACATTAACTATCTCTACATTGTCGCATTTATGTCGTCATGGACAATGTGGGAGCATCGCAGTGAGCTGAAAAACTACCTTGGCATCAAATCAGGCAGGCCCTCAACTCCGGAGCCTCATCCTGAAACCGGGCTGGCGGCCAATAACGGCACCACTCAGGTTGAAGATTCACAGGACAGCGAAAAAGACAACTGATACCAGCAGTATCAACTCAAGGCTTATACTTCAGTTCGAATCTCGTGCTGGAAATATTGGCTTCAAAATTTGACATATCAGCATTGCTCAAAAACAGTTCCTGGAAAAATTTACGCGCTTCGGGTTCGATTGTCTGATATGGCGGGCGGGGTTCAACCGAAATGCCGCCTACGATTCTCGATCGATCAAAATAGATCGTGACGATGTAGGCAGAAATTACCATACGGCTATATTTTCCGAATGCATAAGAGTAATTTTTGGCGCCATTTGCACGCAGCATATCTTCCACCTGCCTGACTGACAGTCCGAAAGCGCCAATTTCCTGGCCTGGCAGAGGAGCTATCAGATGATTATCCATCATCGGATCGTAGAGCAGGCTTGACATTGAACCCGCAGTCGAAGCAGAAGAGCCTGACTGCGGCGCAGCTACAGCTTCTGCCTGAGGCTTAGCCGGTTCTGCCGGCGCAGAAGTAGCAGGCTTAGACGGTTCAGGCGGTTTTCCAAAAAAGTTTGGCATCTGCGCTGAAAGAGATCCCTGACTTAATGTCATCAGGAATGCCAGTGAGAATATTGCTCTTTTTGTTTTTTTCATTTTTGCGGTAAAATGCTTCTGTAATTAATTATATCAACTATTAGATCGGATAACCACAGATGAGTCTTCAGGGAAAAGTTATCGCAGTCGAAGAAGGCTTTGCCACAGTTGAAGTAGAACCGCGACCGGAATGCAAAGGGTGCCATGCCTGTACCGGTCTGCTCGATGGCGAAAAGCGCTCAGCTAAAAAACAGATCCAGGCAATGACCGAAGGCTTCAAGGTCAACCCTGGTGATGAAGTAATTCTCGATTTACACCCGGGCGAAGGAACAATAGCAGCCCTGCTGATCTTCGGCCTGCCTGTCGTAGGATTTCTTTCAGGCATGGCAGGCGCCCCATGGCTCTGCCAGATGATTGGAAATACAATCAGCGATTTCTGGCGACTGATCTCAGGTTTTGTGGGCATGGCTCTGGCCTTCGGCCTGGTTGCAATAATTGCCAGAACACGGCCAGTCCGGAAATTGAGCCTCAAGGTAGTTGAGATCCTTCCACATTCTGCCGCGACATCAAATAATTCTGAAAACAGTCAGAAATAAGTCGGCCTGTCTGACTGATGAAAATCGCAGACCGTCAGTAGAATTCTGGGAAAAAAAAATCCCCGGTTCAAAAAGCCGGGGACAAAGTGAGAGGATCTTTTGAGAGGATTGTTGAGTCATCGTCGGATGACAAAATTATAAAAAGCTTTCCGGGTCATGCTGTAGCAATTCATTATCTGTGGTGTTGAATGAGTTATATGTGATGATGTGGCTGTTTGAGTGTTCAGAAGTTGATTGTGCTGTTTCTTAGAGAGTGACCGTTGTGTTTCCATGGAGAGACCGTGCTTTTACAAAGTATGAATATACTTTAAACGACCCGGAAAACGCTTTTTCATTTTTCAAAGAACTACGTAAATAATAGAGCAAGTTCCGTGCCAACTTTTCAGATTGAATTTTAGCCTGTTTTAGCAATAAAGGTAGTAAAAAAATTACACAAGTGAATTTTTTTCACACACCTGACAATATAATGACTTGTAGCATCCAGACCGCGTTAAAGCAAACAGAAGAGGCCAATTCAAAGCCATCCGGATGTTTTATCAACCGCATATTGAGATTTATTTCACAATCAAGCTCAAATTGTGTGCTAAATTCACAGCAGTTGTTAGATGAAAATTTGGCACATGTAAAATCTTTTCACACTGTATTGCTCATTATGGTCTTGTTATGGGTAATTGGTCTGACTGCAACAAATATAGTTTTGTCAGCCTTAATTGTTTGCGTTAGAATAGCGGCATGACCAAAATTGTAGCAGCAGCTCTCAACACACGACACACACACAGCGCACTGGCTCTGGCCTATATCAAAGCATACTGGGAAAAAGATCCCGGCCGCATTCCCATCGACATTTGCGAGTTCGACCTCAACCAGACAAACGAAGGCATAATCGCAGAACTGATTTTGCACAAGCCTGACATTCTGGCTTTTTCGGTATACATATGGTCATTGTTGCGAACGATCGATATTGCAGGTGCAATAAAGGCTGCTCTGCCCGATACCATCATCATATTTGGTGGTCCAGAGGTTTCTTACAATTCTGAATGGCTGATGCAGAGGCATGAATGCATCGACTTCATCGTTCGCGGAGAGGGAGAAGTGACTTTTGCCGAACTGCTGCAGAAATTGATCGCCGGTTATCCGGCTGCTGATGTTAAAGGAATAACCTGGCGTGACAGCAGCGCAATCATAATAAATGACGATCGCGAGCTTATTAAAGATCTCGACTCGATTCCCTCGCCATTTCAAGCCGGATTTTATAAAAAAAGGCACAGTTTCACCTATTACGAGGCATCACGAGGCTGCCCATCGCGCTGTTCATATTGTCTCAGCTCAGTGCTCGGACATCTTCGCTACTTTTCGATAGAACGGGTTGAGGCTGATCTTGACTGGTTCTTCAAATCCGATTATCGCCAGGTGCGATTTGCCGACCGGACATTCAACCACGATCATGCCCGCGCCCGAAGAATCATCGGCTACGTCAAGACACATAACACCAGAAATATCAATGTTCATTTCGAGATTCAGGCTGATTTTCTCAGTGAAGATATCATCGATCTGTTATCAGACGCCCCCGAGGGAATGTTTCATCTTGAAATCGGCGTACAATCTACTAATCCGGCTGCATTACGTGCGGTAAACCGTCGCTTTGACCTGGCAACACTCAGAGACAGGGTGCAGAAGCTTAAACAGCGCACAAAGTGTCATCTGCACCTGGATCTCCTCGGTGCACTTCCTGAAGACAGTTTCGCCGACTTCTGCAAAAGCCTTGATGACGTATGGCAGCTGCAGGCAGACAGCATTCAGATTAGTCTGGTCAAGGTTCTGCGCGGCACACCGCTTGAAAATACACTGCAGCGAAATGAAATTGCTGCAATGCCTACCCCACCCTATACGGTTTTGCGAACAAAATGGCTCAGCCAGGCTGAAGCCATTCATATTCAGGATATCGGCAAACTGGTCGAAGGAATCTATAACTGCCGGCGCTTTACGCACAGTCTTAATTTTATCGTCAACCGCCTTTATGCGGGTTGCGCATCACAGCTTTTTATAAGTCTTGCTGATTACTGGCGCAGCAACGACCTGGCCTTTTATAATTTCAGCCCTGAAAACATCGCCAGACAGCTGCAGAAGTTCACCACCGATACCTGCAATGACAATCAGGAAACGAAAATGTTACCTTCGCTGCTCGAACATGAACTAAGACTGACTCAAAAAGTGCCAGTAAGCAGCAATCCAGCATTTACCCCTCTGTTTGCCAGTATTGTGCGAAGAACCGGTTTCCGGTTGCAGCCAGGTTACAGAGTATTATGGTATGAATATGATCCTGCTGCCCTGATTTCTGATAATCAGAAGCAACGCGTTCCACGTTCGCCGGCGCCGGTGGTCTACCGCTTCGAGCCCGACCTCTCTGCCACACCTGAGGTTGACGTCATTCGGCCCGGTCTGGCGGCATCCTTCATCATGGCCGCGGTGCAGGTGAGAGCTGATGAATGTTGCTGGGCCGCCACCTGGGAAAAAATCTGGCCTGATATTCCCCTCCCCGATTTTGCACAGACCCTTGAAAAACTTGTTGAATCAGGGCTATTATATGTATCGGCGGATACACAGAAAAGCACCCGCCAGCAGGAAGAACATTAAGCGAGGTTTTAAATGCCTTTTTATACTTATCGGCCGCGTGATCCCAACAAATGCTGCAAATATTGCCAGAACGAGTTTGAAATCGTTCAGAAAATCACCGAGGATGCTCTTCAGATATGCCCTGACTGCGGCAACGAAGTTGTCAGAATCATACACCCGGCAAAGCAGAGCACCGAAGTATCTACAAAAGATCTGCTGTCAGATGAAAACATCAAAAAACACGGTTTTAAAAAGCTGGTAAATGCCGGAGGCGGCAAATTTGACGAGGTTGTCTGACATTAAGCTTCCGCCTCTGCCCTATCGTGGTCGACTGCTACAAACAAGAGTACAGGTTACCCCTTTTGCTCACACACGCATTACCTTGCGCGAAGACGTTCTACAGCTGGCTTTATCATCACTAGATGCCATGTCTGAAAATCTGTCTGACAAAATTTCGGAACATATGCACGGCTGGTTGCGCGCTCAAGCCAGGCGTGCCTTCTGCGAAGACGTCGAAGCTCAGAGGATTCGGCATGGCTTCGATTATCAGTCGGTTTCGATCAAAGACACCAGATCACGCTGGGGAAGCTGTTCGGCGCAAAAAAATCTTAATTTCAACTGGCGGCTGATTATGGCCCCGGCCGAGGTTCTATCCTATGTGGTGACGCACGAAACTGCGCACCTGAGTCACCTCGATCATTCAGATGATTTCTGGAATCTGGTTTCGCAAAGATGCCCAGGCTATCAGCATCAGAAAAACTGGTTAAGTCGAAACGGTGCGAACCTGATGAGCTGGGATTACATCATTCCAGAAGCTTGAGATAAGCGTCTGCTTTCTCGTTACCCTGCAGCTGCTCAAATTTCAGAATATCTCTGACTCGGCTGCGCAAGGTACGCAACCGGCTTTTAGCCAGGTCTGAAGCCGAAGTGTAAATATCTACGAATTCATCGAGCACTTCATAGCTGCCCGCAGCGATTTCTTCGCTGATTGTCTCTATGATAAGGGCCTCATCATCAGCCAGTTTCTGAAAGCCGAAATCGAATTCGACCTCTGCTGCCGTCTCTTCTTCGGTGCCGCGCGAACTCAACATGCTTCCGGCCGATTCTTCGAGACCTGGACTGCTGGCTATTTCTTCAATAATACTGCGGCTGCGTGCGCGGTTCGGGCGCGAACTCGATGTTCGCACAGTTCTGGTGCTGGCGACACGCGGTGCCGACGTTGTCGACCCGGACGGGCGAATGGCGAAACTGAAAGCGGCGGGGGCGGCGCCACGCGCAAAAGCCTGTTCGACTTTCATCACTTCAGGCCCGCGATTGACAACCAGCATCAGCATGCGATCATGCACGGCTGAAACCTTGATCTTCTGCGAGGCTTTATAATCTTTGATATTGAGCCATTCTACCGTCGGCAGACTTTTTCGATTCGATGAATAAGTGACAAGCGCGACATCGAAGCTGTTCGAATAATTACCGGCCTGAGCCTTCTGACCGGCGAACATTACCGCAACCTCGCGGCCACGCAAGGTTGCCATATTTATCTGCACGGCCCTGGCGGCCCAGCATTTGACTCTGCCCTTAACCTCGAATGGCGGGTTTTCGAGGCGCAGTTCGGGGCGCAGGGCGAACTTCGCCAGTGGTTTGTCATAGCCATAAGCCCCGCGCTCGATGCGATCGTCGTTGAGATAATTGGCAAGGCAGAAGCTGCGAAACAGATTGCGCACATTATTTTTGATGCCCTGCTTCTCGATGGCGGCGTTAAGCCCTGACAGCCCCTGTGAGGTCTGAGCGACCATGCGACGCACGAAAGCGCGGCGGCGATCGTCGGTAGAAGCGATGCGAATCGAGATATAATATGCCCAGAGATAGACCTGACCGTAATTCGCCAGCATGTCGTCTTCAGACCAGGCAGCGAGATTGTTGTGCGGGTTTCGGATGAATGCATTTAGCTGTGGCGGGTGGCCATATCCGCACAAGAACTGCGACAACTGCGACAGACTTTCGTTGACCCAGGTGAATTCTTTCGGGTCATGATTCCAGTGGATCATATGCTGGAATTCGTGAGCGACTACGCTCATGAATTCTTTCGAACCTGGCACACTGGGGTAAATATCGAGATAGAGCATCTCGCGCTCATTGCTCTCGGATTTTTTAGCGCGATTGTAGCAGTCGACAGGATAAAAATAGCCGGCGGTAAAACCACGGCGACCCTGCGCCGGATTGAAGCCATCCTGAATATCGAGCAGAAAAAGGGTTACACGTGGGTCACCATCGATGCCGGGGCTCCATTCGCTGCCAAACATCGAGCGGGTATTGGGATAAATTTTTGTATCGAACTCAGAGGCGATGCGGCTTATCGCGTCAGCAGAGACTTTTTTGCCTTCCTGCAGAAAGACGTAACAATGCTTTCCGATCTTTTTGAGCTGGGCGCGAACTCTTTCACGTCTGCCGGTGGTAACGTTGACAGTGTTGAAAACTTCGATATCGCCAACTGCCGGAGGTTTTGAATCGGCGTAGGCATTGATACCGCCTGAGGTTCTGAACAGAAATTCGTCGCGGGTTTCTTTGGCAATATTGTCAGCCAGCCAGCTCGCCTCTTCAGCGAACGTAGAGGTCAGATCGATCAGTTCGGCCTGAGCTGGCAGTGCGCAGAAAAAAAGCATTACCAGCAGCCAGACTCCAGTTGCCTTATACATCAGAATGATGACTCCCTGAGTGATGTGATAGTTAATTATACATTTCAACAAAGGGTACCGCCACCCTGCAAAGCGAAAAAAACAATTCTCGGCCAATAACTGATCGCAATTCTGCGCGAGCTCAGCAATACTCGGTCAAATACAAACGACATTCTGCGCAAGCCGCAAGACGAAGTTGCAGGACGAACAAAGAATCGATGCCGCAAAAGTCAGTAAGCGCGAAGCTGGCTGGCGAATGTTCTCAGCGAATCAGAACCGGTGTTTTCGGCGTTGAACTGGGCGACTACGGCAAGCTGTGCCAGAAGCGGGCGAAGGTTGTCAGCATCGACTTCTTCGTTTTCGATCATCTGCAGAACTGTGCTGAGAGACTCGGTATCGCCGGCGGCCAGATCGTTGCCAAGAGCACGGGCAATTTCGTTGCGGGCTGCGGCGAGAGAGTTCAAAGCGATCATGGCAGAGGCTTCGTTGCTGATGTCAAGAGTGGATGCTGTTTCGGCATAGGCTTTTACGAGAGATCTGACATCGGCTGCCGTGCCGACCGCAGCGACCTGCTCGCCCTGATCGGTTATTTTGACACTGTATGGCAGGGCTTTGGCTTTGGTATAGAGTCGGTCGTCTACACTTTCGGGCGCTTCAGCGATGATTATCAGAGTGGCGGTATCGTAGTCAGCATTGGGAGAAAGAGTAATTTTGCCCCCCTGCAGCTTGCTCGAAATCTTGTCTATGGCCATGTAAGAGAGCTGTGGCGCAACGCTGCCGCGCGAATTGGCTCTGACCAGAGCGACCGTGAAGTCATTGTAGAGATCTTCGCCAAAACGGCCAAGCAGACCGGCGAAAGAGATTTCTACCCGGTTTCGGGCATTGCCCAGGTCGATCTTGACTGCGTCAGCGCTCCAGAGAAAGATTTCGCCATCGACTTCGGCGGGCACAACGCTTAGAGTCTCAGAAACCGGCAGTTTGAATCGAGCAAGAGTCTTGTCATATGCATAACTGCCCTTACCCAGTCGCGCATCGTTGATGAAATTAGTGATGCAAAAACTGGCAAATGTGCTGGTAAACTCATGTGATATGGCTTTGAGAGCTTCGGCATAACCAGCGATTCCCTGTTTCTGAGAGGCGACCAGATTACGAAAGAAGGTGCCACGGTCTTCTGGTCGATTTTTGAGAAGCTGAGTGAGTATGTAATAGTTCCAGAGGTAAACCTGACCATAATTGGCCAGCATCTGTTCCTTCGACCATGCAGTCATGCTGTTGTCAGGAGTTCGCATGAAAGCATGAACCTGATTGGCATGGCCAAAGCCGCAAAGGTATGGGGCGATCTGCGAGCAGGCTTCATTGACCCAGGTGTATTCAGAAGGATCGTTGTTGAAGTGAATCATGTGTTGAAATTCATGAGCGATGGTCGACAGATATCGGTCGCTGGCCGGATCAGACGGGTTTATGTCGAGATAGAACATTTCGCGCTGGTTTGACTTTACATGCTCAGGAAGTTTGTCCTGGAGATAAGAATCGACAGCATAAAAATAGCCGCCGACGAAACCGCCGGAACCGTTGTAGCCGTCTTTGATATCGAACATCAAAAGAGTGATGCGTTCGTCGCCATCGATGCCGGGTTTCCATTCAGAACCGAAGGTGGCGGTATTGGTCGGATAAATTACTTCGTCGAAGTTTTGGCGAACTTTTTCGATTGCTTCGGCGCTGATGCTCTTGCCTTCTTCGAGAAATACGTAGCAATGTTTGCCGATTGCCTTAACCACCGCTTTCGTCTGCTCGAACTTGTTTTCTACGATGTTTTTGGTCCAGAAGGTTTCAACATCGCCGACTTCATATGGTTTTCTATCAGCCAACTGTGTGCGATAGCGGGCTGCCTGCTGCTCTATCGTTTCGCGTTCAACACCAGAAGTGACTTCTCTGACTTCGGCTTCGAACAGGTGGGTTGCATCTAGCCATTCATGTTCAGCATACAACCCGTTTGTCGTCAGAACCAGCGCTGTTACTACAATACTCAATAGCTGTCTGAAGGAAAAAGTCATTCAAGACTCCTGAATCGGCAGAATTTGTTTTATTCAAGCAATTTTTACGCCATCAGTCAAATCATCATCACAGCTGGATTGCCGTCATTCGACTTGACAAAATGCCAGAATTTGAGCAGATGAGGTGCAAATTTTTTGCAGTTGTTTCAGATTGTGGTATAATCAGCCTCATGAAGGACTATTACAAAATACTCGAAGTTTCGCAGAACGCATCCAAAGAAGAGATCAAAAAAGCCTTCAAGCGTCTTGCCAAAAAGCACCACCCTGACATCAACAAGGGCGACAAAAAGGCAGAAGAACGCTTCAAGGAGGTTTCCGAGGCCTACGAAGTTCTCGGTCGTGATGACGAGCGCCGCAAATATGATGACGCGAGATCCGGGCGCGGCTCTTTCAGATTTGAAGGTTTTTCAAAGGATGGGCCGTTCGGAGATTTTTTCTATTCTTCATCTGGAAGCGCGTCTGACATGTTTTCTGAGATTCTCAAGAATTTCAATTTCGGTTCTTCGCGTGACGGCAGCACCGGCTTCAGCGGCTTCGACAGCCTTTTCGGCTCGCGCTCAAACCGTGGCGGTCAGCATGCGGCCACCCTTAAGGTTCCGCTCATAACGGCAATGGCCGGAGGCAAGGTTCAGGTCAGCGGCTTGCCGGGCGGAACCCAGACTCTCGATATTCCTGCCGGTTCGGCCAACGGTTCGATCATACAGGTAAAAACCTCTTCCGGCAGTATGAAACTCAAGCTCGAAATTGAAGACGAGCATCCATTCAAGGTCAAGGGCGACAATATCGAGACGACCATATGCGTTAACATCGCGCAGGCAGTGCTTGGCAGCAAGATCAAGCTGAAAGACCCGCGCAACCAGGATTTCATTCTCACCATTCCAGCTGGCTCACAGAATGGCGACGCTCTGCGACTGCGCGGCCTTGGCCTGCCTGGCGGCGATCTGCTGGTAAAAATCGAAGTCGCCATTCCCAAAAATCTGAGCGACGAAGAAAAGAAACATTTCATCGAACTTGCCAACCGCATGAACTGGCGCTACTAATTTTGCGCTAAGTGTTTGACCTGAGCCGATCATGTGATAACATGGCGGCATGATGAGAACAAAACTGGCTGTTTTATTAGTATTCCTGTTGGTTGCATCTGGTGGCTTTGCGCAGGCCCTGAAACCCCTGAAGGGTATCTCAATTCTGCTCGATCCAGGGCATGGCGGAGCTGATCCCGGTGCAGTAGGTCCGACCGGACTCAAGGAGTCGGATGTAAACCTCAGAGTGGCGCGTTATCTGCGCGATCTCCTGCAGGCTGACGGGGCCGAAGTCAAGATGACACGCGACAAGGATGTAGCACTGTCGCTGGCCGACCGGGTAGCGATGGCTGAGAAGCTCAGTCCCGACCTGTTCGTGTCAATTCATCATAATGCCTCACTCAAACCAATAACTGACAATCGCAGCGAAATCTATTACAACGCCATCGACCGTGGCATTTCACAAAAAGTCGGCAATAATATGATGTATGAGCTTGCCAAATGGGGATTCGGTGAAGAATCGATCATCGTTCCGGCCGGCTTTTTTGTATTGCGCAACAACTCGGCGCCATCGGTTCTGACCGAAGGCGGTTACATCACCATACCTCAAATCGAAATGGAATTGTCGACCGGTAAGGCGCTGACAGACCAGGCGCAGGCACTACGCCGCGCTATCCGCGAAACCTTCAAAGAAGGCGTACTCCGTGTCAAATTCATTGTTTCTGAAGATCCGGTAAAAATCGACACTCCGTTTTTCAACCTGATATTTACCGCCAACCGGCCTATTGACAAGGTTATAGCAAGAATCGTTCCCGAACGATCATCAGGTTTCGGCTTCGACAGCCTGCCTTCTGTCGGCAACACCTACCGTCTGTATAACACCGAACCGCTTGCCAGTGGCAACTATGAAATCCAGCTGACCTTTTCCGGACGCGACGGCAGCAGCTCGGCGCGAACCATGCTTCGTCTGCAGGTTAATCTGCCAATTGCCAACAGCGCCATAGTACCGGTGGCACCATTCGTTCCACAGGGTTACAAGGGGCGCTTTCCGGTGCGCGTCACTCTGCGCGACGATATGAACCGTCTGAACAACCGCTCTGTGCCGGTTACGCTTAGCTTTGGCAACAATGCGGCAAGCACCGGCGAAACTTCTGAAAATGGCGAAACCACCCTCTATCTCGACCTTACCGGCGAAGAAACCGATCCTCTCAACGTCAAGCTCTTGATCGACGGTCAGACGTATTCGGAAACCAGCATTCGCGTTCAGTCGACAACTCGTCGTTTTGTGCTGGGCAGGCTGGTAGACCCGCAGGGCAACGGCATCGCCGGCGCAAAAATTCAGTATGGCGCGGGTCAGCGTTCAACGACCGGCCCGCAGGGCTATTTCTTTGTTGAATATCCGATGATTTATGGAAACATGAAACTTGAGATAGCTCCTCCGCTTGGCTACGAAAAAACCGAACACTGGATTCGCACTGAAGGCGAGCCGGTAGTTCTGCCAACCGTTACTGTCAGACCAGTCTCAGAACGTCTGCTCGGTAAACGCATTGCGATCATGGCTCCACTCAGTTTCGACAATCTGATCAGACGTCTCGTCAAGCCACTCATGGGCGCCGGCGCAGAAATCGTGCGCCTCAATTTCCCCGAACATCAAAGCAGACCAGAGTATCAATCTGTTCTCGAAGCAAACCTGGCGAAGAATCTCGACATGCTGATCTCGTTCAAACGCGAAATCAGCGGCGCAATAGAGGTTCGCCACTATCATCGTGGCGGCCGCGGCAAACTGCTGGCCGATGCCCTGAAATTCAGCCTGGCTTCGGAAAAGCCGCAGATCAATATAAAGGTCGGCGCCGGCAGTGATTATGAGATCAGCCACACAGGGGTTACTGCCGTTGTTGTCTCGTTTCCGGAGCAGATGCCGCCTGATTACCCCGAAAAACTGGTCAATCATCTCGCTCAGGTTCTCAAAACCGGATTCTAACTTATCATCAGAGGAAATATGGAACAGGAAAAAACAGTATCTCCGACCCCCGATGAACTCTACAAAAAAGAAACTCACTGTCAGAGCTGCGGACGCTTTGTTGGCGTCTACACACGTTGCCCATACTGTCTGGCTCTGACCGAAAAACGAATATCGATAAGAGCATTCAAGGCCATAGCAGTGTTGACCTCGACGGTTGGGCTGATCATGTTGCTGTTTTTCGCGCGATCAGTGAAGACACCAGAGGTCAAAATCGCTGATCTTGGCCCGCTCAGCAACTTTGCACACGTTAGAGTGGTTGGCGAAGTCGAAACCAGCTATGGTATTCACCCCAAGTGGGGATCACTGGGCTTTATCCTCAAGCAGACCGGCGAAAAATCTGAAGACTCGATCAGAATCTCTGCCTACGCCAAGGTCGCCAAAGAAATCGAAGCTAAAAATCTAGTTCCGAAAAAGGGCGATCTAGTATCGGTCGAAGGACAGGTACGATTTCAGAAAGATTCGCCGAGTCTGTTGATCAATGCGCACGAGCACATTGCCTTTCTCAAGCGGGCGCCAGAAGACAAAGAAATGCCGATCAAAACGGTTGAACCCACTCAAATCAACGCTGACATGACAGACCACACGGTCAATACCACAGGCAGCGTTATCAGCACAAAGGTTTTCGAGGGAAAAGGCGTGATAGTCAACATAGATGACGGCAAAAGCGGTTTTCCGGTCTGGGTTCCTGATTTCACCCGCAATGACGACATGACTCCGATCAATCCTGGTGACCTCATCGAAGCCACCGGCAAGATTAAGCTGTTCAAAGGCAAGCTGGAGCTTGAAGTTAACAAAAAGGGCATGTTCAAAATAGTATCAAAGGTCAGCACCAGCGAAACGACGGAGGAAGAGTAGAATGGCAATACTCGAAGCTCTGCTCAATCCGGCCTATCTTGACCTCTTCTATTTTACCGCGCTGGGTGTACTGTTTTCCTGTCTGATATCTTTTCTGCCAGCGTTGCACATCTACAATGTAATCGGCATCTTTCTGCTGGTCATACTCAAATTCGAGGCAACCATGGCCCCGATGCAGCTGATCGCTCTGTGCATCGGCATGATCGTCGGCTATTCGATACTCAATACGGTTCCGGCAACTTATTTTGGGCCGGGCGACGAAAGCATGTCATATTACATTCTGCCAAGCGCCGCCTGGGTAGCCAAAGGGCGCGGGTTCGAATCAATTCTGCTCACCGGCGTTGGCGCAGTCGGCGGCATTATCATGCTGGCGGTTCTGGCGCCGGCCTTTCTCTGGTTCATGCCCGGTCTCAAGACCATCACCAGCCCGCACATGTTCTGGATACTTGGCGCAGTCATCTCATACATGGTGCTGTCTGAGTGGCCGAAAGGCATTAGTCAGTCTGAAAGCTGCTGGGAAAATTTTCTCGAAGGCTGGAAGTTTCTTGGCGTGGGTATCGCGACCTTTCTGCTTTCAGGGCTGCTCGGCTTTATCGTCATGGCTAAAACGCTGGTGCCAATTGAATTCGCATTTCAGAGCATTACGCCTGTATTTGTCGGCCTGTTTGCCATTCCCTGGCTGATCACAAATATCATCAACATCGGCCAGATACCCAAACAGCACGACCCTGAGTCGATCGAACTCGACTGGGGCCTTGTCTGCCGCGGCACCTTTGGCGGCTTTCTCGGCGGCTTTTTCGCGGCCTATGTACCGATCGTAACTGCCGGTGTCGGCGGCCTGATGGCCGGCCACGCCACGGCTCAGCGTGACGGACGTCTGTTCGTCATGTCTTATGGCACCTGTAAAACCGTGTATTACGTGGGGTCCTTTCTGTTGTTCTTCATACCGGGATTGAGCCTGACCCGTGGTGGTCTCGCCTGGATAGTCACTCCGGTCGTATCGGTTCTGACGCTGAAAGAATATGCGCTGTTCGTCGCGCTTATGCTGTTCGCCGCCGGCATGGCATATATGATGCTGGCCCCGTTCACGCGCATGTGCATCTGGATAGTTGAAAAGATCGCATATTTCTGGGTTTCGGTAATTGCTCTGATAATAGTAATTCCGGCAGTCTTTGTATTCACCAGCTGGGGCGGACTGGCCATCATGACGGTCTCCACCGGCATCGGTCTGCTGCCGGTAATGTTTCAGGCGCGAAGAATGAACCTTATGGGCGTTCTTCTGCTTCCGGTCTGCATTAACATGGCAGGTTACGGAAACGATGTAATGAGATTTCTGGGGTTGATATAATGAAGGGATTCACTCACTTTATTTCAGGTATCGCGGTAGCAAGCTTCTTTCCACAGGCTGTTCACATGGCATCGCAGGAACAGTCTTTCATACTCTGTCTGGGCGGCATTTTCGGCATCATGCCTGATACGCTCGACTTCAAATTTGCCAAATATTTTCACAAGTCTGATTTCGAGATCAGGCCCGACCCGAATAACCTCGATGCGCGGGTAATCGCTGAAACTGTCGCTAACGCCATCAGAAAGGCTGAAAAAGAAGGCCGGGGCACAGTGCAGCTTCATACCATGCAGCTCGGTTCGAATCTCTGGCGCAGCTATACGCTGGCTTTCGATTCAGCCACAAGTGAAGTCGTCGTCGATATCGGCCCCGAAGTCGATACCGGTCAGGTTCCATTCGAAGGTACCGAGCTCAAAGACCCCGAAAAGGCGCATGCCAGAGTTAAAGTCGAGAGCCAGTTCTTTCAACAGTTCGACAAGAAATCACAGATTGCGATTATGACCGGGCCTTGTTTCGAGTTTGTCAAACGCGACGAAGGCAAGATCGAAATCGTCTTTCTGCCCTGGCACCGCACCTGGTCACACAGCTTCACGCTCGGCATGCTGATCGCTTTGCTGGTCGGCATTTTCACCTTCTTCACCGTTCCTGAAGGCCCGAACCCTGAACTCTACAGCATTCCGAGATGGCTGCTGTACCCACTGATAATCCTGTTTGGTTCGATGGTACATATCATCGAAGATTCGACCGGCTTCATGGGAAACAACCTGTTCTACCCGTTTACCAAAGACAGAACCAACGGTCTTGGCCTGATGAGCGCAGCTGAGGCGATACCGAATTTTCTCTTCGTCTGGACTTCGATTATCTGCATTCTCTATAACCTCGACCGCTTCAGATGGGCACCTGGGGACACACCTCCCGGCATCGAAAACCCGGCAACCTACTTTTTCTGGTTTTATGCGATTCCGGTCGCGGTGATGGCCTACTTCTTCTTCAAAGGCAAAAAGGCCAAAGAAGCGAAGGAACCCAAAGAAAAGGGGCGCCCGGCTGATTTCGATGCAGCGACTTCGGTTGAACGTGAGACCGATGCTTCGGTGATCTGATATGTATGCCAGCCGATTCCTTCTCAACCGCCAGAAAATCATCAACCCGCCAGAGATTCAGACAGCAGTTGCCAGTTATTTCAGCAATCTGCCGGTAGATACGCAGCCAGAGTTCTTTTACCGGCTTGAATGGTATAAAATCGGCATATCGGTGCCATTCACCGTTTACTCGAAGACTGCACCGGTAATGCATCTTATGCCCGAATGCCAGTTACTTGAAACAGCCGAACTGGCTGAGCTGACAGATTGCAAGTATTATGATTTCGCGATATTTGCAGCGCCACCTTTCGAAGGCGACTGGGATCCCGTAAAGGATGAAAAGCGAGTAATCAAATGGCTTGAGGGCGAACTGAAAGGCGCCGGGTGTATACTGAACCACCGAACCGGCCCCAACAATCGCGTCTATTATGAAGTCAGCGGAGAACAACGCCAGTTACAGACAGTCACGATCAACGGAACACTCGAAGTCAAAAACCTGGCGCGGCTCGAAAAAATCCGGCAGCAACCCCTGGGCACACATCCGGAGCTTGGTTGTGGTCTGCTCGAACTTACCGCCAGCAGCGAGTACGCCGGCAAAGTCTGCTGCCGCCTCTGAACAATAAAACAAGCGATCCGGCCGTGGCGGGATCGCTTGTCTTTTTTTCAGGAATTGTTCAGGGAACGAGAGGCGGGGCGGTTGCGGTTACGGCCTGATTTTCTGCGGCAGGAGGAGCCTCTGTCATTGCGGGTGCCGGTGCGGCCTCGGCTTTTGCAGCCGGTTTGTCGACAATGGCGGCCTTTTGCAAAGAAGCCTTGTTTATATCGGCTTCAGCCTTGGCCCTGGACCTAACCTTCTCATTCCCTTTCGCTGTGTCATTGATTTTTGCTGGCGAAGCGGTATCAATCTGTTCGTATCCGCTCATAAACTTTTCAAAGCTGGTTCTCTGACCTTCGATAACCATGATTCCGCTGCCTGAAGAGGCCTTTTCAGAATCGGCCTGCTGACCGCGCTTATCAGACTTGGCCATTCCGCCGCTAGTGCTGCCGGTCTGAGCGATATCCGAGTCGAAGCCGTCGGCCAGATCGCTGCCACTGAAGCGCCCGGCGAGGAATTCGCGTGCCATTCTGCCCCAGGCGCTGTTAGGGTCTACTTTTGCGTATTCGGTGAGATATTTGCGGGTTTGCGCCGTCTCGCCAAGGCGGTAGGAAATGCAAGCCATGTTCCAGAGCGACTCATAATCGGCGCGATCACGCTGCCAGGTCTGGGTATACCAGTAGAGAGCCTCGCGCGGCTGCCCGTTACGCATACAGGTTACTGCGAGCTTGCGGGTAATTTTGGGCGAAGCAGGATTCTGGCGATGATAACGCATCAGCACCGGAATCATGCGCGGCGACTCGCTTTTCTGCATTATGCGCGGATGCAGAAGGTCTTCGGGTTGCATGAGCTGGCGCGGCGGTTCGACGTGGCGAACTTTCGGCTCAACTGTTGCCCGGCGCTTCGGCCTGGACTCTTTCGGCAGGTTTTCCATTATAAAGTCGCCTTTATAACCGAGTTCCCTGACGAATTCATGCAGGTTCTGATCGGCGCTGACCGGCGCGCAAAGCAGTCCCAGCATTACAGGAATCAGAATTTTTTTCATAGCATTTCCTGAAGTTAGTCTAGAAGCAAATAATACTTCTGATTAGTTTTCGGCAGATTTCGCCAATTTTTCATCTATTTTTTTAGTTTATACTATGCTAAGCTGATAGACAATAGATTCTTGAGATGGAACAATTCTTGCAGCTCATTGTCGGCTTGAGACTGTACAGGAGACGAATAAGATGAATAAGAAGCTTGCAAACACATTCAGACTCGTTCTGGCACTGGTTGCCGGTATCAGCGTATCGATTTTTCTGACCGGCTGTCCGGAAGGTGGCGGTGGTGGCGGTGGCGGTACCCCTCCTGTTTACGTCGATCCGGTACATACGAGTTTCAGCTTGGAGCCCGCACAGATTTATCAGACAGGACAGGCATATCCTGTAAAAGCTCAGGTTCGCGAAACCCGTGGTGATGAGATCACGATAAACCTGATGCACACGTATCGCACACTTACCACAAAAGCTGCAAATTCGACGAATCCTTATTCTGACACATATTATGACACTGAAACCAGCTATAATTATTACTCAGGAGTCCCGAAGCAGGTAAACTGCGATATGTTCATTCGTGGCAACCCGGGCACAATCGACGACACCACGACTCCCTCATACACCTTCGGTGTTTTGAAAGGTTATGGAACCCGCACGATCAGAACTCAGGTAATGGTTGGTCGCGAAGGTGAAAGCAAGCCCGCAATCTTTAACGGACTATTCATCCCCTACTCCGACTACCGCAGCTGGGTGATGAGTGGCAAAGTTGGTGTAAAGTACTGGACCCGCCTCGAAGGTTATGATTTCAAACTGAATGACAGTTACAATATCTACATTCCGCTCGAAATCTACTTTGCCGGCGCGATGCTGCCATCAGGTGACAGCACGAATCCGTATTATGATGATGACGATGACAATACCAACCCGTATAATCCCTACGACTGAATTAAAATTCAGTCGTAGTTCGCTGTCATTGCGAGGCGGGCGAAAGCCCAACGAAGCAATCTCATGAACAGAAAGATTGCTTCGTCGCCAAGCTCCTCGCAATGACGTAAAATGCCTGAAGAGCTAAATGGTCGATTACGAGAACGATTACGATTACGATTACGAGAACGAGAACGAGCACGATTACGATTACGAGCACGATAATACAGTTGGTAAAATGATGGCGAGGAGCCGATAAAGAGAATATACATGAGTGAGAGAAATAAGGAGAACAGAAGATGAGAAGTATGCATCGAGTTCTGGTTCTGGGCCTGATGATTCTGGCGTTATCGCCGGGTTTTGCTTTCAATACCGGCAACGCGCTGATTAACGATATTTTTGCGGCACCGCGGGTCGATTCTTGGCCCGGTCAGCCAACGCAGCCGACACCGCCAACGCCACCGACATATCCCGGCAATCCCAATTACCCGGGCAACCCGAATTATCCAGGAAATCCCAGTTATCCCGGCTACGAATCAGCTGACCAACTGTTTGAAAACGGCAGAAATGCCTACTTTCAGAGCAATTATGCCTACGCGATACAGCTGCTGAGACGTTTTCTCGATCGCTATCCGCATGAATACCGCGCCCCGGAAGCGACCTTCATCGTCGCCGAAGCCTATCTCAACACCACCGATTATGGCAATGCACTTTATTACTATCGCCTGGTCAGCAGCAAGTATTCTTACTTTCATCAGGCCGAACGCGCGACCTATTACATCGGTTACTGCCTGGTAAAGGTCTATGATTACCGCAACGCAATCAATGAGTTCAGAAATTTCATCGCACGCTATCCGTTTAGCGAATACGTTGATGACGCCTGGTTCGTCATTGGCATGACCTACGAAAAACTCAACGACAAAGCCAGCGCAATCGCTGCTTACCAGAAAGTGGTATATGAATTTCCGCAGTCGAGCTATTACGAAGAAGCCAGACAGCGCCTGACAGCACTGCAGAACGGCAGTTCGACCCCAGGTTATCCCGATTACAATCCGCCACAGCCGATTCCAGTGCCACCGAGCAATCCGGGCGGCTCAGGTCAGCTTACTGACTATGATTTGTATAACCGCGCCCACAATGAATACGTGGCCGGCAACTTCAATCGTGCCTTCACCTATTTCGACGAACTGCTCAAACGCTTTCCGGGCTCGATGTATGCAGATGATTCAGCATTCTGGAAAGGTCGCATCAGATATGACGAGCGCAACTACCAGCAGGCGATAAGGCTTTTTGAAGATTTCATGCGTTTCTACCCAAATTCAGAACTGATGCCCGAAGCCACCTTTACTCTGGCACATTCTCAAAAAGAATATGGCCGCATCAGTGCCGCCAACAGTCAGTATCTGCGCCAGGCCGCCAACAACTTCGCCTGGTTCCAGCAGAAATACCCGACCAACAACTATGCTTCAGAAGCTCTTTTTCAGGCCGGGGAATGCTATGAAATTCTCGGTGACGATGCGACTGCTGACAATTATTTCCGCCGGGCGATAGCTGTTTACCCCAATACCCCGGCTGCCATCAAGGCCAAGGAAAAGCTGGCCAAGATCTGGTAAACCGATTTCATGCAAAGCCCCCGAAAAGGGGGCTTTTTTCTTGCCAGTTTTTTTTACAGCAGCAGGTTTAAATTTGCAGGCTTTAAGAGTAGAATGGCTAGTCTGAAAATTTGTCGATTTTCTAAATCCGGGCCTGATAAAGCACGTTAAAGATTACACCATCAGGTATCTTATGGAGGCTTTAATGAAACGTTGTTGTTACATTTCACTGCTGCTGATTTTTGCTCTGCTCTTCGCACTGCCGGCGCAGGCGCAAACCCGCGCCGATCTCTGGCAAAAGGTCGATGAGGCGAAGTCGAAAGGCCTGCCTCAGACTGCGATAGAGCATCTTAACAAGATTTATGAACTGGCGCAGAAGGAAAACCACATGGTAGATGCCGTTAAAGCATTATGCGAACGCATTGTCCAGGAAGGAACCGTCCAGGGTAACAAGCCCGAAGAACGCATAACCCGGCTCGAAACCGAGATAGCATCTGCTGATGCCAAGATTAAGCCACTGCTCAACATCGTGCTGGCAAAGTGGTACTGGCATTATTACAACCGCAACAGCTACCGTTTCATCAATCGTTCGCGCACCGAAGGTCTTAACGAAAAAGATTTCACGACCTGGGATCTGCCAAAGCTGTTCTCGCACATCGGCAACCTTTACGAAAACGTTCTCAACGAAGAAGAAGCGCTCAAAAAGATTCCGATCTCAACCCTCAGCGGGTTTCTTGATCCAGGCAATCAGCCCGAGAACCTGCGCTCGACCCTTTTTGACTTTTTTGCGCATGAAGCGTTGACCTTCTACATGGCTGATGCACAAAGCGCCGCCAGGCCGACTACTGCATTCGAGATCACCGTCGATTCTCCGGCTTTTGGCGATTTTGAAGCTTTCATGAAATGGCAGCCGGAAACCCTCGACACAGATTCATGCAATCTGCGGGCGGTTAAGCTGCTGCAGCGCCTGATGAAAGCCGCTCAGGCCAGCGACAATCTCGACGCCCTGCTTGACAACGACCTGATCAGGCTCGCCTGGGTTCGCCAGGTGGCCGTTGGTGACAATATTTCGGGCACCTACATCAACCGCCTCGAAGGTTTTGCCAAGGCATATTCTTCGCACGCCTTTTCCGCAACTGCACTGGCTTATGCGGCACAGGAGCATCAGAGACTTGGCGACAATGTCAAAGCAATCGAGACGGCTGAACGTGGCAGCAGCGCGCACCCGAACAGCTATGGCGCAAGCATCTGCAATAATCTCATCGCCAGCATCAAGGCTCGTGAAGTCAACCTGGAAACCGAACGCGTCATATTGCCCGATGGCGGGCAGGCCCGCGTCAGTTTCAAAAATATCGACAAGGTCTATTTCAGGCTGTTACCGAGAGACACCGATGAGCTTTACAAGAAGGACAATTACTCACCTGACAGCATACAATGGGATGATTACGCCGGCATCTTCAGGCGCAAGCCGGTAGATAAATGGAGCGTAGATGTCGACCCGGGCAAAGAATACAAGTCGTGTGAGGCGCTCGTCGACCTGCCGAAAATGCAGCCGGGTCTTTATTATCTGGCTGCCAGCGTTAACGAAGATTTCAGCGAATCTCGGAATGCGCTGTTCATAACGCCGATAATAGTAACGAAGCTCGGCATGATAGTGCGCAAGCGCGAAGGCAATCTGGAAGTCTTCATTGTCAATAACGTTTCGGGCGAACCCATGCAGGATATCAAAGTGCAGGGCTATTCGCACGAATACGACAAGGGCTGGCGCCAGGTGCTCAGCGGCAAGACGAACAGTGACGGTATCGCCACCTTTGCCTCGAATCGCGGCAACGGGTTCTTCATCGCCGAGCATAAGGGTCATACGATTTATCGCACTACTGATTTTTATTCTTATCAGAGCAATGATTTCAGTGCTGACACGCGAGTTTATTTCTTTACCGACCGCTCCATCTATCGACCCGGTCAGACCATATATTTCAAGGGCATAGTTGCCCGCCACGATACCCGAACTGACGAATACAAGACACTTCCGGCCGGCACCAGCGTTAACGTCATGTTGCGCGACCCCAACAGCCAGGAAGTCAAAAACGAAAACTTCAAGACCAATGAGTTCGGCTCATTTTCGGGCACTTTCATTGCGCCGGCAGACCGCCTGACCGGTGTCTACACGATCTATTCAAATACCTTTCACAGCAACGCGCAGGTTCGCGTCGAAGAATACAAGCGTCCGAAGTTCAAGGTCGATATCGACACTCCGACCCAGGCATTTCAGCTCGACAAGGTCGTGCAGCTGACTGGCCGCGCCATGGCCTATACCGGCGCCAAAATCGACGACGGCAAGGTCAAATACCGCGTTGTCAGAGAAATTCGCTACCCGCCGTGGTGCTGGTGGTATTTCGATCCGGGCAGTTCGCAGGAAATCGCGCACGGCACAACGGTAACCGACAAGAATGGTGAGTTCTTAATCAGTTTCACCGCACTGCCTGACCGCACGGTCAACAAGGCTGACGAGCCGGTCTTCATTTACACGGTATCTGCCGACGTTACCGACGGAACTGGCGAAACCCGCTCAAGCAAGCAGATAGTGCGGGTTGGCTACACAGCCGTTTCGCTCGATCTTCAGGCAAATGAGCTGCAGGATGCCGATAAGTCTTTCCCGATCAATGTTCGCACAACCACTCTCGACGGCAAAGGCATCGCCGGCGCCGGCAGTTTCCTGGTTTACGCGCTTAAACAGCCGGCCAGAGCCTATCGCCAGAGTTATATGCGCAGCACCATAGTTGCGAAGAACGACAAATCGAACATCAGAACCTGGGTAGAAGACAAGGTAGTTTTTGAACAGAGCTTCAATACCGACATTGACGGGAATTTTGCGAGCGAACTCAAGCTGCCCGAAGGTGCCTACCGCATCAAGGCGCAGACCCGCGACCGCTACAACAACCCGGTCAATTCGGTTTTCAACTTCATGGTGATCGACAATGCCAGCGACAATTTCACCATCAATATCCCGTTCTTTTTCAGAGATGTTACTGGTTCAGTTCAGCCTGGCGACACATTCAAGGCGTTCTGGGCGACCGGTTACGGCAAGGGCCCGGCCTTCATCGAAATTGAGCACCGCAACAAGGTTATCAAAGCTTTCTGGACTGATGTCAACAAGGGAAAAGTGCATATCAGTCTGCCGGTAACTGAGTCGCACCGCGGCGGTTTCATCGTCAGAGTCATGCAGGTCAAGGAAAACCGCGAGTATTTCCTCGCGCATACGGTGACTGTTCCATGGACTAACAAACAGCTGCAGCTCAAGTTCGCGCACATGACCTCGAAGATGCAGCCAGCCCAGAAGGATACCTGGAAAATCGAAATCACCGGCGAAGAAGCAGAAAAAAGCGCAATCGAGATGGTTGCCGCAATGTACGATGCCAGCCTCGATGCGTTTGCTCCACACAACTGGCCGGCCAATTTCCCGGTGTTCTACAACGATTACAACCGCGTTTCGCCGCAGGGGTTCAACCAGGCGCAAAGCCTTTATACATGGCGAAACGATCTTAACAGTTACCCCGGCATAGGTTATCGCTCATATCCTCAGTTGCCATCAAACATTCAGCAGGATCTGTTCGGCTACCATTACGGCTATGAAACCAAGAGTCTGCGCATGAGCCGGGGTGCGCCGCCGATGCCTAGTGCCATGGCGCCTCAGGCAATGATGGAAAGCGAAGGCATGTCCATGGAGAAGAGCAAGAAAATGGACATGGCCGATTCATTCGCAAGCGATGAGGAGTCCGTTGGGGGAGCAGTCCCGCAGGAAGCGAATGGCGGAGGCTCAGCAAAAGAAGAACCCGCACCAGCGCCAGATCTTGACAAGGTTTCTGCACGCAGCAATCTTAACGAGACGGCTTTTTTCCAGCCGCATCTGACTATTGACAGCGACGGCAAGGTATCGGTTGAATTCACCATGCCGGAAGCTCTCACCACCTGGAAATTCATGGGATTCGCGCACGGCACTGCTCTGCAGGCAGGTCAGCTCATCGGTGAAACCGTTACCCAGAAAGACCTGATGGTGCAGCCGAATCCGCCAAGATTCATGCGCGAAGGCGACAAACTTGTGTTCACCGCCAAGGTAACCAACCTTTCCGGCGACGAGCAGAAAGGCCAGATCCGCCTGAAACTGCAGGATACCATCACCGATGCCGATCGCAATGCCGAATTCAAGCTGAACAAGCCAACTCTCGAATTCAGTGTGCCGGCCGGAGAATCACGCTCATTTGGTTGGGAACTCAATGTTCCAGACACCCCGGGTGTGGTTAAATACACAGTTGTCGGTGCCACCGGTAATCTTTCGGATGGCGAAGAAGGCATGCTGCCGATACTTTCGCGACATATCTTCGTTACCGAATCATTACCTCTGCCGATAAAAGGCCCGGAAACAAAGAAGTTCACCTTCAAAAAGCTAATTGAATCGAAAAAATCGGACAGCCTCAAGCATCAGGGACTGACCGTTGAAGTCACTTCGAATCCGGCCTGGTATGCGGTTCAGGCTCTCCCCTACCTTATCGAGTTCCCGCATGAGTGCTCGGAGCAGATCTTCAACCGCATTTATGCCAACAGCCTGGCTTCGTTCATCGCGAATTCAGACCCCAAGATCAAGCGTGTTTTCGACACCTGGAAAGCCGAAGCGGCCCAGGGCGGCAAAGCGCTGTTCTCGAACCTCGAAAAGAACGAACACCTCAAATCGGTCACTCTGCTCGAAACCCCGTGGGTTCTCGATGCCAAAAGCGAAACCGAACAGAAGCACAAGATCGGCATACTGTTCGACCGCGCCCGCATCGACGCTGAACTCTCGCGTGGCAACAAGACCCTGGCCCAGATGCAGCTTTCTGATGGTGGTTTCCCGTGGTTTCCGGGTGGCCGGGTTAACTCGTTCATCACTCTCTACATCATGACCGGTTACGGGCGCATGCGGCATCTTGGCGTCGATGTCGACGTACAGGTGGCGCTCAAGTCTCTTAACCATCTCGATAACTGGATCAACGAAGTCTATCGCGAACTGCAGCGTTATCCCGGCTGGGAAAAACGCGTTCATATCAGCCCGATAACCGCGCTTTACCTTTACGGCCGCAGCTTCTTCCTCAAGGAGCGACCGATTCCTTCAGGCAGCAAGGAAGCGGTGAACTTTTTCATCGGTCAGGCAAAGGAACACTGGCTGAAAGTCGGCTCACGACTGGCTCAGGGGCACCTGGCTATCGCACTGCAGAGATTTGGCGACAAACAGGTTCCTGCTGATATCGTAAAAAGCATCAAGGAACGCAGTGTCACCGATGAAGAACTCGGACGCTTCTGGCGTGAGAATGAGCTGTCGTTCTGGTGGTATCGTGCTGAAATCGAGACGCAGGCAGTCATGATCGAAATGTTCGCCGAAGTCGCCAATGACAAGGAAGCTGTCGAAGACTGCAAGATCTGGCTGCTCAAGCAGAAGCAGACGCAGAACTGGAAGACTACCAAGGCAACGTCTGATGCCGTCTATGCACTTC